>JAABUL010005277.1_pt1 | contig 16268 bp, 21 predicted proteins | sample 5559151 | NCBI WGS metagenome assembly JAABUL01 (sample SAMN10711876, study PRJNA513368) | rock metagenome | isolation source: Antarctica rocks | place: Antarctica: Victoria Land, Pudding Butte sud | reverse complement strand
TCGCTTTATCGCCCCCCCCCCCCCCCCCCCCCCCTCCTCCTTCACGTCTCTGCTCCAAACACACTTCTGCAATCGCAGACTTCTACAAGACACCCAGCGTTGTTCCAACATCTCATCTCTTCTGAATGATGCATGTTCAAACGAAACATCTATCCCTCACTAAAGGACGGCGTGCTGAGCGTGAGTCAGAGTCTGTTGGAGACGCAGATCACAGGCATTCGACCCATACCGCAACACGTATCATCCAGGTCAATGACGCGTGCTCATGTGCCCCCGCAGGGTTTAGGGTTTAGGGTAGGACCCTAAGGGGCGTGTCAAGCCTGATCCAGAGCCTGCTGGAGGCGCGCGTCAAGGCTGCGGGCTCACTGTGCTTATTTGGCATTGAGCCTGCACGTTGCATAATCCACGCGTTTTGAAATGCAGGACGGCGTGCCGAGCGCGATCCAGAGCCTGCTGGACGCACGAATCAAAGTGTGGGTCATCACCGGCGATAAGCAAGAGACCGCGGTAAGTGCGGCGGCTGCAAACCCTTCCTGCACCATCTCAGTTCGTGTTCATGTTCATCTCAGTGAACTCGGCTCTGTGCTGTGAATGCCGCCTGCTTGGCTGGCTTGTTGCTGCACAGTGATGCGAAGCCTTGCCGCTGCTCAGCTGGCATCCTCTTCTAGGCTCGATGTTATCAATCAAGTCGCGTCTTATCGCAGATCAACATCGCCATCTCCTGCAAACTCATCCTGCACCCAGACAGCCTGCTCATCTGCAACGCCGACAGCTACGAAGGTGCGCACCCCGCTGCGCGCCTGACCGCTCTACAGCTGCACCTCTGGCGACGAGTGGTCTTGGAACGTCACAATTTAGATTATCCACTTCATCGATTGATTTATGTATTGATTTATGTAAACACAAATCATCTAAAAAGCATTTGCAATAGTAAGGCCTTGGCCTCTATCAAAAGGGAAAAAATGTCATATCCAGTCATTGCGTAAAACTCTGTCACAGATTCATTCTTGCGTGGCTTTTGCTCGGCCGGCCCGCCATGCACGCCCTGCCATGCCTGCAGCCCTGCCCACACACGCGGTGCGGATCGCCCACGCCGCCTCTGCAAGAGAGCCTGCTTGCAGATTTTCTTTTTTTCTTTTTCTTTTTTTCTCTCTCTTTTTTTTTTCCTTTTTTTCCTTTTTTTAAATTGGGTTTGACGGCAGTGGTCGTGCGCCGTGCAGGCGCCACCGCGCGGCTGGAGGAGCTGCTGCAGATCGTGCGCGCCTCCAGCGCCGGCCAGGTGTGCTGCCGGCGGGGAATTCAGGCCACTTTTTACTTTCTTGAAAACGAGCAGCCGGGCTTGCGCTTGTGGATGCAGTGTGGATGCAGCGAACAGAGCATCTGCTTCGTTGGGCTTCGTTAGGAGTTGATACTGGTTTCCCACTGTGAACCCTATCATTTCGACCCCCCAGGATGGCAAGGCGCGGCCGGAGCTGGTCATCGACGGCGTCACTCTCAGCCACGTGCTCGGTGCGTTTTCATCCCCTGGGCTAGTGAGACAACACGACTTGCATGCACGTGGTTAGGGTTTAGGGTTGAGGGTTAGGGCCAGACAGTGGCGCCTAGGTGCATAACGCTTCCTATGCGCGCCTTTCACCAGGGCTGACCAGCCCCTGGTCGTTGTCAGAGAAGTGGACTGCGCCGGCCCTGGCACGCATGAACAGCCCTGGCGAAGTTGGGCAGCCCGTTCGGAGAGAATGCTTCTCGCCTGTCCACTTGTGCACGGGGTATGACAGCGAACCCGTTGAAATTATAATGTTTTTATTTTATTTTATTGTTTTTATTTTTATGATATTTTTATGATATTGTTTCGGCGGAGGTCGGCTCCCGCTGCCCTGCCGTTTTCATCTGCCTGGCGAACGTTCCCCCGCCTTGCACTTCGTGGGTTTCTCTAGCTTTTACTGTTTCACAGTTCCGCTCCTTCCGTTCAGAGCGCGACAGCGAGGCCGCTAGCGGCGGAGGCCGGCTCGCATTGTGCCTCCGTGATCACCTGCGGCGCGCGGCACAGCATACAACAGCCTGACACTGAAGCTCATCCGTGCGGGAAGCTCGTTCTTCACTGGTTTCATCTTGGCTTCCGCAGAGCACGACAGCGAGCCCATCCTGGCGGAGGTCGGCTCGCACTGCGCATCGGTGGTCATCTGCCGTGCGAGCCCCAGCCAGAAGGCAGCGGTGGTGGCCATGATGAGCGAGTGGGAGCTGAAGCAGGCAGGGGGGCGAGGAAGGGGCGTCGCAGCCTGGTGGCGCCGCAAGCGCTTCCGGCTGCAGGTGTGAACCCGGCTTCTGGCTCTCGAGCCTGAGATTTTCAAGTTCTTACATTTCAATCGTTGAGTGGGAGCTGCGCCAGGCTGGCGGCCGCGACGAAGTCATCACTGCCTGGTGCAAAGGAGGGCAAAGCCTGTCTCTTGTGTCACGCCTTGATCGCTGCGATGCTCACTGCGCCTCCCTCGGCCTGATAATGTTGGATCTTCATCAAACTTGCAATTTCTGCTGCAGAGTAACGTTTCTGTTCATCGGCAACGGCACGATGACGTGGCTGCAAATCCAGTTCGCTGCATCTCCAAGCTGACGCTTCGTCCTGCAGGGCGAGATCCTGGCGGTCGGCGACGGCGACATGACATGGCCGTAATCCTGAGGTCTCAAGTCTCCAGCAAAACTGAAGTTAAATAACAAATAACTCCGCATCTCGCTGCAGGGCAAGATGCTGGCGATCGGCGACGGCGCCAATGACGTCGCCATGATCCAGAGCGCTGACATCGGCGTCGGCATTCTGGGGAAGGAGGGCCGCCAGGCTGTCAACAACTCCGACTACGCCATTGGGCAGTTCAGGTGCCCGGCTCTTCCCGGAGTTCAGTATTATCACCTAAGCAAATTCGGGGCTTAGGGTCCCAACATCGGCGTCGGCATCCTGGGCCATGAAGGCCGCCAGACGGTCCAGAACCCTGATGACGCCATCGGGCAGCTCAAGTCTGTTTGCTGTTCACTGGGGGGTCGTCTGACTTCTCCTGAAGGTGACGCGACCTCCTTCCTGCCTTCTGGAGCAACCTTCAACGTAAACATATTTCGCTGCCGGAAGCGCCCGCCACATCAGCTGTCAAGCGAATGTCGTTTAGGGTTTAGGGTTTAGGCGCGGGCCGGCATGGAGGCACCCGGACTGCCGCGAGACACGCCGACCTAGAAGCTCAGAACCCCGGCGAAACAAAAAGCCTGGTCTTCCGGCCCATTCGGCTGACACCATTGTCAACGAACTGATATTTACTTTCCTCCCAGTGCTTCGCGACCTGCCTGACGCGCCTTGCACCTTGACGTCAATCGACGGATCTGCTCATGCAACCGAACCTGCACTCCGCGACTCCTCGTCCAATCGTCATGCCTCCCAGACAGTTTTGTGCAATTATGGTTATATCGAAGGAACCTGCTGCTGGTGCATGTGCCGCTGTGCATGTTTGTTGAGTTTGCTTGACGTGAAGCTCCTCATCTTGCTGATATCAAAATAGTTTTCATCTTGGTTGTTTTTGTCTTCAGTAACGTTAAATTGGTTTATATTTACAATATTGTCATTTATTTGTACATTAACGTTAACAATGATAGTGTACTGCAACGCTGTACCGCCATGCCTGACGCCGGAGGCATTCTCTCCGAAGTCCTCATCAAGTGGATTTCTGTGGTTGCAGGTTCCTCGTGCGGCTGCTGCTGGTGCACGGCACGCTGTCAAACTACCGCCTCGCCCGTCTCATCAAATACTCGTTTTTCAAGAATATCCTCTTTTGTTTCATGTTATTTTTCTTCCAGGCGAGCATATCCCCTCAAACTCGGTGCTTCTGCACGCTTGTTGCAATTTGCTGCTTCTGCATGTTTTTGCCTGCTTCTGCCTACCTCTTGTGTCATGTGATTGGAACACTTTTCTTTAATGAGCTATTTTTTGCTAATTGATAAAATTAACAAAGTTAATTTTACGTCACGTCGTGTTCGGACGCCACTGATAGTGCATTTCTTTCTGCTGCAGTTCTACTGCGCCTTCTCAGGTGTGTTGCGTCTGCCCTCTCATGCCACACGCGAGAGCTCCGCTCCGCGTGCATTTGCCGCCAACCTAATATCGCATGCTGCCTTGAAGCGTCTGTGTGCAAGCACCCGTAAAATTATTATAATAATCAATATAATAATTAATATAATAACTATTGTACCCTCGGTGGTTTTCAAACCTGCAGGCCAGACGCTGGTCGATGGCGTCGCAGCCGCCGTCTACAATGTCATATTCACGTGAGCTCCCCTTCCCTCATTAAGATCTGCAAAATTCCTTTCAGCAAACTCGCCGCCTGCGCTGCCGAGCGCATACCACTGACCCGCGCGGGCCGACAGTATGCTGTGGAGCAGCACGCGCATCACGTTCCATTCCCTACTATCAGTGCCTCATCCAGGATGCCATTTTTCCACTACCTTCATTCAAAACAACTGCTCAGTAAACAGTCTAATGGGAAACCGAAAGCCTGCACAAACTTGGATTGCCCCGCCCTGTCACAAGCTCCCAGTGATATTATTATTATTATTATTATTTATTATTATTATTATCGCCCCGCAGGTCCATCCCCATCCTGCTGTATGCGGTGCTGGACCGACCGGTGCACGACTTCACCACGCTCATGCGCTACCCCCAGGTGCGAGGACTTCCATCTGTATTGCAGATGCGGTGGTAGTGGTAGTGCAGATGCGGTGGATGAATGTTGGTAGTGCAGATGCGGTGGATGAATTGGCCTACTCAAACAGTGCAGCCAGACGCATGCGTGCTGCAAGGCGCGGCATGGCGACGACGGCGGCCAGGCGTGACAGCGCGCTAGCGCCGCACATCCAGAGTCGGTGTGAACGACAGACCTGCAGCCTGAACTTTTCTGCAACTGCAGATGTGCACCCGGGGTGTTACAGTGTGGCAACGACAGCGTTCTGGCGCTACAGCGTGGGCGCCTATTGACCAACGTGTCAGCAGCTTGGCATAAGCGGCGGCTGCTGCTGACTTGCAGATGTACAACCGGGGGCACTCCATGGCGACAACCACGTTCTGGCGCTACAGCGTCGGCACTGCAATGCTGGGCGGTGCGATCTGCTTCTTCTTCCCCTACTACGCCATCACGGTAAGGGGGAACCAGTTTTCGCTTCCTGACATCCTCGTTGATAGCCGATCGTTTAGGGTTTAGGGTTTAGGGTCAGCCCATCTGCTTCTTCTTCCCCTGCTGTGCCCATCACGGCATGTGACGTCCACCACTTCTGGATCCAAAAGACGCTTCCCGTATTTCAGTCTTCAGTCGAGCACAGTGATGCTGCCGGCGCCAGCTGCTGCTTTCTGCCATGCCACAGTTGCTGTTCCATTACAAACACAGATTCAGGGTTTAGGGTTTAGGGTATCGCGCCTCCTCCTCGTCCGGCAGGCAGGCAGCCAGAACAGCGTGGGGACGACTTGTCAGCGCTGGCGAGACTGGCCACAGAGAGACAGCGCTGCGAATTCACACTGGCGTCATGAAGATGCTGACAAGTCGCCTGTCTTTCATGCCGCAGGCGGGCAGCCGCAACAGCGTCGACGACCTGTACTCCGTCGGCAAGACGGTCTTCATTTGCATTGTGCTGCTCGTCAACGCAGAGGTGCGCTATTTCACTGGAGAGCCTTTCTGCTTTGATACATTGGGTTCAAAAAACCGTGACGCAACGAAGCTGATCTGCACCATGCTGCTCGTCAATGTCGAGTACGGAGGAATTTTTTCTCGCCGTCGGCACGCATGCGGAAGCGTGCAACACCCAGGCTTGCGCAGCTCGCTATCGCCCGCTGCCACCAGGCAGCTCAGACCGCAACACCAGGCGGCGGCGCTGTGGCGGCAGTGGCGGCAGACTCATGGATTGACCCCTCGATCTGCTGATCCTGAAGCTGTTCTGGCGCTTTGCAATCCGCTGCAGGTGCTGCTGGTGGCGCGTTACTGGACCAAGATCTTTGTGATTTTCGTCATCCTCTCCTATGTCGTCGCCTACATCTTCCTTCTGGTGCGCCTTCAGTCCTGATGCCCAAATTTGGAGAAAACAGACTTGCAATCTCGATAACTACACATGCAGTGCAAGGGCTGCTGCACTTTGCATACATGCAAACACTCATTCTTTATTCGAGTCAGATGCAGAAACGCATGCCACGACTGACTGGTCCTCGCGCGCAGGTGTACATGTGGATCGACAACGCCTTCAACCTGTACGACCCCGCGCAGTATGGCACCATGTATTACGTAATGACCGACCCCACCTTCTGGTTCCTCCAGGTGCCCACTTCACATCCTTTTTATACCAGTATGGTTCAAATAACCCACTAGGGACTGGTTCATCTGTATATAAAATATCATTTTACCCTTATTTAAGGTAATCAGAGTAATCAATACCACCTGCATACTTGTGACGTTCAGTCTCCTTCTGACAGCCTCATCCCGCGCAGCCTGGCGACATGTCTCAAGTGTCGCCGATCTCACCTCCTGCTTCCTCCTGCTTCCTCCTGCTTCCTCCTGCTTCCTCCTGGCGATGCTGTGGTTCTGATGTCCCAAACCTACGGGCAGCCTGGAGCGGCTTGTCACACCAGGAGATTCTTTCCGTCCATGTCATCCGGGTTTTAGAATTGGGTGTAGAAGTAGGTTTTAGAAGTAGCAGATGATGCAGCTGCTCCCGTCGTTGACAGACACGAAGGGCACACCCCGCAGCCGGGGGGATAGGGTTTAGGGTTTAGGGTTCGATAATCACGCTGCCTTGCGGCTGCCCAGCGTACAGCTGCAGCTTCCACCATGCTCGCGAGTGTAAAGCGCCGGCTGCGAGCCAGCGACAGGACGTTCGGGCTTGGCACCAATAACCAAGGGGAGGACTCCCAAGGGGAGGACTCCCAAGGGGATTACTCCCCTTGCCAATAACAAAGCTCAGCATAGGGGGCAGAAGGGCAATGACGAGGGTGCCAGCCTTCTGGCCGGATCGCCACGGCCGGCTGAACCAGCACTGATCGTCAGTTCCTCTCCCTCCCTGTACGCATCGCTTTTACGTATCTCTTGTATGCATCTCTTGTATGCGTGTTAGGGTTTAGGGGTTTGCTATGCATCTCTTGTATGCGTGTTAGGGTTTAGGGGTTACTGACGGCGACGGTGGGGTACCGGCCGCTGGACGGCGCACTCGTGCGGATGCAACCAGCCAAGCTTATTTCAGCAATAGACGCAACTCGACACACGATTTCTCGCTCATCTGTGTGTGTGCTCCGAGTCGCAGCTGGCGACAGTGGGAGCCATGATGGGGTATCGGCTGCTGGACCGTGCGTTTGTGTGGATGAACCGGCCGCACGACGACATGCTGCTCGCCGAGGCGGAGCGCATGGTGAGACCTATGTTGCTGTTTGTAACCTGAACCTTTGGCTATCTGTAACCTGATATTTCAACACTTGAAGCATCGTGTGGTTGAACCGGCCGCACAACGACCTGCTGCTCGCCGAGGCGGAGCGCATGGTGAGACCTATGTTGCTGTTGACCCATGTTGCTGGTCGTAACCGGAACTTTTAGCTATATGTAACCTGAAATTGAAACACTTGAAGCATCGCGTGGACGGATCGGCCGCACGACGACCTGCTGCTCGACGAAGCGGAGCGCATGGTGAGACCTTCGTCAGATTGATGCGCCAGGCTTACTGTTTTCTGTCAGTTTCACCGCTGCAGCAATCTGGTGACGTAGCCGCTTGACAGACGTATGCGCATGCGATTGCCCCAAGCCTTGCTTCCTACCCTTAGGGTTTAGGATTTTAGGGTGAAATGCACACAAGCTGCACTTGAGCCCATCGAGGCGGCGGCGCCGCAGCCAGGAGCATTCCCAACACGTTTCGTGCTGTTCTGGTTGTAGTACTGCCCGTTTGCATACCACCGCGGTGCCGGCTTCCAACGGCAGCTGGAGCGCCCATAATTGATTTCATCAAAATTAGCTTTTGAGAAAAAACGTGACATGCACAGCGCGGCGTTTGCACGAGCATCCAACAGTCACTTGCGTTTGGCGTCTTCTAATCGCTTCGTTACATCCTTTCTTGTTTGATGTGCGCAGTGCGACAGTCTGCGGCGGCCTGGAGCCGAGGCGCAGCGCCTGCCTTGCCGTCTTAAATGTTACTCCTTCTGTCTTTCCTTCCTCTGAGCCCGACTATCCTGGTTTCTGTGCAAACCCTAAACCCTAAACCCGAAGGCGGGGCTGAATCCGGGCGAGGCCTGGAGCCCACGATTCCAAAATGCATCTCTGGAAATCTCCCGTGTGTCTCATGCAGCAGTGTGTTTCTGCTCGCAGCGCAAGAGCCCGACGGCGGGGCTGGAGCCTGGCGAGGCGCAGCGTCTGCACGACCTGGGCGTGCTGCCGGACGTGGCCAGCGTTAACGGTGAAAAAAATGTTTCGTGCACGTAGATGTAAAAGTTGTTTCTCACGTGACCCTTTTCCTGCACAAGCAAATCTGCGAGCTTGAAATGTCCGAGGTGTGCGAAGCACGGCTTGACTGTGCTGCCGAAGCAGCAGTGCCCATTGTTGACATCTGTTGATCTCGTTTGGCTGTGCGCCGCCCAGGCCAGCGCCCGGTGCAGCAGCAGAATGGCAGCCCCATTGCTAATGGCGGCGCCGCCAGCGGCATCGCCATGGGCCAGGGCTCGTGGGCGAAGCAGGGGCCTGCCATCCACAACGTCATCGCCGTTTGAAGACTCCCTGAAGCCTCAAGACACGAACTGAAAAAATGTCGTCGGCAAGGATATTTGGTTCGATGTGGCAAATTTGCGTCACGGACCGCTCATGAAAGCGGCTGCAGCAAGGGCCAGGTCTGGCGGCCACAGGCATTGAATGGATGCAGCAGTGCACACGGCAGTCGGACTGCGGCCCTCAGTGAAAGCCAGCAGAATGAACCAAAGGATCGCCACATGTGGCGTGGGGCGACCAAAGGGGCGATCAAAGGGGCAGTCCGATACGGCAGTTGTTTTTGGTCGCCCGCAAAACCGAGGAATACGGAATCAATGACGAACAGTGATATCTTTATGATCTCGTGGCGCTAGCTTTTCACCCAGTCGATGTTTCTGGAATACCTAGGTACGCTGTTCGTGCTGCGTGGCGCACATTCGGCATCCGCTACATATTGATAGTCGCATGCCACAGACGCACTGCTCGCTGCACCTGATTGTACGACGCTCCAGGACGTACATATGCTGTGCTGTGCTCGCATCCCCGATATCAACGTGTACAAGTTTCACGATCGCGGCGGCAAATCTGGCGGAGGCAGGTGCACCTGGCACGGCTCCACAGGGAGTGAGGTTCGGGTTTAGTGCCACCTGTGCTGTTTCTGCGACAGATTATCTCCTGCCACGTGTCGTATGGCAGCTCTTAGACGCTGAGATCACACTGATTCAAAATTCTAGACCAGAAAATTATAACACAAAGCCTGCTCTCATCTTTTGTTTCACCTTGCAGTATACATTGAGCCGCTGTACTTATTCGTGCAGCCCCAGTCTTGGTTTTAGACTAAACTTATTCGTGCAGCCCCAGTCTTGGTTTTAGACTAAACTTATTCGTGCAGCCCCAGTCTTGGTTTTAGCACCGTCATGGTCACCGCCACCTAGCAGGCAAGCAAGTCATGACAAGAATATGCATATGCATGGCGCCATTCTACGACGCAATAAACTTCCTGTGATGTGCCGTGCTGCTGATCGCATGCGTCAGCTTGGAAATCGGCGGCAAACATGGCGGGGTCAAACACATGACCTGGCACAGTGAGTTTCTACCTGTTGTCTGTTCCACTGCCAAGTGTATGTATATTGCGCGATCGTCCTGCACGCGTCCAGATTGCACCCCAGATCATGAAACTCACATCCACAGCAACGCTGCCACTGTGTCACAGCAGGCTTCCGCCTCGTCACTGTCGTTATTACTACCTGATACTTACTTCCCCGTGTGCAGTGTCTTGCAACCTTCTTGGCCATGAATCTGCGTAGCTACCTGCTGGTGGCTCTGGTCCTTGCGAGCTGCTCGGTGCTGGCCATCGGTGTGCTCCCACCAGCCTTGGACATCACGGACCTGTCTGATTTGCCAGACGGCCTGCCGTATGCTTGATGGTCATCAAAGGATTAAAAGCGGAACGAGGTCGAGGAGAGCCGAACAGAATAACAGATTCGCAGACCTCATTTGCCAGTGGACAGCTCATTGCCATCGATGGACTCAGCTGGCCCGCCAGACGTCTGTGCGAGCAGCATGATGTCAGCAGACGGACACTGCAATTTGCTACTGCTGTATGTGGTGCATGTTGACCATGCAAACTTCATCAACTTATGCAGTAGCGCCGTTGATCGACATGCACGGTAACAGCAGCATCAAGACGCCTGCAGGAGCCAGCTTGTCGGCCTCTATTGCTATGCACGTTTGTGACTGCGCAGCAGCACCTGGACACCACCTGTGGCGGTCACATCATTAATGATGAATATTGAAACACCGGCTGACGGGTTCATATTCTTCATCGTGTGACAGGCCAGTCGACGTCCAGCGGTGGTGATAGCTGCACCTACAAGCCTGTCTCGGACCGCATTGGCGGCGACATCGTCAACCTGTCAGGCATCCAGTCGCCAGAGGCCTGCTGCGCCGTGTGCGTCGCCGCCTCGGGTCCCGAGTGTCGGGCGTTCTCCTACGATGCCGCAAACTCGATCTGCTACATCAAGAGCGTGATCACCGATCTCGGCCCAGGGACAGGTTCGTCCGGCGTCCGCAACGGCGCCGTCAACAATCTCGGCGGATGAGATCCGCGCCACGGCACCTGTGTTGGAAACACATGAAAACAGGTGAAGATCAATGGAGGCGACGTGAGTGTTTTGGGCTGCAATTTTCAACCGCCGCATGTTAAAACATGTGAGCTCAAGTGGACAGTACTATAGTACTACAGTACTCGGCGGCAGCAGCTTCTGAGGCTGTCGGCAGCGGTTTTGTTCTAGGCTAAATTCGCAGCTATTATATATGGTCATGATGTTTAGCAGACGGGTGGTAGGTTCCGACGTTGTGCTGAGAGGTTGTGCTGCGCCGCCAGTAACCGTTGTAGGGATCATCAAGTCAATGCAACAAGGAGCAACCATCGGAAATTGTGGTGCTCACATGCGCTGGGGTTTTAATACTTGCGGCCATTGCAATCATGAGCGAAGTCACATATTTTTGCATATGTGCACATTACAGTATCATGGCCGCATGCAGCTTAAGCTTGTTCAGCGGGCCGTCCGATGATCGCTGCAAATTGTCCCTACATGAGGTGAGCTGCCGCCGGAAACCCAGTTTCATTCATTAAATCTTAGTTTCTGTCATTCACTCTGGGTCGGCCAATGACGCCACCGCCTGCAGCAGCGGCGGCGACCCAGCACTGCAGTGGAAACCCACTGCCGCGGCCAGCACACGCTTCTTCTCCGCTGGAGATTGTACCGCCTGGCGCCACCGCGGCGCGAGCTTTGTACAGCCTGTCTGCGATGCTGTTTTGCTGCCAACAGAATGCGCCGCCAGGAGCGCCAGGTCCGCCGCCACTGTCGTTGGCAGACTGGCGAGCTGGGCACGCAACAGCGAAAAAGAAAGAAAGAAACAGAAAAACAGTCGCTCACGCCGCCTGCGGGTCACTTATACATTATATCATGTCAAGGCGTTGCGCGTTCACAGAGGTCACAGCATTGAGGGTGGTTCAATCTGAAAAGGTGAGCTCCAGCCCGCAGCAGTGCGGAAGCCACCCGCGCGCCTGGTAATGCTCCGGCGTTCAAAATCATTCGTTTGGATTTCGCATGGTGACACTGAGGCAAAGGAGGCGCTGGACGTCCGGCGCTGGCGGCCCACAGGGCAGAAGCACCCAGTTCGCTGCTTCTCAGGCCTTGGTTTAGGTTCCCGAAGATATGTATCCACCGAAGGCACGGAGTTTGCCAGTTGGCACGGCCTGAAATGCAGACAGATCAACAGCTGTCAGCTGAGACTTGAAATGGGGCGTGACCCTCGTGAAGCGGAGGATCGTTCCGCCCCTGCCAGCATGCTGTGCGTGACACGATGCTGCAAAGAAAGCACACAGCGAGTCGATGTGCAATGCAACTTGCCGATCGGTAGCTTGCAGCATCTGAAGTGGTGCCGCTGTCCCGGAATGGCCTCGATCGTGTGACCGCCCGCTGCAGCTCAGCACCTTTGGACTTGAGATGTTCTGCACTGCCTTGCCTGACCATGCACACGACTGCGAGATGCTGCCTTAGGACGTACTTTATCCGGTGGCCTGCGACCTCAAAGAAGATTCTGTGACGCCACACCCTGATGCCTGCTGGCGCTACAGAGACAACAACTATCGAGGCAATGCCGACGCCAGAGCAGCTACAGGCGCAGCTGCGCGCCCGCATGCACGAGAAACTCAGCTCCGCGTTCGGTGAGGCAGAAATTATTGCTATCAGGCATGCCTGCTTGCATCTGCCAGGCCGTCTTGTATACGGCACAGCCCATGGAGCTGGCACCCTGATGCGGCGGCATGGCAGCTGACTACATGCCCCTGGCCTCCTGTTCCGCAGGATTTGAGAGCTTCCAGGGGAAGCAGGAGGAGACCATACTGGCGACGCTGTCAGGTGTGTAAAAACGCGTCGGGTCTCGCCGCTCTGTCGGATCAGAGCGCTGGCAGATGCGATGTGGGCGACCGCGGCGGTCGCCGCTGTCGCCGCATAGCGCCCCGCTCAATGCGCAGGCTGCTTCGTCGCGGCCGCATATGACGAAACTGCACTGTCTCACTCACTGATTCTGCAGAGAAACACGGCACGGCGCTGGTCCCTGCAGACGGCGCGCTCGCTCGACACATCCTTGTCCAAGGTGTCGCCTGTGTCGCGATGCAGGTCGCGACTGCCTGGTGCTGATGCCCACCGGTGGAGGCAAGTCGCTGTGCTATGCGCTCCCAGCGCTGCTGCAGCCGGGATTTGCGCTAGTCGTGTCGCCGCTCATTGGTAATTTTCTCGCAACTACACTGAAGGGTTGTCAAAACGCTGTGTTACGTGCTGTTAGCGCTACTGCAGCCGGGATCTGCGCTGGTCGTCTCGCTGCTCATCGGTGATTCAGTGCAACACATACTAAAATCTGATAGTCGTATCGTCAAAACGCTGCGCTACCAGCTTCCCGCGCTGCTGCAGCCGGCTTTTGCGCTCGTGGTGTCGCCACTCATCGGTGCACAGTCGTGTTGCTGTCTCGACATTGGGAGATGTGAAGTGGTCCTGATCGAGGGAAGTGCGCACAACAGAGGGGCTCACCTGGAGGACAGAGCGGCCGGGGGGCTACATGTCTTGAGCGCTGAGCAGCTATCACGATTCCAAGCGGAGTCAGTACCATACCAGATGGCGATACCAAGTGCCTCCTGTGCTGCTGCAGAGAGGAGAGATATCTAAATCAAAATGCGGCAAGCGGAGGGATCTCATGATGCAGGGCTCAACTCGGCGGCACTGTAAGCAGCAGCCTCAAACCGTCGTGAGGTGCACACGGCATCACACGTGTCTGTGTGTTGTCGCAGCGCTCATGCAAAACCAGGTGGAGGGCTTCCAGACGGCGGGCCTCAGTGCGGCAGCGCTGTCATCCGCCACGCCGGCGGCGGAGCGGGAATCGCTGTTGGCCGACATTTCGAGCAACGCGCCGGCGACCAAGCTGCTGTTCGTCACGCCGGAGCTGCTCACGACAGAAGGGTGAGATCTCGGACACCCCTCAACCTGCTGTGCCGTCCGTCAGGGTGGCAGGGAGAGGAGACTTGATTTTGAATTTTTCGACGAATTTGAATAGTTTATCACCTAAAACAAAAAGGACTTATCAACCAAGATTTTTTTCTTATCAACAAACACTACTGCAGCTTGCATGCTTGAGAGTGCCACAGCGCGGATTTGTGGTCCTGGAGCTCCAGGAAAACAAGTTGGATGGTACACTCGTCGCCGCAGGTTTCTGGCGCGGCTGCAGGGCCTGGGCAAGCACAAGCGGGTGTCGCTGCTGGCCGTAGACGAGGCTCACTGCATCTCCAGCTGGGGCCACGACTTCCGGCCCAGCTACCGGCGCCTGGTGTGTATGAATGTTCACGCACACTCTTGCCGCGCGCTGCCATGAAGCCGGGTTTGAAAGTCAAGTCAACCCAACTCGTACTGACCCTAAAACCCTAAACCCTAAACAGTACTAACCCTCAAACCCTAAATAGTACTAACCCGACTCGTATTGCACGTCGTGTGTGCTTCTGCCATCATGCTGCGTTGCTGTCCCATCCGAGCAGGCCGGCAGCTTACATTAATTTAAAATTTGATTTTGTAAAGCAATAAAAAATGCTGTTTTTCAAGTTATGTGGCCAGCTGACAAAGGCTGCGGATGTGGCTGTCAGGACCACTGACACGATGAGCAAAGGGAGCTTCGCAAAAAGCGGGCCGCGCTCTCGCGGTCCCCCTTCCACGAACGCATCGATGCATGCAGGCGGTGGCGCGGCGACACCTGCCGGGCGTGCCGGTGCTCGCGCTCACTGCCACGGCCGCAGAGAAGGTGCCTCCTGCTTCCCTCGAGGTGCAGCTGCACATGCTGTGTCTGCAGCCACGTCATTCGGCCCTAAAGTGGATCCCAGCTACCGGGCTGGAGGCAGCTGGCGGCACCAAAACGTCTGAAGTGCGCCAGCCTGTCAGTACTTCACCCTCTGCCCTTCTGCATTTTCTGCCTTCTGCCACCACGGACGACGAGCGGCGGCATATGTTCCCACACAGTGTCTCTGGGGGCATGTGGGCGCAGGCACAGGCAGGGGCGGCGTAAAAAGGTGTAGCATAAGAAACGAACCAGTTTGTTGACCAGACCAAAAGTGCCCAGTTTGTTGACCAGACCAAATGTGCCCAGTGCAACAATTGCGAATCGCCAGACGCTTTGTGATGCGATAGGTGCAGGAGGACATTGCGGCGCAGCTGCGCTTTGGCGCCAGCGCCGCTCGCATCGTGTCGTCTTTCGACCGTCCCAACATCGCCTACACCGTGCGCTATGTGGACAATCTGCCTCACGAGGTGTGTCATAACCCTAATAAAGCCCATAGCCCTAATGGAGCCCAATTTGTTATCGAATCTCTCCACTCGCTTGTAGAAGTGTTTAGATTGGCTGCCCCGACATCGCATACAGCGTGCGCTACATCGACAACCTGCCGCACCAGGACAAAAGCCCCCGAACCTGTTGCTGAGGGTTGACATCGCCGCCGCCGCCGCCGCCAACGCCGCTGCTGCCGCCGCCGTTGCTGTCCGTGCACCAGCGCAGTTGTGATCAGATGCCACAGGGCTGTTGCCATGGGACGACGCCCTGCTGCATCAGGTCGCTTTTCCAGCGGGGAATGAGCTCGTCGCCCCTGGCGCTTCGTGATCAAGTGGCTCCTAAAGGTTGCGCCGGCAGGGTTTATGAAAAGGACAATGACGCATGCAGGACCGAATTCGCAACTTTGTGGCGGTTCAGGATGCGCTGCGTGCTGCCATACCAGAGAAGCTTCATTCGTCAGCCACCAATCGCACTCAAGAAAGAAGGATGACCAATGAGATCATCAAGGTTTCTACAGGACCGCATACCCGATATCGTGGCGATGCTGGACACGCTTCGCTGCAGCGATCCCGAGAAGCGGCACCCGTCAGCCATCGTGTACACCCTGAAGCGCAGCACCGCGGCGGAAGTGGCAGCGGCCCTCACACGCAAAGGTGCGTACAGCCTCTCAAGCCTGTGGAGATTTGAGGGGTCAACACCAAAAGCTCACCTGTCGGCCATCGTGGACACCCTGGAGCGCAGCATGGCGGCTGAGGTGGCGGTGGCCTTCACTCGCACGGGCGTGATCTATGTTTTGTCTTTGCAGGAGTGTAGCAGGCTTGTAACTGGTGCGTGAAGGATGTGTCACCATCGTTCCAAAGGGTGCTGTCCGTCTGGGTTGCCAGCCGCATAGCCTCGCATTTTACCTGCTTAATTCCTGCCGTTGCATGCAGCCGTGCAGTGCACATCTACCACAACTCGGGCCGAAGGACGCTCATCGGGCTAGAATGCTGAGCGACTGGGCGGCCAGCAAACCCACGAAATTCGAGCTCTGATACAGGGCAGTGCAAAAGTTTTGTCACGGTTTTGCACGTGGCCTGGACAGAAATTGCTGGCGCAGCGCAGAGCTGACGGCGGCACCGCAGCAGCTCAGATCCGATTCCAAACACAGTTATCAAGCTCTGA
>JAABUL010005276.1_pt1 | contig 16270 bp, 18 predicted proteins | sample 5559151 | NCBI WGS metagenome assembly JAABUL01 (sample SAMN10711876, study PRJNA513368) | rock metagenome | isolation source: Antarctica rocks | place: Antarctica: Victoria Land, Pudding Butte sud | reverse complement strand
CGCACTTTCCTCCGAAAAAACACGTTCTCTCCGACAAACTGCTAGCGCCCGTGCCCGTCGTGAGGGTACCGCTTTTGGGCCTGTCACAGCCACCCGCCGCCGCTGTCCACTATTTTAAGGTGCACCCGGCGGAAAGGCGGAAATGCGGGTACTTGACATGTGGCTCAGAACCTTAACTTGTAGGCAATAACCTTAGCCCTGATCCTTACCCTGATGCTCTTCGTCAGCGGCGTGATAGGTGTGGCGTTCACGCCCAACACCGCCGGCAAGTCGCTGGAGGAGATCCAGGAGGAGCGCGGTGGCCATCGAGCGACGGCCGAGGGCGCCCGGTAGACGGATGCGTCAGAATTCAGAATCGCTGGTGGTGGGGAGCCAAGCGGTCGAGTATCCTTCTCCTTTTAGAGGTGTACTGAGGAGGGGACGATAGGCTGCCCATACTGCCAGGGGGATGCGACACAGGAGTTGGTGTCATTGGCCATCTCTTTTGGGTCTCCGGCACTTCTGGTGAGTGGGGGGGCGGGAGCGTCATGCTGCATGCAGCACACGTTGACGCAACAAATCAAACGTCGCACGACCATACATAGCGCGTTTGGTCGTTTTCAACTTATTTACGTGACCCTCCACTTGTCCATTACTCCACGCCATCTGGAGGGCTGCTTCCACGGCGGCGCGATCCCGGCGTAGCCCTCCGGCGAACCCGTGGAGTTCGGGGCAGGCGCTGCCGTCCGCAGCCTGCAGCCAGGGCTCGAAGGCGGCGTGGTCCCGTTCGCGCACAAGCCTGAAGAACTCCTGGGCGCGCGTCTGGAGCAGGCGCGCGTCCGGGCTCACGGCGAGGAGGTGGGCGACGAAGGCGTGCGCGTCCGGTGCCAGGTCGTCGGCCGGACGGAGCAAGAGCCAGGTGGTTTGCCGGGCTGAGAAGCGGCGCAGCGTCGGCGCGGGGGTGGGTGGGGGAGCGATCCGGGCTTGGGCGGCGCGTCCGCGTAGGGCTGGCTCCGTCCGCCACCCGCGCACGGCGTGCCGCACATGCGCATAGGACCCGTGGAACCCCTGGGTGCGGATCTCCTGCCATAGCACGCAGGCATTACGACAGCCCTGGGTCCATCGCTGCCAGAGGTACGGTTCATAGGGGCTGAGGATGTGCGCCCGCACCGCCGGCTCCGGGCAGGCCTCCGCCCGGACGAGCGTGCGCACCGTGGGCCGGGTGAGGTGGAGGCGACGGGCCATCTCCGAGATGGTGACGCCCTGCCGATGCAACGCCATGACCTCCTCCTGGCGGGCCTGGCGTGCGGCCTGTAGCGCCTCTCGCTGGACTGTCCCCCGCGTGAGCGGAGCCGGGGGATGGGACAGGGCGGGTGCCGCAGCGGCACCCGCCCTGTCCCCGCCATGCGTGTCGTCCTGTGAGGAGGCGGCCGCTCCTTGCGCGCCGTCCTGTGCCAGGACAGCGTCGGCCACCTCGCGCAGGACGCGCCGCTTCCGACTGAGGGCCCGCTCCACCGCGTCGGCCATATGACTGACTAAGCCGCCGCCTTCGCAGACGGCGGCTTGTCTTCAGAACCGTGCGTAACGGTTTCCTGTTACACGGCTCCTCGCGATGGCAGTCCTTGCCGTGGAGACCCGTTCCGCTCGGCCTGTTGTCGGGCGGTGAGCTGGTCGTGGCAGTGGACGTGGAGCGCCTGGAGGTTGCTGTCCAGGTTCGTCCCTCCGTCAGCCGGGCGGACGATGTGGTGCATCTCCAGGCGGTCCCCGTCCTGGAAGGTCAGTCCACAAGAGGAGCAGCGCCCGCGTTGACGCCGCAGGAGACGGGCCATCGGTGTGCCCGCCGCCCAGTGCGTGCGCAAGCGTCTGCTCCAATAGATGAGGTTGCCGTCGTACGGCGAGGCCATCCCGCGCACTTTGATGTACTGTTCCTGGTGCATCGCCGTATGCCTGATGAGGCGGATGCCGTCCGGCACCCGGAAACACCAGCGTTGCCCGTCGCTCTCATGCCAATAACGATTGGCAATCCAGCGGGCGGACTTGTTGGGGTGGCGTCGTCGGCTCCAACGCCGGAGCATCGCGTACACCGCGTGGTCGCAGTCGTTGAAGGCTTCAACGCACAGGACGTGGCGGTAGTACGGGCACCACGCGCGAATCTGGGCGTTCAGGGCGGCGATGAGGGCTTCCTGGGTGGAGGCCCGCATCCGGCGCACCGTGGCGTTCAGGTCCGCGATGTGGCGTTTGACGGCGTCCTTGCTCGGCGTGAGGCGCACCATGAACCCGGTCGACACTTTGCCTTTGAGCCGACCGGCGCGCGTGCGTCCGACCCGGTACTGGCGCAGCGTGAAGCCCAGGAAATCCAACCCCACGGCCCCCTGTGCTGGCTACATGCGTCGTCCGCCCAATCCCCCTGCGGATGACGCATGTAGCCAGCACACGGGGGTATCCTGGGAGGATTTTGATGATGTGAGGCTGCGCTGTCGCCGCCAAGCCCGCAGCTCGGCGTCCATCGTCGCATCGGACTGCTCGTCGTCACGCACGGTCGTCTGTAAATTCTTGTGTCCCCGCCTTGTGCGACTGGTGGCCAAGCTCACGCCGCCGTTGACGCGTGCGGTCGCGTGCATAGGCGCCGCCGGTGGTCGTTGCAACGCGACGCCAACGCTATCTATCCGTCACTTGGGTGTGGGCCGGAGCGTGCTCCGTCACATAGGCGCCGATCTCCACGATGATCTTATCTTGCTGCAGCAAGTGCTGCTGCAGCCGTTGGCACTCGTGCAGCACGGCCTCGGTATCGAGCAGCGTCTGCTGCGCCCGTGTGTCGCTGGCCTGGCCGAGCACGTCCTGCCCCACGAGGATGATGAACATGAAGACGAGTTGCGCCAAGCTCGACAGGAAGAGCAGAAACGGGAACGGATAGGGGTCAAACCGGATCAGGCCGAGGAGGGCCAGCGCCATCCAGCCGAACTGGAAGGCCGCGGCCAGGTAGAACGCCCACATCGTACTCACGCCACGGGTCATGAACGCCGCGATCTTTCCATTCAGGCCAACGTACTGGTCCTGGACGCGTGGTGGCGTGACCGCTTTGCGGGCTGCGATCCAGGGGTGCGGTCGCGACTCCACCAAGGCGATGCCCTGATTCAGCACCTGATCTTGCTCTAGCAGATGGTCGTGGAGCTGACCGACATCGTGCAGGATGGCCTCCGCATAGTCATACGTTTGCGCCGCCCGCTGGTCGGTGCTTTGGGCCAGCACCCCCTGCCCGACAAGAATGACGAAGACGAGCAGGAGCTGGACGACGTTGCCAAGGAAGAGCAGAAAGGGGAAGGGATAGGGATCGACCGTGCGCAGGGGGCCGAGGCTCGCCAGAGCGACCCACCCGCCGATGAGGATCAGGGAGAGATACACAGCCCACATGGAGCCGACTTTTTTTGTCATCCACACGGCGGCCTTGTCGTTGACACTGCTGTGCGCAGTGGTCTGCTGTGGGGAGCGCGTCGGCGCGGGGGTCTCTGGTGGAGCGCCTGGAACGGGAGTACGCATGGACACAGGGGTACCTCATTATGATTATGTCGATACATCACGAACGATAGAGGACGCGCGTTAGCTTCTTGACCAGATTTTACTCCGGACGATAGACGGGCCGTTCATACGGGGCCTCCGCACGCTCAGGCCCGGCCGTCTACACCACGGCGGAGCTGGCTGGTGGCAGGGCACGCGACGGACATAAGGGCGGGCGGCGTCACCAGATAATTGGGGGGGTCGCTGCTTCCTTCACGATGTCGTGATAACGTTGTGTCTTGCCTTGACACTCCCACGCCTAAAGGCTGTGGGATTCTCTCGTGTAGCCCCCACTCTTTGTAGGTCGTCACGGAGCTTCCGGCGGCGCGTGTCCGCGCTGTCGGTCTCCCCGCAGGGAGAGCGGAGTGCCATGCACCGCTCCCCACCGAACGAACGCCGCCATGACAACGACGCCCCTCTCAAGCACGACGGGGACGGACCGTTGCCGGTCTCCAGATAGCGGATCACCTCAGACCGCTATCCATGCCAGGAACACCCGGAACATCCGGGTTGATAGCGACCCGGAACATCCGGTGCTGTCCTCTCCATTTTACTATACGGGGGGGCGACAGCATGAGGGCTGAAGCCGCTACAGCGGATGAAGCCCTCCTATCCCAGGGCGCCGGGGCTTTACGGGTTAGTTGTGTAAAATCTCGCCGGAAAGCGAGGATCTGACGCAACAGTGATCGTGCTGGCGCATGCGCCGGAACTCTGACATGGCCGAACTGGCGCGGCCCTGTCACTCTGGCCCCTCGTCGCTTCTAGCCCTGGACGGGTCTTGGTCCGTATAAGCGGAGGGCTGTCAGACGTCGCCAGCAGGATCAAAAGTAACGGAGAACCTGATTCCCTGGGTCCACGCGGGGGCACGGGGCAATCCTGCGTCCATCGACGTGGACACTCTCTGGACGCCCGTCATCCGTCCACCCACCCACCGTCAGGAGGAGCGGGGGACCGATAGGGACGTACGGCGCAGAAAGTCATTCCAGGTCAGCAGGCCGTAGGCGTGGTCCGGCGTCAGTTGATCGCCGGAGCGGAGCGCGTCGTACAGGGCGTCGGAGAGCGGCTCCGACCGGACAGTGGCCGCGCGCTCGCACGCCTGCAGGTAGGCCGTGGTCATCTCCTTGATGGTGAGGATCTCCGGCCCGCCCATCGCGGCGATGTGGCCCAGCGGTCCCATCTCAGCAAGGGCGACCAGGCGGCCGGCCACTTCGCCGCTGTCGATCGATTGCAGCCGCACGCCGGCGGGCGCCACCTCCCCCGCCGCCTCCAGGAGCCGGCGTGTCCCCTCCACATCGACCCCCACGGGGTCCGCGAAGCTGGTGGCGGCGTGGATGATGACATCGGCCGCGGCCACGGCGTCGCGTATCCCCGCGCCGGAGACCAGATCACCAGAAACCATCTCGACGCCGGGCGGATCGGCGGTGTGTCCCCCCCGGCTATGACGAAGGATACGGGTGCGATGGCGCCCGGCCGCCAGACGGGCCACGATCTCGCGTCCCAGGGCGCCCGTGCCGCCCGTTACCAGAATGATCGCCATCGCCTACCTCCCGTCCCGTGCCCGACCCTATCCGCTGCGCTATGACCATGATACCGCGCGGCGCGCCCTGTGACCCGTGTCCGTGGCACACGCACAGGGGGCCATGGACACGGGTCACGGCCACGGACGCTGCCGCGACATGCGCCATAGCCCCACCGATCACGCGCCGTGTGCGCGAGGGCGGCAGATGGAGGCCGGTGTGCGCGCGTGCGTCAGTGACCATGATGCGCGATCAGGGTGACAGGCGCCACCGCGCGACGGTCGGTCCCACAGCGTTTCCGCACGGGTAGCGTGCCCGTAGAACCGGCGTGTCGACGCTGACGATAGGGGGCGCCTGCATTCGTCCACCAGCCCCTCACCGTCGACGACGCACGCGCGCACAGCGGACCGTCAGACTGGAGAATCCGTGTCAGCGTCATCGTCGGCTACGCACTGCTGTCCGTCGTGTCCTCACTAATGTTTTCCATCATGCCCTCACCGACGTATGTCATGTCGTAGCCGCCGTGTGCTTTGATGATCGCGACCACTGTGTCTACGGTCGCGCGATCGGGGCAGGGCATGGTCAAGACGATACGTCCGTTCACGAGGTGCGTGACGTAGCGTGTGGCATACCCTTGCTCGCCGGTGGCATTTTTCATGTAACGTGAGACCTTCTGTAGCAGGCTGGTGGGTCCCTGTGCTTCCGTGTTCAACGTGTCCGCCTGCCGCCGCCCCTCGAGGGCATCCACGTCGACGCCGTCGTTTTTGAGGGCGCGCATCACCTCGTGCGCTTGCTGCTCAGTGTCGACCACGGCGTACAGATGCCGCGTCTGGAGCGTCCCGTCGCTCGCGACCTTGCGGTGCTGATCCTCGGACGTGTGCTCCCCTCCCTCCGGCGTATGGGTCAGTTGATGGACGAGCGTCGGCACGTAGTCGTCGAGCCATTGAACCATCTCCCGCTTGTCACGCAGGATCTCCTCGCACGTCCGTGCGATGTCCTCGTGCCCGCTCCCTTGCGCGGCCACGCGCAACGCGTTGATCTGCGCGAGTTGATAGTGGATAGACGCGACGTCGACGATGTCGTGCTTGACCAGCCTGCTACTGACAGGTCTCACCCACAGGTCTGTCATGCTGTGCATAAAGGCCGGTAGGCCGCCCATGTTGAGCGCGTTTGTCTCGCCCTCCAGATCCGCGATGCAGTCCTGCAACATGTTGGCATGCCGCTGGAGCGTATCCAGGTACTCCATAAACGTGGCTTCCATCTCGTGCTGGCCGCTGAGATCGGCGAGTTGCGTCTCCATGACATCAACGAGCGCGATCTCCGCGCCATAGGCGTCGGCCAACCAGTGACGCAAGAGTTCCGTCTGCAACATGTGGGTTATCCTTTCTTACTTTCTTGGCGCGGTGTGTCGCCGTTGACGACCACATCCGCGTGGTCACGGCGCCCGTGGCGTTCCCGTGCGCCTGGCTGACACCCGCGGCAGACGTGCCGTGGTCGCCCTAACGCGCGGGCAGGACGGCGACGCGGTCGTTGGCGTCGTGCGGGGGCAGGGCCGGCGCGAGCGCCGGCCTGTTCTCGCCGCCAGTGCGGAGACGGATCGTGCTAGCGGACGGGGTCAGGCGGCCGCCGCTCATTGAGCACATCATTGATCCAACCGATCATGGACATGATCGCACGTCTCATGTGGTCGTTGGTTCCTTTGACGCCGTGGAGTACTCCACGACGTCATGCTGCCTCGCGGGGACCGCGAGCCGGGTTCGTGGAGGGCTTCCGACAGCCCTCGGCTTCAGCTACGTGACGTGTCAACCATCATTCATCGTTTTGTAGACCCTCCCTGTGCGGAGTCGCGCGCTCAGAAGACGTTGGGGATGCGGCCGTCACTGCTCTGGAGACGGCCCGTCGCCAGGGCGCGCTCCTCGTCGTCGCGCAGCCGCAGATAGAGCTGCGCCATAAACTCGACGGCGGGCAACTCATAGGCGGGGTACACGCAGAGGTACGCGCGCGCGCCCCCGCAGCCTTGTAGGTCGGTGGCGGGAAGCCCCTCCCATATCTCCACGCGCCGGGCCGGACGCAAGCGGTAATGCGTCCCCGGCTCGGCGGCGGAGGGGAGGTCGACGTAGCCGTCCCGCACAAAGGCGACCCATATCTCCTCGCCCAGAGTCAGGCGCGCGACCCCCATCGCCCGCGTTTGCGCCTCCTCCTGCTCGCCCACGGTCAGCGCTCGCCGCCATCCGCGGGGCGCCCACGGACGCGCGACGTCCTCCACCTCAGGCCAATACCCATAGCGCACGGCGGCTATACTTGCGCCAAGGACGGCGAGGAGCGCCGCCACGAGGGCCGGGTCCCCGGCCACAGCCGCCATCAGGAAAGCCCCACGAGGCGCGGGCGCCACTCCCCCGCCGGCAGCGGCACGACCACCGCGGCGCCGACAACAGGACCCTGCGGCGCCCGCCCCAGCGGGGAGGCCAGGGAGAGGCGTCCCTCGGCGGCGTGTGCCCCGCACGGGCGGATCGTGATAGCGGACGGGGTCAGGCGGCGGCCGCTATCGGAAAGATCAGGGCCGCGGCTACCGCCCTGGCTGTCGATCATCGTGCCCCTCCACCGCGCCCCGCATAACGCGCCCCGCACGATGTCGTGCGCGTCGCGCCCGATCTCTTGTGTCATGTCTGTCACAGCGACGACCTCCGCGTGCATATCACTACCCTGCAGTGGTTAGGCTGCCGGATCGACCATCGATACGCCCCGTACGTGTGCCGAACGTCATGACTGCGTATGCCGCACGGTCGCACGATTCACCGTCACTGACGCTGTCGCGGCGTTCTCGGGTTAATGCGCCGCCACCGTTACAATGGTCGCCTGGGGGCGCCAGAGAGTGGGCGCTGGTCGGGGAGCGGCGTCTCCCGGCGGGGCTGTCTCCCGGCGGGGCTATGGACCAGGCACCTGAGGGGCGCCCGGCGTGCCCGGATCCGGATGGCGCGTCGGACGCGGACCGGGGCCGAGATGGGCCGGGGCTCGGGGGGCCAGATCAGGTCGCGTCGGGCAGCGCTGATGTCGCGGATGGGTCCTCGCATCAGCGCGTCCTCCTTCGTCCTGCGTTGTCCCTGTGCGCGCCAGGGTAGGGCGCTTGTCCCGCGTGGTCGCCTGGGGCAGGGGGCCTGGCCCGACACGGCAGACGGAGCGCCGGGTGTGCCCGGTGGATGTGGTCCTCGAACGCGCCGCGCGTCGCGTGGACCGCCCCGCAGGCCAGGCATTGGACCCCATGGTACGCCCGCTCCAGGTGCGCCTCCAACAGCGGCCATGTCGCGAAAGTTGCGCGGCAGGTCTCGCAGCGGTAGTCCGGGTCGGGCGTCCGCCTGGTGACCCCGGCGGCCACGGTGGTCGCCGATGCGGCACGGTCCATGATGTAGCGGTCGATGTCCATAGCTATCCTCCGTGGCGATGGTTCCGCGCCGCGTCAAGAGAGCGCCACGAGGCGTAGACGCATCTCCCCGGCCGGCGGCACGCGCCTCGACCTCCTCGTGCGCGGCATGGCCGAGCAGGGCGCGTCCAACGGGGGAGGCGACGGAGAGGCGTCTCGCGGCGAGGTCGGCTTCGCAGGGATCGACGAGTTGGAACGCATCGCGCTCACCGTCGGCGTCGATGTCGACGCGGTTGCCCGCGCGGCCACGCTGTCGCGGGACGGCATGATCTCATCCGCCATGACCAGCAGCCGCTCAATCCGTGCGGTGCGGCCGCCGCGTGTGTGCTCCTCCAGCAGCTTGCGCAGGCCAGCGTCCTCTTACACATCGCGGGACGCCCGTCACGCATCTCCCTACTCTTACTCTAGCATGTCGGGGGCCGACGAGGCATCAACATCACCGTCACAAAAAGTCAAAAAAAGTCAATGAGTGGCGTCGGGGGATGGGCGGAGGGAGCGAAGCGGTAGCCGGTGTGCCACTCGGTCTGGATGTAGCGGGGCTGCGCGGGGTCATCGCCGCGCTTCTGGCGCAGCCGCGCCACGAACACGCGCAGGTAGGTGACAGTCTGGCCAGGCCATCCGCACGGCATAGGCCACCACCGTGACAATGGTGGGGTCATCCTCCGCGAGGAGGAGTGTGAGCGTCACGCGGTCTCTCCCTCCATCTCCCGCGTCTGGGAACGCGGCAGCGTCAGATGGAAGGCCGCGCCCGCCCCATCCCTGCTCTCGACCCACACGCGCCCCTCGTGCCGTGCGACGATCGCCCGCACGATGGCCAGCCCCCGGCCCGCCCCCCCGGCCTGGCCGCCCTGGGTTAATGCGACGTCGCCGTTAAAATGGCCGCCCTGGAGTACCAGGGAGTGGGCGCTGGCCGGGGAGCGGCGTCTCCCCGCCGGGCAGTGGATCGGGCAACTGAGGGGCGCCCGGCGTTCCCGGCTCCCCTGGGAGGGCTCGCCCTGGGAGGTCGGGCGTGCCCGGCAGCGGCGGCTGACCGGGGATAGCGGTACCCGGAGGCTGGCCGGGGATCGGCGTGTCCGGATAGGGCGGTGGATCGGACAGGGATAGCGGCGCGGAACACTGCCGCGGACTGTCTGGGGATAGGGTGTGATGCGCGATCATTGGTCTCCTCCTCGTCTCTTCATGTCTTGCCTGCCCCGCGTGACACCGGGGCGGACCTCCTGCCCGCGAGAGGAACGTTGCCCCCTTCAGCGGGCCTGGGCCAGCATCTCCGCGCGCTTAGCGGTGATCGTCGTGGTCAGGGCGTCGAAGGAGGCGGCGAACTGCCGCACGCCGTCCCGTTGCAGCTGCCGCGTCACCGCGTCCAGGGAGATGCCCGCCCGCTCGATCGCGGCGACCGCGCGCCGCGCCCCCGCCACATCCCGATCCAGCGTGCGCGCGACCTGCCCGTGGTCGAGGAAAGCGTCGATGGTCGCCGGCGTCATCGTGTCCACGGTGTCGGGGCCGATCAACTGCTCGGCGTAGAGGATGTCCCGGTAGGCGGGGTTCTTGGTGCTCGTGCTGGCCCACAGGCAGCGCTGCGTCCTGGCCCCCTTGCGCGCCAACGTCTCCCAGCGCGGGCCGGAGAAGATCTCCTGATAGGCGGCGTAGGCGAGCGTCGCGTTGGCGAGGGCCGCCGTGCCACGCAGCGCGGCAAGCTCCCTTTTCTTGCCTTCGTCGTCGGTCCGCGCGATCAGCGCATCCACCTCCTTGTCCACGGCCGTATCGACGCGGCTAACGAAGAACGAGGCCACCGAGGCGATCCGATCGAGAGGCTGCCCCGCGTTGGCGCGCTGCTCCAGGCCGGCGATGTACGCCTGGGCCACCCGGCGATAGGTGTCGAGCGCGAAGACGAGCGTCACATTGATGTTGATGCCCTCGGCGATGGCCTGCTCGATCGCCGGGATGCCCTGTGGCGTGCCGGGGATCTTGATCATCACGTTGGGCAGGGCGAGCTGGCGGAACAGACGGCGCGCCTCGTCGCACGCGCACGCGGTGTCGTCAGCCATGTCGGGCGGCTCTTCGATGCTCACATAGCCGTCGCGCCCGTCGGTGCGGTCGTAGACGGGCCGCAGCACGCCGGCGGCGTGGCGGATGTCGTCGAGCACCAGCCCGTCGTAGATGTCGGCGACGGTCTTGCCGTCGCGCACCAGCGTGCGCAGGTCCGCGACGTAGTCGGCCTCGCCGTCGCTGATGGCCTTCTGGAAAATCGTGGGGTTGCTGGTCATGCCCACGATTCCCTGGTCGATCAACGCCTGGAGCGTGCCGCTCTTGATCAGGTCGCGGGTGATATGGTCGAGCCAGGGGCTCTGGCCCTGGTCGAGGAGCTGCTGGAGGGTGTTCTTGGCGGGTGTCATCGCATCGTCTCTTTCTCGCCGGGCCGTGCGGCGCTCTCATCACCGGATCACGGCAGGGCATAGGTCGCGCGCCCGGATACGGCGCCGCGTCCAACTCCACATGCGTTTCATAGCGTCAGGTCCTCCCCGCGCGCAGGGGTCCGATCGGTCGTGTCGGGTGGGCGCATGGGACATCACAGGGCCGGCCCCGCGGAAACGGTTCCTGGTGATAGGTCTACGCTCCATCCAGAGCATATCCAGGGCGCGTCGCGATGGAGGCGAGGCAGGAACCCATGATCACGGTCCTCACGACGGTCACGACCGCCCTGAGCCACGGGAATGACAGGGCGGCGGTGTGGCGCGATGCGCGCCCGGCGCCATCGGCAGTCGGGGTTCCGCACCGCCCGGTTGTGGCACGCTGCCGCCGGCCGGCAGCGTGCCACGCGACCGCTCCTAGCTGAGGCAGCCCTGGTCGATCCAGGCGCGCAGCAGCGCGACGCGCTCCGGCGGCCACGCGACATCACAGGGCATGGTCCCATCAGCCACCCGCCCGTAGATCGCTTCGGCGTGGGCCTTGACGGAGTCATAGTTGCTGAGGTCGAAGGCTTGCAGCATCGAGCTCACATCCTTGTCCCGAAACAGGGGACGAATATCCTGGCTGAACGTCGGCGCCGTCGGCATCGTCGTCTCTCCCTTCATGGTGGTCTCTCCCTTTACTGGTGTCGTCGACCGGCCGTCGCGCTCCCGTGGCGGGGCCAGCGGCGGCGGCCAGGTCTTGCCCTCGTCGCTGGGGCGGACGAGGATGCGCCCGTCGCGCTCCTGGACCGCGAAGGTGCGCAGCGGGGCCGAGGCAGGCCCGTTCAAGGGCCGGCCGTCGTCGAGGCGGAAGCACGACTGGTGCCACGGACACTCCACGGTGAGTCCCTCGAACACGCCCTCGCCCAGGGGACCGCCCACATGCGGGCACCACGCCTCGACCGCGTAGACCTGACCCTCGTGCCGCAGCAGCAGCACCGGCACGCGCCCGTCCTCCACGACCCGCGGCGTCCCCTCCACGAGCGCGTCGGAGGCCAGGACGTCGACATATGCGTCGCGCGGCTTGGGGTAGAGCAGGAAGGTCACGCCGATGCCGAGGTTGTAGACGAGTTCGCCGCCAAGCGCGCCGCCGAGCGACACGGCGCCGAAGGCGAGTCCCCCCAGCGCCCGGCCCGCCGTGCGGTTCCCCCCCGCGCGCAGGGCCAGCGACGTGCCGTAGAGCGCGAGCGCCGTGCTGTTGACGAGCGCGTGGGCCATCCCGACGCGCCGCTGATGGTCGTAGGTATCGACCCAGTCGGCCAGGCCGGCCGCGACCGTCGGGACCGCGCCGACGATGCCGAGCAGGATCGCGGCGTCGGCGGCCGCCTGATAGGTGTCGTCGGAGGAAAAGCCGTCGAGCACGTCGAGGACCGCCGCCGTCGTCCAGGCGCCGATGGGGATGGCCACGAGGGCCGGGTGGACACGGTGACGCAGCGGCACGCCATTGAGCCAATTCTTGGCCATGCGGCCCGCCTCCCCCGCGCGGAAGACGGCGTAGACGCCCTGCTGTAGCGGCACGGCCACTTTATCGAGCCACGCGAACCGCGCACTCGCGATCGGCGAACTAAGGGTCGGCACTTGCTGTGCCATAGGTCCTCCTTCCATCTCTCTGTCTGGCTTCGACCAGAATCCCGATCCATCATGAGGGGCTGCTTGTCCTGTGACGTGTGCCAGTCTGGCACATTTCTTCTCCCTCTGTCAAGGCGCATGGTGTCGCTTGTTGTCGATCATGCTTCGTGACCAGGAGTCGGTGTGATGAGCCCTTCGTGCAAGAGGCGCCACCCCAGGGCGTAGAAGTACAGATAGCCCCGTGTGTCCCCCATCTCCGCTAGGAGCGCCTGTTGACTACCGTCCGGCGTCGAGGTCTCCGCTCCCAGGAGTCGCCCCAGGTTCTTCGCCGCGCCCACGTCGCCGGCCGGGAATATCTCCATCCGGCGCAAGCCGCGCAACAGAATGAGCCCCGCGCTCCACGGGCCGATGCCCGGGAGCGCCGTCAAGACCTCCATGACTTCATCGTTGGGCAGCGCCTCCAACCGCTCCTCGCTCAACTCTCCCGCCAGGATGCGCAATGCCACGTCGCGCAGCGTAGCCGCCTTGGCCCGGCTCAGTCCCAGTTCGCGCAACGCGTCGACGTCCACGGCGGCGACGCGCTCCAGCTGCGGGAACGCGGCATACGTGCGGTCGCCCAGGCGGAGGCGTTCGCTGAAGCGCTCCACCAGCCGCCCCACGACCGCATCGCCGGCCGCAAGGCTGACCTGCTGGAAGGGGATAACGTTGGCGATGGTCTCGAACAGGGTGAGGAAACGAGGCGGTTTGAGCCCGCGCAGAGACGTGGTGACCGCGTGGAGACGCGCGTCTTGCTGGGCCACGCGATAGAACGGCGTCGGATCGACGGCCGACCCCAACAGGCGCTGCACCGCCGCGTCGAGCTGTTCCTGAGTCCGCGGCGAGATCGGTCCCCCGAAGACGAGGCCGCGCAGGTCCGGCGCGTCGATGGCGCCGTGGTTCTCGACCGCGACGAGCCGTAGCCCCTCATCAGTAGGCAGCACGCGCAGATAGCGGCCATCCTCCCAGCGGTTAACGCGATTCGTGGACCGTCGTTGCAGCACACGGACCGTGGCCTCCAGGTGGAAGGGCGGCACGGCAGGGATGGCGAACGAGGCGCTCACCTCCGCGGGGCCAGGTCCGCCCTCGGGTGTTCTCTCCATCACTCGACGACCTCACGCGGATAGGTGACCTGGTCTCCCGCGACGCAGGCAAAGGAGGGCAAACGGTGAGGGGCGGCCCGCCGGGCATCGTAGATGTCCCGGACGACCACACCGCGCACCACGAGAGCATCGGCGACCAGCGAGCGGTGACAGCGCCAGGGCACGGCCTCGGCGCACATGAGGGCCGCCGGGCCGTCCTGCGCCAGGGCCAGCGCCTCCGCGATGCCCTGCCGGAATGCATCGGTCATCATATAGTCGGCGTAGGCGCGGAAGCTGGCATTGCGCCACCCCGTGTTCGGCGAGTCCGCGCCTAGGCCATGACGCAGTCCACCCAGCTGTGCCAGGTACACGTAGCGGAGACCGCACGCGGGCAAGGCCTGCTCCAATTCCTCGCGGTTGAACTGTGGGTTGTGCCGCGAACGGGGCATGGAACGGATGTCCACGAGCGTGACGATACCGTAGTGGCGCAACACGGCGATAAACTCCTCTTGCGGGCGCGTCGAGTGACCAATCGTGTCGATGACGGGGCCAGTGTGCACGATGTCCAACCCGCGCGCCCCGGCAAGCGGCATGACCCGGCGCGGACCCCCGGTCGGCGCGTGGACGAACGCACGCCGCTCGACGACGAAGCCCTGCGCGTGCAGGAGCAGCGCGAGACCGTCCGCGCGCTGCATCGTGGCGTCGTCCGTCGTCAGGGTGACGCGCTCCGCCGCGCCCGCGCGTGGGCTCACCGCGTCCCCCGGCGCCCGAGCGCACGGTCCAGCACCGTCTCGGCCTCATCCACGACACTGTACGGCCGTCGCCTGAGGCGCCGACGGCGCTCCTCGCCCTCCACGCGCTCGACCCGCTCCTGTCTCTTTATGGCGCGGTCGATCCGGGCGATCAGAGCGCACAGCGTCACATAGATGAGGAGGGCGGCGAGGGCCGCGCCTATCGGCGCGCCTCCCCTCATAGTCCAGCCCAGCAGGCCGAGACCGCCCCCGCCACCGAGCGTCAGGATCGTCCAGGTGAGGCGTTCCCACACCCAGGGCTGGCGCGTCGCACCTCCGTCGGCCTCCTCGGTCCCGCGCCCCTGTGCCATCATTCCTCGTCTCCCTATGGGCGGTTCCGTTGGGTGCTGCTGCTGTGCCTGCAGGCTGTGTGTGTCGAACGCGCGGCCGCGGCGATAGCACCTGCCCCTGTCAAGACCCAGGGCTGTCACAGCGGCCGACAGCGCCCAGATCAACGCGCCTCACCTGACGGTCTGTCGGCACGCCCATGTCACATCAGCAGTACCCAACGACACCCCTCTCACGCGTTGCGCTCCCCGATCGGCCGGACGATCAGCACCGGGCAGGGCGCGGCGTGCAGTACCCGCTCCGACACGCTCCCCAGCAGCACCGCGTGCATCGCCCCCCAGCCACGGCTCCCCATCACGAGCAGTGTGGCGCCACCCTCCGCGGCGCAGCGCACGATCTCGTCGGCGGGCGAGCCGCGTCGGACGACGGTCTCGACCGGCGCCGTGGTGTGCAGTTCCGCCACCGTCCGCCGCAGGGCGTCCTCGGCCGTCCGCTCCGCTGCCGCGGTCACCCCGTCCCAGGTCTCCTGGGAGAGCATGTTACCGCCGCCCCCGTTGTACGTGTCGTAAAAGGGCAGCGTCTCGAGTGGCGCCACCACGGCCAGCACCGTGACGCGGGCCAGGGCGGCGGGGTTGAGGAGGTCGCGGACCAGGCGCGCCGCCTCCAGCGACGGCTCCGAGCCGTCGGTCGCGAGGAGCAGATGTGTCGGTGTCATCGCTACCCTTCCTTCTTATTCACGCTTATTCACGCGCGTGGTCGGCGTGCTGGCCCACGCGCCCATAGACCGCTTTAATCGCCCCAGAAGAGGCGAGCGAGCGCCCGCCAGGAGCTGTGGTGCGGCGCGGCGAGTCCGCGTTGCTCCAGAATGAGCGCGCGCATGGTGTCCCGCGCCCACCGGATGCGCTCCCGGTGTCGGCTGCTATTATAGGCGCCGAGCGCCTCGCCAGACTCGACCTGCGTGGCGACCGGACCCACGATACCGGCGTCCGCCCCTTCAAGGCCTGTGCGCGCCAGGAGCTGCAGTGATTCCCACAGAATCTGGTCGCGCGTCTCAAAGACATAGAGCGCTTCGAGTCGGTAGATCCAGCGGGCCGGCCCCGTCTCGCGGACGGCCAGGAGCTCCCGGGTCAGCCGCCGCCCGCTCTCGGCCGCCGGTGTGACGGACGAGGGATCGCCGCCGAGCTGTGCGATGGTGTGCTCGAGCAACCGCACGTGCTCGTCGATCTCGGCCCCGGACGCGGCAAGCGTGTCGCGCAGCGCGTCAGGGGCGTCCTCCAGGTAGCGCCGGTACAGCGCCGCGCCGTCCCGCTCACGCGTGATCAACTCGCTGAGCAGGTCGAGCAGCGGGTCATGGGCTAGCGTGGGCGTCTGCGCGACGTCGTCCGTCTGTTCTTCTGCGGTGATCATACCGGTTCTCCTCGTGTCGTGACTCTCGGTCTGTCATGTACCCCACGGCTAAAGCCAATACGGTGTAGTTAGGGAAAACACGCAGAGATGACTCCTACTGCGGAGTGTGGCATGCTGAGATTTACGACGATCACAGTGTGCCATGCTATGCAAAGGAGTCATCCTATGGGATTTATAGCAC
>JAABUL010005275.1_pt1 | contig 16272 bp, 20 predicted proteins | sample 5559151 | NCBI WGS metagenome assembly JAABUL01 (sample SAMN10711876, study PRJNA513368) | rock metagenome | isolation source: Antarctica rocks | place: Antarctica: Victoria Land, Pudding Butte sud | reverse complement strand
GATGAACGTGTCCGGTGCCAGGAGCTTGTCGTAGTTCAGTAGCTTTGCGTCGAGGTAGGCCTGCTGCTGGGCTTGAATCTGATCGGTGCGCGGGTGCAGGTCGGGATCCCAGGTGTAGAAGGGAACCGCTTTTAGCACGTCCAAGGTCTGGCCGGTGTATTTCGCCAGGATTTGCAGGTTCTGATCAGACTTCTTGGCCCCGCCTTGCGCGTCGGCCGCACCTTTCTGCAGCGCGGCGAAGAACTTCTTCGCGACCGGGTTCTTGGTGAATTGACCGCCATAGATCACGCCGGTGGCGGTGGTACCGGCCGGCGGAATTGCGAGCGCGGTGGCCACGCCGCTGGCCTCCATCTTGGTGGTGAAGGGTGCTGGCGGCAGGGCGGCGGCGACGCTGCCGTTCTGCAAAGCCGATTCCATGTCGGGGAAGGCGAGGTTGACCGGAGTGACATCGGTCAGGGTCAGACCCTTCTCCCGCAGGATCGCGTCGAGCTGGTAGCCACCGGCGCCACCGGCACCGCCGGAGAGGGCGATCTTGCGGCCTTTGAGGTCGGCTGGGGACTTGATCTGGCCGGAGTCGGCCAGGGGCTTGGCCACCTCCAATGCGGTGGGGGCCGGGCTGGTGCCGTCGGTGTAGCCCATCGAGCCGACGACCTTGATCTCCAGGCCACTGGAGACGGCGTTGAACATGCCGGCCGAGAAGCCGGCGACGACGACGTCGACCTTGCCGCTGGCCGCGAGAGGAATCGCGTCCTGACCGGCCTTGACGGTCTGCAGGTCGATCTTGATGCCCTGGGCCGCGAAGTAGCCCTTGGCGTCAGCGATGTAGAGGGGAGCGAAGAGGGTGGACGGGGCGTGGACAACCTTGACCGTCGTGACGCCCTGGTCGCCGGACCCTGTGCCCGATCCCGAGGTGGCGGACCCACCGCAGGCTGCCGCGGCAAGCAGCGGCACCAGCAACAAGAGAGCGCGCAGTTTTCGTGTCATCGGATGTTCTTCCTTCCGGGTAGGGCAGAAATACGCCGACGGCGGGGGGCGCCGACGCGTTGCCACGGAACGCTCAAGCGTTCAACGAGGTTGACAAGCCCGGTGAGCACGGCGCCGAGGACTGCCACGACGACGAGTCCGACGTACATCCGATCCGGCTGGAAGAGACTCCAGGCGTTCCAGATCATGTAACCGAGCCCGTCGTCGGAGGCAACGAACTCCACCGCGATGATCACGACGACGCCGAGGCCGGCAGCGACCTTGAGGCCGGTGAAGATCGCCGGCACACAGGCCGGCAGAACGACGTAGCGAAAGCGTTTGAGGCCGGTAGCCCCATAGGAGCGCGCGGCCTCCAGGGTGCGCGGATCGATCTGCCGCATGCCGGCGAGGGTGTTGATCTGCAGCACGAAGAAGATCGTGATCACCACAGACAGCACCTTCGGTGTCTCACCGAGACCGAAGATGAGCAACAGCAACGGAAGAATCGCGATCTTGGGCAATGCGTAGAGCGCGGCGAAAGTCGGTGACAGCGCCGCGTTCGCCGATCGCCAGGAGCCCATCAGCAGGCCGGCGAGGACACCGAATACTGAGCCGATGACGTAGCCGATGATCAGCCGTTGAACGGTCGCGGCGGTGTCGTGCAAGAGGGCACCGGTCTGGACCAGGTCCACCCCCTTTGCCGCAATCCGGCTCGGGGCGGGGAACAGGCGGTCGTCGATCGCGCCCGTGGTGGCGAGGATCTGCCAGACGACGAGGAGCACGATCGGGGTGAGCACGGCGAGCGCGAGGTCGCGTCGGCGCAGGCGGCGGTGTTTGCGCAGCTCACGCGTGATGATCATGTTCTCGTCCGGAACGCCGGTGGTAGCTGGCGGCGGGGCGTTGCCCGTCGGTGCGGTGGCGGCGGATTCGGTGGTGGTCATGTCGTTGCTCCTCAGGCCATCTCGGCGGCGGCGACCTCGTCGCGCAGGGACTCCCAGATGTGCATGCGCAGCTCGGCGAAGCGGGGGTCGGCCTCGACCGACATCGACCGGGGCCGCGCGAAGGGGACCGTGATCTCCTCCTTGATCCGGCCCGGCCGGCTGGACATGACCAGAATGCGGTCGCCGAGCAGCAGGGCCTCCTCGATAGCGTGCGTCACCAGGACGACGGTCTTCCGCTCGGCCTCCCACAGTTGGATGAGCTGTTCCTGCATGAGCAACCGGGTCTGCGCGTCGAGTGCGCCCAACGGCTCATCCATCAGCAGGACGGGGCTGCCGGTGGAGAAGGCCCGGGCAATCTGCACCCGTTGCCGCATCCCACCGGAGAGCTGGTTGGGGTAGGCCTTGGCGAAGTCGGTCAGACCGACCTTGCGCAGCCACTCCTGCGCGGCGGGCTCGTAGTCGGCGCGCTTGATTCCGGCCATCCGGGACCCGAAGGTGACGTTGTCCTGCACCGTGGCCCAGGGGAAGGTGCCGTACTCCTGGAACACGAAGGCCGTAGGAATCGGCGCGTCACCGGCGGCGAGCGAGACGGTGCCGGCGCTTGCCTGGTCCAGGTTGCCCAGGATGCGCAGCAAGGTCGACTTACCGCAGCCGGATGGGCCGACCAGGCAGACGAACTCTCCTTCGGCCACTTCCAGTGACACGTCGGCGACAGCCCAGATCGGACCGGAAGCCGAGAGAAACAGTCGACTTACCGAATGTGCGGCGATGGCCGTGGCGGTCATCGGGCCTCCTTGGCGACGAGTCCTGGATAGTTTGTGTACTGAGCAATTTCTGCGATGCTAGATGTGAGGTGGGACACGGTCAAGCGCCATGCCCACCAGGAGAGCCAAGCGATGGAATGGGATGGAATGGCGAACGCAGCCGGGCAGACCGTAGTGATCACCGGTGCGGCGGGGCGGATCGGTGCGATGTTGCGAACGCGGCTGCCAGCCGCCGACCGGGTTCTGCGCTTGGTTGATCTCCTGCCGTGCGAAGGCGGACAGGTCGTCGACGTGACCGACCTGGATGCGTTGCGGGCGACGGTGCGGGGCGCCCACGCCATCGTGCACCTGGGCGGCCACGGACTGGAGATGCCGTGGCGGGACATCCTCGAAACGAACGTGCACGGAACCTGGTGCGTGCTGGAAGCGGCGCGGCTCGAGGGGGTGCCGCGGGTAGTGCTGGCGTCGAGCAACCAGATCGCCGGTATGCGCCCGACTCCCGCGGACGACGACGAGCCGCTTCCGGCGGACTGCCCGCCCCGGCCGGGCACCTACTACGGCTGGTCCAAGGCCGCCATCGAGTCATTGGGATCGTTGTTCCACGACCGCTTCGGTCTCGACGTGATCTGCCTGCGGATAGGCTCCTGCTTCTCGGCGCCTCCGGGCGGCCGCGGTCTGTCGACCTGGCTGTCACCGGATGACGCAGGTCGGCTGGTCGATGCCGCCTTGCGCGCGCCGTCGCCGGGCTTCGTGCACGCCTGGGGCGTCAGTGCCAACACGCGGGGCACCTGGTCGATGACCGAAGGCCGCTCGTTGGGCTATCAACCCACGGATGACGCCGAGTCATGGGCGTCGGCGCTTCCCCCTGCGGAGCCGCCGGCACCCGGGTTCTCGGCCGCGGCGGCGCAGGCGGTGCTCGGTGGCCCGTTGGCCTTGGCCCCGGTCGGTGAGCCGCAGACGTTGCGCGACGGCTATGACGACTGAACTCGACGTGGCGAGGTCGGTGGAACTGGGCGAGCTGCCCGGTCACCTGCTGCGGCGGGCGCAGCAGCTGCACACCGCGTTGTGGGCCGCACATGTGTCTACGGCGTACACCTCGACCCAGTTCGCCGCACTCAACGCGATCGCCGCCTCTCCGCACCTGGACCAGACTCAACTCGGCGAGCACATCGGAACGGATCGTTCCACCACCACCGGCGTCGTCCAGCGACTGATGCACCGGCGCGATTTGCAGTGCCGCCGTAGCGAGACCGACGGCCGTCGCAACGAGTTGCATCTGACCGCAGCCGGAGAGGAGGCGCTGCGCGATCTGACGCCCAGGGTGGAGGCATTGACCGAGGTGATCACGGGGCCGCTGGACGCCGCCGAGCGCGTGGAGCTACAACGACTGTTGGCCAAACTGATCGCCGACCGGCACTGAGGACGGCACGGTGTCGAGGAAGGCAAACGCCTACAGCGCCGAGGCATTGGTAAACGCCCGTGCGATGCGGGCGTGGCCACGTCTGTCCCCCCACGACACGCCATCTCCGAAGGTGGCGGGAGCTGAGTGTTGGAGCATGAAACTTCCTGGCATGACCTGAGGCACTCCTGGTGCGGTGCCACCGCGGCGTCCTGGCCACGATCGGGTTGCACTGACCGGTTGAGATCAAGATCGTTTCTGCGACACCGGGGGAGTGCTCCAGTGTCGCAGGCGAAGGTAACGGGGGGGGAGGCCGCGCACGGCCTTGGTCTGTCGCGGGACTCAGCTGCACTGTCTATATGTCACACCGGGTCCTGTCGGTGCGTTCTGGCACAGTCGACCGTCAGGGGCGAGCTGTTGGGGTACGCGACGTGTCGAACACGGTGCAGGCCCCGGCGTTGCAGCTCGACGCTCTCAAGGCCGCGTGACGGTGGCAGTGGACAGACACCGCATCGCGGTCGAGTACGTCGGCTTGTTCTTCACAGAAGAAAACCCCTATCCCTCTATGCAGAACACAGCCAGAGTTGAGTGTGTCAACCGACGTTCACTGGAATCTGCCGGGTCCGTCTCAGCCAGAGTGGGTACCCGGCAGAGGAGCCCGCCCGCAGGAGATGACGACGTGCAGTTTTACCTCGACGGATACCGCCCGGGAGACCCGCTGGTCGCCCAGGCGCACCTCACCGTGGCCGACCGCCCCGCGGGCCTGCCCGAGGAGGTCGACGTCCTGGTCGTCGGGTGCGGCCCGGCGGGTCTGGTGCTCGCCGCGCAGCTGGCCGCGTTCCCCGACATCACGACCGCGGTCATCGACCGCCGGGAGGGCCCGCTCGAGGTGGGCCAGGCCGACGGAGTCGCGTGCCGCACAGTGGAGATGTTCGAGGCGTTCGGCCTGGCCGACCAGCTCGTCGCCGAGGGTTACTGGGTGAATGAGGTGTCATTCTGGCGCCCGGACCCACAGGCCCCTAACCTCATCGTCCGGACCGGGCGCATCCAGGACGTCGAGGACGGCCTGTCGGAGTTCCCCCACGTCATCGTCAACCAGGCCCGGATGCTCGCCTACCTCCGCGACTCCATGACCCGCTCGGCCAGCCGGCTGGAGCCCCACTACGGGCTCGCCGTCACCGGTGTCACGGTCGACGACACCGGGACGCACCCGGTGACCGTCACGCTCACGCACGTGCGCGACGGCGCGCAGACGGGCCAGACGTCGACCGTCCGGGCCCGCTACGTCGTCGGTTGCGACGGTGCGCGCAGCAGCGTCCGGACGGCGATCGGGCGCGAGCTGGTGGGCGACCCGATGAACCAGTCCTGGGGCGTCATGGACGTCCTGGTGGACACCGACTTCCCCGACATCCGGCTCAAGTCGGCGATCCTCTCGGCCAACCAGGGCAACCTGCTCGTCATCCCGCGCGAGGGTGGGTACCTGGTGCGCCTCTACATCGAGCTAGACCAAGTCCACGACCGGGACCTGCTGGAGAGTGGGGCTGTCACCCCGGAGAAGCTGGCCGTTGTCGCGAACCGGATCCTGCACCCGTACACCCTGGAGGTGCGCGACGTCGGGTGGTGGTCGGTCTATGAGATCGGCCAGCGGCTGTGCGACAAGTTCGACGACGTGCCCGCCGACGAGACCGGCACCCGCCTGCCCCGGGTCTTCATCGCCGGCGACGCCTGCCACACCCACAGCGCGAAGGCCGGACAGGGCATGAACGTCTCCATGGCCGACGCGTGGAACCTCGGGTGGAAGCTGGCGAGCGTCCTGCGGGGCACCGCCCGACCCGAGTTGCTCGACACCTACTCCGCCGAGCGACAGGTGGTGGCCCGGGAGCTCATCGACTTCGACCGGGAGTTCGCGCGGATGTTCAGCGCCCCGCCGAGGGAGACTCATGAGGACCGCGACGGGGAGCCGGCGGAGTTCCAGCGCCACTTCACCGCCCAGGGTCGTTTCACCGCCGGTGTCGCCACCCGCTACACCCCCTCGATGATCACCGCCGAGCCCACGCACCAGCAGGTGGCAGCGGGGTTCCCGGTCGGCATGCGGTTCCACTCCGCCCCGGTGGTCCGGCTCGCCGACGCCCGCCCCGTCCACCTCGGCCACGCCGCCCGGGCCGACGGCGCGTGGCGCCTCTACGTCTTCGCCGACCGCGCCGACCCCGCAAGCCCAGGCTCCCGGGCGCGGCAGCTCTGTGACGCCCTGGCCTCGGCGGACTCCCCACTCGCCCGCCACACCCCATCTGGCGCTGACCCCGACACGGTCCTCGATGTCCGCGCTGTGTTCCAGCAGTCCCACCGCGACCTGGACGTGGCGACGCTGCCGGCGGTGTTGCGACCGAGGAAGGGCCGCTTCGGCCTGGTCGACCACGAGAAGGTCTTCTGCCCCGACCTCGCGGCGGGCGACGTGTTCGACCTGCGCGGGATCGACCGGGACGCGGGCGCCATGGTGCTCGTCCGGCCCGACCAGTACGTGGCCCACGTGCTGCCGCTCGACGGACACCAAGAACTGACCGAGTTCCTCGCGGGAGTCCTTGTCGAGACCCGCTAGGCCCGAGCCGACTGTGCGGGTGTCTCGAAGGCCGCGGTGGGGCTTTAGTGTCGCCGACCAGGTGGACGCGCTGGCCGAGGCGTTCGCCGACTTCCAGAGTGCGGCCAAGCGGATTCCCGAGCGCCTGGACCCGAAAATTGTCAGTGCGGAGATCGGGGACGAGGCCTACCTTCCGGCGATCTCCGTCGGCTTCCGCGAGATCCCCGGCTATGAGGTGAGCACCCACACCCTGGCACCGGGCCGTTTGGACAGTTGGGCGCACCGGCGCAACTGTCTGCACATCCGGGTCGGGGTGCTGTTGTTCCGGGTGCTCGACCAGCAAGCGCACGCCACCACCCTGGGCATGCTCACCCGCGCCGCGGCCATCGCCAAGGCCACGCTGGCCAAGCACTCCTGAACCCGGGGCAGGGTGTGGGGCACAGGTTGTCCCCACCCTCCCGTTATCCACAGAACGGTGGTCGGCTGGGCTCTCAGTGTGGCGGGTGCTCGTCGCTTCCTACCCCTGGCCCGCTGCGCTCTACCAGGGGCCATGCCCGCCCACTGCGGGTACTGCGCTCCTGCCCACCCGCCTTTTTCGTTCCTTGCCAGCGGGGGCGAAGAAAGGTTGGACCGGCCAGACCGGGACACCAGGGCCAGGAAGGAGACACCATCATGGCGATCTGTGCACCGTGCCGCGTGCCACATGGGGTCGAGCAGTGCGAGGACACCCAGGCGGGTCGGCGCTGTGGGGCCCGTGCGTGTTACTGCCAGCACAAGACCCGCCCGGTGGACACAGCCGAGGTGAGTCCGGGCCCGGCGTGGGAGACACCCGCGGACAACGGCCCGGGCAGCGTCGGGACCATCGGGCACACTGCGGGCAACGAGGGGAGGACACCGTGATGAGTGCGGCACCGTCCGGGCCGGACCCCGGCTACGGGGAGGTTCTCGACGAGACTGCGGAGGGCCCCGTCGAGGCGGGGGATCTGCTCGATGATCCGCGGACCGATGTCGAGGCCCTGTGCCTGTGTTCGTTGTTGTGGTCCTCCTCGCCGGTGGCTCGCACCATCACCGACACCCTCACCCGAAGCGACTTCGAGCGGCCGGTGTACCGGGACCTGTTCGAGCTCATCGCCGCCCAGATCGAGGCCGGCACACCCCACGATCCGGCGAGTGTCGCCGCCGCCCTGACCCAGACGGGACGAGCGGCCGGGCACCGGGGCACTGCGCTCAGCCGTGCCCTCTCCGATGCCACCATGGCCGGAGGTGCCCCCGAAGCGGTCGGGCACTACGCGCTCACTGTGGTCTGCGCCGCTTACCGGCGTGGCTTCCACGCTGCCGCAGCCTCGTTGACCGAAGCCGCCGAGCAACTACCCCAGGACCAACTGTTCGAACACCTGGTGAGCATCGGCCGCGCACAACGCACCGCCACCCAACGCATGGCCGACATCAGCAGCAGGCTCGGCCGGCCCCCGATCACCAAGGCGAGCGGAAAGACTGAGACCGACACCGTGAAGGAGCAACCGTGAGTACCGACGACGGCAACACAGCCGCGATGGTCACCGACCTCGCTACCGCCACAGAACTCATCCATGCCGTGGCCCGCAAAGCGGACAGCACTGCGCCCGAACTCGAAGCAGCCGACCGCGACACGCTCGGGGACGTCCTGGACGAGCTGACCAGCACCCTGGCCCACTTCAGCGACCACTGCGCTGCGGCGACCGGTAACTACCCGGACGGGCGCATTCTGCGCGACGACACCGACAACCACGACCCCACCGCCCGCTGCGCCGAAGCCGCCGACCACCTCCACCAGGTGAACCAACACCTGAACGCAGCCAATGAGGAGGCCCGCCGGTTCCATGCCGCCATCGGCCACATCGGCGTCCAGGTGTGGTTATGACCCGGCCATCCCGGATGGACGAGGCGATGGCCATCGGTACGGCCCGCTACGCCGACGTCATCGCCGCCCTCGAGGCTGCAGGGTTGCCGACGGTGTTCACCCAGACCGGGGGCATGTGCGCGGCACTGGAGGTCACGTTGGAAGCGGGGCAGCATCTGCTCATCACCGACGCCGAGAACAGCCTGTCCTGGGATCGGGGCGAGCAACGAGGATGGGGCGTCGGGCGCTACGTCACCGAGAGCGAATACGACGACGGCCCCCTGGTGTTCTGCGACAGCACGAACACCGACACCGACACCCTGCTGAGCCTCGTCAGAGCGGTCCTTCTCCCACCGAGGCAGTGTTAGTCCCCAGCGCACGAGGTGGTGGCGTCAGCACCTGCTCGACGAGGTCGGCGGCCGCGGAAGGTTCCTGGTGTTCCCACACCCGCACGATCACCCAGCCGGCTGCGGCGAGACGGGCGTCGGTGTCGCGGTCGCGGGCAACGTTGGTGGCCAGCTTCGTAGCCCACCAGGCGGCGTTGTGCTTGGGTTGGGTGGCATGGATCGGGCAGCAGTGCCAGAAGCAACCGTCGACGTACACCGCGACCTTGGACCGGGGAAACAGCAGATCGGCGCGGCGCCGCAGAGCAGGCAGGGGAGCACGATCGACGTAGAAGCGGCGACCACGGCGGTGCAGTTCCCGCCGCAGACCCAGTTCGGGCGCGGTGTCCCGGCGGCGCTGGGCACGCAGACGCCTACGCGATCGCCCCGGACGTCGTCGTCTCCTGAGCGCCGGTCAGCGACGAGGAAATCAACACCCACCGCTTCCTCGTCGATGACACCGTCGCGACACATGCGTCGCTGCGAGCATCGGTGCAGCCGAATCCGATTCTGCACGCGGTGGTGTCGTGCAAGTGGACGCTGCGCAGCGACCGCGCCCAGAACGCCCGCAGCGAGGCCCTCAACCTCGTCCGCAACCGCAAGGGCCGCCTACCCCACGTGGTCGTCGTGACCGGCGAGCCCACCCCCGTGCGTATCTCCTCGCTCGCGCTGGGTACCGGAGACATCGACTGCGTCTACCACTTCGCCCTGCCCGAGCTGCTCGCCGCCGTCCGCGAGAAAGGCGGCGAAGACACCAAAGAACTGCTCGACATGATGATCGACGGCAAACGCCTCAAAGACATCGCCGACCTACCCCTCGACCTCGCCGTCTGACCCTCACATACCGGTGGCGGAGTCAGCCGTACATGGTGCACTGATACCGACCACTCCGAGGGGGTCCTTATGAGCATCGCTCCGGCGCTGGTACCGCAGGAGCTGCGCCCCCGGCGAACCCAACTGTGGTTGCCGGCCGACCGGACCACGTGGGGCTTCGGCAGCCGGGCAGCTCGGGCCGGGGCACCGCAGGCCGGAAGGCCCGAGAACCCGTGGCTGCGGTGGCCCTCGGCCCTCTGGCGGATACCCGCCACCATCGTGTCCTGGCTGGCGTTCCTGCCCCACCCGGAGACCCTTGCCGCGCAGGGAAAGGCACACCTCAAGGTTGCCCCGCTCACCGAGCGCACCGAACCGGCTCCGTGGTGGCAACGGCGGGCGGTCGCGGGCTTGGTCTTCGGCGTGGACCTCGTCGGTGGCGCGGTGCTGGTGGTGGCCGTTCTCAGCATGACCCGCAACCCGGTCATCCTGGCGGTCCTGGGCATCACCGTGCTCGGTGTGGTTGCCGGGATCGTGGAAACGCTCAACGCAGGCTGGCGTGCGGCGGGATGCGGAGCGCAGCGCTACGACGGGCTGGCGCAGCTTCGGGCGCTGGGTCATACCGGGCCGGTGGGTTACGCCGCCTGCTACGTCTCGCGGCGCAAGGGTGACGGCCGGGCGCTCATGCACCGCTGGCTCGCCCACATCGACGAGGCCGGTGTGGACGCTGTCGCGGCACAACGCCCCGCGCGTCGATCGAGCCGGTCACAGGAAGCGGGCGAAGCCGATCTGCTCAGTCATGTCGGTCACCGTACGCGCCTGCAGTCGGCGCCAGGCACTTATAGGTAGTCCTGGCCGCGGGGAGGCAGGGGCTTGATGTCGCCGATGACGTCGATCGCAGCGGTATCAGAGCGCAGGCCCAACGAGGCGAGCATCGCTTGGACTTCGTAGCGGCCGGCAGCGGTCTCACGGAGCGAATGCCGCGAGAAGGAGACGTCGAGCGGGGCGGATTCACCCGGGCGCAGGTCGGGTAGGCCGGCGGTGGGTGCGTAGGAGAACCAACCACCCGGCCACGGCGGCTCTCCGGCGTCGTCGGTCAGCCATCCGATCACCTCCGCCGAGTCATCCGGGTCGGCCCGCCACCGCACGCCGCCAGTGTTGTGCAGCAGCACCGTCATCTCGGGCACCGTGCCCGTCTCCGCCGTGACCGCTGTTCCGGGGGGCCACCGTAGCTCGACGCCGTGCGCGCGCTCAGCACGGATCGGCCGCAACCGGCTCTCCACGCCGGTGGAGGTGAGTAGCCATTCGGTCCTGCGGTTACCCTGCCACCCGGTCAGGGTGACCGTCAGCCACCGCCCAGGTGCGTCCGGAATAGGCGCCCCCAACACTGCCGTGATGGGTCGCTCTATCCCCTCAACCGAGCCGGCATCGGTGTACCTCAGCCGGCGCCACCCTCCGCGCGGCAACCGGTCACCCACATCCGGCTGCACTTGCCAGATCAGTGACATCTGTTCGGTCATCTCGGCCACCACGGCCCAGAACAGGCCCCCGGGCTCGTCCACCACCGCCTGGGCGACCTCAACATCACCCACCGACACCAGCGGCGCCTTAACGTCCCCGTTCACGCCCGTCACTGTGCGCCTCTTGGCCGAGCTCTTCAACGTCGGACGTCCCGCAGTCGGCGGTTCTCGGTCCAACCACCAACCACGCTGGTGGTGGCAGTGCCTCACCACCACCAGTGTGGTTGGTCAGGACTTCTCCAACGTTGTTTGCGGTGCGGTAGGCGCTCGGGGCGTAAGGGAACGACGATCGTCGTGCTGTGGTGGTCTCCGTGCGCTACCAGGCGCGGCGCGTGTCGGGTGTTCCAGACCGCGACGACGTGGCCGTGGCGAGGGACCGGAATGCGGCGGTGGGCGACGGTGACGGTGTTGATCTCGCGGGCGGCCCGCAGCAGGGCGTAGTGGCTGTAGCGGGCAGGCCAAGGAAATGCTCGATCGGCGTTGGTCTGGACTGCTCCCGTGCCCACCACGCAAATCAGGCCACCAAGCGTGGCCGCAGATGGAGGGTCTGAGAGCCGGTCATCATCGACGTTGCTTCGGTGGCCACCCACCGAGACCCACGTGCCGCCGCGCCGGGTGAGGACATGGATCCGTTGTTCAAGCGCACCGGAGTTGTATCGGTGCATGAACACTGTGCAGGCCAGGTCGCCGTCGACGTTCACCGCGAGGGCCGCCTGCCTGCGACGCCGGCTCAGCCACGGCGGATCCGCAGCCAGTCCGATTTCGATCAGTGCGACGCTCTGCGCTACCTGATCGAGGACCACCATCACCACAGACTAGGCACGCGGCGGCGGCGTGACGCGCGGCAAGTTCATCGATAAAGACGGCCGCTTGCGGCCAGGGCACCCCATGCTGTTGGTAGCGGCTCCTACCGTGGTCATCCGTGACCGGCGCGCCTCCCCAGTTGTGGGCGCGTTACGTTGTCGATGTGTCCACCTGTGAGCAATGCGGCATCTAGCTGTCCCGACCACTGCCGGGTGCCGGTCGCCGCATGAAGGTCAGTCGCGAACGACCCGTAGGTGCGGACTGGGTGCTGTCCGGGGGTCTGCTGGTAGGTGTTGCCAGAGCTGGTCGTCAGTGACGCGCGCTGGGCGCTCGCCTGTAGGCAGCAGGTCGGTGAAGAGGGCTAGCGTCTCGCCCAGTTTCGTGGCGGCTGGGGCGAGTACCCCGTGTAGTCCGAGCTGGTGGGCGACCTGGGCGACCCGCTGACAGGCGGCGTAGGCAGTGCGGCTTTCGGTGCCGGCTTGCAAGACATCAGGGGTGAGTCTGAGCTGTACTCGTGTGGCCGGGTTCCGGAGATCCAAGATCTCGCTGACGTTCACGGTGACAGTGATCAGCATCCGCGGCTGGAGCTGTGCGGCCAGTGCTGCTGCTTCGGCGGGGTCCTCGATTGGGCCGACAAGGTGTCGGTAGGCCTCGACGACCACCGAGTCGACGGGGCGGCCCAGATATAGGACTGGGAATCCGTCCTTGGTACCCCAACGTCCATATCCGCGGCGACCGTCCAGTGCGGTCGCCGCGTGTTGGACGGCGGCGTGGCGTTGCCACGTGCCGTCAACCGACGTGGTGGCGGCGGCGGAGACTAACTGGGGTAGGTCGTCCATCGCGCTACATCGCCCCCGACAGCCGCTGCGCTTCCTCGACAACCTGATCGACATCACCCGCGGTGAGCAGGTCGATGGGGCGCTGGCTACCGAGATTACGGTTCCGGGCGTGCAGCCAGATGTCGACACCTTCGTCGGTGTAGACCGCGCGCAGCTCCTCCACGATGTACTTGACGTCGAGCAAGCGCTTGCGGCTTCCACCGCGGGGAGCCGCCTCGCCGGAGACCCAGTTCTGCACTGACCGTAGGCTCGCGCCGACCGCCGACCCCAGCTCTTTCTGCGTTATCCCTGATCCCGTCACTTGCTCGACGATGCGTAGATAGGTCAGGTTCTCCGGAGTGGCCCCGCTGGGTGACGTGGCCACCTTCAGGTCGCGCCGCGCGCGATTGCCAGAGCCTCCGCGTCCGCCCGTTCCCGCTCCCTCGTGTGATCCAACGTTTGCCAATTGCCCTCCTCTGCGTGTTGTTGCTCATCATGATGCGTAACGAGTTGCACGTCAAACTGCACACGCAATGCTAGGGTGGCGTAACACGCAACGAGCGGAGGCGCGCCCATGGCCGACTTGATCATTCGTATCGGTGGTGGTGATGCTGCGCTACTCACGCGCCTTGTCACTCCTGGGCCGGCCGGTATCGCGCCGTCTCGGCCCGACAGGATCGTGGTCGATGCCCATGTCGCAGCGGCGTACCCGGGGATCGCGATCACGGCCCGCCAGGCCGGCTTGCCGATGCTCATCGACCCACAGACCTACTACTTGCAGGATCATCAGCATCTGACCGATCCCTGGGCCCAGCTGCCCTTCGGGGATGCCTCCGTCGTGACGGTGGCGGACTTGCTCAGTCCCGCCCGCGCTGACCGGCTCGTTGCTGAGGCACTGGAGTTTCAGCTGCTCCACGGCGCCACTGCCTTGATGGCGCCGTATGTGCATATCGAGCGTGCTGGTGACGGGTGGGCCGAGGTCCAGGCCGTCCTGCATGGGGCCACGCGACGCTACGTGGATGCGCAGCATCTTCGGCTGCCTCTGATCGCTCCCATCGCGTTGTCCTGGCGGCTGACTGGGCGCACGATGTGGCCGATGGCCCTAGACCGTCTCGTCGTGGGGTTGCAGTCGCTGGGTCCCGACGAGGTGGCCCTCGTCGCTTCGAAGATTGATCAAGGTGTCCAGCCGGATCAACGCCTGGCGGCCCTGTACGCCGCGATCGGGCGACTGCGTCAGAGTTGGCCAGTCCTGGCGTGGCAGCAGGGGCTTCTCGGCGAAGCATGTGTGGCTGCTGGCGCGTGTGGGTATGAGACCGGGATCGGGTGGAACGAACGGTGTGATCTCCGCAGCAAGATGGCAGGCCGGCGAACTCCTCCGCGGCCAGATGCTGGGTTTGGTGCCCGACCGGTCTATATCTCCGCGCTCGGGCGCAGCATCCCCAAGACCACCGTTGCCACACTGCTGAGCGAACCGAGCATCAGGTCTCGCCTGGTCTGCCTTGATCCCCAGTGTTGTCCCGGTGGGCGGGGCGCCCTCACTGGAGACGCTCGCGCGCACGCTGTCATTAGTCGAGCGGCCCGGCTCGCTGCTCTCACCGTGGCGCATCACCCTCGCTGGAGGTGGCAATTCCTCGCCACCCACGCCGGTGATGGGCTAGTGCTCGCCGGGCGTATCAACACTTTGGCGGACCATCCTGCTGCCCGTAGCGCTGGGCTGACCAAGGTGAACACTGGCGCGCTGCGGGCAATCGAGCTCACTGCTGACGTGCGGCGCCGGACAGCTACCCGTCGTCGCGCCGCATAGGCCGGCTTGCTGTCGATCGGCCGCTGTTGCGCGCTCTCGATCGTTCGCCGTGCGAGCGCCGCCTCGTCCGGCGGGGGCTAGTCACCGCCGGGTGTCGGGCTCAGCGCTTCGTTTTGCGTAGGGCGCGCGCAACGGCCGCGCCGTCGCCGCCGGCTTTGCTGAGCTCCACCGCGCCTTTCCATGCCACCGCGTCGCGGCGACTCGCCTCACGCGCCAGCAGTAACTTCTCCAGCACCGTGATCAGCTGAACCGCGAGTCCGATCACCACGGCATCGGCGGGTAACGCCCCCGCTATCCACCCGGTCCCCAGCACGCCCACTGCCCTTGACACAGGACCGCTGCACTGTATTGCCGACGACGACCATCGCTTGCTCCTCACGAGTTCTTTCGGAGGGCACGCCAACTTGCAGCGCCCGTCTATTGGAGAGCTGGTTCGGTGCCGGGGGCTGGTTTTGCAGCGTGGTGGCCCGCGCTGGCTGTCACTTTGTGGTCTGGTCGGAGCTCGTATTCAGGAGAGTCGGCGCGGGCGACGACGGGCGGTGCCGGATGCTCGGGGGGTGTTGCTGGCCATCAGGTGGTGCCAGGACCCCGATTCCCCACCCTGGGCCAGATACAAGACCCCCACCACCTGGGCAGCCCTGCTGGCGCTCCCGGCTCGGCACAGCTGGACCGTGCGGGATCTGCACCGCCTGCTGGAAGACCACACCACCAGCGGACGACGTGTGCTCACCCACCCGAACAACCCCATCGCCTACCTGTCCTGGCTGCTCAACCAGGTCGACCTCACCAACCGGCCCTGCGCCATGGACGATGTTTACGCCACCTACGAAGCCGAGCTCGCCGCCCAACACCGGGCAGAGGCCCCCGACCGGCTGGCTGCCGCCGCCCACGCCCGCCAAGCCGGGCGCGCAGCCCTACACGGGGACGCACACCACCAGGTGCGGGACATCCTCACCCAACGCATCGAAACCGCAGCCGCCGGCAAAGCCGACCAGATTCGCGCGGAGAACGCCGCCCGCACCGAGTTCATCACCCGCCGCCGCGGCACACGATGAACATTGACGGCCGGTGGCGGGCGTCAGACCTGCGACGACGACGAGCCGTTCCCCCTACGAGAGAGGCGGATTTCCTTTCCGGTGTTCTGCGGTGGGTGGTGGGGATCCCGCGGAGCCGGGAGCGCATCGTGACGATGCGGTTCTTCCCGTCGGGGTGGACGCCCAGGACGTGGCGGATCTTGGTGTCGGCCTGCTTGTAGCGGGCGACGTCGCAGACGAAGTCGAGGACGTCGGTAGGGCTGGCGGTGACGGTGGTGCTGGCTTCTCAGTGAATCATGAGTGCTCTCCTGCCTCGAGGTAGACGGTGGCGACAGCGGAGTCCACCCACGCGTCCAAGTAAGCGGGCAGTTCGACGTCACCGGGGGGGCGGGCGATCAGCGCGTCGAGCAAGCGGTCTCGAGATGGCATCAGGGCCGTGGCGTCATTCTCGCTAGTGTTGCGTGTCATAAATGAATTTACGGTCAGAGTTCGGGACAATGGGGTATGTCTGTTGCTGCGCCGATTGTGTTGCGTCCTGGTGATGAGTCGAGATTGAGAACGGTGTTGCGGTGCTCGAC
>JAABUL010005274.1_pt1 | contig 16274 bp, 32 predicted proteins | sample 5559151 | NCBI WGS metagenome assembly JAABUL01 (sample SAMN10711876, study PRJNA513368) | rock metagenome | isolation source: Antarctica rocks | place: Antarctica: Victoria Land, Pudding Butte sud | reverse complement strand
TGTCTGCCATTCACCCCCCCCCCCCCCCCCCCCCCCCCTGCAATCTCTTCTGTTTGCGTTTGCATCACTTGATTGCCTCGTGTGCTGGCAGCGGCGCCGCAGCGGGCGCTGACTGACACAAGCATGCTCACCAGCTGCAGGTCCAGGTTAATTTTCAGGGGCCGGTCGTCCGCCGGCCGAGTCCCGACATGCTGCGATGACCACCGCCCTGTTGCTGAGGTTTGCTGCTGCTGTTGCCTGTCGTGGCCCGTGTCAGATGGCCTCTGCCATGCGAAGCCGGCAGCATCTCCCTGAATCGGTCTCCGCTGCGCACCGGTTTGCAGGCCTCCTTGTGCTGTTCTGCTGCACTGCACAGGCCGCCATGCTCGGCCCTGACACCCATGCTGTTGAGGTGCAGCATCGGTTACACCCCGCCCGCTGAAGCCTGCATGGATGCCGCTGTCGACGCGGCCGCACACCACAGGCGATTTCATAATGTGAATTGCGCATTTAAATCACGACACCTGGTGTTGTGTTGCTGTTGCACCAACTCGAATCGCGATCTTGTACTGGCAAAAGGGGAGACCTGTCCCCAGTTATGTCAGGGGGAGTAGGTCATGTACCCCTGGTGCTCGGTAAAAGCTTCAACCCCCTATTCTCAACCCCCTTAGGATTTTATCACCCATAGGGTTTTATTACCCACCCTGCTGGGTTTAGCAAGGGGAGTAAAGGAGCGGGGGACACGCGTGTCCCCCCCCCTCCTTTACTCCCCTTGGCTCAAGATCGGCTGTGCTCATGTGCCTCTGTCAACAGCACTTTAATCCGTCAACCGCGTCGCATTTCCATTCGCCTGTCACCGTTGACGATCATGGCGACGTGCACGATGCACGCGCAGGCGCCCCGCCTGGCGGCAGCGCCACTGCTGGAGCGAAAGCACTGCTTCACCGGCCACAGCGCGCCTCTCCGCGCACAGCACAGGGTGCCGCTCCCTTTTGCGTGTACAATACTATCAAACTCATCATTTGCGCCACTTCCAAGCCGCGCACTCAGTGAATTGAAGCGATCATCTACACGCCAGATCGCTTGGCCTCGGTGACACCGCCAACCGCTGGGTCGCAGAGAATGCTTGCATGAATTGCTGCAATGTCACCTGCTTTTGAAGGGTGCGGAACTATGCTGATCAACTGACGCATTCCAGTGCGTGATATTACTGCCTGCGATGGCTTGATGCAGGCTGCAACGCGGGCGCAGCGGGCGCAGCGGCAAACGTTAGTCACAGTGTCCGCCTCGGGGAAGAACATCCTCATGCTGGGTGAGTCAGCATGGCGATCGTACTGTGGTACGAAGGAAGAACTGCGATCTAAATGCCTTGTTCAACATGGACTTTGGCGTCGCCCGACGGATGCAAATGGCGGGTTGCGCCAATTTCAGCGAACCTTGCAGGAACACTGCATGGGTCATGTGATTTCTGCTAACTGAACCCATCAAGCTATGCGATCCAATTGCTTCCGCAGGCGGCACACGCTTCATCGGCGCGTACCTCGCGCGGCAGCTGATCGAGGATGGCAACGAGGTGACGCTGCTGACGCGTGGCAAGGCGCCCATCACGCAGCAGATCCCGGACGACACCGACGCCTCGTACGCCGAGTACAAGGGCACGGTGAGGCGCACTCATTGAATACCAACCAGCGTGCTGCTGCCAGCATGCTGCCGCCAGCAGGTGGTGCATACGCACCCTGCCAAAATCGGCCAGGCAGCCAACAGATGTTCGCAGAACTCAGCATGCAAATGGCAAACCCGACAGCCCCTATCCTAGGAGGCAACGTTCAAGTTGCCTTCTTGATGATGGGAAGGTCGTGACGTACTGCGGTGCATGCACTCAAACAGGTGAAGCACGCAAAGGCGGACCGAAAGGACACTGACGCCGTGAAGGAGGCGATTGGCAGCAATAACTTTGACGGTGAGGCTGAAACCGCTGAACCCTCAAGACACGTGTCCAGGCCATCTGGCACTTGTGACGTCCCGAAGCAACTGAACGCGTCAAGCAGCTGGCGGCTGCCTGGGCGGCGTGAGCGCACAATGCACTGATCCTGCGATGCATGTTTCCATCTCTCTGGTCAGCGGCGGCTGGCATGGATGGCGATAGCGGGAGGCGGCCGACGCGGAGCCCCCGCCCTGCGCAACTTCCACATCAAGTCCAGAAGCAAATATAGACCATGTTTGCTTGCCGCGGTGTACGACATGAACGAGCGGGAGGCGGCGGACGCGGAGCCCATCCTCGCAGCACCGAACTTTAATCTCGAGGAAATCCTTCAACCACATCAAGCGCAGAATAAAGTACACAACACGTTTCTTGCAGTCGTGTACGACATGAACGGGCGGGAGGCGGCCGACGCCGAGCCCATCCTGGCGGCGGTGGGCGACATCGAGCAGTACATCTTCTGCTCGTCGGCGGGCGTCTACCTCAAGTCGGACCAGATGCCGCACATCGAGACCGACGCCACCGACCCCAAGAGCCGCCACAAGGTAAGGAGTTTCACATGGCAAATTCAAGGGACCTGCCTCGCAGGCAGAGCTGAATGCGCCACATTGAGACCGACGCCACTGGGCCCAAGAGCCGCTACAAGGTGCCGACTCATGTTTGCATGGCGGCTGTCCTGCTGGCAACACCAAAGGAAATGCCGGGATCTGCACAGGGAGCAGCAACAGGTGTGTGATGGGCCGATCCTATCAGAAGATCAGCTCGCTAAAGCAGCGTTCGCCCATTCGCCGTGAAACTCAAGCCGCTTGACTCCGGTTACTGAAAACTGTGATCGAAGCCTATCTGCTTTGCACGGCAGGGCAAGCTCAATACGGAGGACATGCTGGAGCAGCGGGGCCTGAGCTGGACGAGCGTGCGGCCGGTCTACATCTATGGACCGCTGAACTACAACCCAGTGGAGGAGTGGTTCTTCCAGCGCCTCAAGGAGGGCCGCCCCATCCCGGTGCCCAACTCTGGCCAGCAGGTGGGGTTTGTTATGGAGTTGCGACGGCTGACGCCTGCCTGCGTGGTCATTCCCAATGACAGAAGCAGCCATTGGAAGCAGATGGTGATGGTTGGTTCCTTCCATTGTCGGCGACGCAACAACTGAGACGCGTCAACTGAGCAGGAGAAGTGTTCGCTCGCTAGCCGGCAATTGTCCCTCGGCTGTACTGCAGCTGCTATGGGAAGAATCCAGCTTCGCAACAATGCCCCGAGGTGTCAAGATCCGACATCTTGCCGGGATTGCCCTGCAGGTGACGCAGCTGGGGCATGTGAAGGACCTGGCGACCGCCTTCAAGCTCGTCTTGGGCAACGAGAAGGCCAAGGGCCAGATCTACAACATCTCCGGCGAGCGGTGCGCTCCCCGGCCGTGCTTGGCGCGACTTTTTGCCACAAAACTTATCTGCAATCCCGGCAGCGTTGTATCATCTGCCAGTGGGGGAGCTTCTTCCTGTCACACGACTGGCGTCTGAGTTCTCGGGGTGTGCATTTGGATTCATTGTCATGTGACTGGTCAGTCCCTGGCGTCAAGCCGCGCAAGTACGTCACTTTTGACGGTGTCACAAAGGCGTGCGCGAAAACAGGCTGCTTTACAACGCTGCAGCTGTCAACATTGGAAGTGCCCAGCTGAGCTGGAGACTAGGATACCGACCGCTGCTGCAGGTACGTCACCTTTGACGGCATCGCAAAGGCGTGCGCGGAGGCGGGCGGCTTCCCGGCACCGGAGCTGGTGCACTACAACCCCAAGGACTTTGACTTCGGCAAGAAGAAGGCAAGCACATGCACGTTATACATAGCTTGCAATGACATAGCTTACACGTTACTCATGCATAGAGATTGTGGCTTGATTGAGTGTGAAATGTTCTCCTGCAGGCTTTCCCAATGAGAGACCAGCATTTCTTCGCATCTATCCACAAGGTGGGCCTCTCACCTGACTCGTGTAATCATGAGTTTCCGCACATAACTGCCTACGTAGCCTGCCTGCTTTGGTGTTGTGCATTACCCGCACGGCCGTCATCGCCGCACGTGCAAACTTTAGGCCTCTGCACGCACCGACACCTTTTGAATTTCTGGAAATGTAGGCAAAGCAGGAGCTGGGCTGGTCGCCGCACTTCAGCCTGGTGGACGGCTTGCGAGACTCGTACGAAAAGGACTTTGGCCGTGGCACCTTCAGAAAGGAGGCGGACTTCGAGACTGACGACATGATTCTGTCGCGCGCAAGTGACTGAAATTTGACCGAGACCGTTGACTTGCCGGTGGGAAGGCCACCAGTTGCATTCAACTCTACGTCGTCGTACTACTTCCCAGCAATCGTTACACTTCTATTGAAGGCATTTGTAAGGGTACTGTCTACAAACAGCGGTGCCCCGCACGCTTTGTGGGAAATTATGCGCCTGCGCCGAAGCGTCTGGAGGGGCGAAATGCGCAAGTCTATGGACCTGACCTCGTCATACCTGCAAGCTCTTATCATACTCAAACGCAACACATCCCCGCGGTTATGATTTTGTGTGTGTTGCTTGCCAGTGATCTTCCAACTCCGTCAGGAAGGGCATGATGGCTTTGCGTGCGGTCTTTTTGACGCGGTCCGGAAACAGCGTGCCCTGCAGGGCGAAAATGTCCAGATTCTGAAAATTTCAAACGCCGAAACGCGGTATATTGTGCATATAGGTGCAGCTTTCGCACTGAACAGCAGGCAACTTGATGACCGAACGTGTCATCAGATGGCCATTCAGCTTACATCAAGCGGATATTGAGGCGGTTTGCATGCACAGCTGCTGCTGTCCACGATGTGCACCTGTAGATGGTCGTACTCATGCTGGAAGATCCTGGCGGTCCAGTCTGTGAAGGTCCGCTGGAAGGTCTTGCCGTGCACATCCTGTGCCTCCACCGTGATATTGACGTGCCTCTGCGCGAGACGAAAACATGTGTCAGTTGCATATCACTGCATGCGGCGCAAGCACGGAGCTCTGCCGCTATAAGCGCCTGCGCAGGGTGACATCAGCCAGGTCAGATCCACAAGTGATATTGACGTGCCTCTGCACCGCATGGCAAGAACATGCTTTGCATGCATCGCTTGTAGGTGACTTCAGCATGTACGAAGCTCTGCTGTCAAGAGATCCGTGTTGTGCGTGACAGCAGCCAGGCCACACCGGCGAATTGGCCCTGAATTGCCGCCAGGACCACAGCTATGCCCAAAGGTAGACAACACAGCAAATTCTCAAAACGGTACCTCGACGTCTGCGCGGATGAGCTGGTCGCTGTTGAGCTTGAGGAAGGAGAGGCAGCCCTCCTCGCCCAGTTCTTGGTTCCTGCTGCTGCTGATGATGCGCGGGTTGGCCAGCACCAGCTCCTCCCCCTGATTTTTGAAAAGAGAACCGCCTTGTAAATTTGAACCCCCTTGCAGAGGAAATCCTGGAAAGCCGCACTGAAGACAGCCAGAGGAACCTGCAGCACCCTGAGTGAGCAGCGCCGACGGCAGCGCCTGCATGAGCAACGCCTGAGTGCGCCTCGTCATACTGTCTGGGCGGTGCACTCTCACCTGGCCCCGATTCCCCTCCGGATTGAACACCATGAGGCGGACGTTGACGCCCACCTGCGGCGCCGCCAGCCCCACGCCCGCGTCCCTGCTGCCAAAACATAGATTTTGTTAGTGAAGCCATCCGTCGTCCTTGCAGTAAAGTCAAGGGCTGCTCCAAGTAAGTGGCTGGCAACTACCTGACCCGCGGCCATGCGCACAAACGCTGCACGAGCACTGCCGGCAGTGCGTCGGCTGACAGGCAGCAGTGCAGACGTGCCTGTACATGACGTCGAGCATGTCGTTCGCCAGTGCAGCAGCGCAGATTTGCCTGTACATTTCATTTAACACGTCGTTTGCCAGTGCAGCAGTGCAGACGTGCCTGTACATGACGTCGAACATGTCATTCGCCAGTCGTTGCAGCTCGGCGCCAAACACGCCGACGCGGGCGTTTGGCGCCCGCAGCTGCGGGTGCGGGTACTGCAGCACCTCCAGAGGGGCGCTCCACTCCAGCTGCTCAACTGTGATGCATCAACTCCATAACAAGGTCAAACAAGACCGTGTCGTGCAGAACTTGAACGGAAGTATGTGTGTGCACTGTGCAGTGCACATCAGCACATCAGCTGCGCTGCCAGGGCCCAGCCACGACTCACCCGGTGGCAGCTCACTGCCGTCCTCCTCCTCTGCCTGCAGCTCGCGCAGCTGCTGCAGCGCTGAAGAGCCTCGTCTGGCCCGGCAGGCAAGGTCTGGCCGCTGCACTGATGTGCGTGCATGCATGTGCGGCAGCGGCGCCCGAGGTTTGCATGGCCACTGCGCACTGCATGGCGCAGCAGCAGCTGCTCCCAGCACAGCCTGCATCCTTTCCAATCTTGACTTGAGATGTGTACCAAAGTATGTACCAACGTGTCAATGTGCAACAGTGCTTGGAGAAACCCGTTCTGAAGCCTGCAAATGGCGCAAGGGGTTTCCAATCCCCACGCAATTTCGGCCGGGACAAGCTGCAACCGAGCGCGCGGGCAGCGGTGGTTACCTAGACTTGCAGCGGTCCTTTGGGAATGCTTAGCAAGTAGAATGAGGCACGCAATGCGCTGCAAGACGCATGAAGCTGCCCCAAGCCTAAACCCTGCAGCGGGTCCGATCCCATGCAACTTCATGCTGCACGCTGCTCCTCCTTGTGACATTTCAGAAAGGCGCAGGTAAGAATGGGGGTTCAGACGGAACGTAAGTGCAGCCGTGGGAGTTTAGCGGCGCTGCCGATTGCAGCGATGAAGCCCCGCAGCGATGTCCGTGCGTCACGGGCTTATCTTGGCATCTCTGCTGTTCCTTCAGGTTCTTTACAATGCCCTCACGGCCTGGGCAGTTAGAAGGCAGCTGGAGGCACCCAAGCTCAAAAGGTTTTCCAGTCCCGCAAACTCCCAGAAATGCTCAGCATTTCACGAGTACAGGAACACCAGGGTGAGAGCGGCAAAGCCCAGCATCGTCGTCAGCGCGGTGGTGTAGTAGGGGTAGGCGGGCACCAGGAAGCGGTCGAACTCGTCGTGCTTGAACGGCCGCACCGCGATCTGCTTGGACCGCTCGATGTGGTTGTACCTGCATTTGTTGCACAGTGACGGTCAGCATCGGATACCTCAGTACAGCAGAATAGTTCTAGGTATGAGACCGAGGGAGGCACAGACAGGCACAAGTGATGCTCCCTTGCACTGGCTGTGGATTAGACCATGCAGTTAAGTTCAGGAAATCGCTAAGGCTCACCCCGCTTTCCGGTACTCGATGACGAACTTAAAGACGCCGTACACATCAGGCACCTGGAATTTCGTGGAGAAGGTGCCCTGCGCCAGGACAGAGGGCGTTGACCTAGTAATGTCCCTCAAGACGGCTGATGTTTATGCAGACGTTGTGTCGGAACCAAGGCAGCTTGCATGGATGCGCGCGGCGCAGCACACATGCTTCTGCTCGGGAAGCCGCACAAGAGACTGACAGACAATGCATCTGCAACGGGCCAGGCCCGCGAGCACATGCACAAACAGCTGCTGCGTGTCAAGAGTGGAGTTTTGCAAAAAGCTACACTAGGCATCCGAACTAGGCGTCAGAACTGGGCGTCAGAGTGGGGCACCTGATTGTCGTGGTCCAGGGTGGTGCGCACGTACGGGTCCATCATCACAAACTCCAGCTGCACGTCGTCCGCCCTGCATGAGCACAGGCGCGGCGCCCGTCAGCGGCTGCGCTTGGGTTTCAGTCGCAGGAGGCCACCCCCAGCAGGCCTCTAGCATGCGTCGTGGACGCTGCTGCTCAGTGTGCAATTCGAATCTTGAGCACGAGCTGCCTCGAGCTGCCCGACTCCTTCTGAGCCCGTCTTGACTCCTCAGCTCTAGCCCCCACGGCTGCCATGCTCTTCCACACAGCCCTGGACTTTCTGTTCGTTCTGTTTCCTCATGCTTCCTCTGCTTGAGGTCTCACCTGTACGGCTGCCAGGCGCCGTCGATGAGCTCCTGGATCTGCACGGTAAACTCCGCGGCGTCCTTGATGCGGTACGCGTCCCTTTCTTGTCTGATTGTTATTTGATTACTGTCCATTTTCGTTTCTCACCTGTATGGCTGCCAGGCGCCGTCGACGAGCTCCCGGATCTGCACCGCAAATTCTGCGGCGTCCTTGATGCGGTAGGCGTCCGGCTGCGCGTCCGCGCCGGGCGAGTGGTGCACAAAGTCGCCAAACTTGAGCAGCCCCCGCTGGTGCAGCAGCCACCGCGTGACAGCAATTGCGAACTCCTCGTTGCCCGCCTTGACGGTCCTGCGACACACATGACCGCGGTTGCAGGTGAGTGTGCTCGGCTGCTGGATACGTCCGCTCCAGCTGCGTCATGACATCGAAGCATTCCCCAGAAGCGCCCCCGCAGGCAGCCTTGCGCGAGTTCTCACATTGGGTCCTCGAGGCATTTCTGCAACATTCGGAAATTCAGGTCCTAGTGGGGGCTAGAATTAAAACACGCAGATGACTGCAGCAGTTGCTGTATGATGCTGAGAACGGGCGTGTTGCAGGACAGGGAGGGTGGCCAGGCGTGGAGAGGAGATGGCAAGGCCGTGCACCCTGTGCTGTCGATCCTTGTTGTCGCAACAAATTTGACAGCAAACACCATGGAGGGAGGTCGTTCACCGCTTCGAAAGTTGCTTAGGGATGTTTCCCAGAATTGCTCTGTGCGAATGATGCTTCCGACGAATGTGATGGCAGACATTGCCACAGTGCGTCATTATCTTCCAGCCGAAGTATGTATGCGCCAGGAGCACACGAGCTCAACAAGCTGTCATAGCACAAGGTGATGCCAGGGCGGCTCATGACACTTGTGCGCCTGGTGTAGTGCTCTGAGCGGTCAGCAGCCAGCAACCCAGAAGGGCGGCTGGCCCTTCGATTGATGCTTGACACCACACTCAGCCACTCGACAGAATCGTTGCAGGGTCCCCAGTTTGCCGCGACCCCGATGAGCAGCATTGCCGGATCTTGCAAGAGCAGATCTGCCTTGAACTGGAGCCACTGATGCAGAGCCACTGAACTAGAGTCGATGGTTCACTGATGCACAGCACGCTCACCCCGAGCCGCTGGGGATGCTGGCATTGAAGGCTGCATCGCCAAGCATCGCCGTGGAGCCCAGCACGGCGACGCGGCCGCCGGAGCGCGGCTGCCCCAGGGCCGCCAGCTGCACGTGCTGCCCCGCCAGGTTGGGGTGGTCCCGCAGCGGCGACGTGCGGCTCGCAGAGTACGCCGTGGTACTCGCCCACAGCGCCGGGAACGTCTGCAAGGTCAAAAACCGCTGTAAGAACCTTGAAAGCCCGCAGCGGTGGAGTGCAGTTCGCTGGCCCGCCCACAGCGCCGGGAATGTCTGCAAGAAGCAGCTCAGAGATGGAGGTTGGCCCCGTGGTTGATGCGCTCTCCCTTGAAATTCGGCGCTGAGGAGGCAGCAGTGCTGCTCGTCAAGTGCGCTGCCGTTCCGGGCTGCAAACCGGCGCTGCGAATGGGCAGGGCAGAGACATGCACAAAAAAGTGAAGCAACCCACCAGGATGCTGTCCGGAGGCACGGACAGGCCGATGCCCTTGAACACCACTGGCGCCTGCAAGCATTCGAGGCAACGTTAGCGCTGCACAAGTTCGCCTCTCATATGGCGTCTTGCAAGATGGTTCTGCGTGGTTGTGTTGCTTTGAAACAAACAAAGTTCTGCGTCGCGCGCACACACTGGCATTGTCACACGAACCAGAGACGAGACAAGCAGGCAGGCAGGGAGCCCGTTCTGCAGCCCGGCCCACCGGCTGGCGGCCTCCGAAGACAGCCTTTGAGTCCGCAAAACCGGAGGCAAGGATGCTGGTGTGTGTGGCGTCAGCCGCCGCATAGTTGAAGTGGTCGATCACCGAGGTGCCCGCCGGCTCCACATCCACACCCAGCTCCGTCGCAAGTTCCCGAACCTGCATGTGGAAGCATGATGCGTGACTCACAAAGGACTCTGAGTATTATGTCATCAGCCTCCTTGGCTGTGCGCGGTGAACTGCGTCAACCAATGCCGGCAGGTTGCAGGGGCGTCGCATTTGCAAGTGGCACGACATCGCGACCTGCGGATGTGCTCGCATGTGACCACATTGCAGAGGAAGGTGCACCTGGTCTGAAGCCCCCGAGTCAAGAACCACCAGCAGGTTGCCGCCGTCGTCGACAAACTCCAGCAGCGTCGCGGCATCCATGGTGCCGCCAAATTCTGCACATGAAGCAGCATTGATGCCGGGAAGTTTGATAATGAAAGTGATGGGCCGACTCAAATACATCAATGAATTGTGAAACACAGCTGCTTCCATCATACGGCGAGACCATGTGGCAGGCTGGCCGTCGTACACTCAGCGGCAACTCGGCTCGCCTGCTACTTCAGCGTCCAATATAACCACCGTCTCGTACAGCCAGTCGTCCCAGTGCCGCAGCTGCAACTTCTTGTCCTTGCTGAGCCTCACGTCAACTTCGCCGCCAAGCGACTCTAGCAGTGCTAGGTACTTGCTCTGCGATTGGCGTGCTGCCTCGTCCCTTATCAGCAAAAGGCTTCTATGCTTGTCCGTTCCTGTCGTTGCGCTGCCCGGCTGACATGCTGCAAAGAGCAACGCTGCCACTAGCAACAGCAGTTGCCCTGTTGCCATGGCCGCAGCAGGGGCGGCTATCGCGGCCGGCACCCAGGAGGTCAGGCTGATGAGCCTGCGTCAACTGCGGGTGCCGCCGTCACGCTCAACGCCGGGTCGCAGTCAAAGATCAGATCAGCCTCTTGATGGCAGCTAGCAGCGGTGTCGATGCATGCGCCAGCAGCGTGCAGCTGTGCTGCCAGGTTGCATCACAATCGCAACACTCGATGGTGAGCCGGAAACGAGGTCACATCGAGATGTGGCAGCGCCATCGGCGCATCTTCTTTCTCATGCTGGCACCAGGTGGCAATTTCACTTTCACCAGCGCGTGCAGGCTGCACAACATCGCTTTCACACGCTGCAGTGCCGATCTTACGCCAGAGCATCGCTTGCAGCACGCACGCGCCCTATCCCACGGCTGGCACTTCGATCTGTGGAAAAGCATTCGTGCTGGCCGAATTCGTAGCTTTCATACAAATCTGCACTACAATCGCGTCGTTGACTTGGGCACAACGTCCTGGTGCTCCCAGAACCACAAGCCTGACGACCTTGCTGAGGTCGAATCCATTGACGGCACGGCGGGAGGCGCCGCCGAGTCAGTGAGCGAGCTGCATTATTGCAAAGTTGGATTCACCACTGGGCCACTGAGAGCGCGCACAGTCAGCTTGCACGTTGTGCGGCACGGCATGGCGCTGGACACAAGCTCAGGCTTGAATCTGGCGTTTCGACTGCTCCGGCTCACGGCACCAACACTGCATGCTTCCCTGCCCAGTCTCACGCATGTGAGGCTCGTCCGTCTATCTCATGTCTACTGCTGTACATGTTTCAGACCTCCTCTACTGGATAGCAACCCAGGCCATGGCCAGACGCCGTGCTATCGGCTGTGACGCTGAATCGGGTCTTTGACGATGCCAGGATGTGAGAAGCGCAACGGGCTTCAGCCCCATGCTGCAGCTGCCCAGCGGCACAGACATCCTGCTCGGCGAGAACTTCGCCTGCTACGTTCGATTGATCAATCTCGCAGACGCAGCTCTGTCGAATGTTGCGGTCAAGGTGCGTCAAGTGCTTCGTCAGTGGTACACACATGCCATTGCATTTGTTGGATTCTTCAGTTGCCTCAGTGACTTCAGGAGGCTCCTCGGTATTGTGCCATTACCACCGCGCAGTGCGAGCTGCAAACGGATCGGCAGAGGGTGGTGCTGCATGACACGGCAGCATCGCCACTCGGCAGACTGAGTGCGGGCGAGAGCTATGACTTCCTATTGCGACACGATGTCAAAGAGCCCCACGATCACGTGCTCACATGCAGGTAGGCATGCACGCGTCTTCACTGCCTAATCGTATTTGCATTTGTAATCGTCCTGGCATGAGACACCATGTTTGGCGAGGTGTTGCAGTAAAGCAGCTCTTGACATGGATTGCATCGGTGATGCAGCGCCACTTATGTGGCAGCGGACGGCAGCCTACACAGCGAGCAGCAGACGACCGTGTTCGTTGCCAGCAATCCGCTCTCAGTGCGCACAAAGGTGTGTCGCAGCGTTGGACCTTTGGTGCTTCTTCTGAACATCCTATTGACCCTGTTCATGGTCATCGTCGCTCCAGCACTGGCGCATCTGTCCTGGCGCATCAGCCAAGCTGTGTTTCTTTGCTGCCGCAGACGCGCTCGGTGGCGGGCACGGTGTTTCTCGAGGTGTGCGTGGAGAATCTGAGTCCGACGGCGCCGATTTTCCTGGACTACGTGCGCCTGGAGGCCTCTGGCGGCGGCACCGTGGAGCACCTCGGCGTCCCCAAAACCCTAGACGGGCCATCAGCGGCGGCGGATGCGCCGGAGTTTCTGCAGCGCCACATAGACGGCCTGCAGATAGTGCAGCCCAGCGGCGCGCACAACCTGCTGTACCGGCTGGGGGCGCCGCCGCCGCCGGGCGGCAGGGGCGGCAACGGAAAGGCCGAGCTGGGGCGGCTGGAGATTAAGTGGCGCCGCAGCATGGGCGAGGTGAGGAGCCCTGCAGCGCGCACAGCTTCTTTAGTATCTGTGGTACAGCTCGCACTCATTCAGCTTGGATCTGCCTACATGGGCCATGAAGCAACGTGCGAGGGTCCCGCACCAAAGCAGCCAGCCGCAATACTCCTCGTGCTGACTGACGAGTCTGCATTGGTCAATACCAGGCGGCCGCAGACGCAGCACATCATGCTGAGCCGACGCCGGGGTGACGAGTTTGCGACTATCACACTGACGACTAGTCTGCGTTCGTGTCCAGGTGGGCCGGCTGCAGACACAGCACATCATGCTGAGCGCGGCACAGCCCCAGGTGGAACTGCGCCTCACCGACGTGCCGCCAGCGGCGCAGCTGGAGCGGCCCTTTAGTGCGGCGCTGACGGTGAAGAATCACCTGGACCGTCGCCTGGGCCCGCTGCAGATCAGCTATTCCGGCCTGACCTCAGGTGGGCACACGTCTTGGGTTACGCCTTTCGGTTGCGTCTGTTCTACAGCAAGCATGTATACTCACTGTGCAGGAAGCAATGCAGACCTGTTCAATGCGGGCCGAATCTGCTCCGGAGAGTGCACGCTGCACAGTGGCCGGAATCACGGTGCAGATGCATGTCTGTGGTACAGCATGCCAGGCTGTCTCCGGCCGGCAGGCAGTGGGGAGCCGTAAATTCCTGAAGAAATTTGTATTTCTCATCCTGCAGGCGCTCCCTCGCCTCCGTTCCTGGTGCAGGGGCTGCAGGACGCCACCATCGAGGAGCTGGCCCCGCACTCCAGTGTCTCGGTGCCGCTGACACTGCTGCCGATGGCGCTGGCCGTGCACAGCTTCTCGGGGCTGACGCTGCTTGATGCCGGTGGCAAGCCGGTGGCGAGCCTCGAGGCAGCAGAGATATTCGTGCAGATAGATGAGGTGCCCTAGAGCAGGGTCGCGCTCCGCCGCAATTGGTGTCGGAAGCTCAAGGGCTACCGTGCAGGCTTGAGCTTGCAGATTTTGAGTCTGGACAGTGTAAAGGCATGGCGCCAGATACCGGTAACCAGTTGGGACATCGTGATGTCTTGTAGAGGGCGCGACTGTCTGCAACTCCTTCCAAATCATGGTGGTACCTAATTGATCAACTGATGGTCTCAAATTGATTATTTTCTAGCATAGCGCAAGCCGCATTCGTTCCGGAAGCATCGTGCCCTAGAACATATTGCAGCTGCCTGCCTTGTGAGGCACCCAAGTGCCCGGCGCATCTGGAGGGTGGCGCCTCCACAGCGAGCGCAGTGATCCAGCGGACACACGGCATATCTGCGAAACCACGGCGTCAGGGGGGGCTCCACCTTCAAGATTGCGCTCCCCGCTCTGCCTCTAGTGTACATGATGCCGTCCATCAGTAGGGCTCGTAGCCGTAATCCTCCTCCACCTCCTCCGGTATGTGGCCCGCCTGGTCCCGCACCGCCTTAACGAAGGAGGCGATGACATCGTCCTCGTCCACCGTCTGCGGCATGGTGGGGCAAGGACGTCTTAGGTTGGAGAATCGTAGTGGGCTACGGAGCTGTGCCGTATGTCACGCCAGAAGTCGCAGCCCCACGACAGGAGCATCCAGTGCTTGGGCGTGGCAGAACATCGGGACCTGGCGTCGTGCCAGGCGGTCAGGATTGACTCTAGATCTGCAAACACCTGCTGCAGGCAGAAAGAGCGGCACCTGCTGGCTGAAGTGACGGCCCACGGCGCTGACCAGCTGCTCCTGCAACACAGCATCACATCACGTCAAGTCATCATGAGCCAGCCCACATGCCTGAACATGGATGACGTGCAGCACTGAGCAGGCATGCGCAGCACTGCAGCACACCTTGGTGGAGTTGGGGCCAACGTCGGGCAGCTGGTAGAAGCGCCGATACCGGCGCAGCGCCTGGGAGTCCAGCCGGTGGAAGTTTATGCGTGGCTGCTGCGCTGCCTGCCGCTGCGACGTCCGCCGCTCTGCGAGCGAGAACTCTGCAAACCCAAGGGGCTGCCACCTTCATTGACTGTCGCTACACTTATATGGCTGCTCCAGACAGGTCTGTGGGTGCAGGAGGAGAGTACACATTGTGCGGCGCTTGCACATGAAGCGATGCGCGGATGCGGCATCGGCAAACAGTCAACACGCGGACAGACCTGGCGCCGACATCGGCCTCGAAGGCCTTCGCCTCCTTGCCCGCGGCAGCGCGTCTGACGGACACGAAAGGCAACCCTCATTTCGATCATAAAATTCAAGGCTTATGGCACCCTGAGATCTTGATCATGCAGTCAGACATGACAAGATGATGACGGAGCGCCGCAACAGCTGCAGGGAAGGCAGAGGCTGCAGCAGCGGGTGCAGCCAGAGCAGCACCTGCCAGCTCGTGTGGAACATCCGCCTCCTCCTCGTCCGTGAAGTCCTGCAGTTTGGGCGACTTCGTGAGTCTGGCCTGCCCACAGCTGACCTTTTGTTCCTGGCATCGCCACAAACAGGGTGTACTGCAGGCGCACGCACGCCCGGCTGCTGGTTCTCTGTGCCAGCATCTCAAGAGGCCGAGTGCATGGATGCACGAAGGAGGGCCGGCGCACCGTCTCGTCGCCCTTGGGCACGCTCACAACGGCGAGGGCGTTACGCTGCAACCGCACTTCTTCTCCCGTGTCCAGCACCTGCGGTGCGGGGCGCACGTCAATATTGTTTGCTTCGCATCGCAGCTGAAGATATGCAGAGCAGGCAGGATGTGGTACGGCCGCCAGCCTCGCGCCAGGTGAGTTTCAAGAGCCGATGTTAAGACACAAGGGGCAGACCGTGACACTCACCACCAGGTGCCACCCGCCAAGGCCGTTGGACTTCTTCACGACGCCGGCCTTCCCCACCAGTGCGCTCTTCGTCCGGTTGTTGCCCCTGCGCGTAACGGTGCCCTGCAGGTCCTTTTCCAGTTTTGCGATGTGAAACATCCGGCAGCGCTTCCGACATACCGCCGGCAGGCTGTCGTGTAACAGCTACCAGGTTCCCCTCGATCTCCTCACCGAATGAGAACGTGGGTGTGCTTCGGCAGCAACTGCTCGAGTCCAATTTTGTCGCTCTCGGCCGCGCCTGCCCCACTACCGCTGGGCTCGCGATTATCTGGGCTCGCCGCCGGCACCGGCTCAAAGCTGTGAGTTGCGTACTCCTCGCCGCCGTGCTGCGCCATGTAATTGTGCGCCGGTGCAGGACTGTGCCCTCTGAAACCCCCACCGATGTGGACTTCCGTTCGGCTCGGCAGCGGTGCCGCGAGCATTGTAGGCAGCTGCGTGCAGCCCTACTTCACCAGCTGACAGTGGTTTTATGATACAGATCACGCAAGCAATGCGCGAGGGCCAAGACCGCTCCTTTTCGCCGGGTCAGCGTTCGAAACGAGGACGCTGAGTCCCGTCCGCCCATCTGCCGAGTCCCTGCCGCGTCAGCTTCCTGCAGCAGGGGAAAAAGCAGTGTGGGCAGTGTAATTAATTCGTTATTAACAAAGGTTGTTATTAACATGTTATCAACAGATTCCAAACACAGGCCATGTTTGGAATTCGTTGTTATTAACACCCGCATGTGATTAATGCATTTAATTAATTACGAACAGAGTTTATAACATGTTGCGCACGCGCCTTCAGCGCCGGCATT
>JAABUL010005273.1_pt1 | contig 16276 bp, 1 predicted proteins | sample 5559151 | NCBI WGS metagenome assembly JAABUL01 (sample SAMN10711876, study PRJNA513368) | rock metagenome | isolation source: Antarctica rocks | place: Antarctica: Victoria Land, Pudding Butte sud | reverse complement strand
AAAACAAATTGTAACAAATTAAATTGCGTTATATATGCAACAAATTTGCTTACATTTTTGTTTATTTACGCAATCTATTTTTGTTAATGCAATTTTGTCAATTAAAATATTACTTAATTGTATATAAGTAAGATTTTTGAACAAAAAAATACAATACTTAGTTTAGTTTTGCAATTACTTTATATATAAGTTTAAGTAAAACAACAACAAATAATATAGAATTAAACTTAAAATTACAAAAGCTACTTAAATAAATAACAATAATAAAAATATTTTAAATACAAGAAGTATTCTACAATAATTAAAATAATTAATACAATAATTAATTATAGTTTATTTAAAAATTGTTTTCAAAAGTACATTTATTGCTTTTACTAAAAATTATCAAAATTGTTTTAAAAACTTACAAAAAAAGTGCAAATATAAGAAAAACTTAAATCGAAATTTATATATTGTTAAATCTCGCAAACAAATTAAGATATAAATATTAAAAAAGAAAAAAATAAATACAATTAAGAAAACAAATACAACAACAATTTAATACAAATTTAGAAAATTTCGAACAATACTATTGTATTAGATATCTAGCAATTAAAAACAAACACAAATAAAAAATATTATTTGTAAAAAATATATAAGAAAGCAATAAATTGTATTTGTTATTATTAATATTTGAATCTTTCTAGTACTAATATATAATAAAATGTAGCAAAATATTTATGCTAATTAAATTGTATAGAAGAAGAGTGTTAGTTTAAACAAAAAATCTATTATTAAAAATAATTGCAATTTATTTTGAGAAAATATCTCTAATATTAAGACTAAAATTAATATAATATTTTTGACAATTATTGTAGTTGTCTATTTATTAATCTTGCAATATTAGATTCTAGCTTTTAGATACTTTAAAAGCTTAAGAATTCTTACAATTATAAGATTTTCAAGATTTTTGTTTCAATATTGCGTTATTAATTTTAACAAAGTATAATAAACAAAGCACAAAAGTATCGCATAAACAAATTTTTAACGTTGCGAAAAATTTAACGTAAATTTATAATTATATTATTTAGAAAGATTTGCTATATAAACAAATATATAAATATTAAGATTTGTTAATATTTTAAATATAGTTTGCATTTGTTAATAATATAAACTAGCAAGATTTTTTTTTTGTACAATTGAAACAACTTTATATATTAATGTTTACTAAATTTAAAAACTTTGTTTTAGAATACTATTTTTTTATAAATATTTCTTTAAACGCGAAATAACAATTTGACGCAATATATTTATATATATAATTTTTTTTTGCATATTTAACAAAAAGAGTTAATATAATTTTCTTAAATCGACGTATTAATAAAGCAATAATTACAATTTTGTATTGTATAATTAAAATATTAACGCAAACGTTGTAGTTGCAAAGCGCGTATTTGCGTTAATAACAAAGAATTTTAACAAAAATATATTTAAAAATTAAGAGCGCATCTTTTTAATAAATAAGTTATTTGTTGTTCTTTTAATTAAAATTGTATAGTATTTTTGCGTATAATAAACAACTTAATATTGTTCGATTACAATACAATATTTTAGAAAATGCAACTTTTTGTTTAAGATTATATAGAGAGCGATAAAAAAATAAATAGAAATACTTGCAATTTAATATACTATTAATAGAAAAGCAACAAAATACTAATAAAGTTCTAATATATATTGAAGAACTATATAGATTGCATATCTTGTTGACGCAAATATAGAAAAAGCAAAATAAAATATTAATATTTTAATTTAAAAATACAAGTCTATATTTTTGTTATATAAAATAAAGACTATTTTTTGTAATTACAATTAAATATTTTTTTCAAATTATTTATATGCTTTGCGCAAATTATCGATTGTATAAAAACTTGTTCAAATCTTAATTTTTAATATTATTAAAAAAGACTAGAGTTAGATTTGCAACATTTTGTTGTTTTTTATTTAATTTCGAAATTAACTTTAAGATTAAATTAGACTCTCTAGATAAAGATATTGTTTTTTACTTTTTTTTTTGTTTAAATTTTGCTTTTTTTGTTTAATTGTGTTTTGTTTAATTATATTTTGCTTGCAAATTACTATAGCAATTAATATTGTTTTGCTTAAAATTAGAAAAACAATTGTAAATTAAATTTTCTTTAACAATTTAATCTAGAGATAAGAGTATATATTTTAGACAAATTAGCTATTATCTTTAGCAAAAAACAATATATATACAATTGAAATATACTATTTAGCGCACAAGATTCAAATTAGATTTTATTAATATAACGCGTTTTGCATAAATTGTTGCAAACAAATTTACTAAACTAGAGATTAACAAAATAATAAATAGAATACAAAATAACTCGAACTATTAATATATTTTTGTACAAAAATATTAGTATTGATTTGAATATATTTTGCAAAATATAAAGTATATTTTTTGTTTAACAATACTTAATTCTAGAATTTGCTATTATATTGTTTTAAATTGTTTGCACAAAAGTTGCAAAAAATTTAAATATTGAACAATATTTTATAATTTTTTGCGTAATTTTAATTTAACGCAAAGCTATAACTATAAAGTACTTTTTAATTTTTAATAAATTTAAAATAGTATAAAGTAATTTACTTTTTTGTTTAAATTTTCTCTTTTTAACTTTGTTAAAATTAATAACGTTAAAATACTTAATAGTGTGCAAGATTTTTTAAACTATTAAATATCGAATTAGTTTGCTATTTTTAATAGACTTTCTATTAACAAATTTGCAAATATTAGAGAAATTAGTTCGAAAAAAAAATTCGATTCTTTTAGTTCGAATTATAATATAAATAGTTAATAATATTAAAACACAAATATTAATATAACAAAAAATTGCAAATTCTAGAGCGAAAATTTACTTAATTAAATTTTTTAAAACAAAAATATTACTATTTACAATTATTAAACAAATTATATTTATATAAGTTTTTTTGTTTATTAAATATTTGTAGTATTTAATAATAAATTTTGAATTTTAAAATTAATCTAGTATCTTGCACTATTTTACTATTATTAAGAAATTATTATTAGATAGTTTGTAATAATTTGTAGCAATTATTTTATTAATTAGATGCTTAATATAAAGTTTTGTAAAAAATATATTAAAAGCAAGTATATTTAAGTTTTGTTTTTAATGAAAAAATTTATATTATAATTAAAATTATTTAATATTTGTACTTAATCAATTTATTTTTATAATTTTTACTCAAATTATTGTATAATATTGTAGAAAGAATAATACAACTTAAAAGAATATTAACAAGATTAGATTTGCGCTTTGTTCTTAAAATTTATAATATATAATATAGTTAATAGAAGTTAATTAATTTAAAACGCGAAGACTTTAATAGAATAAAAGTTAATTCGAAGAACTTACTAAATATATTGTGTTTAAAATAATAGTTAAAAAAATAGATACAAATAATATTGTATAGTTAATTAAAATTTTTATTTCGAATTAATATTCATTGTATCTACTAAAGATTTTCAAAATTGTTTCAAAAACTTATAGTAGAAACGCAAAACAAAGAAGAATCTAAATTTAAATCTTAATATCAAAAAGTTTTGTTATTGAATAAACAATTTTATTAAAACAAAAAAAAACTATTAAATTAACAAAAAAAATTAATAGATTGTTCGAACATTACTATTTTCGAAAACTACAAAAAATTACAAAATAACAAAATACTAACAAAAAGAATCAAGAAATTTAAAAAAAAACATTTCTAACAAATCTTATATATAAACAATAGATCGAAATTGTTATATTTGTTGTTTAAATATTTTTAATACTAACAATTGCTAAAGTTAATTAAAATTGTTATATTAGTTAAATTGTATAGAAGAAGAACGTTAATCTAAACGAAAAATCTATTATTAAAAATAACAACAATTTATTATAAGAAGATATCTTAGACAACAAAACTATACTAGATATAATTTTTCTAATTATTTTTGTAATTATCTATATACGCAATTTATGTTAATAATATATATAGATTAAGAATTTTGTATATTTAAAGAGAAAAAAAAATATAAAAATAATATACTATTTCTAGAAGTCTCTTTATTCTATTTGATAACAACTAGTTAGCAATATTAAATTAACAAAAAAAAGAAAATTTGCAAAATTGATTAATATAAAGTACGAAAAATGTAACAAATATTTATAACTACTATAATTAGAAAAGTCTTTTATATAGATTGATGCGTCGATTTTCAAATTTGTAAACATCTAGTCTACAATTTAATCTTATTAAATTTATAGAACAAAAAGATATCTCTACTTTGTACTATTACGCACAACTTATATATTAATATTTATTAAATTAATATTATGCGAGTAGAAATGTTGTCTTTTTACAAGTATTTTTCTAAAATCGAAATAGCAATTTGGCGCAATATGTTAGCGTATAAAAAAGTTTTTTGCAAGATTAACAAAGATAACTAATACGATTTTCTCAAATTAGCGTTTTAGTAACTCGAAAACTATAATTTCGCAAAATATAACTAAAACGCAAACACAAATATCGAAGAAACAAAATGCGCATTTGCGCTAATTACAAAGAACTTTAATAAAGAAGTCTTAAAAAACTAGAATCGAATTATACTTAATTTTAATATTTTTATTATAATATTAGAAGATTTCTTTAATTTTATAAATTAATTGTTTAAGATAGTTGTTTGCTATATTTTGTGTTTTAAAAAACGCAAATTTATTTAAATACTAATTGCAATTACTAGAATAATAATTAGAAATACTTTATATATTATATATTATATATTATAGATATATTAGTTTGCTCTTCTACAATAATATAATAAATTGCAAAAATTTAATCAATTTTATATTTTTCGATTGCAAAATTACTTTTTTGATATAAATAGCGCAAAGATTGCTAACTAAATACAAAATTAGATTTGCTTAAACAAAAATATTAAATTGCTTACAATATATTGCGAAAACTAGTATAGTTTTTGCAATTTTTTACAATATTTTTAGTATTACAAATTAAATACAAAAATTCTTTTAATACAAATTGTAGAATACTTTCTTAATTAAGCGCAAAAAAGAAAGTTGTAATATTATTAGTTTTATTAACTTCTAATATTGTTTAATTTTCTTAAACGTTAAAGTTGTCAAAATATAATAAGTACGCAAAAGCTTTTGTAACAATTATATAAATTTATTATTAAATTTGTATTTTCGCTTTCTTTTCTTTTTTAAAAATAGAGCACAAATTAATTTTCTAACAATTGTTTTTGTTCGATTGTTAATATTTGAAGATTGTTTTTATAAAATAAATAATTGTCTATTTAATTACAAAGATACAATAGATTGCTTTCTAAATAACAATCTAGCATTTACAACGTTTAAAAGAAGTTTAGATAATAACAATGTTAAATTTTTTGTTGTTGATTAAATATTATTTAAAAGATTCTTTTTAATTTGTGTCTTATTATAATTATTCTTTAAGAAACTTAATAAATTAAAAAAGTTGTTTTAAGATATATTTAAAAAATGTTTTGTTATATAATTCTTGTTGCGTTTAGCAACTATTGTTAATTTTACAACTTAAAAAAGTTAATAAATTAAATCAAACAAGAAATCGAATTTTAATATAATTAATTTAAGTTTAATTGCTAACTATTAGCGCTTTAACAATTTAACTAACTAGTTAAATAATTATAAAAATATATAGAAATATATTTTTGCTTTTCTTTTTTTTATATAAAGAGATTTGTGTTTATTAATTTGTTAATATTTTTAATAAATTTGTCTTACTTCTATTAAAAAATCTTAATATTTTAATTTACTATTGATTTATTTAGTTAAGTAGCAAACGCTATCAATATTAAATTTATTATATTTGATAGTTTTACAAATTTAAACAAACTAATAGTTAAAAATAAAAATAAACAATGCTTTGTTTATAGTAACAAGTATCGCACAATCTTTAAGAAATAATAACAAAAAATCTACTAATTTTACAAAAACAATGCAAAGAAACTTAATGTTAAAAAAAATATATATTAAAATAATAAGACAAAATATTCTAATATATAAAATTTATATCTTAAAAATACTATAATTAAGAATAATAGCTTAATTGCTATATATATTCGATGCGACACTATTTTAATTTATAGTTTTTCGAACAACAATAAAATTTCGACTCTTAGCAAATATTTTGATAGCAACAATTGTATTAAAATATCGACAAATAAAAGATTAACTCAATTAACAATTTAGAAATTGCTTAAAAAAAAAGAATTAATTTATTATTTTTTGTTATTTTTTTCGAACAATTAGTAAAAAGATTGCTATAATAAATATTGTTCAAATTTTCTTAATTAATAATTTATTGTTTTAAAATTTTAAAAATTGTAGCATTTTACTTAATAGTAAAAAACTATCTTAAAAGAATTTTAACAATTAATTCGAAAAATAAATTGTAGTTACTAGTTTGTTCTTTTGTATAATAAACAATATTACAATACTATATCTTTTTTGCTATTTTAATTTAGATATTATTCTTTAAAGTGTGTTTATAATCAAAAATTATATAATAAAGCAATTAACTAAAGAGAAAAAAAATTTGTTAAAACGTTTCTTAAATAATAGAACAAAGCTTTTATTTACTATAAATACTTAATCGACTTTTAATTGTTAATTTTATTTAATTATAATTGTGTTTTTTATTAATTATAATTAGAAATATTTCAAAATTGTTTTAAAATTCGAACATTTTGTAAATAAATATTCGAGTTAAAGAACTGTAGACTTAATTAAAAGAACACTAAGTTTTTACAAAACTCTAAATAAAGTTTTAGCTATTACTATTAACAATATATTGAACAACAAAATTTTTATAGCAAGTTTTTTACAATATATTAATTTTAGTGCAATTACGTATAAATTTATATTAAACAATATCTTTAATAAAGAAAATTAAAAAAAAAACAATAATAACAATATTAATAATAATAAATTTAATCGAAACGCTACAAATATCTCTAATATAAATAATAATACTTTTATCAAATATATATTTTATTTAATATATGTTTTGCAACTTGCAATAATTTTTTTTTTAAAAACAATATATACGAATTTAATTAATAAGAAATTACAAAAAATTTAAATTAAAAACAAAAATTGTCTAGATATTATTTTATATAAATTATCTATAATACTAACAAAGATAATATTGTTTCTACTTATTTTTATATTTATTTTTAGTCGCTAATAGTTGCACAAATACGCAAATTAACTATTTACGTTAATATTAGTAACAAGTAAAAGAAATCTTTTATATAAATACAATAGATGCAAATCGAATAAAAACAACTAGAAATTAAAATAGACAAAAATATATTAAAAATTAATTAAGTTAAGTCTTTTAAATTGTTTTAAAATATAAAAATTTGTTGAAACTTTATCTATTATATATTAATTTAAATCTACAATTTGTAAAACAACTTAATTATATTTTTTGCAAAATTTAAATACAAATATTTAAAACTCTCTAAATTCGAATAAAAGCAAATAATATATATAATTAAAATTATTAAGTTTTTTTGTATTTTTACAAAGATACTTAGTATTACTAAAATTTTTATTATTTATTATATTTGTTTAATTTACAATAATTTGTTTAATAAATTAAATAAAATTAAAATTAAATTGCAAAACAAACAAATATTATAAAAGAAAAAAATACTTAACGCAATTATAATTGCAAAGAAAAAGTTTACGCAATACTATAGCAAAACTTAAAATAATTTAGACTATCTATATAGTAAAATTATATTATTATATTTTATAATAAATAATAGTTTTTTTAGACAAAACAATTAAATTCGAAAAATATATAAAAAATACAAACTTTTTTAAATTAATATTTACTAAATTTTATTAAAAAAGAATTACAATTTTTATAAAACACAATATAGAAGATTTTTGATTTTAAATTTTTAATTAATTAAAGTTAAAAAGAAGTTTAAAGATTTTAACAATATATTATAAAAAAACCAAAAAAAATTCGACAATTAATAACAAATTTATTTAATACAAAAAATATAATATATTTATTTAAATTTAAAAATATATTTTTAATAATTTTTTTAATTATTGTTACTTTAAATTGTATTTAAATATATTAAAAACAAAAAATCGATACTAATTGCTTTTTATAGTCTTAATAAAATATTTTAAAGAAATTAGCGTTTTTGATCAATAACAACAATTAGAAGATTAATTATTAATAATAATATATCTAATATAAAATATTTTAATTTTTGTCTTAATTAATATATTTTGCGAACATTTATTCTTTATTTTGTCAAAATTGTACACAATTTATAAGTTGTATAATTTTGCAATTATATAAAGTTTTATACTTCTTTGTTAATACAATATTGCAAAAAATATATATTAACAAAAATATTCAAATTTAAAGTTAAAAATTGTCGAAAATATAAATTTTAATAATATTTAAAATAAAAAAAAAATATATAAAAAGAATTTGAAGAAAATATATAATACAATATATATTAGCAACAATAAAGAAAAAAAACTAGTGCAATTGTATACAATAATAATATATATTAATTTTACAAATTTATTTCTTAACTTATTAATAATAGACAAATATTAACAAAATTTCGAAAAGAATGTATTCTAGTTGTAACTCTACTTTGTAAAATATATTTTAATAGATATATTTAAAATTGTTTTTAAACAATATAAAATTATTAATTTCTAAAATATATTTAAGTAGCTTTATAATTAAGATATTTTAAATAAGTTTTCGATATATTATTTCAAATTTTACAAATTTCGAATAATAATTTTATCTAGAGTTTGAAAAAGTATATCTTAATTAAAAGCAAAAAAAATAAAAATTCGAATTCTTTTTAAGATATATATGTCGATTATTTTTTAATTTTGTATTTTAATAATAGTTAAAAAATATTGTATAAATATTAAGTATAATATTGCGATTAATAATAGCTAGAAAGATTGCTAAAAATAAAATAAATTATATTTGTTAAATATATTTATTTCAAACAAATTATCTAATATAATATCGATTTTATTATAATTTTTGTTTTTTGTTTTAAAACAAACAATTTAAGAAAAACATTATATATGTTGTTTAAAGATTTAAAACTTTTTACGCAATATTTTGTTATTTATGCTATAAAACAATTTAGAGATCGACTTTGCTATTAAGTTCGATATATTTAAATATATAATATTAAACTTTAACAATATTGCTATATTACACTTTTGCTTGATTAAAACAACGCAACAAATTTTTTGTTATTTTTTTTTGTATCTTAAATATCGCAAATATTGTTTTAAGTATATTGCGAATTCTTGCATTTTATTTTTTAGCTAGATAAACTAGTTTACATATTTTGACAATATTATTATTTTTCTAGATTTTTAATTATAGTTAACGCAAATTTAGAACTTCTTTTTATTTTATTTTTTTTTGTATCTTAAATATCGCAAATGTTGTTTTAAGTATATCGCGAATTCTTGCATTTTATTTTTTAATCAAATAAACTAGTTTAAATATTTTAACAATATTATTATCTTTTTAGATTCTTAATTATAGTTGACGTAAATTTAGAACTTTCTTTCTTTTTCTTTTTTTTTCGCATCTTAAATATCGCGAATGTTGTTTCAAATATATTGCGAACTTTTGCATTCTATCTTTAAGCTAAATAAACTAGCTTAAATATCTAAAATAACAATATTATTATTTTTCTAGATTTTTAATTACAATTGACACAAATTTAAGACTTTTTTTTTTGTTATCTTTTTTCGCATCTTAAATATTGCAAATATTGTTTCAAGTATATTGCGAACTCTTGCATTTTAATTTTTAGTTAAATAAATTAGTTTAAATATCTAAAATAACAATATTATTATTTTTCTAAATTCTTAATTATAGTTAACGCAATTCTAGAATTTTCTTTCGAATTTTATAAATTTTTTGATAAAATTATTAGCAAACTAATCTAGACACTTGCATTTATAACAAGAATTCTTTTGTATTTTTTATTTTTGTTTTAGTTAATATATAAACAATGAAAATTTTTATTAATATTTTATGTTAAAATATTGTAGTATACTTTTTATGCGTTTTGCTTGCAATTGACGCTTCTTTGCAAGACTAAAAATTAAAAATAAATATAATAATAAAATATATTTCGAATACAATTTCTTTATATTATATTTGTAGTATAAAAAAGCAATACATAGAAAAATTGCTGAAAATAAAGAAAAAAACACAATTTGATTAAATTATAATTTTAAGTTTAATAAATTTATTATATTCTCTTTTTAATATTTGCGATTATAAAATAGTTTTAGTAGTTTAGCAATCAAAGCGTTGTTAATAGAGAGTCGAAAATATTAATCTTGACGTTAGTTTAATTGAAGATTGAACGCGTTATAAGTAATATTTTTGAATTTCTCTATTAACAAAAATCAAGAATTCGAATTTTTTTTAAGATAATTTTTTTTATTATATTGTCTTTATTTTATTTGTTAAAAATTAAAAAAAAAAAAAATATTTTAAGCAAACTTCTATTTACTAAGTTATCGAAATCTAAATAATAAAGTAAAAAATAATTAAGAAACAAAACTATATATAGTAACAAGATATAATTTAAATATAATTTCTCTATTTTGCATTTGTAGTTTAAAAGAATAATAAATAGAAAAATTACTAAAAATTAAAATTAAAACAAATATTAATAGAGTTATAATTGCAATTTCTATAAAATCTTTATAGTTTAATTATAATATATATATTTATATATTAGTTTTAATAACTTAGTAGTTAGAACGTTACAATTAATTTCTAGCAATATTAATTTTAATATTAGTTTAGTTAAAGATTAAGCGCGTTATAAATAATATAGTCGAATTGTTAATTATTAAAGATCAAGAATTTAAGATTTTTTTAAAATAATTCTTTGAGTAGTTTTAAATACGTTTAACTTGTTTATTGAAACAAAAACAAAAAAAGAAAACAATATTTAAAAGAATTGAACTATCAATTTTAAAATTTCAAAGTATTAAAATAGCTTAAAAGTTCAAAACAATTCGAAAATTTGAAAAGATATATAAGTATAAACTTATGCGTTTTTTTGAATTATTAAATCGAAATTTATTGATGCTAATTGTATATATATTTTGGAATTATAGAAAAATAATAAATAGAAAGATTGCTAGAAATCTATATATATTTATTTTGCTTAACTTACTATCTAGAGTTAATTTTCAATAATTAATTGCTTAGTTAATGCGTTATTAAATTCGAATATAATTTGCGAATAACTTAAATTAAATTGTATAAAATTTGTTTCAACTTAAAATAAATTTGAAACAAATTAAAATGTTGTAGTTTAATACTTGCTTTAATTTATTTTGTTTTGCGTAGTAGATTTTGATCTACAAAACAAAATTTTATTATATATTTATTTCTATTGACGACGCAATATCGTTATTAGATATTAAAAAAAGTCGTAATTATTGTTTTAACAAATTCGATAAAATACTAAATTACACAAAAATATTTACACGTATTAATATTAGACGTTTCTTAGATACTTTTTATATATTTGCTATACTAATTTGTAAAGAATAGAGTTTATTAGAGATCAATTTTAATACGTTTTCTCTTGTATATAGATATTAATAATTGACTAGATTTATTAAATAAATAGATAAGACTAAGTGTGCAAAATAATTACGACTTTTGCTAGCATTTAATATTGTTGTTGTTGCGTTGTCGAACTACTATATTGTTTAACAATTCAATTTCTTATTGTTGTAAACATATATTTTCGCAAAGTATACAATCTTTTTTTTAACAATAATAGCAATTTATTTATCGCTATATAAAAGAAGAAAAAAATTTAAAATGCAAAAAAAGTTTCTTTTATAAACAATTTCTTTCTTTTGTAGATTTTTTAGATAGTTTAGTAATTAAAACAATTGTAGCAAACGTTTAAAATTTATTTGAGACAAATCTTTTAATAAGTTTAGTTGCTTTCAACTTGTTTGTTAAAATCAAAAATAAAAAAAGAAATATTTTGAACAAAATTCGAATTCGCACGCTTCTATAACAAGACAATATTATATATTATTTATAGCGAGTTGTCAATTAAAGACTAGTAGTTAACGCTAAGACTAACATAAGAACTTGCTCGTATCAAAAATTCTTATTATTAAGTTATCAAAATCTAAATATCTTTGATATATATTTTCTATATTGTATATTCAAAGTTTAGCGAAAAGATAATTAGAAAAATTATTACAAAATTTAATAATTTGAACTTGCTTGCGTTATTACTAAAGATTAGTAAAAGAACTTTTAATGCGCTATTAAGTTCGAATATAATTCGATAAATATCTAATTTAATTCGAACAATAATTTCAATCAATTCGAACAATACTTAATTTGAAACAAGTTAAGTTTTAGAGCTTAAAATCCGATTCAACCCGATCTGTTCCACGAAGTAATTTCTATTTTTATTTTTATTCTTTTTATTATTTTAAATTACTTTTTATTTGTTTAGACAACAATAAATTTAATAAAGTTTTCTATAAGTTTGTTGCAATATCGAGACAATTTAATAATTTTATATTAAGAAATAATTTTATATTTATTACAAAGATTCGAGAATTAATTTAGAAAATCGATAATATTAAATTTATTAAAATACAATATTTTTGATATTTCTAAAAATTATATAGAAATTACGTAATAATAAAACTCTACAATTTTTATAAAATTATTAAGTAAACTTGCTATTAATATAGATATATTAAAAGAAAATTCTACAATTTTTTTATTGTTTTAAGATATTGTTTCTAGAAGAATAGCTTAATAACAAATAATAAGAGTAATAACTATTAAATTAAAAAGACTAATAATAATAATTAATTTAAATAATAATATTTTTAATTTGCAAATCTTTTTCTTTTCTCTGCAAAAATATTAAAAAAAAATTCTTTTCTTTTTTTAACTTTGCGTTGTTTTTTTATTTATTGCTTTTTAATCTTTTTAATTGTTTATAAACAAATATTCTTAATCTATTGTTTCTCTTAATCAATTATTAATTTATTGTTAACAAATATTTTTGTATTAAAAATCTACTTTAGTCTTTATTAAAAAAAGAGTTTAAATAGTATTTTTGTTTCTAAGCAAATAGATTAATTATATTGCTAAGAAACTTCTTTTAATAATATTACTATAGTTAATAAATAATCTATTGTTTTAATAGTAGATACTAGTTGCAATTTTAATAAAATATCTTAATTTTTAAATTTACAATTCTTATTATTATTTTTAATATTTTAATTTTGTTTTTTCTTTTTTTGTTTTTTAATCTAATAATATTTTAATTTCTAAATTATTAATTTTGTATTTTTAATTTTTGAAGTTTCTAATTTTAATAATTTGTTAGAATTATTTTGTTTCTTATATTTTTTTTTCTTATATTTTTGAGTTTTTGAATTTTTGAATTTCTAAGATTGTTTTTAGAAATATGTTAACAATTTGTTGTTCTAATATTTGTTATTGTAACTAAGTTTTTGTGTTAAACTTTAATATAACAAAATAAAAACAAAATTTCGATTAGTAGATAATTATAACAACAAAGACTTATTGCAATACAAATATAAATTGTACTATACAATTTAATAGTATATAAAATAGCTAAGATTCTAAGATCTAAATAGAAGAGATCGCATATATATTGCAAATAGATTGCTAGTACTAGTAACAAATATCTCTAAGTTTATAACCTAATATTATCTAATTACTCGACTACACTATAGTAGCAAAAAAAAAATCTTAGAAACTTATAAGAAAAGAGAAAAAAACAATTGTTATTATAAAATTAATTAGTGCTAAATCTATTAAGATTGTTTATTTTAAAAATAAAATTGCAAAAATAAAAATTTTGAAAACTCTATATTTTGTTGCTTGTTTAATTGCATAAATATAGTTAAAAAATATAAAAATTAAAACAATATTTAATAGTAATACAAAAATTAATTATATTAGCAAAAATTTTGCAAACAAAACTAATCTAGCTATTTAACAAAATATTTCTATTTTACTAATAAAAGTTATAAAAATATATATTTGTTTTAAAAAAATAATAGAAGATATAAAAATATTAGTTGAAAAAATAATAATTTATATTTATATTTTTGTTGTTTCTTAATTTAATTATAGAATTTTATTAAATTAAATTTTTTAATAAAATACTTAAATAATTTTTATAAATATAGATAACAACTTTCTAAAACTAACAATTTATTTTAGAAACAAAATAAAATATATTAATATATTAAAAATATTTGCTAATTACTTTAGTAACAAGAATAAAAATATTGTATTTTTAGAGAAATTTTTAAATCTTTAGATAATTATTCAATTAATATAATTGTTCGATTTCGCAAATCTAATTGTAGAAAATCTCTAAAAATAAAATAAAAATTATTAGAATAACAATATTATAAGATAGAATTAATAAAAAGAATTAATAAAATTCTAATTAATTAGAGCAAATAAATAGTATTAGTATTTGTTTATCTATTAATACAATTAATTAGAATTAAGCAAATATTAAAATTAATACTATATTTCGAATATTTTTGAAATTATGAATAATTCGAACTTTTCGACTATATATTATAAAAGAGATTTTTATTATTTAATTATTTAAAAAATTTAGTATTTTTTGTTAATATTTTATTGTATTGCAATTTCCTATTCGAATAAATATAATATATAAATAAAAAATTTAGAAAACAAATTTAATAAATATAAACAATTTAAATAGTTCTATTTTAAACAAATATCTAAACTAAAAAAAAATATTAAAATTATTAATTATAAAGAATTTTTGAATAAAAATTTAAAAAAAAAATATAATTTTTTTCTAATTTTTAAGTTTTTAAGTATTAAATACAATTTTTATTTTATTAGAAAATATATTTAAAAACTAATTGTAGAATTCGAATTTTTTTTGCAAAAATAAAAACTCTTAATTATAATACTATTTAATTGTAAAACTACTTTAATATAGAGTTTTACTAAAATAAATAAAATTAAATTAAAGATTATATTAAATTAAAAAATTTGTACTATAAAATACAAAATATAGTAAGTTTTAAAATTTACGATTTTTTAAATATTAGATTCTATTGTAATTAAAATATTAAAAAAGTATTTTTAGATAAATTTGCTAGAATATTGTTATAATTTTTATTAAAATTCTTAATTTCTAATAAGTAAAAAAAAGAAAAACAAATATTATATAATTAATACAATTATAAAAATAAACAAAATAATTATTTAAAATATTAAAATATTTTTTAATATTAAAGAGTTTGCAAAAAAGTTTGTTAAAATAAGAATTATATTACTAATTTTTTTTTTAGATTACAATTAAATAGATTTTGTATTAAAGAGTTGCAATTTTATTGTTTTTATAATTTCTTTTAAATTACTTAAAATAACTTGTTTATTATAGAATATTACTAACTTAATTGTTAAATTTATAAAAATTATAATATATATTTTTAAGAATTTTTTTAACAAATATTGTTTATTTGTAAACAATATAAATATAAAAAAATTTAAATCGAATTATAATAATAAGAAAATAATTTCAAAAATTAGACTATTTGTTTTAAAATATATTTAGTAGTTAAATATAATATTAATAAATATAATATTGTTCGAATATATTATATTTGACAAAAAATCTTAATTTTGCAAGTTAAAAATTAAAATGATCGATTTTGTATATAATTTTAATAAACAATTTTTTAATATTATTAAAATTATTAAGATTATTAAATAATTATTATATATAAATAATTCTAAAATTAGAATTTTTATAAAAATATATATTTATTATTAAATTTAAGCACTAGAGTTTATAATTGTTATAGAATTAGTCTATTATTTATTTAAAACAAAATATATTTTTGTTTAAAATTTTGAGCAACAAAATATTATAAATAAACTAAAGATTGCTTTAATAAATATATTAATAATATATATTTTAAACTATTTTATTTTAGTGAACAAGATTATTTTAATTGTAAAATTTAATCTAAAAAATTAAAAAATTGTATTAATACAAATTAATAAAATAACAAAAAGA
>JAABUL010005270.1_pt1 | contig 16280 bp, 30 predicted proteins | sample 5559151 | NCBI WGS metagenome assembly JAABUL01 (sample SAMN10711876, study PRJNA513368) | rock metagenome | isolation source: Antarctica rocks | place: Antarctica: Victoria Land, Pudding Butte sud | reverse complement strand
CTGTGGTGCCTGCACCAGCGCCTGCACGCTGCTCTGGGCAGCAGGCACCGCCGTCTGAGCGTGGCGGCCATTACATGGCCAGCAATGGCGTCCGCTGCCAGCGGCTGCTGGGCAGGACAGTGGGCGTCTGGCGTGCCATGTGGCAGACGGTGCCGACAGAGCGCTCACTAGCGTGGCGCGGCGTCCAGGGGCTGTTGGTCACCCGACAGATGTATGCCAACTGCGACCACTCTGAAGAGGGAAGCTGACAGAGAGCCTCACAGGCTGTCGAGTGCCGCAGGCTGACTTTGCTTTGCGAAACATCTCGGAGCCGAGGGTGTATAACGGAACATGGCTAGATCCAGGCGGCCAGCGTGTGTGCATCCAGCTGCGGCCGCGACAATCTGTTGGTTTAACTCGGCTTCTTCGTACAACCGAATAATCGTCTCGGCCATGTAGGGTGCCCAGCATGTGGCAGCACTCTGATACATAGGTTCTTTCAGTGTTTTCCAGCAGGTAGTGGTGTACAGTAGGTGAGGCACCATGCCATATGCCAGTGCATTCTAGGTGATGCACAAGTAGCGAGGCTGGCATGTACCTGTTTTGCTTGAGATAGTCAGTGTACACAATGGTGTTCTCGCAACTCGACGTCGATGTTGTTGTTCACCGCACATCAGGCATTGCACAGCTTCGCAGTACACTCGGCAGTGTCACTTCACACTGTTGCACAACTTGCGCAGCACCCGGCTGGTGGCCACTACTGTCGTTTCCGGAATTTGGCTATGAAGAAGCCGGCCGTGTCGCGGGGCCCGCTTGGGTCGAAGCGCTGCACCAGCGCTGCTTCCTGCCGCGTCAGGCCCCGCCCCACCAGACAGCCTGCCGCCGCCAGTGCCGCCAACTCCAGCGCCTGTACAGAGCCGGCGCCTGCACCGCCCGCCGCCGTCGACGCTGTGCCCACGTGGCTAGCTGCCCCGCCGCCGGCTGCCTGCCGCAGCTGCTCTGACCCAGCAGCAGCGGCTGCAGCTGACGGCCCGCCTGCACCCGACGCCGCGCTCAACAAGAAGCCGTCGCCGTCGCCGCCGCGGCCGGCGCCGCCGCCCTTGCCGCCGCCTTTCAGCTGGCCCTTGCGACGGGCGCGCGCCGCAGCCGCGGCCGCCTCGGAGGCGGGCGCCCCGGCGCACTCGCAGGGGCCGGTCAGCCCGGGGCCGCCGATGTAGGGTTTGTGGGGCACCAGCTCCAGGGTGGGGTGTGCATCGAGCGTATAGCGCACGTTCGCCTCGTTTTCGCCTGCCGCCGCAAGTGTGTTTTCGTTTTAGTTCCAGATTTTTCTTCACAGTTTCAGGTGAGCCGTCTTTGATGAATCAGAGGATTCCGGCCTTTCTCCATTCTCCGTACGAGTTTCTGCGCAAGAGTCCTTGCTGAGCAGGGTCAGGGCTGGTGTGAGTTTGTTGGCCTTGCACGGCAGCAAGTGCGCACGCAGAGCAAGCGGCCCCACCCTAGGTCGCTGCGGCTCTGCTGCTACAGCAGCTGCTGCACTGAGCGCGCAGCTGAGCATGATTTATGCACATATGTCGACAACGCACCCAAGAAACCTCCTGCCTGATTCTCTTGCCATGGTGACGCACCAGGGTTGATGGTGCAGGTGGAGTAGAGCAGGTGACCTCCAGGTCGCAGCAGTGCCGCCGCCGCATCGATGAGTCGCCTCTGCTGCTCCGCCGCCTGCGGCCCCACTTAGCATTGAGCGAAGATGGATGCCGGTTTGATACAGGAATAGACACAGGTCGGCGTGCACACCCGTCTGAGCTGTCCAGACTGTCTGCAGCTCCCCGGAGGGCATTCGACCTCAATCCATCTCCTTTCGTTGAAGGCAGTGGCAGCGCTGCGGCAACCAAACCCTGGCCCTGCCAACTCCCTGCCCAGATTCTGCAGCGTGTCACCTGGGCCAGCTCCCAGAGGGGTGCGCGATGGATGAGGCGCGGCCGGATGCCCAGAGCCGTGCAGGGTCCGTCCAGCAGGATGGAGTCGAAGCTCTCGGGCGGGAAGCCCCTGCAGGCAGGGCAAGGATGGCTGAATGCAACATGGCTCAGCTGCGGCCCAGCTAAAACACCGGCCGGTGCAGAAGTTCGAGTCGCAAGCGCGATTTGTGGGCAACCATCTTGAAACGGCAATGGAAGCGCAGCTCCTGTTTTGCGATACATGCTCATCGGGTGCTGGGAGTTAAACAAATTAAGACACAATAACACAATAAGAAAATCAAATTCAGTGGTCTGCTGGGAGCCGCCGCACTGCGCACTCCATGTGTTTCCATCAGCATCTGAGTTCCTTCAATGGTCACAACCATTGATTGGGAGTCACACCTAGCGGCAGGCTCCGTCGCAGCACTCAGCAGCCGTGGCGGCGGCTGCAGCCCGCGCATTCGCATGCCGGCCGCTTTGCGCTCGCGGCGCGCCCGCTGCCGCTCGTTCTCCGGCCCGGGGGCGGCGGCTGCAGCGGCGCCGTCGCCTGCGGTGCAATATTCGCCGCCGTTTGCTGCAGCAGGCGGCGACGCGCCGCCACCAGTGCGGCAATCTGCTGCTGCGCCCGGCGCTGCGCTGCTGTCGTTACCTTCTGCCAGGCTGTCCGCGCCGTCGCGGCTGTCGGCAGCGGCACTGGATGCAGGAGCAGTATCGCCGCCGTTTGCCGCTGCCGCCTGAGGCGGTTCGGATGCCGCCGGCGCCGCCGCCACACCATCTGCCGCGCCGCCGCCGTTTGGCACTGCAGCTTGCTGAGATTCAGCTCGACGCTGTCTGTCTGTCCCATTCTGTAGCACCGCTTTCGTGGAGTCCATGCGCATCGCGGTGATGCAGGTCAGGTCGAACTCCTCTGCCATCGCCCGTATTCCCGGCACCTGCAGGTTGCCGAAGTCAGCCATCACAACCCCAGATATATTCTGATGAACTTCATTAGAAGTGCCGCGACCCAAGGCCGCGCAGGTACTGTCGTTGTCATCATAGTAGGGAGGTACTCAAGGCGCTCAATCGATACACAGCCAGCGACTGCACATGGGACAACAACACGAAGCAATGTGTAACTGTCTTCAAAAGGGTGCGGATACACCTTGCTGCCAGAGCGCTCAAGCGCGATGATCAAGCCGCTGTCGCCCATGAGCTGCCCAATGGCAGTTGTTTTGCCGCCGGGCGCGGCGCACATATCCAGCACTCGGGATCCAGGCGCCGGGTTCAATGCCTGCAACGATGTGGGCTGGGCTCAGGCCCGGCTTTGGTTCTAGGCTCTTTGAAAGTGAAAGCAGGTGAAGTGCATTGACGAAGTAGGAGTGTGGGGAGAGCGCGGTGGGTGTTCCTGGGTTCAGCATGTCTGCAATTCTCCGCAGAAACCCCACAGCGCAGGGGACGGGCTGCCGCCGCACCTGGGCCGCGATGACGCTGGGCAGATTCTGCAGCATGACCTCCCCGTGCATGATGCCTGCAGCCATGGGAGCCGTGCACATTGGTACTGAGGTTCTTTTGGCGATCCAGCAGTTGCTGCGGGCAGCCCATGAGGCTTGCTTGCCGCTGCGCGTTTGCGTTCTCACAGGCACAGTTGTGCCAGTAGCACTCACAGCCTCACAGGCGCATCTTTCGACGGCAGCGGCATCATGGCAACCCCACCGTATTAGGAGGGGTTGGCGAACACGTGGTGCGTCATGAGCAGGCCTGGCAGGTCGGCCTACAGCGCCACGGGCGCGTCACAGCCAGCAGAAGCGGCTGGCGAGTCGCACAGTCACTAGAAGGCTTGGCAAACAGGCAGCCGCAAATTTTGGCGCACCGTCGCAGGAGGGGTTGGCAAAGACGCGGTGCGTCATGAGGACGCCGACGCCGCCTCGGCCGCTGAAGAGGTCGCCCCTCGAAAACATCGCGCGGCCCAGCCCGATGTGCAGCCGCCGCCTGCGCTGCGCATCGACGTGCCGTCGTCAAGGCCAGGTGAGGAAGTTGTGGACATGAGGAAGTTTAAGACACCGGGAATTTGCCCAGCTGCAGAACGCTGCAGGAAGACAACTCTTCAAGCCAGGCAAATGTGCAAGGCAGGTGCGCCCATCTGTCTGGCAGGCCGAGGCGGTCAACACCGGGCCGCAGAGTCGTGCCTTAAAATGCAGGCGCTGATGGACAGCAACATGAAAAGGTTGTCCAAGCAGGACAGCACGTGTACACACCTGTCTGGCAGGCCGAGGCGCTCCACAGCAGGCCCCAGAGTCGTGCCCCGAGTCATGCCTAGCCAGTCCAACCCAGGCGGCTCCACTGCGACGCTGACCTGGCAGGGCAGAGCATAACCAATTGATTAGCACTGCGTGGATATCAATCTGATCGAAGTTTGGGTGACATGCAACATGCCCAGCCAGTCCAGCCAGGGCAGCTCCGCCGCAACGCTGACCTGGCAGGCACAAGGAGAAGACGAGTGATTCATCGTCGAAATCAAGTTTTGCTGAACCGCGTCGTACCCAGCCAGTCCAAAACCCAGGCGCCTTCACAGCGACTCTGACCTGGCAGGGAAAGGGTTCGTGATTTGACAGCAATCGGATCATCTTTGGATTCATTCAAGCAAAGTATATCATGCCCAGCCAGCGACCCGTGCAGCTTCAGAGCGACACTGAGCGACACTGATTGAGACAAAACCAAGAAAAAGAGAAAGTGCGTCCGCAGCTCCGCAGCCAGCGGCATGCGAATTTCAGTCACAACACATTCTGGCGCAAGACCATCATCCTTCATCTCATGTGAACGCATGCTGTGTGCATCGTGCATGAGAGGAGCACAGGGCCAGACTGACCGCCACTGTGTCTCCGGCCTCCAGGCCCGAGCTGGCGGCAAGGCATCCTGGCAGGAAGGGCTGTGCGCCGCGCATCACGGACTCGCCCGCTTTGCGGCTGATCACCACCTCCTTGCCGCCTGCCGGAAGGACACACAGCCAGTCCGCCGAGATGCTCCAGAGTAAGATCATCATAATAGGCATCTTCTTCAGGGGCGCCGCGCATCACCGACTCCTCCCCGCCTTGCGGCTGACGACCACCTCCTTGCCGCCTGCGGGCGGCGGGGGGCACGTTCGCTTGCGCCACATCCCCGCGCATTCCCGCCTGACATTGGGGTGCGCTGTCTACCCTGGACGCAGGCGCTGCCGCGGGCTGGTTTGGCCCCGCGCCCACAAGTGCATGCAGCGCACCAATCCAGCGTATGTGCACTTTGTATTTGATCCAGAGTTGGGGCTGTGATCCTAATTATTGCAAGCAGTCTGCACGCCCGTTGCTGAAATGTGTGCCCACCAGCTGCAGAATAGTCGACGGTACGCGGCCCCGTCCCTGGCACAATGACCACTCCCGGCACATCCGGCAGCTCCCGCGGCGCCGCGCCTGAGTCAGCCAGCATCGCTGCGTCCTCCCCGCTGAGGCACGCAGGTAGCCGTTCGATGACCGACTGCAGTTGGGGTTGAATACGTGTTGACACTTGACCGCTCCTGCTGCAGTGCAGACGCGGCGGCAGCGTCGTCACAATTGGTAGCGCGACAACTTTGTGATTGTCGCTTGACGATGTTTCACGCAGGTTGCCCACACTGCCGGTCAGCAGGTCGGCCAGAGGACACCGGCACCGACACCCTTGCGGCAGCTTGTGAGCCCCCAGCGCCTGTGTTTCTCTTGCTCACCTGTGGCGTCGTGCGCAGCGGGTTGACGCGCAGGCAAGTGCCGAGCGGCGGCCGCATCAGCGCGGCGCTCATGCGGGCAAAGTGCTCGGCGCCGAAAGCCGCCTCGAAGTACGCCTGCACGCCGGCATCCCAGTCCTCCGCCGGATCGTAGGTCGGCGCCGGCACTGTGTTGCGGTGTTGCTGGCCCGGCGACGCACACTGCTGCATGCTGAGGCGGCGTGTGGTGCTGGCGCTGCCGCTGCTGCTGCGGCGGCGGCGGCGGGAACAGAGGCTTACTGAGCTGACTTGCTGCGATCGCTCTGCACTTTGCTTTGGCAAAGCCTGGGAAGCAGTACTGTGGTCAGCCGCCGCGCAGAGTCAAGAGCTTGTTGCTGATGACAAGTGCTCGAGCTAAGCTCTGATGTATTTTCACTCCGTGCTTTTAGCAGATTGCACGTCGATGCGGGTTTGATGAAATGTCACGGTACTGGAGCATCTGCATCACTGTGCGACGTGCGAGTCTGCGGTAGGAGATGCATTAGCATGTTCGGAAATCCGCGGGAGGACTGCCGTACGTCACAGCAAAGCTCAGGAAGCCGAGGTGCAGCGAAGATTTGATGCTCAGATCGGGCTTGCAATGCGCACACAGAACAACATAGTGTGAAGGCCAGCAACTTGTTCGAGCGATGGTGTCTCGCGGCCTGCTCCCCCTGTGCTCTCGACTCGTCGAAGTGGTTGGGGTTTCTAGGTAAGGACGCTGAATGATCACTTGCCTGCCGATGGTGCACTTCAAAGGGCATCAGGATGTCACAGTCATCCGGATCCCAAGCCTTTGTGACTCGTGTCTCGCTACCTTGCCGGATCCCCAACGGATGCAATTCAATGTTCAGGCCAGCAGATTCGTGTTCACGATGCTGTGGCACTCAAGCTGTTCACCTCAGATTTACAGTGTATACATGGCCCTGCCTTTGCTCCACAGGCAGGTCGCTGTGCAAAGTTACGCTCCACAGACTGGCGCGGCCGCCTCGCGGTCTGCTGCACAGTTCTGGCTACAGGTGGACTTCTTGACTCCGTCTAGTCGGTGCCTCTCAGCGTGCCTCTCAGCTGCATGGTCTGGATCAAGAGATCATACGTGAGCCTGCATCATTGGTAGAATACTCTGCGCAATGGTAATGGTGGTGCTTGTTCATGCCGTACAGTAGTGCGCTTCCGGTGCAGCCTGCCAATGCTTTAGGGCAGCCATATCTTATCATGCCGTGTACGCTCGCAGACTGCGGGGTTCGCAAGCGGCGAGGGCGCCAGCCTGCGGCACAGCGCAGACCACCACCTCCAGGTCAGTCAAGGGTTCATGAACATCGTGCAAATAGTGAGTGAGAAAACGATGCATGTCTGGTCGGTTTAGGGTCCTGTGGCGCCTTGGCCAGGCAGTGCATTTTCTTGCTCCCAACGGTGTCGCCGCTCAACAGCGTGCATGGTGATGTGCGTGCAGGACGCAGGCAAGGAGGGGCCTGGGCCAGACTGTACAACGCAACACAAGCGGTGTTGCTGCTGCTGACCATGCCTGCTGTTCTGCGTGTGCAGGACGCGGGCAAGGAGGGACCGGGGCCAGACAGCACAAACCCCGGCCAGAAGGCGCCGCTGCCAACGGACGAGGACGGCAACCCCAAAGTCGGCAAGGTGCGTACGCCGCTCTGCTGCGCGTGAAGAGCTTGCTTTACGCAAACTTTTCCGCCTTCTGACAGGGTGCTGAAAGCGCTGGATGGTCCTTCTTCTCTTTCGCAGCTCACAACCTGCAGGTGACCTGCTCAGAGGTGTGGCTGCCCCGGTTGCGACTTCTGGGGCAGAGGCGGAGTCAGCAAAGCAGATGCGTCATGTTGATGCCGCAAAGCTGAACGGATAGTTGTCTCTTTCCTGCAGCTGTCGACAGCAGAGGGAGAGGACGATGAGAAAACCCCAAAGGATTTTCCGTCCGCCGATGCTGAGGAAGACGATGTGGTGCGCTTATTCTGAATCCCAAACCCTGATACAAACCAGCACCTGGAGGAATGCGTGCACGTAGCCTGTAGTGAAGTGAAGCGCACTGTCGCACACATTAGGTATCTGCGTGGCACATGTAATGCATAAGTCTGTGTTGTTCTGACACCCTGGTCAACGCCATCGCAGCATTGCCTTCTAGCCGTGTCGCGTGCTTGAACCTTCTTGGCTGACTTCTGACGGCAGATCTGATATTGACATGCAGATCCCCAACCTGCAGACGCCCAAGGACTGATGCGCAGTGTGGGGCCACATGACATGCATCGGCGCGTGCGGATGCATGTCCCGGGAAGAGGATGTAGTGACCTTGTAACACGACAGTATTTCTGCTGCGGCAGCAGGGCTACGCGCTGTTACTGCATTGCAATTATTCGTTGCTCCAATCATTGTACTGGTTGGGCCTGATGCAGGCAGACACGTTGAGATATGCCGTCCGAGTCGTTTGTTGTTTGTACATAGGTAGGGCCCACAGAAGTAAATAGACGAGTGCTGTTACAGCACCATACAAGATACCATCCGCAGTTGCAGCGCATGAATCTGCTGTTTTGTACTGCCATTGAGCCCGTCCAACACGAGCGGGTGACAGCAGCGTACCTTGCTGAGACACATGTGCAGACGATTTCCTGACAGCCGGACGACAAAGGCAAGGAGCAGCCTTCCCCGCACCTAAGCGCCTCTGTGCCAGATCCAGCTTCAGGCCGCCACCGCGTCCCTGTTGCTGCTGTGCGGGTACAGCTTGTCATAGTACTTTGCGTATAAAGGGCAGCCGCGGCTGCCAGCCTCGCTGTCCGCCACCAGATCCCCCGCCGCCGCCGCGATGTCGGGCGGGATAGCGGCGACGCCGCCGTCCGCCGCCGCCGGAGTGTCTGCCGCCTCCGCCGCCGCCAGCGCATCCGCCGCGGCCGCCTGAACGACGGCCGCATCGTCCGCGTCACCCAGCAGCACGACGACGCGAGCGTCGGTGCGCGCACGCAGCGACGCGACCGCGGCCCGTCACGCAGAAGCAGCCGCGCGCGTCGGCCACCCGCAGGTCCGGCAGCGCTGCCAGCCGCATGAGGCCGCTGTCGCTGATCTGCAGGCGCACACTGCTGCACATGAGCAGACACCTACGTTACATTCAAGAGGGTTGATGTACATAAGCGGACAAATGTGATCGCGATACATTCGACAGGGCTGACACACCAGGCCTGACACACCAGGAAGTGTCACATGCTGCTAGCTGCCTGACACGCGGGCAGGGTTACCGGCTGTCGGCGCAATCGGCAGTTGTACAGTGTTCATTTTGCTGCGCTTGTGCTGTCCCACCTCTGAGCAGTCCCGCACGTCCACGACGCGGAGGGACGGCAGCCCTTGTAGCTACGCCGACACGGCCTCATCAGTGATGCTGTTGAAGGCGTGCAGCCCGATCTGCAGGCGGGCAGAAACATCATTGCGTCAAAAGCAAGGACGCAGGGCACCTACTCTTCCTGTGTACATTTTTCCCCTCTTCCCAAGGCCTCAACATCCATCAGGAGAGTTTGATCGTGCGCACTTGCGCCTCATCCAGCCAGACACTGGTAAAGTTTCAGTGGTTGCAAGTACCTAATGATAGTCTGCGTCCCAAGTGCTATGGTTCTATCATTCTAAAGTATCGCTTTGGATACATGTGAAGGATCGCACCCGTTTCAGGGCGGGCAGGTGGAGCTCGGACACCGCCTCGATGCCGGCGTTTGTCACCCGCTGCATCTCCCCGAGTGTTAGCGCCACCAGCTTGTGCATGCCTGCAGTCGGAAACAGCTTATCGAACAAGGGTGTCATGTTTCTTGACGCGGTGAGTTTCTTGTAGCACTGATGCTGGCATCGCGTGAGCGCCACCAGTTTGTGCATGCCTGAATCGAAAACATAACTTTGACGACAACTTGCATAAACGAGCCTCGATGCCGACGTCCGTCACCCACTGCACCTCCATTAGCGTGAGTTCCGGCAGCCGGTGCATGCCTGCATGGAGGAAGGTGGTCGTTTCGGATGAGTGGTCGTTTCGGGAGGTTTCCGTCGTGGCCAACACGTCGTCAATCTCGCATTGCATAGCTTTTTCAGTTTTCCTCACCCGCCAGCGTGCGCGAGAGCGCTGCATCCGACACCGGCATGCCCGCGCCAATGTGAAGCCGCTCCAGGTTTGTCAGCGTGGACAGCTCCAAGAATCCTGCACAACCAAGTGAATTTTGCGACTTCGCATTGCAACACAGGTGTACTTTTCTGCTCGATGGCCATGAGAACCCTAGGGGCGTAGGGACGAATGCGTCTGCGTTTTGAGTGCTGGTGACCGAGCGCAATGCCATTGGGATCGGCCTCGAACTGGCCAGAATTGCAGATTCTGACATCTAGACGCACCCGTGCTGCTGACGGTACTGCTGTTGACGACCGTCAGCTCCCGCAGGCTCGCCATGCTGCCCAGCATCTGGTGGATTTAGGGTTCAGGATTAAGCCGAAGTCTCTGCCAGGCAGCTGGGCTGTTAGCGTGCAATGCCAAGCAACGGTTTGCAACATAATGCGCACAGCAAAAGCCAAGCAGAAATGCAGTCACCCAGAGGGCGCCCACCTTGAACGAGGGTCGCGACATGTTGTGACACACGTGTGCAGCAAAGTCCAGTACCTCCACCTGGCAGCAAGAGAGAGATGATCTCGCAAAATGGATTTATTCCTCAGGCGGCAAATCTGCACTACTCCTGTGGGGATGCATCACTCCTGTGGGATGTGCAAGCAAGATCGAGGTTTTCAGCACTTGCACCTGTGCGCCGCAATGAGGCACCAACGCCCATCCCATCGCAGGCAACGCGGCAGGCGGGGTGCTGGACTTGTGTCGAATGCGGCAGGCGCGCACCTGGGTGTTGGTCGGCACCGCGCCAAACATGCGCTCAATGTGGGAGTCGCTCAGGTTGTCGTTCCACCTGTGCAGATAGGCCAAAAAAATTCGATGCTGTGTGGTATGATTCCACTCGCAGCCTCTTTCGTGTTCAAGAAGCTGTTGTTACTGTGACAGCATTGCAGACCTAGCGACAAACTTGAGCCAGCCTTGGTCCCTCGCCCGGAAGTGATCTGCATCTGATAGTTGCAATTGATTTTGGTGCCACATGCCAGGCGAATAAGCGTGCAGAATGTGTGATGACTCACCAGAAGGGGCCATCCATAACACCAAATTCCAACAGGAAAGTCTGCTTCCGGCTGCCTGGCGCTGCTTGCACGTCCCTCAATGCGCGCATGAGCTGGCACACCTTGCCGCACTGCAGGCAGACGCACAGTTTTTGACATTTTCAACGCAGGCTCTTCACATGGCAGGTGTTACCTGTTAGTGAAACGAGCCTTGGTGCTGAGACTTGCTGGCATTAACTTGCTGGCATTTGTTTGTTGTCCAATCATGGTGTGTGTAATTGCGTTGATGTCAGATAGCGAGCCGGCACAAGATCATGCTGGTTCACACGGCTGTTCACCAACTGCTCACCTGTTTGCGCCTGTTGACGGATGCGATGACGCCGATGCGCAGGCGCACGAGCGCCGCTTGCGGCACACCCTGTCAAACTTTGAATACAGCAATGAAAGAAGATAAGTTACCCACCTGTTTGTTTTTGTTGACGGATACGGTGACGCCGATGCGCAGGCGGACGATGGCCGCCTGCGGCACTCCCTGCGACTGCGCGCACGACATCCTCGGAGGCCTTGCAGCGCCGCAGGTCTAGCTCGGCAACCGCCGGGAAGATTTGCGGCACAGCCGCAAGCTGCTGCCATGCCCCGCGCTTGTCGCCGCCGACACTGCGCGGGGCATGTGTTAAAGGTTGCATTGGCAGGCAGGATCCGGAACGCTGGTCGATGACTGGTCTGAAGGAGGCAGGATGCAACGTCATCGGATGCATGCAACACACGTCCAGGCTGAGCTGGCGCCAATAGGTATCGCATTTCAAAGTACGGTCTGCTGGCCTCACCTGAACTTTGAAGCAAAGCACGGCCGCAGGGTGGTGACGCCGGCGGACAGGCCTGTGCGCCACGCGGAACAGGTCAAGCGGCCCGCCGCCATCGCCTCCGGCGTCAAATGCGAACCAATGAGCTCCAACACATCGAGCGGCGCCTCTGCCCAGCTGCTCTGCTGCGGCAAAAACATTAGGACGGTTGAACCTGATGTTTCGGACACTTCCCGAGATTCGATCGTCATGAGGTCTGATGCTAAGGTGGTCGCGGCGCCGCCGACGCGCTTGGCGGACGTGGCCACTTAACAATGTTGGGTCTGATGATCTGTGAACCCCGATTATTGTGGCAACCGGGCATGCACTGCGGAGCCCTCCTGTGTCGGAAACAAAGAAGCGGTTTTCATGTCTCCCCCCTGTACACGCACGGTACAGAATCGGCTTGACAAGGGTGCGCCGCCAGACACCCCCAAAATGAGCCATGTCGAAATGTGCCGCATGCTGATCGTGGTTGCGCCTGGCAGCGGTAGTGAAGAGCGCCTTTTCCGGCCAGTTGTCACGGGGCCAAAACTCCTCACAAGCACTGGTGGCAACGCGCAGCGACCATTGCGGCATGTGAGACAGAAACTCGACGCACCTGCATGCTAGCGAGGATTCCGGAGCATCCGTGCGCAGCTGTCTGTGCACTTACGACACCGCCTTTCGAGGTCCTTGCGCAGTGCGCGAGTGTACGTGGGGACTGAGCTGTGGTGATGTGAAAATTTATCAGATGTGGCAAGTTCGCCTGCGCAGACTGTCAGGTCTGTGCGTCTGCAGCAACGCATCATCTTTTCAGGGCATGTGAATCCCGTGATGATCAAACCTACCCAGATTGGGAACTATTGATACGCCGGGATTCTACAGATCGCGATGATCGCGATGAGTGGCAGCGGTTCCGCGGAGCTCCCGCCCACACAGTCGGCACTCGCGCTCACTCTCTGAACGTTCGGGCTGGCTTGCTTCTCTTCCATCAGCTGAAGTCCTCCTCTTCTACGCTTGTCCAACGTGAGCACCAGATCTTTTGACAAAGACGAGCGCAAAAACAAACAAGCTCTGCTAAGCTTCCAGGTCGCCGGACGACCGCCTCGCCGCAGGCGCCCACCAAGTGACGAAGCTCCAGTTTCCCACGGCATCCAGCAGGTGCGACTGGGCTGCGAGAGGCGCCCTGCGGCAAGTTGCGAGCTTGCAGAGGTTTGACATCGACCGGTGACAAGGTTTGAACCGGCGGAGGGGCGGCTCTCATTCAGGCGCAATAATGCTACAAGAGGCGATCGATTGAGCCTCGCCGTCTTAGGTTAACGGCCTCGGGTGGCGGGCGAACACCACAGCCGTACAAGCTCGTGAGCTTCGGCGTGGGTTGGCTTCGGCAATCGGAGCTGAGACCAGCGCCGCATCGCGCCGCGGCTGCCAACCATTCAAGCTCTGAGCCATCGTCTCCCATCTGCAGGATGATGAGCCACCAGATCGCGCCGCATTGCCTGGCCGGCGCTGCGCAGCTGTCGCGTAGCGGTGCCAGCCGCAGCAGCGCGCAGCCCCTGATCTGCCACCCTCAGCACAGCAGGTGTGTGTTCGGCCTGCACATGTTGGTCAGCCCAGCTGCTCGTGCACGCGGATGCATGCATGCCAGCAGGGCCCTCGCAGCCGCTGCAGGCAGCATATGCCACTTGCCGCTTCTTTGCTGAATCACGATATGGGCAAGTGTGCAGGCCGCCGATCGCACTCACGCGACAATCTACATTTAACACGGATGATCGACAGTCATGAGTTCATGGCCATCCCATGTTATTGTGAACTGATACTAATGCAGGCGCCATGCTGCTCGCGCCGCCGCTCCCCGCGCCTTGGGCTTGGCACATTACTCGGCTGAGTACTCCGCCTCCAATTTTGCATCGCTCGACTCGCTGGAGCTGGATCGCCTGCACGCGCAGCTGCGCTCCGCCTATTCCTGGCTGGACATCTCGACGTCCATCACGGACTTCTCCGCCTGGATGGTCGACGAGGCGTCCGTCGTCGCTGCGCTCGTTCGCCTGAGCGCCATCTACTCCCACCTCGGGTGAGCATCTGGAAGGATCTACATCGTACCTTGGCTCAGGAACCGGTGGTTTTCGAAGAGGCAGCCAGCAGATGTCGTCCAGAATGGCCGGCGCCCGAGCGCCATCCACTCGTAGCCGGAGGGTGCGCAGGTGTGTCATCTCCCAGCTACACTGTGCCAATTGAAGCTGTGCTGGTCAGGCCTTCCAGCACTGGAAAAAGTCCTGTGCTTTGCGCTGGAAGAGTGCAGCAGTTGATGCTCGATCTGATGTTACGTGATATATTTCGCTGCAGGGAGTCGGACCAGGCGGAGGTACGGGCGTCAGGCCTTGTGGAGCGCCTCGCGGCAATGGCGGAGCGTCGGCTGTCGGCGCTGACGCCGCAGCAGCTGGCTGACACGCTGGATGCGCTCGCGCGCCTCGAGTTCCGTGCCCCCGCTAAGTTCCTCAAGGTGCAGCGTCTGCCACAAGAATCGATCTTGTGAACCGTCGCATTGCACTATGTTGGACACGCTCATGCGCCTCGAGTTCCACGCCCCCGCCAAGTGCCTACAGGTGCGTTTCGCGAATTCTGTGAGATCAACAGAGTGACCAAACAGCTTCTCTGTGCCGCCCTGCACAACCTGCTTGTATGGTTCGTTCAAGCAGTTCCTTCGGTCTCGCCTCCAGCCTGTGAGCATCTGCATTCTGCTCACCATGTGCTGCATCCGTGTGCAGGCGGCCAACAAGCAGGCGCAGGCGAACATCGCGGACTTTGCGCCGGCGCAGCTGCCGCTGCTGCTGTGCGCTTTCGCGATGCTGGGCCAGGAGCCCGGCGCCGCGCTGCTCACTGCCGTTTGCGAGGCCCTCACGCACCAGGACCTGCAGGTGTGTGCTCAAATTTTACTGTGCAACATTCCTTCGTGTCCCGAGGTTCGCATGCCGAGGGCTGCGATGCTTCGCATGCAATAGTGCATAGATACCTAGACTGTGCATCACTGCAGGCAGTGCATAGGTCTGCAATGCTGTGTTGTACGATTCTCTTTTGTCACTTCCAGCAATAAGCTTTGGATCCTTATCCATCCAACATAAGCTTTGGATTCAATGTTTCCAGAAAGGCCGAATGCAGAAAGGACGAGCTCGCCAACCTCACTGAATGGTCGCAGGTGGCTCCGGCCGATGTCTCGCGAATGCTGGTCGCCCTCGCCGGCCTCACCACCCGTCCCTCCACACAGGTGCGCGCCACCACATACAACGACATGCTGATTGTCGTGCAAAACCTATGGAAAACTCGTTCACTTTCCGCAGCCAGCTCCATGCTTGCATGTCTTCTGACGCGCATCTAGCTGACACGCTGTCCCGCGCATTATAGCTTTGTCGCCTGGCGCTGACGCTGCCGCTGCGGTATCCTGCAGGTGCTCAAGGGTCTTGCGTCGGCGCTGCGGCGCCAGCTGGACAGTTTCCGGCCCGCTGAGCTGTCGCAGGTGAAACAATTGTGGATTTGACTCGTGCTATGCTTGCCCTCCTTCCAGCAGACCCTGCCCGACAATGCAGAGCCGGGTGCACCTTTCGGTTTCGTTCTGAGTATTTGGTTGCCGATGCTCCAAAATGACGTTACATGATTCACGCTGTGCAGGCGCTGTCGGCGCTCGCCAAGCTGAAGTTCCACCCCGGCAAGGACGTCATTGCACGCATCGCATCGCGCGCCGGCGTCCGGAATGCGGGCCGCCCCGCCGCCGCCCGTAACGCCGCCAGCGCCGCCAACTGAGGCGGGCCACTGCCGGTCGAGGTTTGAGGAGTCGCTGGCTTCCGCCGCGGCATTCGCCCCAGCACCAGCCGCAGCACGACCTGCGCAGCTAAGGGTGTCCCGAGGGGCGCCACTGCCCCTCTTCTGTTCAGGGACTGCGGAGTTGCCCACGCGCTGCCAAACATGACGGGCGCGCGCCCCAGTGGCGCTGCAAGGCGCTGCCGCTACGACGCCCTTTTGCGACACAACTGTCTCTTTCGATTCTGTACAATTTACACGCCGCCTTCCAGCGCGGGCGTTGACCAGATTTGGTCCAGACTGCTTCCGGACCGGAGCTGCGGACTTTGCCGCGGCATTTGGATCACTCATTAGTACAGTAGCTGCTCCGCAGCCTGCAGGCGGCCATATTGGCCGCACAGTTCTGCAGATGCGGGCGGCGCGATTCTTGCCGCCGGCGTCGCACCCGTTTTGCTAGGGCGCTGGTGGTCGTTCTTGCAGTTTTATCAGCGCCAGAGTCGAGGGGCCTTTCCGAGTGGAGTGGGATGTTGTTGCATCGTCGATTTGTCGTTTCGTCGTTGTGTTAACGTGCATGGTCGGTGAAGTCAGTCTCTGTTTCGGAAGTCGTCGAGTGCTTGTTCAGCTCCTGCCTTGTAACAGCTGAGAACCTGCATGAGTCTCCCATCCCGTCGAGGCTTTTTCCAGGATGCACGCAAAACACCTTGGTGTCCACCTTCAAGGGTATTGCAGCTGAACAGTTCGGGGCAGATTGTTGAAATGATAATGGCCCTGACTAGGGGCAGCTAATGTGATGTAAAACAGGCTAAATTGCGCGCGCAAGTCAGCCCAGCGCTGGAGCACAGCGTGCGGCATTCCTGTGCACGCCGCTGGCAT
>JAABUL010005269.1_pt1 | contig 16289 bp, 10 predicted proteins | sample 5559151 | NCBI WGS metagenome assembly JAABUL01 (sample SAMN10711876, study PRJNA513368) | rock metagenome | isolation source: Antarctica rocks | place: Antarctica: Victoria Land, Pudding Butte sud | reverse complement strand
CAGTAGAGGAGATTGGCTCCCTCGTTTCTTCAGGCAATGTTCTGACTTTCAATGAACGGTTCGATCTGAAACTATTATAACGCGCAAGGTGGCCGCCCTTTGCAGCTTTAGAGCCAACGACCCTTCCTTAGCGTCTGCAGACGTCCTCGCAATGTTGGCACCACAGAGACGGGAATTACGCGGGCTGAACATTGATACGGCAGTCTATGAGCAGATGATCAAAGAGGAGATTGGCCGGCTGGAGGATCAGATTCGGGAGGTAGGCGCTGCTATCCAGCAGAAGGGAGGCAGTGGTATAAAAGAGAAGAAGGGCCTTGATACTGAGGTAAGTTGTGTGGTTCATGAACAAGCGTAATTCCCTTCTGACCCCCTCAGATCGATTCGATTGACACTGTAAACAACGCCTATCCTATCTCCCAGCTTTTCGTTCCTCAATGTGGCACAAAAAACGTCGCGGAGGACGCACAACAGTGCTTTTGGGCTTCAAATTCCAACAATACTCGATATGAGCTCGTCGATGGCAAGGGCCGCCCCATCATACCGTGGCAGAAGATATTCTTCAACGCCACAACCGTATATGGAGTCCTTTCCAAAGATGAACGTTTGCTGGTATACTGTAATAGATTCGAGGCACCAATTTTCAACAGAATGCGTACCTTCAAAGCTACGAATGAGTTCCGAAAAAGTCTGAAACATCATGCTGATTGTGTCTGCAAGCGAACGAATGGGTACGTCTTCTGCCCTTGCATATCATCGTGCGGGACTGCTAACGAAGTACAGGTTGAAGATGGACGAACTCTAGGAGCCTTATTTTAGCTTTGATATACTAACGGCCGAGGTGCTGTTTCCCTGGGGTTACCTTGCCGAGGTAGGCGACGAGGGTCATGATGTGGTGGTTTAGCATTTGTGCATGTATTATGCAACTGAAGTCTAGAATTAGGTAACAATCGGTCCAGTTGCATTGAAACCTTTTTTTCTTTAGATCTTTGCCTTAGAGGGTTGTCCGGTCCATCTCCCGATCTTTCCAGGGGCCACAGAAAGATAAATGCACGTTTTGCCGTAATCAAGGACTGATCAATTTTTCCAGAAATACAGGAAGACAATTGAACGTCTTACCCAGATAGCTGGCTCAGCAGATATTCACTCCTAGCGCGCACATTGACGTATCCACTTCACTTCACTTCACTTCACTTCACTTCACTTAGCTCCTTAGCTTTCCATTTTTCATCTTGGCCGGACGTAGTTTTCCGTCAGTAGTCTTCACTGAAGCAAGCTGCAATATCTACCATCAAATCTAGTGCTGTGATCTAATTTCCGCTAATCCAATCAATAATCTACCTGGAACCATGGCAGAGTCCCGACCCCGAAGCATCCACGATGCGATCAACGAGCTGGAGCGATTCCTAGTACTCAGAGACAACCTCACCGCCACTGAAGTCCAGGCCATCGGCCCCATCATCCAGTGGAAGATCGCCGCCTTGCCCAGCTGCTCCCTGGCCAATTGGCACGAGTCAGAAATCGAGACCTTGGAGGCTTTGACGAAGCTCAGGATAAGACTGCAAGCTCTGGAATTCGATGCTGGGCCTGTGACAAAGATGATCCAAAGCTGTCTCAGATCCATGAGGGACGCGGCCAGCAGGGCAGAGCCACAGGTCCGCACCAAGAGGTCTTTTACTAGTGCTTTCAACTATCGACGCTTTCCTACCACTAGACCGTATATCCGGGGCTACGGTTTCCCCTCGTTGCGTACAGACTTGGACTAGTAGATGGCAGCTTTCTCCGGGCCCAGTATGATGGCTTCGATGGGCTAAATAATCAAAACTTCATCCCGGCCCAGTATCTTGTGTTCGATCAGCAGCGAAAGCAATACGTCATTCTTGCCATCCACGAAGCCCCACTTGAACCCAATCAGGAAGCTGTGAAGCATTCGTTCCTCATCAACAATCTAGCATCCGCTATTATTCTTGCAAGAGCCCCAATTAGGATGCACTTGACTATGAACCAGGGTGCCACCATCGAAGACCTGATTCTTCAGGTACCGGACCTGGAGACCGCGGCAGCCTTGAGCAGGCAGATGAAAGTAGAGAAACCTGGACTCAGAGCGAATCATTGGACATGAAGGCCGCCTTAAGGAGCACAACATCATCTCGTCGTTAGTCTTACAAACCGCAAGATTTTTAAATCAGGTATGTCCCACGATGCGCCACGTGTCCAATGATCAAGGCACCGGATCGAAGCTTGAGCTTACCATAGCCTCCCACACAGGCAACTCCAAGCCATCATGGTCCTAGAACGAAGCAAATACCAGTCCACGGATGACAAATTAGGAGTCAGTCACAGGCCTTTGAAACTAGAACACTACTCTATCGGTGGTAATCAGAAGTGTGCCTGTTTAGGTTAAGAAATTAACAGTGTGGTAACTCTTTGGCTGCATACCGTTCTCAATCTCTGCAATCATCACCAATTGCCTTTCCTACTGAGATATTGATCTGCATCACTGCTCACTACATCCTTCGCCTTACCCTGATCTTAATTTCACCCCCACCTTCCATTACATTGTCGCCCTCATTCTTAACCGTGAAGTACTCTTTGATACTTCCTGTCACCTCGTTTCTTCTAATTTATTCATCACGTCGTTCATATCAGCATTGCTTCACTTCCTAACATGGCCGACGAAGATGAGACTGTGACTTTCCGTGCTGCAGTACGAGACGTTGAAACACTGATCAAGCTGGTGGACCGTCTCGAGGAGGGCGAAAAGCGGACTGTGGTATCCGCTGTCAAGCGGCAACTCCTCAATTTGCCTTCCGTTCGGGTTGAAGATCAATCCGTCACTCGCTCCGATGTCTTAAGAGAATTGGAAGAGCTTATAGATCTCGTGGAAGACTATCATTACGATGAAGTTATGGATCTACATGACCTAGAACGCCTATTTATGGACGAAACTCGGGCTCTAATGAGCGAGCAGCGTGGGGCAGAGACTTTTGTCCTAGCTGCTGTAAGTTCCTATCTTGATCACAGTGCACCGGATATCTCCTAATCCATCACAAGCCAACAAAGCCAAACACAGATGGAGACAGATCCCTGGATAAGATATTCATCAGATCAATCTCTACGGGCTGCGAAAGTATCGAAGCAGACGACGACAGCGACTACATCCTTTACTTGTGCTTTGACACCGAGAATGTCGAGTACTATGTTGTCGACTCGCGGGCCCGCCCGCATAGCAAGTATTCCATCAAGATCGAGCGGTTCAATCAGGTGGTGCATGCGGGAAAAAAGATGGCCTTCGTTCCGGTACCTAACAAAGGCTACAAGGCTATTTGCATTGAGATGCCATCGGGTAAGGAGGTGGAGGCGTTGCTAAAGCAGCTTGCCAAAGTGGCGACCTGGTATAATGAGTGATTGAAGCATCTGCGTGACGGTGGGGTCAAGCCTGATGCCCCTTTACTGTGCGTGGAGCTGACCGTTTACAGAACACAGTCCGCGGAGCGCCTTGGACTTCATTCAAGAACTACTCGCCCAAATAGTGCCATAGTATCAGTGAAGGAGCTTGATAGGGGTTCGGCTATTCCTCAACAGCTTCATAGATTTATGAGGATGGCACATCGTGAGCCCTAGCTTCGATTGACATATCAATGGCGGCTGGTACACAATCAAACCTTTACAGATCGCCTGGTTTCTACGTTGCTTAGATACAATAATCGCTTCGCCCCACGTACGCTTTCCTATGTGACCACGTCTGACTGTGCTCAGAGCAGCTTTCTCCTGAGTTCTCACGGTCGGCATGTTGTAGCAATCCATCCACATTAGCAGAGGCTCGAAATGGATCAAGGATCAAAGAGTGAATGGTGCGAGCGGAATCCCGTAATTTTTACTTCAGAAGCGATGGCAAAACGTAGTTCAAGATATATCTAGTACTTGCTTTCCAATACTTTATGAGTCGTACCTTCCAGGACAACACCAGCTTGGCGTGAAAACAACTCTGATCAAGCGAGCTAGCCAAACCATACTCTAAGCGCCCTTTTGATTCCGCCTCCCAACACTTCTTTAGGCTTTTCCAAGATGACGCGGATCATGGACGCCAACGCGGTGCCCACTTTGCAAGACGCAATCCAAGAGATTCTAGCACTGTGTAGCAATCCTGGAGCTCCCCGAGCTACGGAACCGAACGATTGGAATGTTATGATCTATCGTAAGCAAAAGCTTTTGCCACGCATCCAAGCATACAACAATACCTCGGACCACGAGTACTTGGCAGCATTGATCAAGCTAAGGGATGATCTCGCCGATCAGACTCCAATGGCTGTCGGGTGGGTCACAAAAATGATCACGGATCAGGTAGCAGCCATGGATCGCAAAGCTGCCGATCTCGAAATGAATATCATCACCCAGTCTACTACCGTTTGCTTACATTGCTCTTTAGCGCCTTCTACCTCTGACCGATTCATCAAATCCCTTAGCCTTGCACTCCGTTGGCCTCCGCGACGTTTACCTAGACATCGACGGTAACGTCAAGCGTCTTTATCTCAATTTGGACCCCATGACGGGGCAATACCAAGTCGTCGATAGCAATGGACTCTCAAGGCCCTACTGGTCTAGGCTCGCCATCTCTCCCAGGGACATCAGAATCGTTGTCTTTGCGGGCCAGCGGATTATTATTGACCCTGGCTTTATTCCTGGCGTCTACGATAAAGCTTTCTTTGTGGAGATGCTCTCACCAGCAGCGGCTGAAGCATTTTTACAACAGCTGGGCGAGACATTCGGCCTGATGATTGTGCCCAAGAGCTCGTTGGTCTTCTCTCACACCCCTTGACGGGCTATCTGACTAGCGCTTCTAGGCAGCGAATGGACGGGTGGTGGGCTACCTATGGGCCAAAGTAGATGAAGGCTATCAAAGCTAGGATGCGGCGCTCGAATCTCTGGGCAGAGACGAGCGGCCAGGAGATAGCAATAGATGCTCTTCCAGTTCGATAGCAAATACCGAAGAAAATATCCACTCAAAGTTGCTTGTCTGAGATGGCAAACCACGGAGTGAGACGGGGCATTGACCCTTATTATTTGTCAGTGATGAAACCTCGACAATGCATCTTCTTTACTATCTCGCTTCTGACATCTGGTAGCGAGGCTCGCCCCAAAAAGCAGAACACAAGAGGTTGCTTGTTTCTTTAGATGCTTTCGAGGCGCTCTTACAAGATCGAAATTGCGGTGACCTTTACGTTTGAGTTCCGTTTTCCGACTGCCGTACACTCGAATCTGTTCGAGAATTACCTTTCTCGTCTCCCTTCTCACTCGTGCAATAATTTCCAGATCGATCATATGACCGTTGTGGAGACGTTTGATTTGGATGGATATTGGCTTCATCGCAAAGTATTGTCACGTGACCGCGCTAAGGGCTATGGCGGCCAGCAGCTACACGAGTAAGCCGATAGTACAAGTTGACGCCAGGCAACCGGGTATCTGTCTACTTAGAGTCCTAAATTGGATTTCATGCCTTCTCGATTATCGAGAGAGCCAAGGATCTGACGCTAGAAACATGGACTACGAAGAAACGCAGCAGCAGTCACCATCTCGGTGGATAAAGGATTCTCATTCAATCCATCACTGCCAAACAGTAAGCTTACTTGAAGTTGAAATTAGAAATGTTCTATATAGAGCCTGAGCTTCCAAGGACCATCTAACCTTCGTCCACCGGCTCAAAGAACGCTATCGCGATATTGTCATTTGGCCTACGATGGTCTCATGTCTTATGAGCTTCTACTCATTGCTACCTGCTACTCATCACTTCTTGGGAAAGTTGCTGCCGCGCGATTTCTGCCAGCTAGCTGCTATGTGAGCCATTGCGAATATCTACAACCGGCAGGTTCGCTTGCAGATGCTCGCTTGACATCAGTCGCTCCGATTCAATGCTATGAAAACTGGTGCAAGCGAACATGAGATTTAGAATAGTGCATAGATCTCCGATTTATAGCAGTGTGGCAAATTCAAGCTCGAGACAAGGTCGAATTTTGCTAGCGAGTAGCGTGCCATCTTGCGTAGCTGTGCTGCCACAATCGATGCTTGTGAATAGGTCAAGTTCCAGGTGGGAGCTCGCGAGCCCCTGACTAGTAGCTGATCCCCCTAAGGGATCTTCTGGTCTAGCCGTGCTCTTGGCGACATTGGCGTTTGTGCGCTGCTCATCTGATTGTAATACACTTCTAAAGCGTTGCCCTTCGAGCTGGCTTGTAAGGTCACAAGTCAGCAAAAGCGTACATACACGAAACACAGGAGCGATATACGAGGAAGTTTCAGCTCTAGCGTCCGGTTTACTCCGGACAGTCTGGTTTCCTATATCCGGCAGTCTGATTAGCCACATTACCCTTTATTGCGCAACCCACCTAGTAGACACTATACCTAATAAGAAACACCCCGCCGCCGTCATCGACAATTGTGTATAATCTCACTGACGATATTTCTAATGAAGTTTTCAATTCAGTGTATGGTCAGCACCTTTGTCGACCCGATATATTGATAATATTTTATCCTCCACCTCCTCTTTTTCACATCTACATTTCCACCTATTAATAACATTATCACCATCGCCTTTATTAGTCTACATGCATCGTCGATATGCAGTTTAGTATAGTTGACATTATCGTCGATCTCGAAAACAGCAGTCAGAGCGCCGTTAAGATAAACTAGAGCTTTTGTCTTGCGCTCTGCAAGAGTCGAGATAGACTCTATATCCATAGCAAACTAGAAGAAAATAATTGACGATATAATTGAATCAGATGTTGATTTAGTAAGACTGAGTAAAAAAGAGTGCAAATAGCAAAGAATTTCTGAAAGACGACGTTGACTCTATTGCTTTACCGTCTGCCCACCAACCTCTATCGACGACCTGTTAGTGCAAATATACTACTACTACCATTACTAAATGAGCTTAGACTAAGTATATGCAGACGGCGATAATAGCGGTGGTGGGGGTGACGATGTGGCTAATCAGACTGCCGGATATAGGAAACCAAACTGTCCGGAGTAAACCTGCTCTAGCGTAGCTGCTGCATCCCGCCTCCGTATCCTCATCCCCGGCCCCTCGACTCTTTCGAACTGCAGCGGATAGAAATAGACCAGATCCCTCTTGACCGTGTGACACAGACTGGAGCAATCCATCTCATTTCCAGCAGCAAATGCATGGACTTTCGCAAGGCGTATCTCTCGCGCTCTTGCGGCTCGGTATGAAATGCAGGTGTATGCTCTTAATATATGAGACTTCTTGACCCTTTCACGAATGCTGTTCGGGACAGGCAAAGAGACTTGATACAAGAAACATCGCGGAGTGATCAATTGCTATTCAGCCAGCTTGTACGCTTCTTACTCCAATGCAAGACCAGGAGTCTTGGTGAAAACTATCTCCGAGAGCCAGAAATTGAGTTTCTTATCGGGGCAGCAGGCATCACTGATGATGGAACAGCTAATGCCGGCCACGGCCGACGTGACCATTAAGGACAGAAATCCAGATTTACGTCCGGCAGACGGGCTCGAAGATGTGTGCGCCCATGTCGCTTTTCTCTCCCATTCCTCGCGAGACTATCTTCCTCTAATACACTTAGCTAATCAATTCACGATCATCATCAGCTCTTGACAGCAATTCGATCTCTGCTTCTTCCATTCATACACGGTACTGAAACTGGGGCCTCCGTAAAATCCGATACACCCTCTCGGGGTCCCACCGTCAACAGCTCTGGTTGAGTATCATCCACCACATGGACTGGTTCAACTCCTGGACTTCCGGCTACCGAATGAAGGACAGGGGAAAGAAGGCCTCCCGCGCACCTTAGAACGCATACTGAAGCATTGCTCGCCGTCCGCTTCCAATCTAATCCCTTCGTTGATACGCAATACAAGGATGGCCCTTACCACCTTACCACCATGCTCGGCCAGTACACCATCTGTCAGCAGGCAATTCCTAATTCCATTGTCATTAATTTCCACGCGGCAAGCGTGCCAGCCGTCACGTGGGACAAAAAGCCTGGTATGGTCACCGTGAAGTTGGTCAAACGATTTCGGTTGGATCCTAGAATCTGAGAGAGGCGAAGATGCCAAAGCTTTCGCCCATGCCCTCATCTCCTAGGTTACGAGGACAGCTAGGTAGCAGTGCAGGGTCTGGGGAGAAGAATGGGGCCCAGATAGTGGATAATAAGCAAATTTTGACTTGGTGTCGCTACTGACTCTTTTCTCCTAATCTCAATTAGGAATTCATCTACTTCTACCCTGCCAGGCAGCGTACACCCTTCAAGGGAGTGGAGCGCGACGAATAAATCCGATACGCCATCGATGCTGCATAATTGGTGTGGTTCAGATATCAGTAGCTGTGTAACGTACCAGCAAGGTTCCCAAATACTGTGGAGAACTCACAGTGTGCTTATCTTGCATACTAGTAGGTCGACAGACTTGTCCTGCCCCGTACCTATAGCTTCGGGAAGCCCTAGGCGTCGTCACGTGATGCGCCTAACCTCTTAACACCTGACATGATACCTTCCTTTCTCTCAACCACAATTTCTGTGATCACTCAAACACCTAGCCTCAGAGCCAACCTCCATCTCCCTTCTTGAAGATCCTCTATCTATCTCGCGTCCAGCTCGGCATAACATCCAACAATGACATCTCCATCTCACCCCCGAAGACTTCCCAATTACCAACGAACACAATCTGTTCAACGCTGCTGTCCATGACTTATCGCAATGGGCGGCTGCCCTACCGTACCTTTCCGGCGCAGATCTTACCACGCTGTGGCCACATCACCGCACGAAAATCAAGGGTCTCGAACTGTACAGCCCAAGTGGCACAGGCAACTAGCCGGTTCATTTCTTGTTGGACCTTGCAAGACTCTGTCAGAGCCGTGTCGGTGCGTCTCCGCTATGTAGACGTGTCCTGAAGAGGGTTATCGAAGAGCGGATTGAGCTGCTGGGCGGTGAGAACGCCATGCCTCCTTACGATCCCGACCAATCTCCAGGTTTACTCCGGACAGTCTAGTTTCCAATATCCGGCAGTCTGATTAGCCACATTACCCCTTATTGCGCAACCCACCTAGTAGGCACTATACCTAATAAGGAACACCTCGCCGCCGTCAACGACAATTGTGTATAACCTTATTGACGATGTTTTTGATAGAGTTTTCAATTGTCATGGTGTTAGGTCAGTAGTCCGCCAGCTACGTTCGTCGATTGAACAACCCTTCGTTTCAACCTCGCTTAATCTTTTGAGCCCAACCTTGGCAAAATCTGAATCAAACTAAGCTAGATCTAAATCAATCTTTGCTAGACATAAAGTCTACAATCTTATATAGATTATAGTCAACGTTATCTTATTTTTCTCTTTTCTCTCTTTTTTTTGTTTTATATATTAAATCTAGTATAGATCTAAGTTTTATCTAATTATTAATTCAAATATCTCTTTAATAGAGATTTCGAGTCTAGTTTTTAATATTACAAAAAATCTATACTTCTTGCAATACTTTTATACGTTAAAATCTAATCTTTTTAAGTATATTAATACTTATTTAATTACTAACTTAATAAAATATTTAAAACTCTTACTAGAGATTAAACTTATTATCAAGAAATTTGCTTAACAAATTACTTAAAATTTAATCGAAACTTTATATTAATTTTAAAAGCTTTAAAATTAAATATAATTTAATATTAATACTACTCTTATTTTGTCTACTTTAAGCTCTCTTTTTATAAAATTAAACTTAATATCTATAATTGCAATTGCACAAATTGTCGCTTAAACTATAAACAATTAATTCATTCTTATTATACAACTTTTATTGCTTTCTATAAATATTATTGCTTTTATTATTTATAAATTTAAGAAACTTTCTAATATATTATAATATAAAAAAAATAAGAATTAATTAAATATATAAAAGCAAAATCTTATATAATATATAAATATAAATTATAACTAATATTTTATAAATTAAGTTAAGATTGTTTATACAAAGTTACAACTTATTATAAATAAAAAAACTTACAATTTTATAAATTAATATTAAATTAATAACTTTTATATTATTGTTTTTTTTAATAAATAATATTAAAATTTGCGTTACTAATATAGCAATTTCTTCGAATTAAAAAATATATATTTATATTTTTACAAAATTTTAAAGTAAAACTTTATTAGCTTTGTTAAGTATTACAATTTTTTCTATTAAAAGAAAGAATATTTTTAAATAAAAAATACTTTACTAATTAATTGTATAAAATATAATATTAATTTTTCTATCTAAGTTGTTATTATATCTTAATAAACTTTTAATAATAAATAATTATTTATTTTTTAATAATAAGTTTAAGCTTTTATTAAAATTAATAAGAAGTTTTAACAATTTAAATATTGTTAATTTTATATTATAACAATTGTTATTACTTTAATTAAGTAAAAATTTAACTTTATTCTTATTAATAATTTATTAAAATTTTATATTACTACTTTTATTTTTGTTGTTTTATTTATATTAACAATTTTTGTAATATTTAATAAACTAATAGATTTAAGCTTTGTTATTGCTATTGTTTAAGATAAATCTTTAATTATTTTAAAGATTAAAGAAATCTATAATAAGTAAAAGTTATACTACTATTACAAGTTGCAATATCTAGACAAAATTGCAAAAAAATACTTTAATAAAAAATCTTTCTTTCTTTGCTTTATTAATTTAGATAATATTTCTAATATTAATAAAAATATTTTACTATTAATAAAAAAAGTCTAGTTTCTAAACAAAATTATATTCGAGAATTAATATATTTTTTTTTTGTTTTTTAGTTTTTTTGTTTTTATTTTTTTTTAATCTTATAAGAGATTTTTAATTAAAATAACTTTAAAATTCTTTAAATTTAAATTTATATTTAAAAATAATTATATAATAGTTTTCTTTATTTTATATTAAACTTAATTTCGAATTTTTGCTATAATTTTAATTAATAATAAAGTTTTAATTTATATCTTTATTAATAAATCTTTTATACAATAATATAATTTTTCTCTTTATTAATTAATTTATTTTTGTAGATTTTAAGATTTTAATAATTAAGTAATCTTAATAAACAATATTATTTATATTGTTAAAATTATTATAATTTTCGACAATTATATTAAGAGATTATTTCTTTATATTACTAAATTTAATTAATATTTTATTATTATAAATTTATTATAACTTTGTTATTACTTTATTAATACAAACTTTAATTATAATACTTTTATTATCTTTTTTTCTTTTTATTTTAAATATTGTTGTTAATTGCTTATTAAGATCTATAATACTATTTAAGAAAAAAAAAGAATTTTTATCTTCTAAAAAGTCTTAACGCGTATAGAAGCTTTAAGATTAAAATATTTTTATAATTTCTCTTAATAATTAAATCTTTTCTTCTAGTTTAAATTTGTCTTGTTAAAAGATATTTAGTAATCTAGTTATTTATAAGAAGCAACTTGTTTATAAAAAACAATTTAATTCTATTCTTTAAAAACAACTTAATCTTATTTATAAAAAGCAATTTATTTATAAAAAACAATCTAGTTTTATTTTTTAAAAGCAATCTAGTTTTGTTTATAAAAAATAATCTAGTTATTTTAATTTTAAGTTTTATTTTGTTTTATCTAGTTTAAAGCAAGAAATTTCTAATTGTATTTTTTAAACTATTTAAAAAAAATACTTTTTAAAAATTAAGTATTAAAGTCTTTTATTTTTTAAAATTTTTATTAAACAATATATAAAATAAGTTAAATAATTTTTTATATAATTTAATATAATTAAGTTAAAAGCTTGTAAATTTAATTATATTATTTATACAAAAAATATTAAAATATTTAGTATTACTTTATAGAAGATAGATATTTTTCTAAATCTAGTTAAGATCTTGCTTAGATTTAAATTAAATCTTGCTTAAATTTCTAATTTATTAAATCTCTCGAAATTCTTGCTATTTTATAAGAATATTAAAATTAATATTTATAATTAAGATTATTGTTTAGTATTTTATTAAATAAAAAAAAAACTTTATTTAACAAACTTTATTATTTAGAAAAATCTAGAATATTGTTAATAAAACAAGAATATTAATTTAGTTACAATTTTGTCTTCTAGATATTTCGAATTTTTTAATATTTTTGTTTAGAAAGAGACAAATATTTTATCTTTCTATTGTTTCTACAATTACGTTATTTATTTTAAAGAAAATATTTAATTTTTAATTTTTGCTTTATATAATATAAATTGTAATAAAACTCTAGAACTTTGTTGTTATTTAAATAAAAATTTTAATAAAGAATTTATTCAAACAAGTTGCTTTTAAGTAATAATTTCTATTCTTTTTATTAAGAAATCTAAAGATAAACTTAGATTTTGCGTAAATTACAAAAATCTAAATATTATTACAATTAAAAACAAATATTCTTTGTCTTTAATTTTTAAAATACTAAATTATCTTAGTTAAATTAAATTTTTTATTAAACTAAATATTATTTTAGCGTTTAATTAACTATATATTTAAGAAAAAGATAAAGTTTTTATTGTTTTTTGTATTTGTTTTAAACTTTTTAAGTATTTTATTATATTTTTTAATCTATATAATAGATTTGTTTTGTTTCAAAAATATATTAACAATATTTTTCAATTTTTTTTAGATAAGTTTTGTATTGCTTATTTAGATAATATTCTTATTTATAATAATAATAAATTAAAGTATAAAGTTTATATTAAATTTATTTTTCGAAAGTTGTGCAAAGCAAACTTATAAACAAATATAATTAAATACAAGTTTTATATTATCTAAGTCTTGTATCTAGAATTAATAATTACTATTAAAAAGATTAAGATAAATCTAGTTAAAATAGATATTGTAGTTAATTAATCTATTCTAATTAATGTTAGAGATATTTAAAACTTTCTAAAATTTGCAAACTTCTATAGAAGATTTATTTACAATTATAATAAAATAGTTATTTTATTAATTTATTTAACTAGAAAGAATTAATTCTTTGTTTAGTTTAAAAAATATCAATTAGTATTTATTATCTTAAAGAAAATCTTTATTTTTAATATAATACTTTATTACTACAATCTAGATTACAAGATTATAATAAAAATTAATACTTTAAACTATATATTCGAAGATATTCTCTTTTAATATAATAAAAAGAAAGTTCTTTATTTAGTTACTTACTTTTTTAAGAAATACAATTTAATTAAATATAATTATAAGATTTATAATAAGAAATTTATAACTATTGTTTGTATATTTGAAAAACAATATCTTAAATTTAAGAGTTTAATTTATTTAATTAAAATAATTACAAATTATAAAAATTTAAAGTATTTTATATTAATTAAGCAACTAAGTTGTTGTTAAGTTTAATAAAGCAAATTTTTGTTTTAATTTAATTATTGAATTACATATTGTTTTAACAAGATTAATAAAAAACTAGATACTTTTATATATTGCTTAAGAGATCTCTTTAAGAAAAGAGATATTTTCGACTTTTAATATTTGTATTAATATTAAACAATTCTAAAAACTTATATTCTAGATTTTAAGATTGTTAAAGATCTTTAATATTAAACTATTACTTTAAATTCTATTTAATTATATCTTTTTTCAATTTTTTCAACTTTTTTTGTTATATTAGTTTTGATAAATTTAAATATAAAAGAATTTAATATTAATAATATTAAATTTTAGTTAAATTAAGAAATCTTAAATTCTAACAAAAATTCAAAAAATACTTTTATTTAAACTTTATAAAATTAAGTCGAAGTTAACAATTAATTTGTATTTTAAGTACTTAAAGCGCTTTGCAATAAAATATATTATTACAATAAAATTTCTTTAGTTAAATATAAAGAATACTTTAATTTCTTGTACTTTTAACTTTAAGAAAGAAAGTATATTTTTAACTTAAATTGTTTTTGTCTTTGCGTAATTTAGTTTGTTTACAATAGTATTGTTAATAATTATTTAAAAAGAACAAAATACTACAAACTAATTAATCGAGTTTATTAATAATCTAATATTTATAAATATATTTAACACTTTGTATAAAACTATTATATATATATTTGTTTTAAGTCTTCTAGATAAAAGATGCAAAAATAATTGTATTCTTTTTTTGTTTTTAAATATTATTAATATAATATCTTTATAAACTACGTAGATTCTTTATTGTTTAGTATCTTTATAAATATTATATATAAATATATTCTTGTTTTTGTTAATTATTTTATCAAAATAAGATATTTAGTCTTTATTATTTCTATAAAAGTAGAAAAAGTTATTAATTGTTTTTACGCTTATATCTAGAAAAATTACGAGTTATCTAAGTTCTTTGTGTTTAATCGAAATATATAATTTATCTTCGATATTTAAAAATATCTCTATCAAATACTAAAGATTAATATTAAGTTATTTATTATATATTATTTTAAAATTGACAATTAAACTAAATAAATTAATACTATTATAAAATATTATCTTTGCGTTTATATTAACTATATATAAGATAATTAAATTAAATAACTTTTAAATATTAAGTTTATTATTAATAATACTTTTTTGTTTACAACTCTTGTTTTTTTTTTAAATTAGTTCGAATTAGAACTTATATCTAGACTTTAAGTTTTTAAAATCTTTGTCTCTCAATTTTACAACTTAGACTCGAATTTAATTAATTAATATCGAAAATTTTATTTAAAAGATAAAGAAACTTACTTAGTATCTATACAATAAAATATTTGTTACTTAAACTATTTATAAATTTAATATTAATTGTTTTTGTTGTTTTTATTTTAGATATTTTGCAAGTAACAAAGTTTAACTTAATATTAAGAATCTTAATATTGTTTATTCTACAATTAAATTAAATAATTGTTATATTAATCTTTTTAAAATAAAGTGTATCTTTAAAAGAAATTCTTTAGTTATCGAACTCGAACTTCTTATATCTATAAAAATTTATTTTGTCTCTTATACTACTCTTGTTAGTTATATTGTTATCAATTTTTTTTCTAGATAATGTTAAGAACTCTATAAATCTATTGTTATTAAAAATAGTAAAAAATCTTAATATATTAATAGTATTTTAAACTTCAAATATAATAAACGTTTTAATTTTATCTTGCTTAAGTACTACGTTAACTAAAAAGATTATTTTTCTACTTAAGAATTTTTCAATCTTTTAAACAATTGTTAACAAACTTTTAATAAATATTATTTAGTTAATTTTATTATTAAGAAATTATATATAATATTTTGTATTATTTCTAATTATTAATATTAAGAAAAATAGACAATATCTTTAATTTTGCTCAAATCTTGTGTAGATTTTGTCTAGATAACAAAGATTTTTCTATCTTATTTTAATAGTACTTTGTTACTTTAAATGCGCTTAATCTTAACTAAATTATTCTAATCTTACTTAAATCTTGTCTAGATCTTACTTAAATAACAAAGATTTTCTTATTTTGTTTCGATAGTATTTTGTTACTTTAAACGCGTTTAGTTTTAACTAAGAAAATTAAATCTTGTTCAAATCTTATTTGAATTTCGCTCAAATTTTGTTTAAATAATAAAGATTTTCTTCTTTTATCTTAATAGTATCTTGTTACTTCAAATATATTTAATCTTAACTAAAATAATCTAATCTTGTCTAGATCTTATCTAGATAACAAAGATTTTCTTGCTTTATTTTATCTAATTTAATAAATTTAGATATTAAGTCTTACTCAAATCTTGCTTAAATAACAAAGATTTTTCTATTTTGTCTTAATAGTATCTTGTTACATTAAATACGTTTAATCTTAACTTAATTAATTTAATCTTACTTAATTTCGTCTAGATCTTACTTAAATAACAAAGATTTTTTCTCTTTATTTTATCTAATTTATTAAATTTAAATATTTTGTTTTATCTTTGTTGTTTCTTGTTTTAACTTAATTTAATAAACTTAAATATTTTGTCTTATTTTTGTTTTATTTTGTTTCTATTTAATTTAATAAATCTAATTATTTTGTCTTATTCTATTTTGCTTTTCGAAATTTTCTTAACTTTTAATTCTTTAATTTTTCGATAATTTGCTATATTGTTTTAATTGCTTTGCAAGAGCTTTGTCATGTAGAAAAGAGTTACTATTATAATGTTAAATTAGTAATTTATTAACTACGTTTGTCGATTAAACAACTCTCTATTTTAATTTTGCTTAATTTTCTATGTTTAATTTTAATTAAATTTAAATTAAAC
>JAABUL010005268.1_pt1 | contig 16292 bp, 15 predicted proteins | sample 5559151 | NCBI WGS metagenome assembly JAABUL01 (sample SAMN10711876, study PRJNA513368) | rock metagenome | isolation source: Antarctica rocks | place: Antarctica: Victoria Land, Pudding Butte sud | reverse complement strand
TGTTGCAGTCCGTGACCGGTCAGCTCGACGACGTCGCAGGGCACATTGTCGAGCCACTCGTTGGCCAGCAGCAGCCCGTCGAAGTGGGGTACGGCGTGGCTCCAGGCCACCTTCGGAGGCAGGCCGGGCGGCCGGGGCGCCAGGTCGACCCCGGTCAGGTCGAGGTCGGCGTCGAGGGCGTCTAGGTCGGCGAGCAGCTCGCCTCCCCCGGCGCCGAGGTCGACGATCGTGGCGGTGTCGACGGCTCTGGCCAGCGCCAGCACCGCCTCGGCGAACTGGCGTGAGACATGCACCGAGGTGCGGAAGTGTGCCCCCGGCCGGTTACCGGTGCGGTAGAAGCCGCGCTCGCCGTACAGGGCGGTGTCCCACGCCTGCCGCCACGTCACCGGCGCTGCCATCTGCGCCGGCCCCGGCGCTCTCACGCCATCACCGGCCCGGTCACCGGCGCAGGCTACCGACCCACCGGCGCGGCGGCCGTACCCTGGTCCGCGACCGGTACCCCGCCACGGACTGGATCGGACCCATGCCGTCGACGCACCCGCCCACGAAGCCGATGCCACCCCGGCATCCCGCGGACCGCCCCGGCCGCCTGCAGATCGGGGTGGTCGGCTGCGGCCGGGTCGGCAGCGTGCTCGGGGCCGCGCTGGCCCGCGCCGGCCACCGGATCGTCGCGGTCACCGCGGTCTCGCCCGAATCGACCCGCCGGGCCGCCCAGCTGCTGCCCGGCGTACCCATCCGCCCGGTCGACGAGGTGGTCGAATCTGGCGACCTGGTGCTGCTGTGCATACCCGACGACGCCCTGCCCGGCCTGGTCGAGGGACTGGCCGGCGCGGGCCGCTGGCGCACTGGTCAGCTGGTCGCTCACGTCAGCGGAGCGCGAGGGCTGGCGGTGCTCGACCCGGCGACCCGGGCGGGCATACTGCCGCTGGCCCTGCACCCGGTGCTGCCCTTCAGCGGCCGCGGCCCCGACGACCTGGACCGGCTGACCGGGGCGAGCTTCGGCGTCACCGCCCCCGACCCGCTGCGGCTGGTGGCCGAGGCCCTCGTGGTGGAGATGGGCGGCGAGCCGGTGTGGGTGGCCGAGGAGCTGCGGCCACTCTGGCACGCCGCGCTGACGATCGGCGCCAACCACCTCACCACCCTGGTCAACTCCGCGGCCGATCTGCTGCGCCTGGCCGGCGTCGCCGAGCCGGACAAGGTCCTGGGTCCGCTGCTCGGGGCCGCCCTGGACGGAGCGCTGCGCTTGGGCGACCGGGCGCTGACCGGCCCGGTCTCGCGGGGTGACGCCGCTACGGTGGCCGTCCACCTGGCCGCCCTGACGCAGCAGGCGCCCGAGGCGGTGCCGGCCTACGTCGCCATGGCCCGCCAGACCGCCGACCGGGCGCTGGCCTGCGGGCGGCTGCGGCCCGAGGAGGCCGAAGCGCTGCTGGACGTGCTGGCCGGTCCGCGGGCGCCGGCGTGACTATCCCGCTGACGGTGGCCACCACCCGGGACGAGCTGCGCGCGGCCCAGCAGCGCCGGTCCCCGGACGCCGGCCTGCTGATGACGATGGGCGCCCTGCACGCCGGTCACGCCGCGCTGATCCGCGCTGCCCGCGCCCAGCACGAAACGGTCGTCGTCAGCATTTTCGTGAACCCCCTGCAATTCGGCCCGCGGGAGGACTTCGCCCGCTATCCGCGCCCGCTGGACGCCGATCTGGCGGTCTGCGCCAGTGAGGGGGTCGACGTCGTGTTCGTCCCCGAGGCCGTCGAGGTCTACCGGGGCGCTCAGCAGGTGACCGTGGCGCCCGGCCCGCTGGCCGACGAGCTGGAGGGCGCCCAGCGGCCCGGCCACTTCGCCGGCGTACTCACCGTGGTGCACAAGCTGCTGCACATCGTCGGCGGCGTCACCTGCGCGTACTTCGGGGAAAAGGACTACCAGCAGCTCGTTCTTGTCCGCCGGATGGCCCACGACCTCGACCTGGACCCGCTGATTGCCGGCCGGCCGACGGTCCGCGAGCCGGACGGTCTGGCGCTGTCCAGCCGCAACCGCTACCTCAGTACGCAGGACCGGGCCCGCGCCGCCGCCCTGCCGAAGGCGCTGTTCGCCGGCGCCGCGGCGGCCGCCACGGGTGCCGCGCCCGGCGCGGTCGAAGGCACGGCCCGCGAGACACTAGACGCCGCCGACGGGCTGGAGGTCGACTACCTGCAGGTCCGCTCGGCGGACCTGACCCCGCTAGCAGCCGGACCGGCCCGGCTGCTGGCCGCGGTCCGGGTCGGGGGCACCCGCCTGATCGACAACATCGCCCTCCCCGAACAGGAAGAGTCCTGATGCTGCTCGCGATCGATGTCGGCAACACCAATACGGTGCTCGGCGTCTTCACCGGCGACACGCTCGAGCGGTCCTGGCGGGTCAAGACCGACGCGCGGGCCACGGCCGACGAGATGGCCTTGCTCTACCGCGGGTTGCTGGCCGAACACCCGGGCGTCGACGGGATCGTCGCCTGCTCCACCGTGCCGGCTGTGCTGCGCGAATTGCGTACCATGCTGCACCGCTACTACGCCGGCGTGACCACCGTCATCGTGGAGCCCGGGGTCAAGACCGGAGTGCCCCTGCTCTTCGACAATCCGAAGGAGATCGGGGCCGACCGGATCGTCAACACCCTCGCCGCTCATCACCTGTACGGCGGCCCGGTCGTCATCGTGGACTTCGGCACCTCCACCAATCTCGATGTGGTCAGCGCCAAAGGGGAATTCCTCGGCGGCGCGCTTGCGCCCGGCATCGAGATCTCGGTCGACGCGCTGGCAGCGCGGGCCGCCCAGCTGCGCAAGGTGGAGCTCGTCCGGCCGCGATCGGCCATCGGCAAGAACACCGTCGAGGCGCTGCAATCGGGCATCCTTTTCGGCTTCGCCGGTCAGGTGGACGGCCTGGTCCGCCGGATCGTCGACGAGCTGGGCACCGACGCCACCGTGGTGGCCACCGGCGGTCTCGCACCGCTGGTGCTGTCGGAGAGCGAGACGATCGGCTATCACGAGCCGGATCTGACGCTGATCGGCCTGCGCCTGGTGTTCGAGAAGAACAGCTGACCCCGGCCGGTACGCCGCGCCTCAAGTGCCGCGGCGGAAAGCCGATGCCTGCGCATGCACGTCGGAGCCCGGCGACCCGAAGCCACCGCCGACGTCACCGCCGAACTTGCCGCTGAACCCACCGCCGACGAGCGCACCCCCGGCGATGAAGCACAGCTGGCCCTGACCGGGGCCACCGCGCTGGCCGGGTGAGCCCGCCGCCGATCCGCTGGCGTCGTTAGGGTGCACCGGTGAGCGAGCCCACCGGTGCCGACGACCTGCCCGAGCAGATGCGGGTGCGCCGGGAGAAGCGCGACCGGCTGATCGCCGACGGCACGGAGGCCTATCCGGCCGGCTTCGAGCGGACCACCTCTCTGCGCGCGTTGCGCGAGCGCTACCCCGACCTCCCGCCCGATGCCGTCCCGGGGGAGCGGGCCGCCGTCGCCGGTCGGGTGATCTTCGTACGCAACACCGGGAAGCTCTGCTTCGCCACCTTGCGGGAGGGCGACGGCACGGAGCTGCAGGTGATGCTGTCGCTCGACCGGATCGGGCCCGAGTCCCTGGCGGCCTGGAAATCGCTGGTCGACCTCGGCGACCACGTCGGGGTCGAAGGTGACGTCATCGCCTCCCGGCGCGGCGAGCTCAGCGTGCTGGCCGACCGGTGGACGGTGACCGCGAAGGCGCTGCGGCCGCTCCCGGTGGCGCACAAGCCGATGAGTGAGGAGACGCGCGTCCGCCAGCGCTATCTCGACCTGATCGCCCGCCCCGAGGCGCGGCGCATGGTGATGACCCGGGCGACAACCGTACGAGCGTTGCGGGAGTCCCTGCACCAGCGGGGCTTCGTCGAGGTCGAGACGCCGATGCTGCAGGCGGTGCACGGCGGCGCCACGGCCCGGCCGTTCCGGACCCACATCAACGCCTACGACCTGGATCTCTATCTGCGGATTGCCCCCGAGCTCTTCCTGAAGCGGGCGGTCGTCGGCGGGATCGAGCGGGTTTTCGAGCTGAACCGCAATTTCCGGAACGAGGGTGTCGACGCCACGCACTCCCCGGAGTTCGCGATGCTGGAGGTCTACGAGGCCTACGGCAACTACGACACCGTCGCCACGCTGACCCGCGAGCTGATCCAGGAAGCCGCCGTCGCCGTCTTCGGCTCGACCACCGTCACCCATGCCGACGGCAGCCAGCACGACCTGGGTGGCGAATGGCCGTCGATCTGGCTCTACGACGCCGTGTCGGAGGGGGTCGGCGAGCCGATCGACCCACAGACGCCGGCCGAGGTGCTGCGCGGCTACGCCGAGAAGGCCGGCCTCGCGGTCTCCCCGGACTGGCGGCACGGCAAGTGTGTCGAGGAGCTGTTCGAGTCGCTGTGCGAGAAGCACCTGCCGAGCCCGGTGTTCATCCGCGACTTCCCCGTCGACACCAGCCCGCTGGTCCGCGCCCACCGCACGACGCCCGGCCTGGTCGAGAAGTGGGATCTGTACGTCTTCGGCGTGGAGCGTGCCACCGGATACTCCGAGCTGTCCGACCCGGTGATTCAGCGGGAACGCCTAACGGCGCAGGCCGCCCTGGCGGCCGGCGGGGATGCCGAGGCAATGGCGCTCGACGAGGACTTCCTGCGCGCGCTGGAGCATGGGATGCCCCCCACCGGTGGCCTCGGTATGGGCATCGACCGCCTGCTGCAACTGCTGACCGGGAGCCGGGGGATCAGGGAAACCATTCTCTTTCCTTTCGTCCGCCCGGACTAGTCGCATTGTCACAACGGGTGATCGGCGGTTGGCGCGAAGTAAATTCGGCGATTGTGTGTCCAGCGGTCACGCAGAGTGAAGGCACGGCACTTTCGGCGTTGCCGCTCGCTGGCCAATCGGACAATGCAGGCCCATTGCGCCGGCGGGCCGATGAAATGTTGTCGGGTAGCGCGTCGGCTGCGTACCCTTTCCGTTAACCGCACCGCCGTAATCAACAAAGGGGTTTTACGTGTCTCAGCAAGTGAAGGTCATCCTGGTAGACGATCTCGACGGTGGCGACGCCGTGGAGACGCTGTCGTTCGCTCTCGACGGCACCGCGTATGAGATCGACCTCAACGAGGGCAACGCCGACCGGTTCCGCGACGCATTGGCGCCATACCTGGGGGCCGCGCGCAAGTCGGGCCGCTCCGCCGCCCGCAGCAACGGCCATCGGGTGTCCCGCCGGTCCGGCTCCGGTGAGCGCGACGGCCGCGCGGCCGACATCCGCGCGTGGGCGCGGACTAAGTCGATCGAGGTCAACGAGCGCGGGCGCATTCCGGCCCGGGTCGTCGAGCAGTACGAAGCCGCTCACTGATCGACCGCTCACTGGTCGATAGCCCGACCTGGCCGGCAGCGATGTTCGCTGTCGGCTGAGGTCGCGGCGAAACAGGCTGCCCCGGCGCCGCGTTGTGACCGATATAGCCGGCAGCATTGCCGGCCGGTCACGTTATGACGCGCCGGACCGCTCTGCCCCAGGGTTAGAGTGAAGACGTCCGGCGTCGGCTCCGGTGGACAAGCTCCACCTGCGATCCGGACGGCGAGTGAGGAGCGATAGCCCATGTTCGAGAGGTTCACTGACCGCGCGCGGCGCGTTGTCGTCCTGGCCCAAGAAGAGGCCCGGATGCTCAATCACAACTACATCGGCACCGAGCACATCCTGCTCGGGCTGATCCATGAGGGTGAGGGGGTTGCGGCAAAGGCGCTGGAATCCCTCGGCATCTCCCTCGAAGGCGTCCGGCAACAGGTCGAGGAGATCATCGGCCAGGGCCAGCAGGCACCGAGCGGGCACATCCCGTTCACGCCGCGCGCCAAGAAGGTGCTGGAGCTCTCATTGCGGGAGGCTCTGCAGCTCGGTCACAACTACATCGGCACTGAGCACATCCTGCTCGGCCTGATCCGTGAGGGCGAGGGCGTCGCGGCGCAGGTTTTGGTCAAGCTCGGGGCAGACCTCAATCGGGTCCGCCAGCAGGTCATCCAGCTGCTCTCCGGATATCAGGGCAAAGAGCCGGCCGGTGCCGGCGGGCCGGCCGAGGGCACCCCGTCGACGTCACTGGTGCTCGACCAGTTCGGCCGCAATCTGACCCAGGCCGCCCGCGAATCCAAGCTCGACCCGGTGATCGGGCGCGAGAAGGAGATCGAGCGGGTGATGCAGGTGCTGTCCCGGCGGACCAAGAACAACCCGGTCCTGATCGGCGAGCCCGGTGTCGGAAAGACCGCTGTCGTCGAGGGTCTGGCCCAGGCGATCGTCAAGGGTGAGGTCCCGGAGACGCTGAAGGACAAGCAGCTCTACACCCTGGACCTCGGCGCCCTGGTGGCCGGCTCCCGCTATCGCGGTGACTTCGAGGAGCGCCTGAAGAAGGTGCTCAAGGAGATCCGCACCCGCGGGGACATCATCTTGTTCATCGACGAGCTGCACACCCTGGTCGGCGCCGGCGCCGCCGAGGGCGCCATCGACGCCGCCTCGATCCTCAAGCCGATGCTGGCCCGCGGCGAGCTGCAGACCATCGGCGCGACGACGCTGGACGAATACCGCAAGCACCTGGAGAAGGACGCCGCGCTCGAGCGCCGCTTTCAGCCGATCCAGGTCGGCGAGCCGACGGTCGCGCACACTATCGAGATCCTGCGCGGCCTGCGCGACCGCTACGAGGCCCACCACCGCGTCTCCATCACCGATGGCGCCCTCGTCGCCGCGGCCGGCCTGGCCGACCGCTACATCTCCGACCGCTTTCTGCCGGACAAGGCGATCGACCTGATCGACGAGGCCGGCTCGCGCATGCGCATCCGCCGGATGACCGCACCGCCGGACTTGCGCGACTTCGACGACCGGATCGCCGGCGTACGCCGGGAGAAGGAGAGCGCGATCGACGCGCAGGACTTCGAGAAGGCGGCGTCGCTGCGCGACCGGGAGAAGCAGCTGCTGGGGCAAAAGGCGCAGCGCGAGAAGGAATGGAAGGCCGGCGACATGGACGTCGTCGCCGAGGTCGACGACGAGCAGATCGCCGAGGTGCTGGCCACCTGGACCGGCATCCCGGTCTTCAAGCTGACCGAGGAGGAGACCGCCCGCCTGCTCAACATGGAGGACGAGATCCACCGTCGGATCGTCGGTCAGGAGCAGGCCATCAAGGCGGTCTCGCAGGCCATCCGTCGCACTCGGGCCGGCTTGAAGGATCCGAAGCGCCCTGGTGGCTCGTTCATCTTCGCCGGTCCCTCCGGGGTCGGGAAGTCCGAGCTGTCCAAGGCGCTGGCGGAGTTCCTATTCGGCGACGAAGACTCCCTCATCCAGCTCGACATGAGTGAGTTCCACGACCGCTACACCGTCTCCCGCCTGGTCGGGGCGCCTCCCGGCTATGTCGGCTACGACGAGGGCGGCCAGCTGACCGAAAAGGTGCGCCGCAAGCCCTTCTCCGTGGTGCTGTTCGACGAGATCGAGAAGGCTCACCCCGACGTCTTCAACACCCTGCTGCAAATCCTCGAGGACGGTCGCCTCACGGACGGTCAGGGCCGGGTCGTGGACTTCAAGAACACCGTGCTGATCCTCACCTCCAATCTCGGGACCCGCGACATCGCGAAGGCGGTGTCGTTGGGATTCCAGGCAGGGAACGACACGCAGAGTAATTACGAGCGGATGAAGCTGCGGGTCACCGACGAGCTGAAGAAGCACTTCCGGCCGGAATTCCTCAACCGCATCGATGACGTCATCGTCTTCCACCAGTTGTCGGAAGAGGAGATCGTCTCCATCGTCGATCTGATGATCGCCCGAGTGGACGTCCAGATGCGCAGCAAGGACATGGGCCTGGAGCTCACCGAGGCGGCCAAGCGGCTCCTGGCGCACAAGGGTTACGACCCGGTGCTGGGTGCCCGGCCGTTGCGGCGCACGATCCAGCGGGAGATCGAGGACACCCTGTCGGAGAAGATTCTCTTCGGCGAGCTGCTGCCTGGTCACATCGTGGTCTGCGACACGACCGGTGAGGGCGACGCGGCAGAGTTCGTGTTCCGCGGCGAGCCCAAGCCCGAGGCGGTGCCGGACGTGCCGGCTGTCGAGCTCACCGGCCCGGCGGAGTAGCTGGACGAGGCGTCGGTCAGCGGAGCCGCCGGCCGTGGGCGTCCCTGCGCTGGGCTGGCCGGCGCGCATCCCGCCGGGGGGTCCGCGCAGCCAAGTGCACCTATGGCAGGCGGTAGGTCCCGTCGGCCCGCCGCTCGACCAGGCCGTCGGTCGTCAGCGACCGTAGGGCCCGGTCGCGCTGGACCTTGTCACTCCATTGGGCGACCAGCGCGGCCGGCTGGACCGGACCGTCGGTGTCACGCAGCACCGCGAGCAACAGGCCGCGTACCTGCCGGTCGGTGCCGGCGTATCCCTGCGGTCGTGGCCGCGACTGCGCCGGGCCGGCGCCGCCGGCCTGCCGCCACGCGCAGGCGCCCGCGATCGGGCACAGCTCACACCGCGGTGAGCCGGCGTGGCAGATCAGCGCACCGAGCTCCATCGCGGCCGCCGCGAAGACGCGGGCCGTCGCCGGCTCGGCGGGCACCAGCGGCTCGACCAGCGCCAGATCCGCCGCCGCCGTGCGCGGCAGCGCAACACCGGCCAGCCGGGCGGCCACCCGGCGGACGTTGGTGTCGACAACCGCGTGACGTCGGCCATGGGCGAAGGTAGCGACTGCGCGAGCCGTGTACGGTCCCACTCCGGGCAGGGCGATCAGGTCGGCGACCTCAGCCGGCACGTGGCCGCCAAAGCGCAAGACAAGGACGACGGCGCACTCGTGCAGCCGCAAGGCCCGGCGCGGGTAGCCCAGACGCCCCCACATCCGGACGGCCTCACCTCGTGAGTCGGCGGCCAGGGCGGCCGGGGTCGGCCAGCGCTGCAGCCAGGCGATGTAGGCCGGAAGCACCCGGGCCACCGGCGTCTGCTGGAGCATGATCTCGCTGACCAGCACCCCCCACGGCCCGGCCTCCGGTCGGCGCCACGGCAGGTCGCGGGCCGCCCCCGAATACCACTCGAGCAGGTCTGCGGCCATGCTCACCCGGTCACGCTCACCCACTCACGCCCACACCGCCTCGCTCACCCGGCGATGCTGTCACGGCGCGCCGCACCGCCGGCGAGCCGCGGCCCAAATACCCTCACCCGATGCGCACGACGGTCGGGCCGCTGGCCCCTGAGGTGTACTGGCGGCGCCGCCTGCTGGCTCTGGGCCTGCTGGTGATCGCCCTGCTGATGCTGCGCTCGGTGGTCGGCGGCGACGCGTCGGGAGCCAGTCACCAGGTGGCCAAACCGACCAGCCGGCCGGACGGCACCGCAACCCACCCCTACCTGCCAAGCACGTCGCCGACCCCCAAGGCCAGCGCCGTCCCGACTCCCAGCCCGAGTCCCAGCCCGAGTGCAAGCGCCAGCCCGAGCCCCAGCGCCAGTCCCCGGCCACTCGCCATTGGCCCCTGCGCCGACGCCAGCCTGCAGCTCGTGGCGGCGACCGACTCGCGGGCCTACCGGCTGGGGGTCACGCCCAAGCTGAGCATGACCGTACGCAACACCGGCGCGCAGCCGTGCCGGCGCGACCTCGGGTCCACCGCCCGGGAGCTGACGATCATTTCCGGCACCGCCCACACCTGGTCCAGCGCCGACTGCCAGCACGGCGGCGGCGCGGAGCTGGTCCTGCTCCGGCCGGGAATCGCCCAGACGTACGCCATGACGTGGCCCGGCCGGCGATCGGAGCAGTCCTGCGCGGGTGCTCAGCCGGTCGCCACCGCGGGCACCTACCAGCTGCAGGCCCGGCTGGGCAGCCTGGTCAGCAACCGGGTGGTCTTCGCCCTTTCCTGACGGCTGTCAGACGTACCGCTCCAGGATCGAGGACTCGGCCAGCCGGGACAGCCCCTCCCGGACACTGCGGGCCCGGGCCTCACCGACGCCTTCGACCGCCTGCAGGTCGTCCACGGTGGCGGCCAGCAGCTTCTGCAGGCCGCCGAAGTGCTCCACCAAGCGGTCGATCACCAGCCCCGGCACGCGGGGCACCTTGGCCAGCAACCGGTAACCCCGAGGGCTGACCGCGGCGTCCAGAGCCTCGGTGCCCCCGAGGAAGCTCACCGCCTTGGCGACCAGCGACAGGTCGAGCAGGTCGGTGGCCGACAGCGCTTGCAACTCGGCCAGTGACTCTTCGACCGACCGCTGCCGGCGGCCGCTGGGCAGGTAGTCGCGGACGACCAGCACCCGCTCCTCCTCGACTCCGCCCATCAGCTCTTCGAGCTGCAGGGACAGCAGGCGGCCGTCGGTGCCCAGCTCGATGACGTAGCCCTCGAGCTCGTCGGAGATCCGCCGGACCATCTCCAGGCGCTGGCTCACGCTCATGGCGTCTCGTACGGTGACCAGGTCCTCGATCTCCAGCGCCGACAGCGTGCCGGCCACCTCGTCGAGTCGCAGCTTGTAGCGCTCGAGCGTGGCCAACGCCTGATTCGCCCGGGACAGCACCGAGCTGGAGCCCTCGAGCACGTAGCGCTGGCCGGTGACGTAGAGCGCGATGATGCGCATGGACTGGCTGACCGAGATCACCGGATAACCGGTCTGGATCGCCACCCGCTCCGCAGTGCGGTGCCGGGTGCCGGATTCCTCGGTGGCGATGGAGGGATCGGGAACCAGGTGCACGGCGGCGCGCATGATCCGCGAGCCATCGGTGGCAAGCACGATGCCGCCGTCCATCTTGGCCAGCTCCCGCAGCCTGGTGGCGGAGAAGTCGACGTCGAGCGGAAAGCCGCCCGAGCACAGTGACTCGACCACCCGGTCGTAGCCGAGCACGATCAGCGCACCGGTGTTGCCCCGCAGGATCCGCTCGAGACCGTCCCGCAGCGCCGTGCCGGGGGCGACCAGAGCGAGCGTGGAACGCACCGGATCGTCGCGGTCGGTCGGCACGCGGCAGCCCCTCTCGATGCGGCGGTCCGTGCGGCGGTCACGCGGAGTGTATCGGCGCTGAGCGCAACAGCGGGCGACTCGGCGGCCGCAAGGCGACCAGGGCTGCCGGCAGGTTGCCCACCTCGGTCACCTTGATGCCGGGCGGGTACGGCCCGGAGCCGACCGGCACCAGCGCATGTGCGAAGCCCAGCCGCGCCGCCTCGGCCAGCCGCCGGCCGACGCCGGCCACCGGACGGATGTCGCCGGCGAGCCCCAACTCCCCGATCGCCACCTGATCGGGCCGGACCACCAGGTCACTGGCCGCCGAGGCGACGGCCAGCGCGAGGGCGAGGTCGGCGGCCGGCTCGGTGACGCGGACGCCGCCGACGGTTGCGGTGAACACGTCGCACATGGCAAGGCTGGTCTCCCCCCGCCGGTCGACCACCGCCAGCACCATGGCCACCCGGCCGGCGTCGAGCCCGCTGACCGCCCGCCGCGGGCTGGCCGACGTCGTGCGGGAGACCAGCGCCTGCACTTCGGTCAGCAGGGGCCGGCGCCCCTCCACGGTGACCGTGACGCAGGTCCCGGGCACGGCGTGGTCCCGGCGGGAGAGGAACAGCCCGGAGGGATCGGACACCTCGCGGATGCCGCCGTCGTGCAACTCGAAGCAGCCCACCTCGTCGGCCGGTCCGTAGCGGTTCTTCACCGCGCGCACCATGCGCAGGGTGGAGTGGCGCTCGCCGTCGAAGTGCAGGACGACGTCCACGAGATGTTCCAGCGTGCGCGGGCCGGCGACGGTGCCGTCCTTGGTGACGTGGCCGACCAGGATGACGGCGATGTCGCGCTGTTTGGCCAGCGCGATTAGCGCGGCCGCGACCGAACGCACCTGGGTGACCCCGCCGGCCGTGCCCTCCACCTGTGCTGCGGCGATGGTCTGTACGGAGTCGACCACCAGCAGGCCCGGCGAGACATCGTCGACGTGCGACAGCACGGCGCCCAGGTCGGTCTCGGCAGCCAGGAAGAGCTCTGGATCCAGCGCGCCGGTCCGGTCGGCTCGGAGCCGCACTTGGGCGGTGGACTCCTCGCCGGTGACGATCAGCGCGCGCCGGCCGGACCGGGCGTACTCGTAGGCCACGGACAGCAGCAGGGTCGACTTGCCGACGCCGGGCTCGCCGGCCAGCAACACAACCGCTCCCGGCACCAGGCCGCCGCCGAGCACCCGATCGAGCTCGGCCACGCCGGTCGGCCGCGCGGTCGCCGCATCGACGCCGACGTCACTGATCGCCCGGGCCGGCGTGCTGACCGGTCCGGCGGTGATCCGCCGCGCCGCCGGGGCCGCGCCGATCTCGACCAGCGAGGCCCAGGCCTGGCATTCAGGGCAGCGCCCGAGCCACTTGGCAACGGCCAGACCGCACTCGGCGCAGCGGTACGTCGGGCGGTCCTTGCCGGTAGTGGCCATGCGGCCGAGGCTAATCGGCCCCTCTGACAATCGGGCCCCTCTGACGGTCGGCCTGTCGATAATCGGCCGGGGAGCCCGGGGCGCTCCCGCTCCGGCTACTGCACCTCGGCCGGGCTCGGAGTCGGCCGTGGACCCGGCGTGCCGGGGGTGGCCACCGGCACGTCGAGGGTCACGTCGCCGGCCCGGGCGAAGCTGAACGTCACCCGCACCGTGGTGCCCGGAGTCAGCGTGCGGGTCAGTCCGCGCAATTGCAGGTAGGCGCTGCCGTCCTTGAACTCGGTCAGGCTGGCCGGCGCCAGCCGCACATCCATCGGCGCCGAAGTCGATGGAGCGGCCGAGGCCGATGCCGACGGGGTCGCCGCCACCGACGCGGTGCCGAGCGAGACCACGTTGACGCTGGGCGCCGCGTTGCTGGTCACCCCGGTCAGCGTGTCCGACGTCTGGTCGTCGGTAGCGATGGCGACGTAGAGCGGCGCGTCCCCACCGACGGCGTACGTACCGCCCGGGGGGGTCGCGACCTCGGCATTGCGGATGGCGATGCCGCCCCGGTTGATCTGTGAGCCTTCGATCGGCGCTACCTGCCTGGCGGTCTGCGCGATCTGCCCGGCGCCGCAGGCCGACAGTAGCGAGGTGGCTACGGCACCAGTCGCGACGATGAGGGCGATCCGGTGGGCGGCTGGGCGGACGGGCAGGCAGCTCACGCGTCGGTGCTCCTCGAGCGAAGCGGGCCAGGCAGGACCCGGCAGGGCGAATCGCGGGCCAGCGTATCGAGCGACCCGGCTATCCCAGCGAGGGCCCGCGGATGACGAGCAACACGACGTCGAGGACGGCGACGAACAGCACCGCACGGAAGGGCGCCCGGGACTGCGCGCGGCGGCCCCGGCCGAGGCCGACTGTCAGCGCCAGTACGGCGGCGAGCGGGGCTGCGTAGCCGGCCGGCCCGGGCGGGCCGGGCGGCCCCACGGCCAGGACGAGCGACGCGGCGAGCAGCAGCAGCGCGGCGGCGAGGCGAGTCCGCGTCGCCCCCAGCCGGTGCGGCAGTCCGCGTACTCCGGTCCGCGCGTCGTCGTCGAGGTCGGGCAGGACGTTGGCGAAGTGCGCGCCGCAGCCCAGCAGTGACCCGGCCGCCACCAGCCACCCCGGCACGCCGTGCGCCCCCGGCCGCCCGAGCACGATGAACGCCGGCAACAGCCCGAACGAGACGGCGTAGGGCAGCACCGAGGCGATCGTCGACTTCAGGCCCAGGTCATACGCCCAGGCCGAGAGGACGGCGAGCACGTGCAGCGAGCCGGCCTGGCGGCCGGACAGCAGCGACAGCGGTACGCAGACGAGCAGCGCCGCCAGCGCCGCCACCCCGACCACCCGCGGCGGCAGGCGGTCGGTGGCCAGCGGCTTGTCGCGGCGGCCGGTCCGCCGGTCCCGGTCCCGGTCGACCACGTCGTTGCACCAGCCGACCGACAGCTGACCGGCCAGGACGGCCACCATCACCGCGCCGACGCCCGGCCCGTCGCGCCCGGACACCGCGGCGAGCACTCCTGACACGGCTGTCACCGCCGCCGACGGTTCGGGATGTGAGACCCGGACCAGGACCAGCACGTCTGACCACCGGCCCATGGCCGGCAGTGTGTCAGGCTGTCGCGCGTGCAGGCGCCGACCCGACCGCGCAACGACATCCGGCAGTACGACGACCTGGCCGATCAGTGGTGGCCCCCACGCGGGCGCTTCGCGATGCTCCACTGGATCGCCGCCGCCCGGGCCCGGCTGGTCCCGCCCGCCACCCGCCCCGGCGCCGTGCTGGTCGATCTTGCGTGCGGTGCCGGGTTGTTCGCCGAGCACGCCCGGGCTCTTGGCTACCGGCACGTCGGGCTCGACCTGTCGCCGACGGCGCTGCCCCAGGCGGCCGCTCACGGCGTGCTGGCCGTCCGGGCCGACGTGCTCCGGCTCCCGCTGCGCGACGGGGTGGCCGACGTGGTCACGGCCGGCGAGATGCTCGAGCATGTCAGCGACCTGCCGCGGGCGGTCGCCGAAGCCTGCCGGGTGCTGCGCCCGGGGGGCACGCTGGTGCTGGACACGATCGCGCGTACCCGGCTGGCCAGGTTCCTCGCCGTCACCGTCGCCGAGAACCTCCCGGGCGGGGCACCGCCGGGGATCCACGACCCCGCCCTGTTCGTCGACCGGGCGGAGCTCCGGCGGCTGTGCGCCGCCCACGGGGTCGAAGTGCAGCTGACCGGGCTCCGTCCCTCGCTCACCAGTGCCGTGCTGTGGTTGCTGCACCTGCGGACCGCGGCGGAGATGCGGAGCACGCGCTCCACGGCCGTACTGTTCCAGGGGCGCGGGACCAAGGAGGCGAGATGACGGCAGGTGCGGTGATCACCGGCTCGGCCCAGGCCTTCCCAGCCACCGTCGAGCAGGACCTGCTGTGGAGCGGATTCTTCAGCGGCCACTATTCCGCCAACGGGTCCTCCAGTGCGGCCGCGGGCGCCGGGGTCAGCGCCCGGGTCGGCCGCCGGATCTTCGCCTCGGCCGGTGTCCGGACCCGCCACGCCGCCGTGAACCCGCTCGACGAGGACATCTCCGGGTGGGGCACCGGCGCGCGGATGGAGCGCTACGTCGCCGAGGCGATGCCGCTGGGCAAGGAAGCGGCCGGCGCGGCACTGGCCAGCGCCGGCCTGGACGCTGCCGACGTGGGGCTCTTCGCGGTCGCCTCCTGCACCGGATACACCACCCCCGGTGTCGATATCCAGCTGGCCCGTGACCTGGGGATGAGTGACCGGGTGCAGCGGCTGGTCGTCGGTCACATGGGTTGTTACGCCGCGCTGCCTGCCCTGGGCGCGGTCAGCGACTTCGTGGTGGCCCGCGGCCGGCCGGCACTGTTGCTGTGCCTGGAGCTGACCAGCCTGCACGTCCAGCCGCCCTCGGACGACGTGGACCAGATGGTGGCGCACGCGCTGTTCAGTGACGCGGCGGCTGCGCTGGTGCTGCAGCCGGGCACCGGTCCGGCAGCGCCGGCGGGCCTTTCGGTCGTCGACATCGTCGCCCGGACCGACGCCAGCACCGCCGATCACATGACCTGGGACGTCACCGACCTGGGCTTCCGGATGGGATTGTCGCCTCGGGTGCCCGACGTGCTGGCCGAACACGTCGGCGGCGTGGTCGACGGCCTGCTGGCCCGCAACGGCCTGCGCTACGCCGACATCGACGGCTGGGCGGTGCATCCGGGCGGCCCGCGCATCCTCGATGTGGTCGGTGACCGTCTGGGCCTGCCCGCCGGGGCTCTCGACGCGTCGCGGTCCACCTTGCGGGATCACGGCAACTGCTCGTCGTCGACGGTGCTGCTGGTGCTCGAGGAGTTGCGTCGTACGCACCTTCCCCGGCCGGGCGGCTATGCGGTGGCGATGGCCTTCGGCCCGGGGCTGACGCTGTACGCGGCCCTGCTGCGCTCAGCCGGCTAGCCCGGCGACCTCGTCATGGACCGCCGCTCCGGGGACGGCGTCGGGCAGCACCCGTGACACCGTCCCGTCGGAGCGGACGAAGATCGCTACCGGCGTGCCCGCGAGACCGTACGCCGCCCCGAGCCGGCCGCCGCCGTCCGTCGCGGCGCGGGTCCGGGCCGGGGGGTTGCGCGGCAAGGGAGGATCAGCGCTCTCGCCGACGAGCAGCACCGGCAGCCGTGAGGCGCTGGTGCTGCTGATCACGTCACTGACTAGCGCGCCGCACCGGCAGCCGACCGGAAGCAGGACGATCACGGCCGGGCGCAGGTTGCGCAGCCGGATCGCCCCCGTGTTGCCGACCGGCAGCGCGAGGTCGGGCAGCAGACCGCCGGCCTGACCGGCCGGCACCCGCGGACCGGCCAGCGGTCGGACCCTGGGGGACTGCGGCGGCGAGGGAAGCAACAGGAAGACCAGGCTGGC
>JAABUL010005267.1_pt1 | contig 16292 bp, 20 predicted proteins | sample 5559151 | NCBI WGS metagenome assembly JAABUL01 (sample SAMN10711876, study PRJNA513368) | rock metagenome | isolation source: Antarctica rocks | place: Antarctica: Victoria Land, Pudding Butte sud | reverse complement strand
ATTATGAAACTCTCTAAGGGAACTTGCATCTTATAAGACGCGGCTTTAGCTCAGGTAGATAAACCTCGAATCAAACAATTTCGCGGAACAGACTAACACTTCATAGTTGGGAGAGCGTTAGACTGAAGTATACTTCAGCCAGCATATCTAAAGGTCACCCGTTCGATCCGGGTAAGCCGCATTACGTTTTTCCCCATTGTTATCATTTTGACAATTTGTTGTCTCTGGGTACGGATAGGGTGGTGTTGCTGGGGCTGAATGAACGTAAGGACAAATGGTGCTTTTGTAATGTCACCACTAGCAGTTCAAGGTGGATCCACTCGTGGATGTCTGCCATTCCTGTGAAAGAGCACACATAGGTTATCCAAAGTAGATGCCAGCGCTTGATGTTAGCCCTTCCTCCATCGTTTTCGCATGGCTGATGCGCCCCTACTGCAGTGACGCAGCTCACAGCAACCCCCTCTTCACCGCCTCCCTCCTCTCCTCCCACACCGTCTTCCCACTGCACCCGCAAACCACCTTCTCATTCTCCCACACCCCCGCACTCCGCGCTACTACGCCCACCACCACTGTGTCCCCTCCCACCATTTGTCGCCCTCCCTCCTCATCTTGCGCCCCTCCATTCCGCTCCCCTCCCTCTTCCCGCTCAACAACCACACCCCTCCCCACAACCTCCCAAACCCCCCACCCCACCTCCCCAACCATCTCGCCCCTCCCATCCTTTCCAACCTCCACGGTCCCCAAGATCCCCTCCCTTCCTCCCTCGAACCCCCTGAATACATCGCCCATATTCGCCGCACCCCGAGAGATATCCCCCGAGGAGCGCACCGTCGCGGTGTAGCGCCCCGGGGCTAAACCCGTGAGGGTGAGGTCCAGAAGTGTGAGGGGCGTGGATGACGAGGGTGAGAGCTGGATGAGGCGAATGAGGCCGCGGACGGGGGAGGGTTGGGAGGTTGTTGACGGCGAAGAAGGAGATGGTGGGGTTTCGAGGATGCAGACTGCGGCGCCTGGAGTGAGGAGGGTTAGTTAGGTTGCAATAGAATGGGGATTTGGGGAATGGCTAGATAGAAGGGAGGGAAGAGGGGCAAGATACGTACTATTCGCACCGCCCGACCCACGCAAGATCGCAGGCCGGCCGGTGGATTGGATAGCGTTTATTATAGCGGAGGGGGGCGTGGTGCCGGTGGTGGTGAGCATGGAGGTGGGAAGGGAGAAGGTGGTGGAGTGGATGCCTGGGAGCTTTGAGAGGGTGGAGGAGATGTCGCTGATGCAGGCGTCGCACTCCAGCGGGACGGAGAAGGTGGCTTCGTAGGTGGGCAGCATCTTGGTCGTTGGTGGGGAGCGATTGGGGAAGTAGAAGGCGGCTCCGGTTGAGATGGTTGCGGTGGTTGCGTAGATGAGGCGGCGAGGGAGCGCGAAGCTCATGGTCTGCGGGCTAGGGAGGGAGGGGGTCGAAGGTAAGATGGGGATCGAGAAAGTAGAGGAGGGAGTTTGTCATCGTGAGATGCGGGTGGGAAGGTAGAAAGTCGCTTTGAAATCTGGAGGAGTTCTCGCCGGCGCCGAGGTCGTCGCGCCGGAAAGCTAGTGCTTCGTCCACAGGCATACCGTAAAAACGTATTTTGGATCAGCGACTCCCCGTCAAACCAAGTAGAATAATCCCCCAGAACGTATATTGGGGATCTTTCTTGCGCAACTGGTTCCTCGCTGTTCTTTTCCAGCTCCGCAAATGCTTCGGTAACCCCCAATCCCACCATGTCACAGAACATAGGCCGAGTAACCTCTCCAAAGCTTCCCATTCATCGATCCCCCCATATATCTAATCTCTATCTTGCAGACCCGCCTCGCCTACTCCCGAACCTGGCACCACGTCTCCCTCTCCTCCGCCACAACCCCTCCCCTCGGCCGCCTCGCCTCCCGCATCGCCGTCCTCCTTATGGGCAAACACAAGCCTATCTGGAACCCCTCTACCGACTGCGGCGACTACGTCGTCGCGACCGGGTGCAACGACGTCTTTGTCACCGGCAAGAAGATGCAGCAGAAGAAGTACTACAGCCATACAACGCGCCCGGGCAGTCTGAAGGTTATCAGTATGGAGAGTATAGTCCGGAAATGGGGCGGAGGGGAGGTTCTGAAGAGGGCGGTGAGAGGCATGTTGCCGAAGAATAGGTTGAGGGATCCGAGGTTGGAGAGGTTAAAGGGTAGGTTTCGAAGAGGGGCCGGTGTTGTGGGGTCTTCTATGGGTCCATTTGGCTGACTCTTAGGGTGGCAGTTTTTGAGGGGGAGAATCATCCTTACAAGCAGAACTTAGTGAAGGTGGATGGGCGGACGAGGATAGTTCAGCCGGATGTGAGTATGGAGAAGTTGAAGGCGATGTCAATATAGCATTCTTGCATGGGAGGGATGCGTTCAAGATGACAGTCAGTTCTCTACGTCGGCTACATGGTCTGAGATATATCTGGTTCTATCCTCACATATGCATTTCACCCGAATCAGAAAGTCTGTCCCAAAGAATTTGCATTCTCAATGCTTTACCACTAAAGTCATGAGAATGTATTCTCGAGAGCTTACCCTTCAGCGTCATTATCATCATTATCAAGCAGTTGGAAAAGTCATGCTCTGAGCCTGCCTTGCCAGCGCTATGATCGCCGAGACCTAAGACAGCTGGCAGATCTAACATCATCGATTGACAGTGCATTGGATGAGACCATTGGGATCTGACTGGGGTGCATACACTTCAGCATCCGTGCCAGTGTTCTTGAGCCCTTTGTGCCAGCTCAGGTCTGTGGTTTGTCTTAGCAAGCTACGTTACATCGGTATTGGCAAGACATACCGATCTCAAAGTAATGCTTGTTGGGCAGCGAGTAGTCTACCGCCTGTACGTCTGGTGCAGCAGCCAATATCTGCTCACACATCTTGTACATGGTATTCTGTACGCTTGGGCTTTCCTCCAAAGCGAAGGTCTTCATAGTTATTGACCGGGCCTTGTTCCAGGTTTCATCAAACTGAGGCACAGCAGCTTCGACGTCCTTGAGGGTGCTGAGATTGCGCCAAAGCCATCCGCAATCCACTTCTGTACTCAGAATCCGATCGTCCACATCTTTGAGAATGGAATATTCGTCCTTAATGAAGCTATGAAAGGCTGATCCTGTACTTTTGAGTACGAGTAGGCCTGCAATGGCGGAGCGTATGCTGATACCCTTGCCTTCATTTGCTGTCGCCTCGACGTTCCGGGTTTCCGCGCCATCACGAAAGAACGAATGTGGATGCGGCTCGCCGTCAACAGTCATGCGTTCCCATCGATGCACTTTCACCTTAACCTTGGCGGAATGGATGTGTTTGTACGTTTCCACGAAATGGCTGGCCACAATTGCCGCGAATAGCTCTGGCGGAGTGACTTGATACTGCTTGGCCAATATGTAGACAGTCTGCTTCATTGAATCCGTAGCAACGACCACGCTGTTATCGGCTTTGGTATAGCTTTGATAACCTTGTCAACCGCAAAGCCTACCAGAAAACTCGGTAACAGATTGCACTCACGAAGTCTCAATTGCACCTTCAAGCAGCACACACACCGTCATTTCGACGACACTGTGGGTTCTAGTATTTTCATCACGGTGGACTTTGTAGACACGGATATTATCCTTGCCATATTGAGCCGACGAGAGAGAAGGCATCGTTTTGACCCGACTATAATAGAGATTGCAGCAACGCTGTCAGGACGTGATGAGAAAGACAGGGCGAACAGTATGAGATGTTTACGATCAACTCGACTGAGCTAAGTGGCCGGAGAGGACTCATGGAATTACTTATACCGGATATTGAAGTACGAAGTAGTAAAATAGATAGGGTCAGTGAGGGTAGCGGCCTGGCTAACTGCCGCCTAATCTTGCTTCGGGGTTCTCCGATGGGTGGCTAGGTAGCTAGGCCGTCCCTATCTGCGGTAGGTGAGAGGTACCTGCAGCATTAAGTAAGAAAAACAAATAGTAGTCGTGGAACTCTATGCACCATGTATCGCAATCGAAGCGGAGACTTAGGAGAAGGTAATCGGCGCCCCCCTAGTCGCCAAGGCTCCTAGGGGTATGCAGCCACTTGACGTCCCCACCCACTTGACGCTTTTGTGTAGATTCGACTTGTAACAAAGTTAACTATCAATTTTAGCATTTTTGTTTATTATTAAGTTGAGAACTACTAAATCTCTAGAAATTAATACATAGCAAAACTTTTAATACTAGAATATCTAAACAACCCAAAGAGTTACTAATATAAAAAATAGACTACAATATATTATGATAGTATAATTGTATTAATATAGTAAATTATAAACAATAATTATTGAGTTTTTACAGTTTTACTATTATAAAAGAGAAATGAAGAAATTAATAATAAATTAAAAAGTACTATATAAATATAGCGTTAAGTTTAAGATAAGCGAGAATTTATAGAGAAATTTGATTTACTATTCTCTTTGCAAGTTGCAACTATATAATTTAATAGATTTACTAGTAACTCTAGATAGTAATATTTATATATATAAAGTAAAGAGAAATATATCTAGTTTAATATCTATAAGTCTTTGAAGTTAGATTTATCTTTATAGCTTTAAAGATATACAAAAAACAATATATTTAAATCTAAAGTTAATAGTGTTCAATACAATTTAAATCTAAAAACTTGATAACTTGACAACTTTTACTCTAATTAATAATTAGCTAATTGTACATTAATGGAGAATCAATAAACTTTTCGATTGAATTTTTAAATCAAAGTCTTAGAGCTATTTTGCGCACACAACCAAGATGTTTAGTAGAATAATGTATTAAGAAGTGGGTGGGAACGTCAATAGGAGCCTTGGCGACTAGGGTGGGCGCCGATTAAGTGGAGGAGCTGGAGGCCCCAGGTTTGTTTCGGGCTTAGCGGGCGATCAACTACACGAGTACGTACTTTACACTTGCAACAACTTCCTGTGCAGCATCGAGGTTCTGAGTCGGAGATATCGGATAGCTGAAGACATCTGGACAGATGAACTGGACAAATCGAACACTTAGGTAGCCGCCAAATAATTATCTCCTAATTCTCGCCAGCACGGCTCCGCGGTTTAGGTCAATCGCATGGACCATTTCGACTACTTTGCTCCTTCTCGGTACCCCCTGGCCTGAGCTCCCTGCTCCCTCGACTGGTCATCGAAAATGTAAAGAGAGGCTCAAATCTTGGAGACACCGCAATTTTAGCAATAGTGCCATTCCTACTATCACGGTGGGGTCGTTCCTCAATGGACGTTCCGAGTGGATCAAAGATCATGAGGGACCGTGAACGCGCATCATCACTCACAAGGTCATAATGCCCATCAATGCGCCAGGCTCTTCGGCAACGCCTACTCAGCATAGCGTCCTCAAGCATGGCCGCTCGATGTCTAATCAGAGTGCAACAGAAGGGTATGGGAACAAGGACGTACTGCAGCCGCTGGTGAAAGAAGAGAGAGATGGGCGGTCAATGTCCAATATAAATGCTCCATGGGGTCCGAGGGGAGCCTCTATGGCTCACTCTGGGCAACCTCCAGGCAGCTTCAGCTCTGATCTAAAGACGATGACCCTACCACGGATGGGTACGTCGCGGGCAGAGCTGGGTGCATTCACAAGTGGAGACTACATGCACGCAAAAGAGGAAGTGACCCCCGAGCAGCGGCAGAGCGTACTCAGAAACCAGATCAACAAGGAAACGAAGATCAAGGTAGGTTCGGAAAACTTGCTAGAGGCCTTGATTTCGAAAAATGCAAAGCAAACCAAAGATCAGAGGCAAAGAGTCGAGACAGAGCTCAATTCATCTAACTTTAAGATCGCTGAGCTTAAATCACAGCTTGATGCTGAGGTAGAGAGAGCAAAACGTCCGGACACGCCCAACAGAACTCGACTCTCGGGTTTGTTTCAGGGGAGCCCCTTGAAATCTCCGTCACGGGAAAACCCTAGCAATAAAGCCACTGCTGAGGTGGCTGATCTCCAGTCGGAATCGCCAACGTATGTATTGGCCGAGATACTACAGGCTTTAGAAATCGAAGACATGCAACCAGACTATTATGTCGAGCGAGCCAACCGTCTAGTGGATTTGTTCAAGCGCTATAGTACGCTCAAATTCGATCTGGCCTGGCCAATTTTTGGGTTACGTATGCAGACCATGCTGCTGAGTGACAGCCGAGATGTGATTGCAGCCGGGTATCGTGTTACAAGGCATGCTATTGCAGACCGAAGTTCTCTCAAGACAATTCGAAATCTCAGCACTGATAATTTGGTGATCCTATCTCTTATCAAAGACAATAAGGCCAGCATTGAGCGTGAGCAGGCGCTTAAATTCATCCGCGCTTTTCTGGATGTCAAAGACGGTGTCCACGAGATCTCGAATGCGGTCCTGCGTACAATTGTCTCCATAGCTGAGCATCACGAGGATCGTCTTCGGAATATCGCACTACTGACCGTATCCGAGGTCCTGATCAGAGATCCTTCGAAAGCGCTAACAGCTGGAAGCATATCGCCGCTTGCAGATGCCCTTGTTGAAGGGATATACAATGGCTCCGAGAGCTTAGCAATTGCCTTCCTTTATTTGGCGGACAAGCCACGAGAGCGAGCTTTCCTGAAGTCTGGTCACGAGCTTGAAGCTGCATTCACGCCTTTCACTGATCCTCTTACTGTTCATGGCCACGAAGGGAGGTTAAAGTCTTGTGCCGGGCTAATTTCTGCGGTACTGAAGACATGGTCAGGGGTGTTCTTGCTTTCAGGTGGTAATTTTTCTGCATTTCGATCATTGCTTTCCTCAATGTACTATCCTAGCCCTTTTGCCCGAGAGCTCATTTTAGATCTTTTGTTTGACGTTCTGTGCATCAAGCCCCCTTCATGGACCTCATCGTTCCTGGCTGGTCGCCGCTTGACTACGTATGGCCGCGTCGCCACCCTCAAAGCCGATACACCGACCCAGAACTTCAAGCTAGACTTCGAGGAGGAAAGCAGTGACGTGAATTTAGTCAATCATTTCACCACGCTACTTTTAGCAATTTTCGTGCACTGTGGTGTGACTAAGGTATTTATCAGACCTTGAAGACGCGCATTTCATGCTAACAGTCTTTAGGCATTGTCTGACCTTATAGAAGACGTGACGGATATCAGCCAGAAGCGGAAGCCAACATTATTGCTAAGTGAAATTCTGAAGCTTACAAACCATTCGCTTCCGACTACGATGAGCGCGGGACTACAAGTCATGCCTAGCTTAGTCGATTCTGTGACACAATCTGACCTTGAAGAAGGCACATCAAGTATGGGAATGGTCTACCAGATCGACAGCGTGAATCGAACCTTGAATAGATCCGGGCCAACATCTGAGTCGCAACCTGCGACTACCAGTTTCTACCATGAGCCTACAGCAACTAGTCAACAGACCCAGTCTGTCAAGCCTAGATTGATCGTCGAAATGGACGAGCTACAGTTCCGAGCTCTGATTCTAGATACGCAAGTGCTGGGATCAAGCAATTATCTAAAATGGAAGTGGGATTTGATATATGACATTGTCGAGGGCCCACTTCAAAATCCAAGACGCCTTGAAGAAGCCATCAGAGCTACCAAGTTCTTGAAACGTCTTATCGCCTTCTATCGTCCATTTAAGCACAGATTCGCCGATGTGAGGAATACCAAACCCAATCAACGTTACGTAAGGGTGGGATGTGCCTTGATCAAAACGCTGTTGCAGAATCCTGAAGGAATATCGTACCTGGGAGAGAGCAAATTTTTGCGCCAGCTTGGTGAATGTGTTGCTCAAATGGACCCCCTCAGTGGCTTGACATCGGAAACACCTATATTCGCCGCCGATCGCGTAAATGAGACACTAAGTGGGGGCTACTTCGCTATGCTCGGTGTACTAAGCGGCGACCTGCGAGGAGTCCACATGATCGAACGCTGGAGGATGATCAACATGTTTTATCACATCACGGATCTCGAAGGCCGTGATGATCTGATCCAAGCTTTACTTGGTAATATGGACTTTTCCCTCGACAGCCATCTCCGAGTCATGCTTTCGAAGGCTCTCACAGCCTGTTCCAAAGGCATTCGCATCTATGCTACCAAGCTTTTGCGCAGATACGTGACTATCAGGGTTGAGAGCAAAGAAAGCCGAACAAAAGGGCCTGTTCGATGTGAGTGGACCATACGGCTCCTAGTCACGCAACTATACGACCCTGAGGTGCAAGTGTGCGAGATGGCCGTTCAGATACTTGAAGAAGCGTGCAATCGTAGAGCGTACTTAGAATATGTCGTGCGTTGCCGCCCCGCATTGGATCACCTAGGTGAGATTGGGGCGCCTCTGCTTCTCCGCTTCCTGTCTACCTCTCTGGGCTACCAGTACCTTGATGGCCTCGATTATATTGGGCAAGAAATGGATGACTGGTTTCTGGGCCGCAATGCGACATATGTATCATTAGTTGAAGCCTCATTGTCTCGTGCTCTCTCGCCGCAATTCGAGCGACCAAGCTCTGGCATCGATGAGCCTGTCAAACCTTACGAGTACGGCATTGTGCCGCCACATTTCTACCGAGAACTCACACGGACGATTGAGGGATGCAAACTTCTAAACGACTCTGGCCACTTCGATGATTTCGTTGCCACGATACAAGACGCCTGGTCCGAGAGTGAGGATGCAGAGGTCATGCTCAAGGTCAAAGGGTGCCTCTGGGCTGTGGGCAACGTAGGCTCTATGGAGCTTGGTGCTCCATTTCTAGAAGAGACCGATGTCGTGGGGCTCATCATCAAGATAGCCACAACCTCGGAAGTAATGACGATGAGGGGCACGGCCTTCTTCGTTCTGGGTCTGATATCGAGAAGCTTGCATGGTATGGAGATCCTGGCAGAGTACGGCTGGAACGCGGCAACGGATCGCGTGGGACGTTCACTTGGTTTCTGTCTGCCTCCTGCTCTCGACAGTCTGTTCTCGGTATGCAGGATTATGCAATATTATGACTTCACGCTAACGAGAGGCACAGATGGACCTGAGCCCAACTGATGAATCTCGGCCAAAAACAAGGCGACGCCTTAAGAGCGTACCGAAAATTGCGCCAATTGACGAGGATGAGCACAGCCGCATCCTGAGATTGACTGTCGACCTCGGGAATACAGTACTGACTAAAAGAGCAGCAAGTGATCTGCACAGGTAGGCCTTTACTCCCTCCCCCAGGAACACCAGCTGACACTCCTCCAGCATCAAAAATACTTCACCTGAACAATTCGACTCTGTTGCGCTGTTCCGTAAGATTATGCATGTCCTTGAAACCCACGCCTTCCGACTTCCGGTGCGGCGATTCGTTCTGGATCTGTTCGGCAAGAATTTCATGAAACGTTTAGTGCTCGACGACGATGATGATGATGACTATGAGGATGATGGTGGAAACGATGGATCCCAAGGAGGTTGAGTCTTCGATTGTGTGGCAATGGGTGTTTGGTTGTTTTCGGCAAGATGATGAAGAGGATGATGGTAGTCCACGCCGCATGTGGCATCGCAGGAGCATAGCGTCGGCGTTTTGGTTGTTGGCCCAGAAGGGTTGGATGGTTCATGTACAGAGCGATACTCTGCTGTCTGGCCACAGGATGTCAATGCGCGATTTGATGACTTGGGCGCGGAAAGCTTTGATATCACCACAGTCGCAGGTGGTATAGCGCTGGAAGCTATCTAGCTCTGGATGTTGAAGTACATCTAGAATTGAAGCAGACGATGTCTCAACTATGACTATCGAGCGATCTCATGCTTTTCGTCCGGTATTTTACTTCAGTGTCGAATTACTTTGCAACGAGTGGTTCAAGCGAAGCCTGAAGTTGAACCCTCAACCAGAGACGGCGGTGGCCGAGAGGGAGTCAAGTACGAAGTATGCTTGGAATTCGGAGTAGCATGATAGCATCCCGACTGCCGATCGATCTGAAAGCCAAATGGCCTTATCGATATCGACGTGGAAAAGAGGGAGCAAAGCCGCCACAGCCAAGCTTGGGCTGTGGCTGGACTGCACCGATGACGCTTGCACTCTTCGCTCGTCGAATCGTCGGAGAGCAGTCGAACGCGCAGGCCGCTCTACTCCCCAATTGTTCCCTACCTCCTACGCTACTTCGGGAAGATTGCAATGTGCGAGTGCGAGTGCGAGTGGGGGATTTCGCCCTTCGAGTCTTGTCGTCGTTGACTTGATTTCCGATCGGGACAACCCTACGCCTGTGCCAATAACAGTGTCCAACACGCCTCTCGCGATATGTCCACCACAAGTTTGTCCTCGTGCTTTGACTCTCCACATTTGCAACTTCTGCACAATCACATTCACAACTAACATCAACTGATTCTTGGCATTGTTGGCTGTACGGCTACCCGACATCACTTCTGACTTCACGCAAACAACAGATTTCCAACGTCTGCTACTGTCGAGACATACCACTAACGTTATCCTCCAGTAACCGTATATCGATCAACGAGCGCTTTCCAACTCCGGCCATATCTATAAACTACTCGCCGAACTCGACATCGAAGGAATCATTGGCGCCACAGTGGGCCAGGATCCACTTGTCTGATCCAGTGTTGCTGTTGGGCCGTATGGAAGAATTCGAACGAAATCGATCAGCTTCCTTGATATACAAGGTACTTCACCGCCCAGCACCCCTCGTGGCCAAAGAGGCCTCTCCAACTCCTTGGGCTGGGCCGCGGTCGCTTTGATGGGCGACAGCGCTTTGCAATCCCAGCAACATGTATCGCCTTCCACCCCCGTCGATGCCCATCACGACGCACGAGCCGTCATTCGTCTGGTCCAGTGCTCCCAATGTTCTCTCCCTCTACGCATCCCTATCACACTCCTGTGCGGCAACTCGTTATGCCGACCTTGTCTGCCGGAACCGCACCAAAGGGAAAACATACCCTATTCTTTGACCGACAACCGGCAAGAGGAGTTTCGATGTCCATTCGAGGATTGCGGTGTCGATCATTCTCTGGATGGTTGTAGTCAGGATGTCACGTTAACAAAGCTTATGGATCGGATTAGTATTGAGGTTGTCCGCTCCAGACGTCTTAATGTCGAAACACCAACACGGTTGGAGGAAAGACCGTGCCCGAGAAGTATAGCAGATCACTCTAGGAACGCAGATGTGGGTCACTCGAGAATCTTGAGTGGCGGTCGCCTGCTGGCTACATATACTATGGCTGAGCTTGGCGAATTAAAATACGATTCGGAGGTGTCTTATCAAACCATGTCGCCCACAGGGGATGACTATTATTACTTGGACACCGCCATGTTGGATCATCTGAAAGAGTCCTCGAAGAACGAGCTTGACTGTCAAATCTGCTACGGCCTGCTGCTGGACCCGTTGACGACATCTTGTGGACATACCTTTTGTCGTAAATGTGTTGCGCGCGTTCTTGACCATTCAAGGCTGTGCCCAGTTTGCCGCCGACAGCTTTTCGTGCGACCTGGTGCTCAGCATGAAGCCAGTAACCGAAAATTACTACAACTACTAACGCAGCTTTGTCCGGACCAGATGATCCAACGAGCCGAAGTAGCTGCGCAAGAGGAGCTGGCTATGCAGGGCGATCAAAATGTACCTCTATTTCCCTGTACACTTGGATATCCAGGGATGCCTACATTTCTACATATTTTCGAACCCAGATACCGCCTCATGATCAGACGAGCAGTGGAGAACGGCAACCGCAAGTTTGGTATGATGATGTATAATCGAAGAGGTTTACCGCAAGGCGAACTGGGAGTCACACCTTTCATGCTGTACGGCACATTACTCCACATCATAGGCGTCGAAATTTTACCAGACGGTCGCAGCCTGATTGAGACGCGGGGAGTCACCCGCTTCCGCGTCAAAGAATGGGCTATGGTGGACGGTTATATCGTTGGTAACATTGAGCGGCTTCGTGACCTCTTGTTAGCGGAAGAGGAACAGGTAGAAGCTTCTGAGACTTCTGCTTGTCCTTCGCCAACCAACGACCTGATCGCCCAGCTTGATCATGCTCCTACAACCGATCTCTTGAGAATCGGTACCGACTTCGTCACTCGGATGCGAGCAGCTTCAGCTCCATGGCTGCACGAACGGGTGATCGCATCCTACGGACCACCCCCCAATGATCCGGCACTATTTCCCTACTGGTTTGCAAGTATCCTTCCCATAGCGGACGACGAAAAATACAAATTGCTCCCTACAAATAGCGTTAGAGAGCGATTGAAGCTCACTGCTCGCTGGGTTCGCCGGATTGAAGCACAACAATGGTAGGTGTACCCCGTCTCGCTGTCTGCTTGCATTACATTGGCTCGCCGGGTCAAATCATTCTCTGACCATTCATTGACCCAAAGGGATGATCGAGAATCAACGGACTCTGAGGAAGAAACAGACCAGGAAGCCAGCGTTTCCAACGAAGCCCCCGAAGCGCAAACCAATATGGGGGATTTTTAAGAAAGTACTGACTAGTCGTTGTGCAGGGCGTCCAACACTTCTTGTACCATCTTATGACTATTTGCAAGCGTTGCATTAGCGATTGTGGCTTATCACTTTATACCCTTACATATTACCCTCTTCGGATGATCGTCACTATAACATATCCGATACTTTACACTACAGAAATCCACCCACTGCACTATTCCAGCTTAATTCAATCATCACTCCATTCGTTCGACGCAGTCTCGAACATGCCTTCTCGGTTGGCGCTCTGGGAGGGATTGGGGCTGTAAGGATCAGCATTGTGTTGGCGTTAGAGGGAATCGATCTGAACTCGTTGGATTAGTGGTGTAGCCTAAACCGGTCGGGGCCTGAAAATGGCGTTCCGGGGGTGCTTAGTCGATGGGAAACCTGCCATCATCGTCTTTCTTCAATCCAGCTAAAGGCGAGGAAGAACTGAGAGATCATGGGCTGTCTCAGGACAACGCCCGGTGGTAAGCGTGCTTGAAGGCTGTGTCATATCTTTGAAGTTGTTGTGACCTGTGTAGCCAAGACTGTTTAAAATTACTCTTGTGCATACGATCTTGTTCTATCATCATAAAATCAATCCCTAGCACCCAGGTGCTTGATGGTTCAGGAACGAAATTTCGCATGCCCGTGATTAGTCAGCCGCGCTAGACTCGTTTGTTATCGAAAAAAATTCTTTAACTACCTTATCACCACACTCATACCTCACATCAACCAATACCCACAACCTCGTCACTGAGTCTGTGAACAGCAGCTTCATATCTTTATCATATCCACGGCTTTCTTTTTACCTCACTGGAACCAGAAAGGTCAAGCGATACAACTGTCAGCGAAATGTCGTACGGTGGTGGAGGCTACGGTGGCTCTCGCGGTGCTGGAGGAGGAGGTGAAGGTTACTCCAACGGGTACGATCACGATTCGAGTCGATACCCTGGCGGATATTCAGGAGCTGGAGACTACGGCTTATCTTACTCCAATGGGTACGACTACCTTAGGTTTAGAGGCTGAAGTTTCTGGTCGCCAAATGTCTGCTTTGTCGACCATCACCTTTGATTAGGGCGATTCCCCCTTCTCGCATATATTTCCTATTTACATCAAGCGATCAATATTCTTGAATCGGGCTAAATCTTCTTGTAGATACGGGGGCGGTAGCAACGGCTACTCTGGCGGGGGCAGCAACGGCTACTCGAATGGTTACGGTGGCTCTACCAATGGCTATGGAGGCGGTGGCGGCTTTGGTGGAGGAGCTGGTGGTGACAAGATGTCCAACCTCGGTGCCAACCTGAAAACACAACATTGGGGTAAGTCATGCACAATTCTCTCTGTGCTACAACACTGACCTCAACCCTAGATTTTGCGACTATGCCGAAGTTCGAAAAATCTTTCTACAAAGAGGACCAGCTCGTCTCTACTCGCTCCCAGCGAGATGTAGATGCTTTCCGTAAGCTCAAGGAGATGGCGGTGCAAGGTAACAATGTGCCACGACCAGTGGAGACCTTCGACGAAGCTGGCTTCCCCAAATACGTTATGGAAGAGGTAAAAGCCCAGGGCTTCGCTGCACCTACCGCCATCCAGTCTCAAGGATGGCCCATGGCTCTCTCAGGCCGGGACGTTGTCGGCATTGCGGAAACCGGCTCTGGAAAAACACTCACCTATTGTTTGCCCTCTATCGTTCATATCAATGCTCAGCCCCTACTTGGTCCGGGAGATGGCCCGATCGTCCTGATTCTCGCTCCTACTCGTGAATTGGCCGTACAAATACAGCAGGAAGTTACAAAGTTCGGTAAATCGTCTAAAATTCGTAATACTTGCGTTTATGGAGGTGTTCCGAAGGGGGGTCAGATCCGTGACCTTGCTCGCGGCGTCGAGGTTTGTATAGCGACGCCTGGCCGCTTGATCGATATGTTAGAGTCCGGAAAAACTAACCTTCGTCGTGTCACTTACCTTGTCCTTGACGAGGCTGATCGTATGCTCGATATGGGCTTCGAGCCTCAGATCCGGAAGATCATTGGCCAGATCCGTCCAGATCGTCAAACCCTGATGTGGTCTGCAACTTGGCCAAAGGACGTCCGCCAACTGGCCTCGGACTATCTCCAAGATTTCATCCAGGTCAATATTGGGTCCTTTGACCTTTCGGCTAACCACCGTATCACTCAGGTTGTAGAGATCGTTTCAGATTTCGAGAAGCGTGATAAGATGATCAAGCACCTTGAACGCATCATGGAAGACAAGGATGCAAAGATTCTGCTGTTCACAGGCACTAAGCGTGTGGCGGACGAAATTACTAGATTTTTACGACAGGATGGATGGCCCGCGCTCTGTAAGATTCCTACAGTTTCAACATGCGCTCATCAGCTAACCCTTTGCGCAGCAATACATGGCGACAAGCAGCAGAACGAGCGTGACTGGGTCTTGAATGAATTCAAGACAGGGAAGAGCCCCATCATGGTTGCTACTGATGTAGCATCTCGTGGTATCGGTATGATTGATCACGGCACTGCACTCTCCTTTCCCTCCCTTTCGTTAGTGTCGTGTGTGGCTATATGCCATGTTCTGTTCTCTGCATTTCTACGCTCTCACAGTGCCATCCACAGGTCAAGGCTCGTTCCTTCTTTCATTGGTTCTCTCGTTGAAGAACCTTGGTTAATAGATGCAGTGTAGCTTGCTACACTTTTTCATTCCGTCTCGTTACGTACCAACGGGTACAGAGGCGGATTGGATTCTTCTTGACTCGTTCAAGCTGCATTTCCAAGGATTCTCCAGGAGCGTAGAATTGCCATGCCTTGGACCTGGATGTCACGATCATGTTATTCCTGAGAGAGCGTTGCAGAAAGCGTTGGCTTCACACGACCAACAATGGGCGCGTTGCGTTTCTTTTGTTGGTTGCACGCTAACCCTGTTGAAGATGTTAAGAACATCACTCACGTTCTGAACTATGACTACCCGAACAATTCGGAAGATTACGTCCATCGCATCGGGCGTACTGGTCGTGCTGGATCGAAAGGAACCGCCATCACCCTTTTCACCACAGAGAGTAAGTGCTCCCTCCTGTAAAACCGACGACAACCATGTACGCTAACATCTTTCGTATAGACTCCAAGCAGGCTCGTGACCTTGTAGCTGTTCTTACAGAATCCAAGCAGCAGATTGACCCTCGTCTTGCCGAAATGGCTCGCTACGGCGGCGGAGGTGGCGGCGGACGGTTTGGCGGAGGCCGTGGTGGAGGCCGTGGTGGTCGTGGAGGAGGGTACGGTGGCGGTGGCGGTGGCTACTCAGGCTCCAATTCTGCACCCATGGGTGGCGGTCGTCGCTGGTAAGCCACACTCTTTGTCGTTCCCAACGGCCAAGATTGCAGATACAGGTCGCTCGGTGAAGCGTGGGTGACACATTCCACTTTCCTTTGTAAGGGGCGTTTGACCGTCACGTTTGCCTTGGCGACAGACTCTGGCACGAGTCGATAGATTTCATTTGTCCTTCGTAATTCAGAGCATCCAGACCACAGCATGGTAATCCGATGTTATCGGATCCGGATAAGAGCTGCGGACGGACAGCCAGCGAGGTTTTGCTCATCAGCTTGCTCGGAAGCGGTAGGACAGCACAAGTTAATAGACATGCATTGCTAGATTGAGAGCTTTATAGAACAACGAGGTCCTGTCAAGATTTTCCCTTACCTCTATTGTTCTCTGTAAGTCGATGTTGCAGACATTCTTCGACCAGATCTTCGATCTTATGTTCGCAGTCGATGCCATTCCTCGCTTTCGCTTCATACTTCGCAATCTTTAACATCTTGGCTCAGACAATAAAACTCGAAAGCTCGAGGGCGTAATCCTT
>JAABUL010005261.1_pt1 | contig 16310 bp, 16 predicted proteins | sample 5559151 | NCBI WGS metagenome assembly JAABUL01 (sample SAMN10711876, study PRJNA513368) | rock metagenome | isolation source: Antarctica rocks | place: Antarctica: Victoria Land, Pudding Butte sud | reverse complement strand
GCGGGCCGTCCCACGGGCGCCAAGGATTCCTACAAGCGGGCACCCTATCGCAAGAAGACGAACGAGTCACGGGAGGATGCGCCGTTGCCCTTGGCTGCTTAACGTGAATTTACCAGCACCTACTTAGGGCTTTATGGCTAACCTACCCTCAAAAGCGGAGGGGGCGGGGGGGCGAGGAGGAGAAAAAAGCCAGTTAGCCATGGGCGGAGGAGGCGAGAAGGATAACGCGTCATGGGAAAGGGGGAGCGGCTACGCCTGTTATGCTATACGATATGACCGACGACACCCTTGAGCGCGACCTGCGCCGCGCCTACGGCGCTTACGAGTATTTGCGCGCCCACGACCTCTCCGATTTTTCCACGACATCGCGTCTGCTGCATGAGGACGACTTGGATTACCTCGCGCGCCGCATAGTCGATGAGACGCGCGAGTTGTACGGCGTCATCGAGGGCACGCATGGGCATGGCGGGGGGCGCGACGATATCGTGCTCGAGGCCTATCAGAGTCTCTATTGGTTGATGGTTTTTGCCGTTGCCGCGGGCGACGGTTACGACGACCTGCGCCCCCACGAGCCACTGGCCGCCCCGACTAGCGTCGCCGTCACCCCTCAGTCCTGGCCGTCACGCGCGCTTGGTCTCCGCGACGGCGACGACGCGTGGCGTCGCCAGGCGCTGCGGGCGGGCTACGCGATCGTCGGGGCAGCCTGTATGCGCGCCGACGTCCCCCCGCGCGAACCTGTGCGGCGTGACTTGGACGAGTTGCGTGCGAAGGCGTACCTCGCCCCCTATTGGAGAGAGTTGGATGGATGAATAAAGAGCAGGCGAGGCCTGGGCGGCCGCGCCCCGACATCGCCACGCTGTCCGCGTACGTGCCGGGGCGCTCCGCCGCTGAGGTGCGGCGTCGCTATAGGGTGGACGAGGTGGTGAAACTGGCCTCAAATGAGAATCCCTTTGGGCCGTCGCCGCGCGCCGTCGCCGCCGCGACGGCCGCGCTTGCCGCGAGCAACCGCTATCCCGATGGCGGCGCTACGGCGCTACGCGCGCGTCTGGCCGCGGTCTACCACCTGGCGCCGGCCAACGTTATCGTGGGCAACGGCAGCGACGAGATTATCCTGCTCTTGGCCCTAGCCTATCTCCGGCCCGGTGAGACCGCCGTCATGGCCGCGCCGCCGTATGCGATCCACCGCAGCGCGGTCACCATCGCCGGCGGCGTCGTAGCCGGCGTCGCGCTCGCGGACCACGTCCACGACCTTGACGCGATGACTGCCGCGGTCGGGGCGGACACGAAGCTCGTCTTCGTCACCAACCCACACAACCCGACCGGTACGCACCTTGACCGCGACGTCCTGCGTCGTTTCGCCGCCCATATTCCGGCTCGTACGTTGCTAGTCGTCGACGAGGCCTATCACGACTACGTTGACGACGCGGTCCGCCACACCGCACGCGATCTACTTGGCGACTATCCGAACGTGGTCACGCTGCGCACCTTCTCCAAGGCGCATGGGCTGGCCGGGCTGCGTGCCGGCTACGCCCTCGCCCACAAGGACGTCGTGGGCACGCTCGACCGTATACGGCCGCCCTTCGACCTCAACATCGCCGCGCAGGCCGCCGCGCTCGCCGCGCTCGATGACGAGGCGCATGTGCGTCACGTCGCGCGTGAGAATCGCGCCGGTCGTGCGCGTCTCATGGCGATCGCGCGCCGCCACGGCTTGACGACGGTCCCGAGCGAGACGAACTTCGTCCTGATACAAGCAGACGCCTCGGTGACGCTCACGGAGGCCCTGATGGCGCGCGGCGTCATCGTGCGCCCTGGTGAGAACCTGGGCATGCCTGGCTGGATACGCGTCAGCGTCGGGACCAATGATGATTTGGATCGCTTCGAAGAGGCGATGGATGACGTTCTTTAGCGCCTGCGACTGCGGTCGCATGGCAGACCACGGACATTGCGGTGTCAGGGCCGACCGACCGTAGTCGACGTCGGTTTGCCATCGGGGTCCCCACCGCAGTGGGGAGGCAGTCGCAGGCTTTAGGCTTTGAGGAGAGAGCAATGGCTGATACAGAGAAAGCGCCGCTGGGCGGCACGCGGGTCGACGTGGAGGGGCCGGGGCGCATCGCGGTGCGCCGTGAGACGCGCGAGTCGTTAGTGGAAGCGCGCGTCGACGACGGGCCGCGCCGCGAGGGCACGGTCGACACCGGGCTCAATTTCTTTGACCACATGCTGGAGACGATCGCGTGGCAGGCTTGCCTCAACCTCGACGTGCGCTTCTCGCACAAGCGCTACCACCTCACCCACGTCGTCACCGAGGATGTCGGTCTGACGCTGGGCCGAGCGTTGGCGCGTCTGCTCGAAGATCGTACGCCACGGGGGGTCAACGGCCTGGGCTCGGCGCACGGCGCCATCGACGAGGCCATCGCGCTCGCCCTCATCTCATTCGAAGGGCGTGCGGGCGGCTACTACGATCTTGCTACGTCCGGCGCTCAGAAAGAGCGCGTCGAGGACATGCTCGCGGCCGACCTCGTGGCCTTCTTCGATGGACTGGCGCAGGGCGCCCGCTGCACCATCCACCTGTGCTCACTGCAAGGTGTTGACCCGCACCACGTCTGGGAGTCGATCTTCCGCGGTTTCGGCGTGGCCCTGCGCAACGCCCTCGCCCCCAACGAGTGGCGCGCTGGCCTGACGGCAGGGATCAAAGGAACGTTGGACTAATTACTAGCTACTACTAACTATTCATGTCCATACTTACCGCACACAACCTCGGTCTCGCGCACGGCGGCTTCGACGTGTTCAGCGGGATCTCGCTGGACATCCCCAACGACGCGCGTATCGGGCTGGTCGGACCCAACGGCATCGGCAAGACGACGCTGCTGCGCATCCTTGCCGGCGTGACCACGCCGAGTACCGGCTCCGTGAGCCGCGCGCGCGGCCGTACCCTTGGCTATCTGCGTCAGGAGGCTCAGGAGGTCTTTGCCGGCCGCGACCTCTCGATCTATGGCGAGTTGCTCGACGTCTTCGCCCCCTTGCGGGCGCGGGCGGAGGACCTGCACGCCATGGAGGCGCGCATGTCCGCCGGTGATACGCATGCAAGCAACGATCTGTTGACAAGCTATGGCGCCGCGCAGGAAGCTTTCGAGCGCGACGGCGGTTACACCTACGAGGTACGCATCCGCCGTACGTTGGAGGGGCTGGGCTTCGGGCGGGCGCAGTGGGACCTGCCCGTCAGCCACCTCAGCGGCGGCCAGAAGACGCGCGTGCTGCTGGCGCGGCTGCTGCTGGAAACGCCCGACCTGCTGATCCTCGATGAGCCGACCAACCACCTCGACGTGGAGGCGGTGGAGTGGCTCGAAGGGACGCTGCGCGCCTGGAGCGGCGCCCTGCTGGTAGTCTCGCACGACCGCTACTTCCTCGACCGCACCGTCGACCACATCTGGGACATGAGCCGCGCCGGCATCGATACCTATCGCGGCGCCTACAGCGCCTACGTGGGGCAGCGTCAGGAGCGCTGGGAGCGGCAGCAGGCCCTCTTCGTCGAGCACAAGGAGCGCTTGGAGAAGGAGCTTGACTACATCCGGCGCAACATCGCGGGGCAGCGCACCGACCAGGCTAAGGGTAAGCTGCGCCGGCTCAGCCGCGAACTCAAGGCCATCGAGGAACTCGGTCTGTTCGAGGCCATCGGCAAAAGCTGGTCCGAGACCGGCGTGGGCAACGTGCATCCCATGAGCGTCGACGAGGCCGCCACGCGCATCGGGGCGCTGCAGCCGCCCGCCGCACGCCCCGCGCTGGCGATGCGGCTCAAGGCCGTGGGGCGCGGCGGCGACCTCGTGTTGCGCACCAAAGACCTGGAGGTCGGCTATCCCGGCAAGCCCCTGTTCGCGGCCGTCGATATCCTGCTGCGGCGCGGCGAGTGCGCCGCTCTGATCGGCCCCAACGGTGCCGGCAAGACCACCTTCCTACGCACCGTGCTGGGCGAGCAGCCGCCGCTGGCCGGCGACGTGCGGCTGGGCGCGGGCCTCAAGGTCGGCTACTTCGCGCAGGCGCACGATCGGCTGAACCCCGACAGCAGCGTGGTCGAGGAGTTGATGGCGCATCGCCCGGTCATGACCATCTTCGAGGCGCGCGACTACCTCGCGCAGTACCTCTTCCGCGGCGAGGACGTGTTCAAGCCGGTCAAGGCGCTCAGCGGCGGCGAGCGCGGGCGGCTGGCCCTGGCTATCCTGGCCGTCGACGGCGCCAACGTGCTGCTGCTCGACGAGCCGACCAATCACCTGGACATCCCGGCGCAGGAGGCGTTACAGGAGAATCTGGAGCGTTTCGCGGGCACGCTGCTGATCGTTTCGCACGACCGTTACCTGGTCGACCGGCTGGCTACGACAGTGTGGGAGGTGCGCGACGGGCGGCTGCGCGTGTTCGAGGGCAACTATCAGGAGTTCGCGGCGGCGCGCGAGGTGGAGTTAGCGCGCGCCAAAGAGGCGCGAGACGCCGTTAAGGCGCGCGAGCCCGCGCGGCGCGACGAGCCAGCCGCCAACGTGGGAGAGGGGAGCCTGCGCGAGGAGCGCAAGAGCCTGCGCGAGGAGCGCAAGAGCCTGCGCGAGGAGCGCAAGAGCCTGCGCGAGGAGCGCAAGAGCCTGCGCGAGGAGCGCAAGAGCCTGCGCGAGGAGCGCAAGCGCGCCGACGCGCTGACCAAGCTGGAAGGGCAAATCGCCGCGGCCGAAGCCCAGTTGGCCGACTGCTCGCGGCGGCTGCAAGAGGAGAGCGAGGCGCAACGCCACGACGAGGTCGGGCGCCTGGGCGAAGAGTACACCATGACGCAGCGGCAACTCGAGGACCTCATGGCCGAATGGCTCGTCCTCGCTGGCGACTGATATCCCCGTGCCTTCTTCTCGCCCCCCGCCCCCTCCGCTTTCGAGGGTAGGTTAGCCATAAAGCCCTAGGGATGAGAAGCGGCAAGAGAGCGATGGGACAGGCCACCCTGCTACGCTGGAAGGTGCTAAATCGACCAGTTGTAGAAAGGGGAGGCCATGTCTCATCAAGGGGGAGTATCACAATGGATCGCGGAGGTGTCAAGCCGCTTGGGGTGGTGACGCCCGCGCAGGCACGGGTCTTGGCGTATTGGAGCTATGGGATGGTGCTGACGCAGTCGTGCGGCCTGACCACGGTGGCCACATTCCTGGCGACGCTGCTGGGGACGACCTATGGCGCGCAGCGCCAACAGGTGCGCGAATGGTGCTATGATGCGGCGGATCAACGCGGAAAAGGCCGGCGGGAGGTCGCTGTGAGCGTCTGCTTCGCGCCGCTGCTCGGCTGGGTGCTGGCGCTGTGGCCGCCGGCGGAGCGCCGACTGGCCTTGGCGCTAGACGCGACGACGCTGGGGCAGCGCTTCACGGTACGGGCGATCAGCGTGGTCTACCGTGGGGGCGCCATCCCGGTGGCCTGGCACGTTGTGCCGGCTACGACAAAAGGAAAATGGCGGCCGCACGGGGAGCGTCTGCTCCGGCAGGTGGGTGCCGAGGCGCCGGAGGATTGGCTGGTCATCGTGTTGGCCGACCGCGGCTTGTAGGCGCGCTGGCTCTTCCAGGCGATTGTGGCACAGCACTGGCATCCGTTCCCGCGTATTAATCAGCAGGGGCAGTATCGTCCGACGGGCCAGACGCGCGTCCGGCCGCTGGCGACGGTGGGCGGCCGCGGGACCGCCGGGTGGAAGGGCGCGCCAGCCGGCTCTGGTTGGCGCTGGCGGTCGCCACGCGGTGGACCGTGAGCGTCGGCGGAGCCGTCGAGGCCGCCGCGGACGGCAGCGCCAGCACCTTGGAGGCGCTAACGGCCGACCTGGGCGTCCCTCTGGTGGTAACGCCGACCCGACGCTCCCGTCCACGCCTCTTGCGTTGTTTCCGGCGCGGTGTCATCCACATCTGTGCCACCCTGCTCGCGGGGCGTCCACTCCCACGGGGCCACTTCGTCCCGTTGCCTTGGCCCACGGCCTTCCCAACGGCCTCACCCGCCCCGGTTCGACAGGTGGCGTAATGGCAGCATGGCTAACCTACCCTCAAAAGGCGGGGGGGGCGAGGGCGCTTCCGCTGGAACGCTTTGTGCAATCGTTCCCTCGTGCCCCCAGGGATACAACGCCGAGATGTTAGTAGCGTAGTGTAGGGTCGGGTACAGTATTTAGTAGAGGTACTTCTACCTTTCTTACTCTCCAGGAGGCATATCGTGAACGACCCGCGCAAAAACGACCCGTTACGGGGCGGGCCCAACAATAATAGTAATGGACCAAATAACCAGCCGCCGCGCCGGCGTATCTCCGGCCGCGTGTGGCTCATCATCACCGCCGTCGTCGTCCTATTGTACCTGCCGTACTACCTCTCGCTCCTGCCCAACACTAATAAGGGGCCGGTGGCGACGCTCTCCTATAGCGAATTCACAACGCAGGTTACACAAAACAACGTCAAGACGGCGCACATTTCGTCGACCACCGTCACGGGCGACTTCAAGAAGCAGTACCCGCAGAGCGGCAAGACCTACCCCAGCTACACTGCCGCGCTACAGTCACAACCTTCGGTTCCCGACACGACGCTTATTCCGCTGTTGAAGCAGCACAACGTCGCCATCACGTTTGTGCCCGACACAACGCCGGCGTGGCTCAATATCGTCGGCGACCTGCTCAGCATACTGCCCTTCCTGCTGATCGTCGGCTTCCTCTACTTTGGCACACAGGCGGCGCGCCGCCAGCAGCAGGGCATCTTTGGCTTCGGGCAGAGCAAAGCAAAGCTCTACACCGAAGAACGCCCCAGCACGACCTTCGGCGACGTTGCCGGCGTCGAGGCAGCTAAGAACGAACTCTCCGAGGAGGTCGACTTCCTACGCGACCCCACCAAGTATCATAAGCTCGGCGCGCGCATCCCCAAGGGCGTGCTGTTGGTGGGCCCGCCCGGCACCGGCAAAACGCTGCTCGCGCGCGCTGTCGCCGGCGAGGCGCATGTGCCGTTCTTCAGCATCAGCGCGACCGAGTTCGTCGAGGTCTTCGTCGGCGTCGGCGCCAGCCGCGTGCGTGACCTCTTCGACAAGGCCAAGGCGGCCGCGCCGGCCATCGTCTTCATCGACGAGATCGACGCCATTGGCCGCCAGCGCGGCAGCGGCGGCCCGCTCGGCGGCGGCACCAACGACGAGCGCGAGCAGACGCTCAACCAGCTGCTCGTCTCCATGGACGGCTTCGAGCCGAACCAGGCCGTAATCGTGCTCGCCGCTACCAACCGCCCCGACGTGCTCGACCACGCGCTGCTGCGCCCCGGCCGCTTCGACCGCCAGGTGCAGGTCGATCCGCCGGATCGGCGCGGACGTGAGGCTATCTTGCGCATCCACACACGCAACATCCCGATGTCGGGCACGGTTGATCTCGCCTCCATCGCGCAGGCCACGCCCGGCATGAGCGGCGCCGACCTATCCAACCTGGCTAACGAGGCCGCGCTGACCGCCGCTCGCAAGGGCGAGTCGCAGGTCAACCCGCATGACTTCGAGGAGGCGCTCGACCGCATCACGCTCGGCGCGCCCGGCGCGGCGCTGATGAACGAGGACGAGCGGCGGCTCGTGGCCTACCACGAGGGCGGGCACACCCTGGTCGCCTTCATGCTGCCCAACGTCGACCCTGTGCACCGCGTCACCATCACGCCGCGCGGCCGCAGCCTGGGCGTGACGCAGTTCCGTCCCATCGACGACCGCCGTAACTACCGGCGCGACTACCTGCTCGACCGTATGGCCGTGGGGCTGGGCGGACGCGCCGCCGAGGAAATCTCGTGCGACGACATCACGTCGGGCGCGCAAAACGACTTGCAGCAGGTCACGGGCATGGCCCGCGCCATGGTGACGCAACTCGGCATGTCAACGGAGCTGGGTCCCGAGTACTTCGGCGGCTCAGGCGACGACGCGTTGAACGGCCGCTTCAACCCCTGGGAGCCCAAGGAGTATAGTGATGAGACGGCCAAGCGCATCGACGCCGCCGTGGCGCGCCTGATCGACGAGGCGCACGAGCGCGCGCTCAAGACGCTAACCAACAACCGGCCCATGCTCGACGCCATCGCTGAGGCCCTGATGAAGGATGAGTCGCTGGACCGCAACCAACTCACCGCTATCGTCAATGCGCACCGGCCCGACGGCATGGAGCCTATCCCCGTCCCCACCGGCCCCGCCACGCCGTACCCGGACTCGCCGGAGCCGGTGACGAGCGTGTAGCCAAGTCGGAAGTCGGAAGTGGTACGAGGCGGGTGGCAAAGTTCATGAACTTTGCCACCCGCCTTTGTGACATCGCGATCGGGCCAATCGCGGCCAGACCAGTCCTCACGACTTCCGACTTCCGACTTCCGACTTCCGACTTCCGACTTCCGACTTCCCGTCACTGGCATACCTCTTGCGTGACCTATAGACAAGCGTTGGCGAGAGTAATGCGACGGGATAATAAGCCGTGGAGGACATAACGACGCGTGACATCGATGCTGTGCGGCGTGAGAACGAAGAGTTGCGCGCCTCGGCCACACACAATGCCGAGCGCGCGCGCCGCCTTGCACGTTTGCGTGGCATTACGGCGCACCTCGCCGCCTCGCTCGACCGCGCGGCCCTCTTCGACGAGATCGTGCGCGCCACGGGAGATATGGCCTCGTCACAGGGCGCGGCCCTGCTGCTGGTCGATGAACCAGTGGCGCTGTTACGCGTGGAGGCCGGGCAGGGCTTACACGGGGAGCTTGGCGTCGGCGCGCATATGCCCCTTAAGGGGAGCTTCGCCACGCGCGCCCTGGAGGCGCGGGACGTGGTGGCGATAGAGGAGACCGCGGCGGAACCTAACGTGCCCGTCCTGACGCTCGCCAATGGCGCCCGCCCGGGCTCCATGATTGTCGCGCCAATCCGCGTGGAAGGACGATCCTTCGGTGTGATCGAGGCCTACTACGCCGCGCCACGCGTCATCCCACACGACGACGTAGAGATGCTCGACGCGCTCTCCGATGTCGCGGCCATCGCCCTGCGCAACGCGACCGCCTACGCGCGCATCCTGGAACAGGGCGCCGAGCTGGCACGGCGTAACGAAGAGTTGGCGCGTCAAAAGGAAAAGCTGGCTCAATTAAACGACGAGTTGCGCCGCGCCAACGTCCTCAAAAGTCAATTCCTCTCCACGATGAGCCACGAACTGCGCACACCCCTCACCAGTATTATCGGCTTCGGCTCCCTATTGCTGCGCGGACGCAAGGGTGAGAGCCTGAGCGAACGCCAGCGTGACAACACCGAGCGCATCCTATCCTCGGCGCGCAATCTGGTGACGATTATCAACGACATCCTGGACCTCTCGCGCATCGAAGCCGGCCGCCTCGACATATTCCGACGTGAGGTCGACCTGCGCGAGTTGCTGGAGGCGCTGCGCGCCGAGATCGAGCCACAGGCGCGGAGTAAGGGGCTGTACGTGCGCGTCGAGGCGGACCCCGACCTTGATCGTGTCATCACAGACCGGGATCGGCTGCGCCAGGTGCTGGTCAACCTCGTCGGCAACGCCGTCAAATTCACGCCGCAAGGAGGTGTCACCGTACAGGCCGCGAGGGCGGTCAACGCTATCACCATAACCGTCCAGGACACTGGCGTCGGCATCCCGCTCGATCAGCAGGAGCGTATCTTCGATGAATTCTACCAGGCCGACCAGTCCAACACGCGCACGGCCGGCGGCACGGGACTCGGCCTGACCATCTCGCGGCGCCTGACGGCCCTGCTTGGCGGACGGCTCACGTTATCCAGTACGCCGGGCGCCGGCAGCGCGTTCGCGGTCGTCTTACCGGCAACACCGCGCGCCCACGCCATCCCCGGTCCCGAGCCACCCGGCGCGCCTGTCCCGTCGGCGCGGGAGCGGCGCGTCCTCGTCATCGACGACGATCCCGAGATAGTCGTGCTGCTGGAGCGCGCGCTCGAAGGCAGCGCCTATAGCGTGTTCGGCGCGCTCTCGGCCGATGACGGCGTGCGTAAGGCGCATGAGCTACAGCCCGACGCTATCCTGCTCGACGTCATGATGCCCGAGACCGACGGCTGGCGCGCGCTGCACCGCCTCAAGCGAGATCCAAAGATCGCCCACATCCCGGTCGTCATGCACACCATCGTGGACGACCAGGCCCTCGGCTTCAGCCTGGGCGCGACGGACTACCTCGTCAAGCCGGTGGAGCGCGGGCAGTTGCTGGCCGCGCTCGCCAAGCTCACGCCCGTGAGCGCGGGTCCCGTCCTCGTCGTCGACGACGACGAGAACATCCGCGCCTTACTGGCGAGCATACTGATCGAGGAACAGATCTCCGTGAGCGTGGCCGCCAACGGGGAAGAGGCGCTGCGCATCGTCACACAGCAGACGCCGCGCCTCGTGCTGCTCGACTTGATGATGCCGGGGATGGACGGCTTCGAGGTGCTGCGGAGGCTACGCGCCGACGAGCGCACGCGGCATATCCCCGTCGTCATTGTGACGGCGAAAACCCTGTCACCTGAGGAGGAACGGTTGTTGAGTACGGAAGCATCGATGGTCGTCACCAAAAACGGCGTGCCGCTCACGCGCTTGCTCGATCAGGTGCGCGCGGTGCTGGAGACGGCGCTGTGAGCGCGCCCCGACCGGTGGGGCGGCGGGTGCTGCTGATCGAGGACGCCGAAGATATCGTCGAACTGGTGACGAGCCTCTTCGACGACGAGGGCTACGCCTATACCGTGGCTACGGACGGCGAAGAGGGGGTCGCCGCGGCGCACGCTTGTTCGCCCGACGTGATATTGCTGGACCTCTCGCTGCCCAAACTCAGCGGCTGGGACGTCATCCAGCGCCTGCGCGACGACGGCCTGCGCACGCCGGTCGTCGCGCTCACCGCCCACGCCATGCGCGGCGACCGCGAACGCGCCCTCGCCCTTGGCTGCGATGACTACCTGAGCAAGCCTTTCGAGATCGACGAGTTGTTGGCTGTGCTGGAGCGGTACACGAAGTAGTCGGAAGTCGGAAGTCGGGAGTCGGGAGTCGGAAGTCGGAAGTCGGAAGTCGTTAGAGCGTCGTTCCCCCATCACCAATCCGCCAGGGCGTCATCCACTTCCACTTCCAAGCGTCTAACTTGATTTGTTTTACTATCTTCCGACTTCCGACTTTCACTTTCGACTTTTGACTAACCTCCGAGGCCCAATTCCGCTGCGTGCGCCTGCATGGCCGCGACGACGAAGGCGATATGCTCGTCGAGGGCGACGCCAAGCTCGGCCGCGCCGTCGATGATGTCCTGGCGGTTGACATTGCGCGCGAAAGCCTTGTCTTTCATCTTCTTGCGCACGGCGGCCACATCGACATCGGCGATGTTACGCGACGGCCGCACATAGGTTACGGCGGTAATGAGGCCCACCAACTCGTCGCAGGCGAACAGCGCCTGGTCCATTGGGTGTGAGCGCGGCACATTGAGATAGGTAGCGTGCCCCTGGATGGCATAGATCACGCCTTCGGGGATGCCGTGTTCACGCAGGATCGGCGTGCCGGCGGCGGGGTGGCGCTCGGCGTCGGGATGGATCTCCCAATCGAAGTCGTGCAGCAGCCCTGTCAGGCCCCAGGTGTCGGGGTCGCCGTCGTAGCGCGGCGCGTAGGCGCGCATCGCCGCCTCGACGCCGAGGCAATGGTTAATCAGGGTAGGACTCTTCACATACTCGTGCAGCAGCGCCAGGGCTTCATCGCGTGTCATCAGAACTCTTTTCTTCTATCGTATTATGTCACGTATGGTAGACATAGGCATGGGACCTATCATACTCACCAGTATAAGCGGGTGGGTCGTGGCGCTGCTGCTCCCTCTCACGATCGCCATCCCACTCCGGCACAGCCGCGTACAGCGCGCCATCCTGCCGGCGTTGCGCCCGCATTTCTGGCTGGGCTACGGCATCGCCATCCTCGCGATCGCCCACGCGGGGATAGCGGCGGGCCTCGGCGTGGCGCTGCGCGCGAACACAACGGGCGTCTACCTGGCGACGGGCGCGCTGCTGCTCGTATTCCTGCAGTTGTTCCTGGGTCTGCTGCTACGCGAGCCCAGCCTGCGGCGGCGTCCCGTGGTGCGGCGGCGGCACATCTGGGTTATGGTCGGCATCGTCGCGCTAGCGATTGGACACATCGCGCTCAATAGTGCGCTGCTGCAGCGGTTCATTAGATAGCTTGACAGGCGCCAGTTAAACTATCTACAGTTCTTCCCATTCCTCGCGCTCAATGTCCGCTTCGCGTAGCAACCTACTCAGCAAGCCAACATCTATGTCTCCCGCATGGGGATTAGGTAGGCGCAAAGCAAAATCGCCACGCTTCATGAACTGATGCTTGCCGCCTGGGTAAGGGCCGTCAAAGCCCAACTGGCGTAGGTAGCGTATAAGGTCACTACGCTTAATCGGGCCGAAGGTCGGCACTTTAAGATGCCTTTGAGCTTGCAAAGGATATGCTGATGCCGTCGATACTGGGCAGGGACATATGCTCCGATACGCGGAACAATATCCACTCTTCCAAGACTTCCTCCAACTCGTCTCGACATGCCTCTAATGTCGTCGCATTAGCCCACACACCTTTCAGCTCGGGAATATGTCCATAGAATGTGCCATCATCAGAGAGCATTTCGTATCTTGCCTTACGCATCGCCGCGCGAATATAGCTCGTTAGCATAATCCCTGTCTCCACTAACTTACATACACGTTACAACCGTACACGACACATAATAATAGCACGATCAAGACTCAAGGGCGCGGGCGACTGTCTTCCTCTTATAGCCAACCCTTCTCCTTCGCGACGCGCGCGGCTTCGACGCGGTTGTGCGCGTTGAGTTTCTGGATGGCCACGGAGAGGTAGTTGCGCACGGTGCCCTCGGAGAGGTATAGCTGCGATGCGATGGCGGCGATGCTGGCGCCCGACGCGGCGACGGCCAGCACGGTGCGCTCGCGCTCGGAGAGCGGGTTGTTACCCTCGCTGAGCGCCGCCGTGGCCAGCGCGGGGTCGACGACGCGCTCGCCGGCGAGGACGCGGCGGATGGCGACGGCCAGTTGCGCGGCGGGGGCGTCCTTGAGCAGGAAGCCGCTGACGCCGCTCTCCATCGCACGGCGCAGGTAGCCCGGCCGCCCAAAGGTGGTTAGAATGATCACGCGGCAGGACGGCGCCTGGGCATGTAATAGAGCGGCGGCGCTGAGGCCATCTCCGCCCGGCATCTCGATGTCGAGCAGCGCCACGTCCGGCCGCGCCTGTAGAACGGCGGCCACGACCTCGTCGCCGCGCGACACCTCGGCCACGATCTCGATGTCACCCTCCAGCGCCAGCAACGCCGCCAACGCGCCGCGCACCATGGCCTGATCCTCGGCCAACAGCACTCGGATCATACGTTTTGTTCCGCCCTGGCCTGTCGCGGAGCAGGGTCCAAAGTGGAGGCAAGCGCCTCATGTGTGGCGGGCGAAAGCGGCAGTCGCGCGCACAGACGGAAGCCGCCCGCTGCGTCCGGGCCGGCCGTGAAGTCGCCGCCCTGCGCGGCCACGCGCTCGACCAGTCCGCGCAAGCCGCTGCCTGTCCCCATTTCAGGGCAGGCGGCGCCACGGCCATCGTCGACCACGTCTAGGGTCACCGTCGCGGCGGCGCGTGTGATGTGGATCGTACACCGTGTGGCCCCGCTGTGCCGGATCACGTTGGTCACCCCTTCGCGCACGACCCAGGCCAGGACGGCCTCCGTCACGGCGGGCAGCGCGGCGGGCGCGGCGTCGCACCAATAGGCGATGCCGGCCGCGGCCAGCATCTCGCGCGCGCCGCGCAACTCCTCCACCAGGGTAGGTTGGCGGTAGCCGGCCACGGCTTCGCGCACCTCGCGCAGCGCCGCACGCGCCACGCTCTCCACGTCGCGGATCTCCGGCCCGGCGCGCTCAGGAGACACGTCGACCAGGCGGCCGGCCAGTTCGCTTTTGAGCACGATCAGCGAGAGGCTGTGCCCCAGCAGATCGTGCAAGTCGCGTGCGAACCGTAGACGCTCCTCGCTCACGGCCAGCCGCGCGATCTCCTCGCGCGCCGCGCGCAACTCCCGGATTGTCCGCACCATACCAATGCTGCTGATGATGCTATAGCCGCCCGCAGGGATCAAAAGAATGACATACAGCAGCGTCGACCAATCGGCATGCAGGCTCAGGCCAAGCGCGGCGGTGAACACCGTGAGGGCGGCGACAACGCGGCTCGCGTGGCGCGGGGGGAGCGTCATGCTCGACGCGGTACCGGTGTAGATGAAGAGATACAGCCAACTGCTATCGCGATAGGTCAGCGTGAGGGCGAGCGGCACGGCCATAAGGAAGGCGAGCACGACCCAGGTGAAGCCCGGCGTGCGGCTCACGGGCGGCTGGGCGAACCAATCGCACCGTAGGACAACCCCCCACGCGTAGACGACGGCGAAGATGACGAGGGCGGCTAGCGAGATGAGCGGGCGCGCGGTCAGCGGCCGCATCTGTAGCAGCGTCACGATCGGGTACACGAGGAAAAGCAGCCAGATCAGCCCGAACAGCCGCCCGACCAAGGCGCGACGCTCACCGGCCTCCGCATCATGCTCCGCACTCATGGCGGCGGTATCGGGCCGTGCCACCTGCTCATCGTCCACCAGTCGTCCCACCCTCTACGCTGCCCGCAGTCCTCTATCCATCTATAATCAGCGCGCTGATTCTACGCGCACGCCGCCGAGCACGGCGAACACCGTGATGCGCACCCTTCGATCACGCGCCGCCTCGGCGTCTTGATCGACCTCGACGTTGCGCCCCCCCAAGATCGAAACGCCGTCGACGATAACCGGGATGTCGCGGGGCACGGTAATGCGCGTTCCACCGAGGAGTGAGAAGACGGTGACACGCGTGTCACCCTCGTCCAGGATGGCCTGCGACAAGTCGAGCCGCGAGCCGCCCAGAACACTGACGGAGATGATTGAGTGATCGGCGTGCCAGCGACCACGCGGGGTAGTACTGCCACCTAGAATACTAACAAAAAACATTGATCTCCCTTTCTATGCTCCTGAGGCATACCACATCGTACTATACTGTATACCGTATTCCGCCTACCCAAACGACTTCTGATCCTCGCGCCGGTAGGCGCGCACCGCGATGACGACGAAGGCGATGCCGTAGCCGAGCAGCCACAACGTGGGAGTGCTGAGAGGCTCTTTAATGTCGTAGCCGATCGCGTTCCAGGCCAATTGCCCATAGCGATAGGTCGGCAGATAGGGCGCGATTTTCTGGATGAAGCTGGGCAACTGCTGCATGGGGATGAACAACCCCGAAGCAAACGAAAGGATCAGAAAGATGATCTGGATGATCGGGGCCGCCGCGGTGGGGCTAGCCAAATAGCCGACGGCGAAACCCAGCGCGATAAAGGGCAGCGCGCCAAGCAGCAAGCGCCCCGTCAGGACCAGCCACATCCCCGCGTCCATGCGTATGCCGCCGGCGATCGCCGCGAACGTGAACAGAATCAGCAGCATCAGCAAGGCAAAGACCAGGGCTGTCAGCACCTTGGCCCCCAGGTAGACGATCGGACGCAGCGGCGTGGCGCGTATCAGCACATTCATACGCTGGCCGCGCTCGACCGCGACCCCTACACCAAATGAAAAGAGCATCACACTGATGACCCCATACGCCGCGAACGAGGCCAGGATATACCGGCCCGCGCTCACGGCGCCCTCCTGGTAGTGGGCGTTGGGCAGGCCAAAGAAAGCGAAGAAAATCGCCGGCAGCGCCAGACTAACGATACTGAAGCCGGGGTTGCGCCACAGCTTCAGAAATTCGGCCCTGGTCTGCCGCCACAGCATTGGCCCAATGGGGGCCACGCCACGCGTCGTCGGGTTTGTTATAGCCGCGGGTACAGCGCTCATGTTGTCTCTCCTTCAGGTGGAAGTCGATAGTCGGAGGTCGATAGTCGATGGTCGATGGTCGATAGTCGTCAGTCATCCCGCGACCGCAGTCGCCGTGCTTTGCCATGCGACCGCAGTCGCAGGCCAGACCTACTCGTTATGCGTCAGGGTCAGGAACGCCTCTTCCAGGCCGGCGCCGACGACTTCGAGATTGCGCAGGCTTGCGCCGCGTGCGAAGAGCGCCCGCAACACCGCTTCGGGCTCGGGGCTCAACAGCGAGGCATGATGCGCGGCCAGTCGCAGGGTCTGCACGGGCAGGCCGGCGAAAGCCGCGTCGTCGAGGGCGCATTGCATCACGGTAGATCTTACTTTCAGGGAGATGTTGCCTCACGAATAATGTAACCCGAAGCGATCGTGCCACCGGCACAGTGGAGGGGAGAAAAAGTGAGGTCCAGCATGAGTTTCCAG
>JAABUL010005260.1_pt1 | contig 16312 bp, 20 predicted proteins | sample 5559151 | NCBI WGS metagenome assembly JAABUL01 (sample SAMN10711876, study PRJNA513368) | rock metagenome | isolation source: Antarctica rocks | place: Antarctica: Victoria Land, Pudding Butte sud | reverse complement strand
CGTCCCCGACAGTACCTTTGACGCTGGACCCTCTTTGCCTATCAATCGCCACCTTCGGCCACGATCGCCAGTCGTAGGAGTTGGACGTCGGGCCTTATCACTGGTCGGCGTAGCACCCTGACACGAGGCTCATCTACAACGACGCCTCAAATCCCACTTCTCAAGACTCGCTATACGAGAATCTCAGCTCCACACCGGTCGGTCAGCTCAATGAGATCCGGCACACTCTCGGTCTCGCTATCAAGTTTGCGGAGTCCCTCTTGACCGCTTTAGACATACAAGCCAAAACGCTGGTCTCGCGATGATCAGTCACGCGACACGCCAGCGGAAAAGGTCTTCTCCCTTAAGCTCTTATCTTCGGCCAAGGAAAGAGTGGCTGCATTATTACGTGGGATTGGAGATCACCTTTGCCTGATAATAGGTCTATAGGATGTACAGTCTGTGGCTTAGTCTCACGCCTTCATCTGCAAGCTGGCCTGAGCAGTAAAGGATACCTTCTTTGTGCTTTTCCTGTCATATATGTCCCCCTGTCAATGCCAAAAACTCAAGGCGGTCATCACAAAGCTTGAAAGTTTGGCTCGTGATGGGGTGATGGTAGGTCACACAGTTCCTGCCTGAGTTTTCCTTCATCTGCATGCTGGCCGAAGCATTGGAAGATATTGCTTGCATGAATACATACATACGGCATATGAGGCACATTTATCTATTATGAAACCCGAAAGTTTGTGCTGGTATTGTCAATCGATATTCTTACAGGCTACAGAACTATCACGGTGCTACGTCGACCAGCAAATAGGCCCGACGCTCAGCTCCTGGAATCGGCGACGGTCGTCTGAGCTTCGGCAAAGTTGGACTACCGTGGTCGAACTTGGCTGGAATAACTCGAGGACACGCGTGGGTGTAGCCGAGATGAATGCCGGTCGAGTAGCGTGGGCTAGAGATGCAGAGGCTATGAGTAGGCTAGGTAACTATAGTGACTCTAAATGACTTTCAGTGACTTTCAGTGACTTTCAGTGACTTTCAGTGACTTTCAGTGACTTTCAATCTCGAATCGCTGGTTCTCCCCGACTCTCAAGTCCATCCCTTTTATACATCGTCTTCCAGGCCTATCTTCGGTCCTTCTCGTTCGAGTTCAATGGTGTTTCGTCGTCGGCGAGGGGAAGCGTAGCGAGCACAGTAGAGGCGAGCAGAGACAATCGGCGTTTGAATAGTGACAGTGATAGCCTCGTTTTGTAGTATCAAAACAAAGCTCGAAACTTTGCATGATGATGGGTCCATATGCCACACATATGCTGCCAGAGTATCCTTTGCGTGCACCGGCCGTGGTATGCGAGATATCGAAGGTGACCTGGTGAGATGATAGTGAGGCTCATGAGATCGGTGGTGACTGATGCATCTACCGTCACAAGTCGTAAAGGGAAGCGATTCAACGGTGGATGTCAGGAGGTGAAGGTTCGTAAGGTGCCACCTGTCCTTTTCCTTACTTGGGGCCTTATGGCTCGGGAACGGCCAGTCGAAAGATCTCACTCCTGCGGCTGATAACTCGGCTGAGGAAGACCTAAGGTATCAAGGAGATCGCTAGGCAGAACCCCTTTGATGACGGAGCTAGAACAATGGTCACGTGCGAAAGCTGCCAGGGCCTAATCACCTTACGGCCGAGAACTCGGTTGACGTCTGTCCAGGTGGATCTTCAACACCTCCCTACCTCCTCCGTTCTGGTTGCCGGCGCAGAGCTAGGTATCGGACTCGGCCTCGTCAGGGCCTAGCTCCAGCGCGACCCCTCCACCCGGGTGATCGCGACCTCCATCGATCCCACCGCCAATGGCGAGCTGAAATCCACCTTCCGAACTTACCCCAACCGTCTCATGATCATTTCTCCTCTTGATATGCTGGACCAAAAACCCATTGATGCAGCGGTAACGGAGATCAAGCGATATGCCGAGACGCTAGAGACAGTCTGGCTGAACGCGGCGGTCTCGCTCGGCGGTTTCCATACGGCGGACAAGATGGTACCAGACAATCCTGGACGAACAACTCCGCGTCAACGTGGTGCGCTCACCCGCGCAGCCCCACTACATCATCAGTGATTCCATTCACAGGTCGGTCCCGCTTTCGCACCGTTCCTGCTCGCTAGCAAGTCGATGAATCGGACATTGGTGTTTGTCATTTCGTGTGATGCATCGATGGACGATATACATGAGGTCGACGTCCTTCTGCGATGAATTTTTCTCGTTGGATTTCGATGGGCCGATGCCGGCTTACTCGATTTCAAAGTGGGTCTTCCCTCTCGGTCCTGTTCTCGTTTGACGTCTGATAGGGCCGCCTTGAACATGCTTTCTCGCCAATGGGAAGGGCGTCAAGGTCGTAGCTGTCCACCGTGCGTTGCCCTTCTCGGCTACTGTTGTCCAAGAGCGGAGCAAGACTGACAGCCGCATCTTCGTAGCCGGTCCTGTGCCTGGACCGATGAACCCCGGAAAAGGCCCGCTCATGCTCACGGTCGAGCAGAGCGTCGGAGGGATGCTCAAGCATGTGGATGAGGTATTTTCAACACGGGGAATGGGATACTCGCGTGGGACGGACGGATCTGGTCGTGGTGAGCGGGAGATGCTCAATATTGTCTGTCAGTCCAGCCATTAGTTCCCAATCGGCCAGCTGATGAGTTTGGAGTATTGATAGAGTATAGATGTGATACATGTACATCATGAGTGGTCGGCCGACTGTCTGAGCTATCTCCTTGCGTATCATCAGCATGACGCTCGCAAGGGTTTGATCGACGAGCAGCCTTGAGGATGTGTGGCTTTCAATGGACGATTTCCTTCTTCATGGCTCTTGCTTTTGACGTCTATCGATCTATGGCATGTGGGATATGGTAATCACCTCGACACAGTTGCAATACTTCTGACTGCTAAGTCCAGCTACACCCGCTCAACTAGCCGCAAACGCCTCAATGACCTTCCGATCCACCCCCTCCCTCTCCTCTTTCATCATCCCACTCATTCTCCTCGCCTCCTCCCTCATGCTCTCCCCCTCCTCCCTCATGCTCTCCCCCTCCTCCCTCATGCTCTCCCCCTCCTCCCTCATGCTCTCCCCCTCCTCCCCTCTTGCCCTCCCTATCACCTCCCTAAATTCCCTCACCACATCTTCCCTTCTTCCAGTCACATCCACGCCTCTCATCGCTGGCCTCTTATCTGCCCGGATCTGGAGGAACTCAAAATGCCAGCGGTTTCTCCCTTGTCGAGAGCCGAGCTGCGCTTACAGCCTGATCGTTATGTGCGAGAGGCCAAGTCATCATGGGTACGCCCGCGACTATAGATTCGCCGATAGAGGACCACCCGCCATGGGAGAGGAAGAAGGAGATAGACGGATGGGTGAGCGTACCGATTTGGTCGAACCATCCTGCGTGGAACAGCGCGTTCTTACACGGGGCGGCGGTGATGCGGTCGATGAGGGGTTGGGGGACCGAATCGGGCATGAGGGCGGTGAGGATGAAAGGTTGTTCCAGTTCTAGCAGGACGGCCTCGGATTATCAGTGAAGTGGATTGATCGATCTGCGGGATTTGCACCTATGAGAGTGTCGACGTGGCTCAGAGGAAAATGCATGGACCTGACATCATTCATGAGCGCATACCGAAAGAACGGAGTCGAACCCACCCAAAGCCTATAAGAATCACGCTCCTGTCCTTCTGCCCATCTAAGAACGTCTTGATATCCCCCTCCGCCAGCACCGGCTCTACTTTTCCCCAAGCTCTGGGTCCGAGCGCGTTCCCTGCGGGAAGAAGCTTGACATACGGCTTACAAGCCTCGATGATTGGTCCTTCCAGCGCATGGGAGGAGCACGAGAGAATCGAATCGGCTGTTTTCAAGAACTTCCAGAGTCCGATCCAGAACGGCGCATGCTCTGCCTCAAATCAGCAAGGGGAGAACAACGACGGGGCAGGGAAGAACCATCAGGAATAGGGATGTTCTCTGCTTCTCGCTCGTAGTCGTGCATCTCGCCAATACCGGGGACGGATACCGTCTTCCCGCTAAGCTCGAGTTCGCCAGTCTTGTTCTTCAACAACTACCGAGCGGGGTCTCGTCAACATGGGCTTCCTCCCATTTACAGGCTGGGGCCGGAGAGATTGTACTCACCTTGAAAAGGGACACATCATCCCCGCCTATTCGTTGATTGATCTCTGCAATATCGCCAGCTCCACTTGGCGCCGGAGCTGAGGGAATCGTCAACTACAACTCATATCACTGAAGCTCGAAAACTCACCGACGAGGGTATACAGCATCGCCCCACTACAATTCCAATTCAACACCACCCTCCGCTTCCGGCAGAGCACTTCGCGTCATACCCACCAACATCCGCCCCGCCCCCTGATCCAGGATCACTTTACTAGGCTTCGGATCAACTGCTCCTAGGGCATCGGAGAAACCGGAGGCGCACTGGGTCATGATTGTCACGATCGCGCTCGGGCCTGGTGGGATGAGCGAGGGGTCGCCGATGGGGATGAGGTGGAGGCGGGATTGGATAGGGAGGGGGTAGGTCGTCCAGTCCGCCAGGACGTTTTCATCTGCTCATTTCAGCTAGGCGCAGGTGAGGGTAGAAGAGAAGTACTTTGGACACAGTGGTATACGAGAGCGATGAATAGATTGTGGTTCGCCTCGAGACACCGCGCGATGAGGTCGTGGCCGGGACCGGTGTGAGTCCAGAGAGGGGCGAGGAGGGAAACCCGCTCTCGGGATATCCGGCTCGCGTGGGATGCTTCAGGTAAGTTACACCAACGATACGAGCAAAAAGGGTCGTTCAGCTGATCACGTCAAGCCCTAACAAGGATTACGACACCTGGACTACCGAGATCCGCAGACGCGATAACCAGCGTGATCTGCTCAGCCTGCGAGGTTCTGAGCAAGAAGAAATCAGATGTTTCGATGGCGCCGCCCAAATTAGCCATGGCTCCTCCGCCAAATCAGCCGAGTTTGGAGCTGTCCCTGGATCTTGTCGAGGGAGAGGATGGTGTATCTCGCAACCTGGACGACCTGGTTCGGAGCATCAAGAAAGCCACGCCGCAGGGATCCGGACCTGGCCATTCGGACGCGCTCGTCAAGCGACTCGGAAGCAGAGGAAGGCAACAGTCCGCGGAGAAGGAAGATGGCGAGTGGCAATGCACCGCCTAGTGCCTTCCGACCGACTCGGAGCGTCTCTGGTTCGATCACTTCCTTTTAACGACACCGACAGCATCGGCGGCTTCGAAAGAGGATACCGAAGGCTGGGGAAGTGTCACCTCCAGCTTCACAAGCTCGTTGAATCAGCTCATCAAGCTTGGTTCGGACGTCGGGGAGTCTCTCGGTTCCCTCCGTATGCGAGGAGGGGATCGGTCGCTCTCCTCCTTGATTGAACCTCTGTCAACAAAGTCTGCTACGAACGACCCACTCGCCTCGCTTGACGACCGGCCCCATATTCGTTTGACCTATTCCCGCGGTGCCCGCCTCAAGATCGGTTGCACAGTGTTCTATGCGACCGCCTTCGACAATTTGCGGACACGATGCGCTGTTGACAAGAGCATCATCGCCAGTCTTAGCAGAAGTAGCAAGTGGGATGCTCAGGGTGGGAAGAGTAAGGCGAGCTTCTTCATGACTGAGGATAAGCGGTATGTCGTGAAGGAACTGGTCAGCGAATGGAATGTTTCCGACACGTGAGTGCAGCCTAAGTGGTCGAGTAGGAGCTGAAGAGGACTAGGCAAGCATAGCTGGACATTGCACCGGCTTAATTCGAGCATCAAGCAGGAGCTCACAACAAGGCGACAGCTCTTGCCAAGATAGTCGGGTTTTACTCTGGTACGTAGTGCCGGACCAGGTATTGGGCAGGCTGACAAGGCTCCGGAATAGTCAAGATCCAGAATGTGCAGAGCTCCTCGCGACGTCAGCTGGATCTACTTGTCATGGAGAACCTATTTTACAAGCAGGACATTACCCAGACGTACGATCTAAAGGGTATTGGTGTGTCGGTTTCTCGTCAGTTGGGCATTGCTGAGACGGGTCCTGTAGAAGGCAGGAAGGTGCCCAAGACGAGCACGATCAGTTCTCGACACTTTTCGACAGCGAATGGCTGGAAGGGCAACAGCGAAGTCGCATCCTCCTCCATCCACGTAGGTCACTCCTCGAATCCTTCACATCACCGCTGATCGCAAACCTTGCCAGACGCGAAGCGCATACCCATTGAAGCGATTGCCAACGATACCGATTCCTCTCCTCTCAATCCATCATGGATTACTCCCTGCTCCTCGGCCTTGACCCATCCAAATCCGAGCTCGTAGGCCTCGTCGACGCTATCGGCAGTTTCAACCTATTCAAAATGATCGCGAGTCGGGGGAAGATGGCGCTGAATCGCTGTGCAGATGTGACTGTGGTGAGTCCCGCTCGCTACTTCGCATCGAAATGAGGGGCCGAGATCGAGTGCTGATGTTGCGAGTGATTCAGATACCGCCAGATCAGTATCGCGAGCGCTTCGAGAATGCCCTCCGACAGGATTTCGTTCTTGGTCCATGGTCTAGCGAGACTTGCAAGGCCCTTGTGCTTATCCTGAGCGTCAGGCTTGTCCAGACAATTGGTCCAAGCCTTCACGCCGAGTTTTTTCATCCGAACTCGACGCAAGACTGCCTTCGATCTTATGACGTGTTGACTTGCGATGACTTCGACGACTTCTCATGGACCAACACGTAAACTTGCACTGCTTGACGAATACACCTTGCATATTCCTTATACTAATCACTTGCTACACTTCACATGCATGGATTGCTTCTTGACACAGATACGGGTAGCTATCAATCTCCCCTGAGCTCCCCTCGTCCGGTCGTTTCCTTCTCCACTCCCAGCGGCCGACCCTCTCGGTGAGTGTTGCGGCAGAGCCAGTCGGATTCGCTTCAGGAGCGAAGTCGTGAGACGAGAGCGCGAGGTTGCGCAGAAACCGTCACGACAGTCTGACCCTCTCTCGTATTGCTAATGGCCTTGAGTTCGGGATTCCTCTCCCGCAAAGTTACCTCTTGATCACACGTCTTGCCGATCAAAGTCTATGGATAAGGCCGAAATCAGGTATCGACCCAATCTTCCCGGTAGGAACCTTATCCTTCATCCCTCATCCCGACATATCCGCCTAATGAACCTTCCCCACCGCTCCACCACCTCCCTCAGCCCCTCATACACCTCCACCTCCACCTCCACCTCATCCCCATGCCCATTCCTATCCCCATCCCTCGCTCTCCGAGAAAGAGGGAACACCTCCCGATGCACCGCATCGCATTCCTCACACTGTTCCCTCACGGCCTTATACGCCTCAGGAGAGGAAGCGGAAGACCGATCGGCAAGCTCGAGGTGGACGAGTCGTTCCCATCGCTTTACCGCCGGGAGGGGACGTTTGGTGGGTGAGATTGGGATGGCGCCGGGGAGGTAGGATGTTGGTGCGGAGGGTTTGCGGAGGAGGGCTGTAGATTGGGCTTGGGGAGAAAGTTTGTGGGAGAAGGAATGGGAGAGGGGGAAGATGTCTCGCAGGGTTGGATGGTGGGATCTGCAGCCTGAGGTGACATCAGCTGAGTGGCGATATGGAGCGATTGAAATTTGGTCTAGGCAGAGTATGAGAGGGGAGACGAACGGGTTGACCACTCCCCGATCCTTCTTGGGACATTATCGGTCCTTCCGACCTTGAAGAATGAAGTCGTGGTTGTTTGCAAGTCTGCTGTCGAATTCAGCCCTCAACGCTCCGGCTGATGGCGCATGACGCACCTCGCAGCTCATACGCGTAGATGAAGCCCGGTGTCTCCTGAGGTCATGATATAGTCCAGCGGATTTCCCAATCCTGGCAACGGGAGCGCACCTTCTCAGTCAGTCGACTCTCCATCGTCATCCTTAACAGCGCCTGCGTCTGCTGCCCCAGCTCTCGAGGTATAAACTCTGAGTACGGTCTTCGTCAGCCTGCTGTGACTCTGCCCTTGTTCACTTCGTGGAGGAGGGAGCCGGTGCAACCCACCATCGAACCCGATCCAAACTCCACTCCCCTCCCGGACCTTCCCACCCGTCCAATAGAAACCCCCAACCTCACAGATCATCCCGGCATGATCCTTGCAGTACCTTCCCACCAATCTCGGCGCCTCCTCTCCCTCCTCCTCGCCATCTCCCTGCACATTCGGGTCTCGGGAGAGGAGGTATGGCGCTGCGGCGCGGACGAGGCGTTTGCACGGTTGGCCGGAACGTGTGAAGCCCGCGCATCGGATCGCTTCGGTAACCAATGTCGAGGTGGGACCTCTCGTGTTTTTAGGCGTCGATGTGGGGGTCTTTGTGCGTGGAGGTTGTTCGGAGGCGGCTCGTCGCCGGCGGTCGTGGGAGCGGTTGGTCACTGTCCCTGGCAGGATGGGCTCGTCCTCGGAAGAAGAGGGGATGTAGGTTTTATCGACCGAGGACAAGGCTTTTCGTCGGCCTTTTTCCTTTCGAGATGTCGGGATGGGATCGGAATCTGGTCGTCCAGTGAGGAGAGATTCGGGGATACGGAGGTACGCTGAGGGTCGAAAGTATTTCTGCGGAGCGATATCCACAGATGGGGGCAGGGAGTACGGGCGCAGGACTTCGGTCGGTGAAGAGGAAGCTTCTTGGGGACTAGCCGACGGTATAGCAGGTTGACTCAGACGAGGAGCACTGTGCGATACCGAGATGAAGGGGCGGTCAGGCAGAGGTGGAGGTGCGGGCAGCCGAGGCAAGGGCTTGTCGGTATCCCCCAAGCTCGTCCGTTGTCCGGGTCGGATCCCTTGGAGCTCAACCTTGTTTATTTCGGTATGGAGGTCTCGAAGGTAGTCCAGCCCTCTACTTCGCGATGACTGGCCGGACTTTCGAGGCTGATAGTACGCATCGTTGTGGTGATGAGGAGGGGAGTGATTGGGTGGTGCTAAGGGGTAAGGCTGGGTGATAGGGTATGTCTGCATACTTTGCGTGGGCGCATACCGGTATGCGGGCTGCTGAACATGGGACCGCGACCATGTTTGATGCTCCATGCGAAAGGTCTGCGGCTGATCAGCTCCAACGAGCGGGATAGGGGTTGAAGAACAGGTTGTTGCGTACAGTATGAAAACGCGCTGAAGGAAAGGCAGCCACGAGGTCCACTCACCCACCATCTTATGTAATCCCCCTCCCTCCTACGGCTTCTCAAGTGTGGCACCTAACAGATCCTTTGTCAGCCGAAGGCTGCAACTTCTTTGCTCTTCCATAGTACCTCAAGGAAGCAGAGTAGCTTGTGACAGGTCTACAAGTCCCACGGCACAGCTATTCTTTACTTGTTCCCCATTTCCCTTGTCACTCCAAAATTCATTCCAGGAAGCATCATCAACATTTGATTGTAAAGGAGCTGATATCTTCCTTGAATCCTACACATTGCTCAGGTGAGATCTATTGTGTAGGGGAATCCTGTTGAGCAAGGTGACAGATGCATGCATCGAAGGGTGGGTACCAGAAAAGCTGCCTTGAACTTGAGAAGGCCTTGGGTGCTTGTCATGGGATACAGGGGAAGGGTGGTCTAACAGGGCTGGCAAGGTTGCATACGAGTCAAGGCGAGACTATATAATAGCGGTTAAGGGGAACATGCGTCTACAAGTACCCAGAGCGAGTCGGCGGCATTTCGGCGAATCTCGTTGATTTCGTTGAATGGCGAATTGTGGTGTGGCTTGGTCCATGACGGTGTCAGTGCTTGTGCTTGTCTAGTTCTCTGATGGGGTATCCTTTTAGCCCACACTGGATATGGCCTGCCCTAGTGGAAAGGAAGCCAAAGGTTGAAAGACTTTCACAAGGGTCTGCAAATGCATCTCCTCTACCACTGTCACGGATCCTGTCACAGAGGAACTGTCACGATCGCATATCGAACAACGACGGCAAACCCACGTTTTCGCCAACTATCGCCGAGAGTCGCACATCACAGGACGCCCAAAAACGGCACCGCGCGTTCTTTCGGCCTCATTGCGTTCCGAACCCCCTTTTGCGCCACTGCAGAGATCGAGAGGTGATGTTTGGAAGACGAGACACGGAACACAAAGCTATGGAAGTATATAGGTACTATAGATCGCTGAGGGATAGCCTCAGCGATTCGAGATTGAAGTCATTGAAGTCATTGAAGTCATTTCGTAGTATACCCTTGTCTTAGTCTTTGCATCGATAGCGCTACCCGACCAGTGCCTACTTCGGCTACGTTCTCATACGTCCCCGACAGTACCTTTGACGCTGGACCCTCTTTGCCTATCAATCGCCACCTTCGGCCACGATCGCCAGTCGTAGGAGTTGGACGTCGGGCCTTATCACTGGTCGGCGTAGCACCCTGACAGGACGGATCGGATCGGGGGGTGCCACAGACTAAGACTGGAACACGGAGTGTCTCTGACTTGTCGCTGATGATATTGGGGCTGTGAACCCAATGAGGTGGACTTAAGACTAGGACGAGAAGTGTGGTATCGAGAACCACGGTTGACGTCAGATCCAGAGCTGAAGGCTCTGTCTCCATTTTGTATGGACTTATATACCTTGCAAGCGGTTCGTAAAAGGGTGGCAAAGGTTGAGGGATTTTCTGACCAATCAGAATAACACCTCAATTCCTGTGCTGAATAAGCGACAGGGATTTCCCAATCGGATTAAGGCCTCAAGGAGAGTTATACGAGAGAGTGTTGGGTGCACTCCTCAACAAAGGTACGAGACTGATCTCTTTCTCCGGAGGCAAACCATGCATGTGGCCGTTGGGAAATGACCAGCCTAGTCATGGATTGGCTCTTGGGAGCGGGTCAAGTTCTCATGGTACCGAAGATACCGGGGGAAGGCGCGTGGGAGCTCATCTAAGCGGGCAGACCTCTCATTCATCCGACCCAAATACTCGTGGTGCCTAATTGGGAGAAGGGCCAGCGGTGTCTTTGGAAAGGTCTCATGGAGGGGCTCCCGAAAGCGACCTGTCTCCTGGAAGCGACTGAAAGTGTACCGCCTGTATTATACGTTGAGGTATGTGATATAGTAATGCATATATCATCAAGCAGATCAAGCACTCCATTGGTCTATGATAATTTGTCATCGACTTGTTCGAGGAGTACTTCTCCTACCATGAAGTGATTCATGTTTGAAGTGGTAGGAAAGGAAAAGCGATGCATGAACTCGATTGATCTGACCGCAGTCTTATGCAACTCTGCACGGATTCGTCATTCCGCTCTTCTCCATCCCGTGCGCTACAAGAGAGCATCCTCACTACTCTGCTGAGCGAAGTACGACTCTCTCGGCGTGGCAAGTTGTAATCTGGCATCACGATGAACCGTTCAACTCGGGAGTGGGGCAAGTCCGAGTGCCCTAGGAACCATTCCCGGCCTTACTGCTTACCTTGTCCCTCTCCTCGGTGACTGGGCGAGTCTCGTCACGCAGTGCGAGTCCGACACCACGCGCTGCGATCAGCGCACAAACGTAAAGGATCACCAAAATTCACTTTCAATATCAGAATATTCAGAAGAGGTCTTCGCGACGGGCCATCACCAACCCGCACGGAAGTGTAAGTTCAAATCTCGCATGGTGCACCATCCCCTCTTCGAAATACAGTCAAGATACGCCGCCACCCCGTCTACCCCGCTCCAACCCGTCTACACCAGCAACTCTTCGACCTTCCTCCTCCACTCCCCCAACTTCCCCTCGCATTCTCTCATATACTCCAACAGCACCGGCAGGTCTTCCGGCATCACCGCCAGATCCTCCTCCTCCATGCCTTCCTCCAAGTTCTCCTGACAATCTCCATGCTCGAGCTGTAGCTCCTCCGGTAAGGCCGTGCTCGATTGTCCCCATGTCGGCGAGCTTGAGAGTTTCGGGGAGGGCTCCTCTGGCCATCCTAGACCCACTATCCTCGACTTGTTAACCGTCCCTCGTATTTTATGATCTGCCTCCTCGTCCGCTTGTTGCCGGAGGTTACGAGTTGCTTTGGACCGCTTTGCTGAGCGTCGCGGACCGATAAGTAGACCATCAACGGTATCCTCCTCGTCGAGGGATGAGCGGGCTATATTTCGAGTAGGAAGAGGTGGGACCTGGGAAGGAGGTCCACGTATGAGATTCGACCAGATGCCAGAGCTTGATCTGAAGATATTCCGGAGAGTCGGACGGCTGGTCGGGATTGGTTCTTGGGTCGGTGATGGGTCGCGGGGGCGTGCGGGTCCTAGCGCGGAGAAGAAGGAGGACCGAGAGGCGGGGTGGAAGGTCGGTCGGGTGGGCGAAGCGGGCGAGGCGGAGCGCGGGAATGAGGGATTCGCCGGGGCAGGGAATGCTGCTGTAGCCGCGTTGGCATAGTTGGAAGAGGGGAGATGAACCCCGGATTCTGATCTTTTGGTACTCCGGGTACAAGTGAGGCCAGCTGGAGGAAACTCCTCCCGTCTCGGGGCTTTGACTGAAGACGACGCGCCGCTGCCGGATTTGAGCGACCTCAAGAACTCCTTCAACCCCACCAACCCGCCTCGGCTTGACCGCCTCTTGGTAGGGACCGGTCGGGAAAGCACGCCAGCGGTGAGCGATGGCGGTAATGGGAAAGATTCGGTCGGGGGGATATAGCTGGAATCACCAGGTGAAGGAAGAGAGATCGACGGCGAGTGGACCTGTTGGGTCGGCAGGATGCTGGACCCAGTCGACGTGGTGGAGAGCGCACTGGTCTGCCGAGGACCCATGCCAGGTCGCCCGGCTGACTTGGGCGATCGAAGCATGTTCCGAAGGACCTCAGCCTGGCGCTTTGACAGGTCGTACCGGCCGATAGAGTTGAACTGGTCTGGCGGACTGGCTTTCCGTGGGCCGGATGTCAAGGTAGTATCGATCGGGTCGGGCAGACTGCCTTTGCGAGGAGTATTGGCATCCAGACCAGCGAATTCCAGCATGGCTTCACTGGCGTATTTGGCCTCGTCGTTCGCCAAGGTGATCCGTCGAGACTTCTTCGGGCTCGGCTGGGATGTTTCTTGTCCGGTGGCACCGACTGCGACAAGCATTGTCGCCATTTGCCACCATTGGGCATACTCCTTCTCCAGTCTCTTCCAGGCTCGCATCGTGTCACTTGATACCCTTTGCTGCAATGTGGCGCGCTGTTCGAACAGTGTATTGAGAGCTGTAAAGCATCAGTAAGGTGCACACGAACGCAGCTACAGAGGACTCACTCTCCACGCCTCCAGCGAATCTCTTCGCAGTCGCAATGCCCTTCCGCACTCCCTTCTGCTTTTCCAGCACCTCTTGGGGAATGACGAAATCGTTCCAGCTTTGCCTGCGCCGTTGCTTCTCCTGCGCCTTGCTCGACTCTTCCGGGATGGGAGGCTTAATGACTGAGCTTGGTGCAGAGACAGATCCAGCTCGCACGGCCGACCGGAAGTCTTCGTCGAGATCGGAAGAGCTTGAAATCCCGTCTCGATTTCGAAGAGGCTTCGATGGCGAACCCTCGATGGTCTCCAGCCCCATCGCGGCGAACCTCGACTCGTTCGAGGAAGACGACGAATCGGTACCGAATTTGAACCCGCCTGAAAGCCTCCGTCCATGCTTCTTAGATAGGCTGCCAAGCTTCTTCAGGGTAGATGTGGTAGTCGCTACGAAGCCATTGCTGTCAGAGCCAGAGCTGACGCGTCTTGGCGAAGTGGGACCGGTCATCTCCCTGTTGAAGCCGTTCCACCCTTCCACCTCCCAGCTTGTCCTACTGCTTGTCCTGGTAGGAGGCAGCGCTGATACGGGTCGCGACTTCCTTCGCCGCTTGGGAGTAGCGTCATCTTTCTCCGTCTCGGTCTCGGTATCGCTCCTGTCTCCACGCCCATGCCGAGGTGCAGGAAAGGAGTTTGAGTGCGGTAGTAGCGCAAGGAGGAATGAGCTCGAATGCGGTAAGGGGGGAGTTCCCCCTTCGCCGGGAATGATACCACCATGATACGGCGACCAAGGAGAAGGTGAGGGTAGGTGGAAGCCCCTTGAGACTGAGCGGGCGAATGGAGATGCTGTCGGGGGAGATTGAAGCAAGGTCGAGCTGGAGCGGTCGTCGTTCATCTGGTACGGGTAGGATGGTGGAGGGGATGATTTCCGATTCTCAGCTCGGCGGAAGAGATTACTGGTCGATCGGTGCATGATCGAATGGGGATCGGAGCTGCTCGTGGAGGCTGATGGCGTGGAGTCGCTGGAGACAGCGCTCGATGAGCGGAGGTCCAGGTGGATGGATGGGAAGGAAGGGCTCGCGACCGTCATATCGGGATGATGATTGCCGAGAGAGGAAGTGCGACGGCGAAGGTCCGTTGAATCCTCTTCTATGACAGGGTCAGACCGACTCCAGTGGATCAGAGGAGATGCTTCACCTCGCTGCTTTCTCGATGGTGAAACCCAGGATAAGCGCTTCCAGAGTGAAAAGCGCCTCACTTCCGTCTCCTTCTCCCGCATGGCGTCCTGGCTCAGCGAGAATGGGATGCTCGATACCCTTACCTCGCTCCGGGATGCGAATCGTTTGGCTTGGGATTGCCTCGTCCTAGTCAGACTCGTCGGTACTGGTGGAGGGGGCATGCGTTCACCAGAATCGGATCGCGGTAGGGGAGGGTGCGGGAGACTAGGCAGGCTCGAGTTCCCGAACGGGTATCGTGAATTACCCTGCGATATGGGGATGGGGATAGCGGACGAAGAGGGGTGACGCTTGATCAACTTGTTCCGGGTGGTCGTGCTCGCTGCGGAGTTCGAGCGAGGTCTTGAGGCGTTTGGGGTGAGGAGTGGAAGACCGAGCTCGGCGTAGGCTTGAGACGGCGAGAGGAAGGGGATTTGTGGCTTCCGGCTGGCGGTATGAGGCGTTGGGGGGAGCGAAGTGGTCTGTGAAGGGGACAGGCTCGGAGGCTGAGCTGTCGGAGCGGGGAGGTTGAGCGGTGATGGCGCCTTGGCAGGACGACCTCGTGAAGGCGCGGGTGGTGACTCGTCCCACCATTCGCTCAAGCTCTCGACGGGACTTGATCGACGCTTCTCCGCGGTCTTTGATTGGGAGGAAGATGTCTTTGATGACGGACGAGACGAGAGGGCGAATTCGAAGTCATCGTCCCAGTTCTCGGCTTCTGCTTTGCGTCGAGATGATCGAGGCGGGGTAGAGAAGGGCATGGCGGTTGGTGAAGCGGTGGAGCCATCACCAGACATGGTGGCAAGCTTGATGAGGAAGAAATGTCTGATCAAATTTAGCATCGGAAAGTTTGGATAGGTTAATTTGGGTTTGTTGATGTCTGAGATATAGATTGATGATCTGATTTGACTCCGGAGATCCAGACGAGACGTCCGGATTTATACTTGGTGTCACATGTCGGGATTAGATCGTGACGGCGAAGTTGAGTGGACGCCGACGCCGACGAGCTTGGGACACGGAGTAGAAATGCACAGACCCTCAACTTTTGATTTTGACATGAAACGCGCCGGGTCTCGGCGACGAGGTGGAGATCGTACGATCTCCGTAGTCCGCCGCTCAGGCACCGCAAAATCTCAGCGTTTCGGAAAGGATGATTGATTCAATTCTATCAAATCAGACGAGTGGATACGCCTTCTGGAAACCATAGAGTCGACGTCATGTCACTTTCTCGTCGACTTGGACTTCCGCATCGTCCTTTCAGCTCATCGTCAATCGCCTCAGCCTTTGCCCAAAGGGAATATCGTGGCGACCCCGGGCCATCCTCCCGCAAGACAGAGGAGCTCCGTCTTCGAACATCAATCCGCTCCGGACGAAAGACCCTTAATGACCGAAATGTCCTAGATGGACTGCTTGACGCCTCTGCTCCTGAAGCCCACCGCCAGCGGCCCTTCGGCGAAGAGCGACCCAGAATCTTCCCCGGTCGTCCGTCCGGCGGCCTTCGTCCGCGATTTGACTCTACCTCCAAGGGCTTCTACAAGCCGCGTCCTTTACCCCAAGCTCAGTTCGAAAAGCTTCAGCCGAATCCCTATGACACGTCCCGACAGTTGAGGGAATGGATAAAGGCTCATCCAATTCCGATCAATTTCAGTAAACTGCAGGACGCTGTTGGGATTGTACTGGGTGCGGAGAAGGGGGCAGTGAATGCTGTGGTCTGGAATACTCTGCTGGGCCTTGTTGGGAGGCAAGGGAGTCTGGAGAGGATGTGGAAGCTTTATAACGATGTGAGTGATCACCGTTCGACTCGGTTGGAGGAACGAGGCGGGACGATTGAAGTGAGTGCTGAGATTGCCGCAGATGAAGAAGAGCGGTATTGAACCCACATCGCGGACATACACGACCCTCATCAACGCCTACGCCGGAGTGAACCATGCTCAAGACATCTCCCGCTTCACACCCCTTCAG
>JAABUL010005257.1_pt1 | contig 16315 bp, 19 predicted proteins | sample 5559151 | NCBI WGS metagenome assembly JAABUL01 (sample SAMN10711876, study PRJNA513368) | rock metagenome | isolation source: Antarctica rocks | place: Antarctica: Victoria Land, Pudding Butte sud | reverse complement strand
CTTTGAGCGTGGTAGAGTCATTGCCTATCGTGATTCCGGGCTTACATACCGAGAAATAGAGGAGAAGACGGCTGTAAAGCAGACTACAAGTCGGAGGCTTTGGGACTTGAACTCGGCAAGTCCACCTTACCCTTCCCTCTGGTCGGCCCTTCATGCATGAGCCCAAACGCCGTAGAGGGATCCTAGCCACAATTGAAACGAACCGTCTTACTTCGTTTGAGTCCCTGGCAAGCCAAGAGGGGTGCTCTCGAAGCACGATACGGAAGATTGCAGCTGAGGATGGGCTACAGCGTCATATAATGCGACACGCGCCTCCCATTACCGATTGTACACGCGTCAAACGGCTCCAGTGGGTCGAGGATAACATGCAGAGAGACTGGAGAACGGTTCTTTGGACGGACGAAGTACCATTGACGATTGGAAAGGATCCAAGACGTCATTGGGTCACACGCAGAGTTAGGGAGGAGTACGAGGACGGGTTGTCATACCCGCAGTGCGGCAAGGGAAGCAAGTGATGGCATGGGGAATGATCGGCTACAACTACAAGGGTCCCCTTTACCGTTTCGACCTTCAAGCATGCACACCACCCCTCCGGTACCACCTCCAGCGTCCTTTCCGCGAGACACCTGCAAACGGCATCAATGGCCCCAAATACGCCGAATGGATCATACGAGGGCCTCTAATTGAGGCTGTGCGGACCTTCACCAACCAGGGAAGACTGCCTATAGTCATGGAGGACAATTCGCGCGTCCATAACAACGAATATTGCGACTTGACTCGTAGGGACTTGGGGTACCGGCGGCTCTTTCACCCACCTTACTCTCCTGACCTCAATCCCATCGAGAACGCATGGTCCGAGCTCCAGGGAAGGCTTGCGGATTTCCCAGTTCATTCACAGAAACGGGGACGTCCTATGGGGACAGGCAGACAGTGCTTGGGAGGCCATCCCGATGGGTATCAACACCCTAGTGGATTCCATGCCGAGGCGATTGGAGGCGGTTCGGGCTGCACAAGGAGGGGAGACTAAGTACTGACTATTGTTTGCTAGGTAGTTGACATGCCTCCGTGATGATATGAAGCATTAGGAGTTACTCTAAGACAAGTGACGGGACTAAGACCGCAAGAGGGTGGGTGCGAGAAAGAGAAGAGTAAAATGCCACATGCGGAATTAATCGGCGAATAGCCAATTAATAACGGCGATACTGTAACTTACTTGAGTTGCTGGAACCCTGTCAAGTTATCATTGTGTTTCTGCAAGTAATCCTCAGCTTTGACCGTCATGACCGACCGACACATCTTCCACGACCACACTATCCTCGTCAACCGATCCCTCCGAGGCCTCGTCGCCACCCACCCTTACCTCTCGCTCATCCCTTCCCTCAAAGTCGTCTATCGCGCAGACCATGACCCTTCCAAGGTCGCCCTCATATGCGGTGGTGGATCCGGCCATGAGCCGGGGACCGTTGGGTTTGTCGGGAAAGGACTGTTGAGTGCTGGTGTGGCGGGGGACGTTTTCGCGAGTCCTGGTGCGAAGCAGGTGTTTGGTGGGATCGAGGCGGTGCCGAGCGATAAGGGGACGATCTTGATCATCACGAATTGTGGGTATGGAGTCGTGCGGAAGTACATCGTGCTGATGGGGTGAGCGCATAGATACAGGAGATAATCTTCATTTCGGACTGGCGAAGCTCATGGCGCAAAGTCATGGGAAAAAGAATGTTGATCTGGTGGTGGTCGGCGACGATGTATCCGTTACACGGTCAAAGGGGAACATGGTCGGTCGGCGGTGCTTGTCAGGTGTCATTTTAGGTACATGGATCCCTCCTCTAGAATGGGACACGCCGATGCTGGACCAAATTAGTCTGCAAAATCATGGGCGCCGCTTCCGAAGCCGACATGTCATTCGAAGACCTTGTCACCCTCGGCCGCTCTGCGTCCAGTAATACTGCTTCCATCTGCGCCGCTCTCGATCATTGCCATGTTCCGGGACGGTCTGGGGACTGGCAAATCCCGGAGGGACGGGTCGAGATTGGTCTCGGATTGCACAATGAGACGGTCTGTGCACTACCGCTACCAACTCGCAGACCAAGGCTGATGGAGATAACAGGGCGTCTTCAACATCCCCCAACCCTCTGATAAGGAGTTCATAACAAAGTTGCTCGACCTCATCCTCAACCAGGACGACCCGGAGCGAGCCTACGTCAAGTTCAAAGATGGAGATGAGCTCGTGCTCCTGGTCAACAATCAGGGCGGGATGTCTTCGCTCGAGATGGGTGCAGTCATCGACGAGACGTTGAACCAATTAGGTCAGCTTGATCCCATCTAGCTAAACCGAGCTGACCAGGCTCAGAGTCTCGCGGTATCGCCCCCTTGCGCGTGATACAAGGGATGTTCATGACATCCATGAACATGCCCGGAATCTCCCTCTCCCTGCTCAACCTAACCAACGTCGCCTCCGAATGCTCCTCCACCTCGGTCGCCCAGCTACTCGAATTCATCGACGCACCTCACAACAGTCCCGCGTGGCCGGCGACACAAAACATCTATCCCCTGCCGGAGAAGCTGAGAAATCGGAGAAGGGCGGACCAATTCACGGAAGTTGCGAAGGAGGAGACGAACCTCGCGCCAGACGGTCCGAAGCTACAAGGTCAAGCAAACCCATCCTCATGAGGGGAAAAGCTGATGTGAAGAAGCCTCGGCAAAAATGATTCAGGACGCGATGAAACTCGCTTCGGACGACGTGATTGCTCTCGAGCCAGAACTGACACGATGGGACACGGTGAGTTGCGTTAAGTCAGACAGGTTGGGAACGGCGTCTGATCACCATAGATCGTGGGAGACGGAGATTGCGGCGAGACATGCGCAAGCGGCGCGAAATCAGTCCTCGAAGCTGTCAAAGGCGGTCTCGGATCAGATGGGGACCTCGTCCATCTCTTCCGTCAGCTCGCTCAGATCATCGATGGTGAGACATCATCTCCACCTTCTCTCTAGGTTCTCACTGATGCCCCCGCAGAGGCATGTGGCGGGACGCTCGGAGCCATCTTCTCGATCTTCCTAGCGGGGATGACGACCTCGCTCATACACTCCGCCGAAACGAAACCCGCCGTATCACCCAAATTTTTCGGCGAGACTACCCTCGAAGCACTTGAGACACTCAAAGAGCGAACTGCCGCGCGAGTCGGTCATCGGACTGTCATGGACGCGATGATTCCCTTTGCGGAGGCACTGGCGTCTACTGGAGATCTGGCAGAAGCCGCAGAAGCATGTAGGAAGGGAGGGGAGGCGACGACGACGATGGAGGCTAAACTCGGTCGGGCGACTTATGTGGGCGAGAGGGACGATCGGGAGATGCCGCCTGATCCCGGAGCCATGGCTTTCGTCGCGGTGGTAGAGGGTATCTTGAAGGCGTGCAAGTGAGCTATGGAGACTTTATTATGCAATGAATCCCATTAAGCCCTAGTTGCCACGCTATCGTCGATGCTGTATAGATACCCAAAATTAAGTGTTACTCAGCGAGCGCATCACCAGTTCGTACCTAACGCGCCTCGTCAGTTGAAATACAACCGGTATCAAATGGAACCCACGTCAACATGGTCACCGCGCTATTCGGAACTGTCCGGACCAAGTTTATGCTCAGTCCCCGATAAAACCCCCTCCACCCGTCCTGCCGCTTGATGCTGAAGAATGTATCCACCACCCCATCCTTCGTCGGTGTCCAGCGAGAAGACGGCATCCCAATGCGGGGGACTTCCACTGGTAGAGGTAAGGGTAAGGGCGGGTTCGAGCCGGTGACGAGAGGGGAGTAGAGGGGCGGTCTTGTGGTGAGATGAGGGACGTGGAGTGGACCAGACCGGGATGGGGAGGATAGGGATGATTGGGAGGATAGGGATGATTGGGAGGATTGGGATGATTGGGATGATTGGGATGATTGGGATGATTGGGATGATTGGGATGATTGGGATGATTGGGATGATTGGGATGATGAGGATGAGGACGTGGGATGACTGGTGCGTCGTATTTGTAGGCGGGTACGTAGGACTTCGTGGGGGTATGTGACGAGGGAAGCGATCATCTTCGAGAATGCGGAGCACATGAGGATAGTGGAAGGGGGTAGAGTCGAATGGTCGCCTTGTCGATCTAATACTTCCTCAGTATAGCCGAAACCGTGCGCGACTAGAGGACAGAACATACCTGCCCATGTCTTTGCTTTCTCGTACAAGGGGAATTGGACTGCAACGTGGGAGACTCCGATGAGACTGGGTAAGAGGCCTTTGTAGAACGCTCGGAAACCCTCTGTGCGGTAGATGGTGGTGACCGCATCGAGGGTATTACGATATCGAGCAGCTGAAGATGGGAGGATCGCTTGGGCCTGGGCAGCTCTTAGCGGGCACTCGGGATGAAGAGCGAGGGTTGTACGCACCATGAAACGCGTCTTGACCACCCAAAGAGGATTCGTCATCATCGTCCCAGTCGCGCCCGCCGTCATCGCCGCACAGATATGCACAACCGTGGTCTCCGCTTCCGAATACCTCAAATCAGCTCAAACACCAAGCCCAGCCATAGCATCCAGGCAACTCACCCCCCGTCTTGACTTGTCTCCCTAATCGATCCTTGACCAAATCATACACCGTGAAATATATCCCCCAAGTCGGGAGGTATCCCGCTACGGTCGGTCCCAAACCCCTATAGAACCCCCTAAACCCCGCCTGCTTCCATATCCGAGCGATAGTCAGCCGGACGCCCTCGTAATGCTTCGCGTCGCGAGAGGTATGTTGTGCTTGGAGTCGGGTCTTGACGACGTCGAGTGGACAGGTCACGAATGATGATACGAGACCGGCGCCGGCACCGGCTGTCATGGAATGGAAACGTTTGGGGATGTGGGTGAAGAGCTGATGGGCTGCGGTGTGGGGAGAGCGAGAGGTCGACGCTTCGGCGTTGCCATCGCGCGAGACGCCCATCGCAAAGTGTGTAGAGCGGTCGGAAACTGTTGGCTATCAGCAGTGGAGATGATGAAAAGTTGAGTCGACGGACGAGATCAGCCCCCGACTCCTCGGTGAGGACGCCGGAGGGACGGCTTTCGAGTCAAATTGCTTGATCAGGATGATGATATCCCAAGGGATCGGTTTGAAATCGAGCAGAGTGAAGGGAAGATCAGGATGATAGTGTAGGACACTGTTCTCCGTGAGGAAATTCGCATTTAGCGCCAACCGCGGGTCTCCCCCGACCGGGCGGGCGTGGCATCGAGCTCTTTCTTGCTCAGGCCTAATCGGCTTCAAACTGCCGTTTCAAGCGAGACATGGGACGCATGCAGGTTGCAGGAGTACACAGCAAGGGCATGCCGCCCCATGCATCAATCAAAGACAATCTTCTCGCCCTTGCCTTCGATAATTCCCACCTTCTCCCGCTTGGCCATCGCCAGCGCCGCACCCGGTCTAGGCCGACCTGCTGCTTCCCACTTCTTTCCTCGCTTATCTTTCACTGGTCGCACTGCCTCGTCGCTTCTCTGTACCACCTCCACTTCTCCCATCGCTTCATCCTCCGTAGGGCGTGACGGCGGTTCTCGAGATCGCGTGTCCTTCAAGATCCCCTTTTCCACAGATGGCGCGGTCTTGCGCTGAGGTAGGCCCAATCGAGGACCGTTGAGGACTTTCTTCGAAGGATCTCGTCCTCCAGAGCGTTTGGTGGCTTCGACAGAAGCATACTGGAGGGCAAGCTTCCGCTCATCGAAATAGTGGTTCATCCGGTTCGTCAATGCCTTGGTCGCTTCCCCCGGCGAGTAGAAGTCAAGGAACGCGAAGCTGCACATATCAGCATAAACCCAAACATGTCATAAACCGATTGAAGTACCCCTTGCACCGCCCCGTGTCCTCGAACGCTCCTAGGCGGACCTTTCGCAAGCCTGACTTCTTCCCACCTCGGCCAGACTTCTGCGCATTCTCCTGTCCCTCCCCTTTCTTCTCCTGCACTTCCTCGTCCTCCTGCTTTGGCATCTTGCTTGAGTCTTCATCGACGGCTGTAGCGGTGGATTCCACGAGAACCCTTAAAGCCTCCTCTGTGGCGTCAAATGGTAGATTCCCTACGAACAGGGTCGCGCTTTCCGGATGTCGCTGCTTCTTCACGACTCCCGAGGCTTCAGATTTCGCTTTCTCTGGCCTGGGAGTTCGGGCATTCGGTGTCTCGCCATGATCGTCTCCTACGCCCCACGTATCAGCACATAGCAGACTATGGATGAGAGCTCGACCCACCGAGCTTGATCAACAGCCTTCGTCCTTCCAGCATCCGCTCACTCAACTTCACGGCCATAGCCTGCTGTTCGGATGTCGCCAGGTCGACATAAGCATATCTGACCAGTGGTGAGCCTGAGTAGATGGCAAAGTATTCCGAACCCACCCAACATTCCCCGCAAACTCCCCATGACCAGGCTTCTTTGGCAAGTTCACCCTCGTCACGCATTCTTCACTCTCTCCACCAAGCTCGACTACCCCTCGTTGGACGAAATCCTTGAGGAGGTCCGGGGTGGTCTTGAACGACAGGTTCCCGATCCATATCGAGTTCCTTTTCTTCGGTTTCCGCTTCACCTCCGCGGCGCCATTCACCTTCGCCTCCCCATCTTCTCGCTCTGACTTCCCTTTGACAGCGATACCGTCCTCGACCACATCAGCCCTCTTCGCCTTCTTCCGCGCGGCTCGAGCGTCGGCTTTCGACAATGGCTCGGGTGCAGCTAGGTCTACCTCTAGTTCCTCGAGTGCTTCAGCTTCGGGTCGTCGCTTCTTCGTCGGTAGCTCGGGCGAGGAGCGCTGAGCTTGTATTGCCGATTCCGCTTCCGGCGAGAATGCGGGGAGAGCAGCTTTAGCGACTTCGCGGGCGTCTCGAGCGGCTTGCTCTTCTGGCGTCCGGCCGGCCTTTTTCCGAGGTTTTGATATCGCTGCGGTCGACATCTTTGCGTTATGAGGCGTGCAGTGATCAGCCGGGTCCATAAAATCACTGGGAAAATAAGGTCCCGGATAAATTCTCTCAAACCGGAAGATATTGGCGCGTTCAGTTTCACCATGACACAGTTGTCAAAACGGTGATGCAACTCGGATCGAGACCATGGCTTCCCCACCCTACATGTCCTCTCGCTCTCCGCCTCCCTTACATCACCCAAAACCGACACACCCAGCCTACCCACCTCCCGAACCCCCTCATACTCCTGCGGCATCCACTGATTCTTCGCCTTACTCCCAAGCCCAGCGGATCTCGCAAGATGGGTACATGCGATTCTCCTCTCCTCCAGTCGGCGAGCCGTCTTCAGCCAGTGCATCAGGCATCAACGCCTATGCTGCCCCCGCACATCCTCGACAGGGATATGTGCATAGTCCGGCTCCCAGTGCTCCGCGGTTGGGCGGGTACCAGAATGTAGGGTTCAATGGGTGGCCGGGGATGAACGATGCGACCACTCAGATGGGGGTGCAGTTTGGAAAATCAGCTGTTGCGGCGGGTCAGGACTATATGGAGAAGAACGTGAGTTCCGGTAATGGTAAGGGGACTGATCAGCTGATGACGACGATAGTTTACGAGGTATCTCCCGCTACAGCTGATCAAGACGAGCTTCTCGGTCACCAATTCTTACGTCCTGAAGAAACTCCGTCTCATCCTCTTTCCATGGCGGCATAAGCCCTGGGCGCGGACGCCGAGACGATCGGCGGAGAATGGGACGATGGAGGGATGGCAGCCGCCGAGAGACGACATCAATGCGCCGGACCTTTACATCCCTAGCACGCCTTCTGTACCGCCCCTTGAGTCTCTCTGACAACAGCTTAGCAATGGCTCTTGTCACATATACCCTTCTCTCCGCTTTGGCTTCCGGTCTCCAATCCCGCTTTCACCCCGAGGTCCTCGGCGTGTCATTCTCAAAAGCCATCGGCGTCGTCATCGCAGAGTTCTGCGCGATCAAGCTGGGTTGTTACCTTCTCGACGTCAGAGGTGGAGGGGCAAGCGGAGTGGAGCTCATCGGGTATGGAGGGTATAAATTTGTCGGGTGCGTTATCGATGACTCCCACTTGGCTAAGACTGATACCCCGGCAGAATAATCGTCACCATTCTCGTCGGCTTCCTCAAGTTTGGCACACTCACCTCCGTCTTCGTCTTCGTCTACACCTTTGGCGCGAACGCATTCTTCCTCGTAAGTCACGCCGTTCTCCCCCTGTTCGGACTGACCGATCTGTTCTATCAGTTGCGATCCCTGAAGTACGTCCTTCTACCCGACCCGTCCTCCCAAACCGCAGTCACGTCCCATACCCTCAGCTCCGCTCAACGTTCTCGGCGGATACAGTTCTTGTTGGTCGTGGCCGTCTCGCAGGTGCTCTGGATGGGCTGGTTATCGATGGTATGAGGGGGATACTATGCATGGCGATCGGACACGGAAGACCAAACCTGCTTGTCGCTGAGTTGGAAGCATCAAGCTAAGCTCGTCGAAGCATGCACAGAGCTGCGAGTATCATTACTGCCCCCTGTGTCCTCCCATCCGGATCATCGCCTCAGCTAGTCGTCCGGCTCTTCCTTGAAGCTTCGCTTTCCACAATGCCTCATGTCTGAACGGAAGCAACCAAGTGCCACCTTCGCCGGTTTGGCTGAGATTTTGCTTTCCCACCGTGAATCCGCATTTCGCATACCCATCCTCCGTGCGTCTGATCATAATGTCCAGACCATTCTCCCTCAAATCCCCACATTCCACCCTCGGTGAGTATTCCCTTTCCCAACCCGAGTCGACCCGCTGACCGCTGATCCCCGCAGCCTTCCCCCTCGCCTCCACCTCCCGTTCCTACTCCCGAGCCCGCACAAGATTCCAAGCCCGACAACAGAAAAAGCGTCGTGCAGCAGACGCCATCACCTCCGCCGCCGAAGCAGGCACACCTGAGCCTATCCTGGGCCACATCATACCTGGTACACCTATGAAACGCTCTTCCTCCTCCCGCTCTGCCCCGCCTGCCGTCCAACCATGGGACAATTGTCGATTGCAGAAGACCTTGATACACCCCCAGAGTATCTGGAATCTCCCTGTCCCAGACTATGCATCCGGCGAGAAACCCCGGCATCTCCTTCCTGGCTTGAGTGGAGGGGATAGGGAGATGATCTTTGGCGCTGTCCCTCATGTTGCGTCGGCGCTCAAGTATGATCCGGATGTCAGGGCGGAAGTGATGGCGGAAGTGATGGAGGAGCAAGATAAGCAGAGTGAGATGCTCATGCGGATCCTCGATTTGCGGAACGCAAGTAGGGAGAGGATCAATGCGGTCAATCGGGATCGAGTCGTCGAGGAGTTTGGAGAAGGGTGGAATACCGGGTCTTCTAGCGTACAAGGTGGATCGCTTGCCCTTCTTATTATGGAAAATACTGATGGGTGGGAAGCGGCATTGATGACGACGAAGATCCGAGGGTTGAATGAACATATCCTGGCGAACCCCAAGGATGTGCATAATAAGCGGTCATTGAGAATGCTGGTTCAGAAACGGGCGAGGGTGCTGAAGTATCTCAAGAGGACGAAGCCGGACGAATATGAACGGACGTTGGCAGATATCGGGTTGGATAGGCGGACGGTCGAGGGCGAGCTGTTCATCGACCTCTGACGTGAGTGTTGCTTGTCGAGTTTAATGCCTTCCCCACAATCCCTCAGAGGACATGCTTCTCGCCTGGGACAATTTCCCTTGTCCCAGGTGAGAAGCGATGTAACTCCACCCTTTCTGATGCTTTACAATGATTTAATGAGCCTGACCCTTCGGGGCTGGATGCCTATCCTTATGCTCTGATCCAGTCGTCCTTCCGCATTTTCTACCTTTCTCGGAGACTCTAGCTGACCCTACTCAGGCAATGGCTCCAGCGCCACCAGCACACTCCCCTCCTCAACCACCTGCCCCTTGCCCACATTCACCCCGCCAATCTTCCCATCCCGCCCCGCTCGAATGTTGATCTCCATCTTCATACTCTCCAAAACACACATCACCTGTCCCGACTTCACCTCGTCCCCGACGGCCACCTTCACCTCGATCACCGTCGCTGGCATCGGAGACGTCAGGCTATCGACCTTTTGGGCGGCGGATCCTTGTTCCTCCGCGACTATGAGCTGGGAGAGAGTATATTGCCGTCCAGAGTGGAAGATATGCAGCTTGTGGCCAACGGGGATGACTGTGCTTTGTGCTGGAGAGTCGGGGAACTGCGTGATCATCTCGGTGGGGGAGATGAGAGTGAAGGTGGCTGCTGTGTTCAGATCGCCCGTCGAGACATGATATCCACTACTTCCCGCTCGCACAGTGACGACCTGATCATCAAACGCGAAAGCTCGCTCGCTGATGCCACCGAATCGCCGATGACTGAGCGTCGTCCAAGGTGTCCCAGTCCCTGCCGAGGCCAGCTGACTTTGCGCTGTGAGGAACAAGGCGGCCTGCGCTAGGACTCGTTGCGGTGTCGCCTCATGCTTGAACAGCTCATCGTGATGTTTCTGATGTCAGCTCCTTTCAAGTGCCAGACGTACCGGAATGAAGCTGGTCTCGACGGAGCCGGCAGCGAAATCCGGATGTTCCGCCACAGCTTTCAAGAACTCGATATTCGTGCTAGGCCCAACGACCTGGTATTCTCCCAAGGCTCGCCGTAGCATCGCTAAAGCTTCCGGCCGGTCTTTACCGTGTACGATGAGTTTCGAGATCTGACCGTCAGCGCAAGGAGAGACAGATGGCTCACCATTGGGTCGTAATACGAGCTGATCTCGTCACCTTCTTGGAACCCTGTCTCTAGTCGATGGACAGAGTTGAGAGGGGGCCGGGTATGCAGAAGCCGTCCCGCATCGGGCAGAAAGTTCCTGCGATGAAGTCGGCATTGGCGCTCATTCCCGGCTCCTCGGCCTCTAGCTTACGCTTCAGGCCGCTCGGCGTAGATCCGAGCTTCGAACGCATGCCCAATACACGGCACCTCAGCCTGCTTCATTGGCAACGGGTTGCCAGCGGCGATCTGAGATCAGCTCCCGACGACGACTGATACTCACCGAGAGCTGCCACTCCACAAGATCGATCCCCGTCACCATCTCCGTCACAGGATGCCTCCTTGTCAGCTTGAGACAGCAATAATCACCCACTCGACCTGTAATCGTGTGTTCCTTCCGTCAGCTTGTAGCGGCTTGTCTCTCACTTACATCTCCATGAAGTAGTGGGCGCCTGTCGGAGCATCAACGATGAATTCCACGGTTCCGGCCCCCACACTTCCATCAGCTCAGCCATCGCGGATAGCTCACTAGTTGACAGCCTTCGCGGCTGCTACCGCCTCTTGAGCAAGATCGTTCTTCAGCGCCATACTCAGTCCCGGTGCTGGCGCCTCCTCGATGATCTCTGGAGTCCTCATCAGCGTGCTTTGTGGTTTTATAAGCCGCCACGAACAACTCACTCTGATGCCGCCGTTGGACCGAACAATCCCTCTCCCACAACGCTACACATTCCCCCATCTCATCCGCAAATACCTGCACCTCGACATGCCTCGGATGCTCAAGCCATCGCTCCAGCAGTACCTCGTCATTGCCGAAACTCTTGGCCGCCTCCCGCTTGGCCGACGCCACTTCTTCTTCGAAGTCCGAGAGGGAACGAACCACTCTCATTCCCTTGCCGCCGCCCCCGTGCGTGGGTTTGATAAGTAGGGGAAAGCCAACATCTTCACCTGCCTTGCTAAGCGTGGAGATGTCTTGTGCAGCACTATGATATCCTCTGCTCGATCAGCTACGCCTTAAGGGCATACTTACGGTACGCAAGGTACACCAGCAGCTAATCATGGTCAGCAATAGCCTCGCAGACGGATGAGGTGTCGCACCGAGCATTATCTCCTTGCTCTCCCTCTTACTACCCATACTCCGGATAGCCTCTGCCGGAGGACCAATAAACACCAGACCAGCCTGCTTCGTCCTCGCCGCGAATTCGGGGCTCTCGGATAAGAAGCCATAACCCGGATGTATCGCCTGGTCCACTTCAGTCTAGCTATTAGAGCTTCCTCTTCACTCACCTCTGCGCCGCTATCCCACGCGACTGATAGGATGCGGTCCATCACGAGCTCTCGTCAGCGTTGGTCAAATCAGGAGACGTACATAGCTCTGAGCGGATGGTGCTGGACCGATACAATATGCTTCATCCGCCTACGTCCTGTCAATACTGCCTATTCAACCGGAGTCAGAGCATACCAGGGACACATGGATGCAGTCTCTGTCGGCCTCGCTGTATACTGCCACGGTCTGAACTCCTAGTCTCCGGGCAGTCCGGATGATCCGGCATGCTATCTCTCCCCTAGCGAAAATCCGAGATCAGGTCAAGCAGAAGAGGTGACGAGGTGGACAAACCGATTCGCAATGAGGATCTTTTTGAAGTGGGGTTTGGTGTATTGGGTGGTGGATGGATGAGAGGTGAGACCCTCCCATTGTGCAAGCGGCTCGGTGGGGAGAGATGCAAAGGCTCTTCGGTTTGACGTCCGGGATGGCCGAGGTGGCGTCGACTCGAAGATAGAGGTTCGGAAATCAGCTTGTCGATCTACTACAAGCGGTAGAGCTGGTGCTGCTCGAGCGACTGTCAATCGAACGCCCTTTCGTGAAGCTGCAGCGAGTGACTTCATTGTTCACGGACAGCCGTTGCAAAAGAATGTAGCAGTTAAGGGGAATTCGCCCGACTAATGATCGCACACGCGACTGATAACTTATGGCTCGGCTAATTTCCGGCCGGAGCTTGCCGGAGGCATTCTTTCCTGCATCTTAATATTGACCGGCAGCAGTCTACCCAGACCTCCCGCATTCTCGTACGCTCCCCATCAAGCTTAGTCTTCCTCCTGCTCGTCCCTCTTCCGCTACGGAAATGCATCAGCTGATACCCGTCGTAGGATGACCACTCACCTTCATTTCTCTCGTCACCTTCTGCCTCGCGGCCTCGTGTCTCGCTAGCTCCGGGTTCATCGTCGAGATAGGACTCTTCGCAATCTCGAGCTTGAGTTCATACATAGTCTCCTCATCATTGTCGCTCAAGAAGGTGATAGCCAGTCCCGTCTTGCCCGCGCGACCAGTACGTCCGATTCGATGGATGTATTTCTCGATCACATTCGGCATGTTATAGTTCAGGACCAGGCTCACGTCTGGTATGTCGATACCTCGTCCGGCAATGTCGGTAGCCACGAGCACGTTGACCTCTCCGTTGCGCAGAGCCTGGAGTGCGGCCTCTCGCTGAGTCTGAGTTTTGTCTGAATGAATGGTTGTCGCGGATACACCTGATTGGCGAAGATGCCTCAAGAGTCCATCTGCCCCTGCTTTCTCGTTGACGAAGACGATATTGGGTCCAGATATTGATCTCAATATTTCGATAAGACGCGCTTTCTTCTTCTCATCGCCGTGGATGAATTCGACACGCTGTTCGACAGTGTCGACAGCCTCGCCGGCAACACCGATGGTAACCGTAGCGGGCTTGCGAAGGTATTTCAGAGCGAGTCTTTGGACTGCTGAAGGCATGGTGGCGGAGAAGAGGGTCGTCACGCGCCAGCCTCTCCACTCGTTCGACACTTGCATAGCTTCCTCGGTGTTAGGCTTGATGAAAGTCGAGGGCATGGCGTCAAGGATGAAGTTGAGGTCGATTTCGAAGCCGAGATCGACCATTCGGTCCGCTTCGTCCATCACTACATACCGACATTGAGACATAACCAGCATGCTCTTGTCAATCATGTCTTTGAGTCGACCAGGCGTAGCAATGACGATTTCTGCGCCGTTTCGTAAAGCGAACTGCTGCTCCTCGACTGATCGACCACCAATGATGGAGACAGAGGTGTAGCCGAGGGGGAGGGCGAATTTATGTGTTTCGACCTCGATCTGTTGAGCGAGCTCACGAGTTGGTGCCATGATCAGAGCGTACGGGCCTTGTTGACGATTGCTGTCATCGAGAGGGGGAAGGTGACTGATGTAGTCGAGCATGGGGATGACGAATGCCGCGGTTTTACCGGAACCTAAGCCCTGGTTCAGCACGTGCAGGGTCAAGTACCGCGGAATGAGTGAAATTGGGAGAACGACGAGATAGAATAGGGACTGATGAATAAGGACTCCGAGGCCCCTATTGTGGGGCGAGGGAGAGAAGGGTGGAGTTACACAGCCAAGATACTTACCTGTCTTGGCGATACCGATGAGGTCGCGATTCTGCATCCCAATGGGGATCGCTTGCCGCTGGATCGGACTCGGTTCCGTGTACCCGACCTCATCGATGACCTGAAGGATTTTCGGAGGAATAGTCGACTCGTACCAGGTACGTAGCGGCGCGGGAATAGCTCCTCCTCTCGCAGCGATACTGAAGTCTTCTCGAAAGATTCGCCAATCCCGGTCCTTCATCTCGTCGAGAGGCTTGTCGGACCAGTGCCGCTCGTCGTTGTTCCCTCTGCCAGCTCGTCTCCGCTCAAGCGCATCGGCGTGACTGCAAGGGGTCAGCCCAAGAGCTCTAGCTACAATAGACATTTACTTACTTGTCTACCGAGTCACCTTGTTGACCCGTGTTTTTCCCTCGCTCATCGAATCCCGCCAGCCTGCCCCCAAACATCGTTCCACCGGGTCCCTTCCCCTTGACCTCGCTAGTCCAAGTCCCCTGCTCCATCGCGCTCGTATCGTCACTCACATTCCAATCGAATATGACTTTCTTGTCAGCCGCCTTCCTGAGCCGAGGCTTCTTATTGTCTGCTTTCTGACCAAGGTAACGGGCTCGAATCGTAGATAGTTCATTATCGGTCGGAAGGGCTACATCGCCTGGCGGTGTAGGCTTTGGCGAGCCGGTCATAGTGGATGATGATGCGAGTGGAGAGGGAGCGATAGCATGGCCATTCTGCTGACGGCGAGGGCCAATGGGCGGGCCATGTCTACGGGATGCAGTTGGATACCCGTTCCCGTAGCCATTACTATGGCCGTTTCCATTCTGCTGGGGTGCGCCATTGCGGTTGTCGGGCATTTGCTGATTGTACCGGTCATTGCGGGAGTCAGGCCGACCATACCGGTCGTCCCGTCCATATCGACCATCTGGGCGACCATACCGGTCATCTAAGAAATGGTCAGTATTGCTCCTGAACCCATTCGACCGCTCACATCTCCCATCATTCCCATTCCCATTGCTTGCACCGTACCGCGCAGACTCAGCTCTCCGCCGTTCCTCCTCCGCAGCCCTCTCGAAGTCTATCCGCTCCTTCGTTTCGATATCCCCCTTCTCCTGCTCAAGCTTGACCTCAGCGTTACGCTTCTCGAGCGCGAGGGCGGCCCGCTCGGATTTCGAAAGGAATTTTGGCTGGAACAAGGTCAGCGCTGAAAGGAGCGGGAAGCAGAGAGGTCTGACCTTCGCTGCAGCTTCGCGGTCGGCCTTTTGCTTTGCGAGTATGTCCTCGACGGACAGTGGACCGGCCATGATCTGGGTTGACCGAGCTAATGCAGGGGGGAACTAGGTTGGACGGCCGGCCGTGTAGATTGAACAAGTGCGGTAGTGAGACCGAATATTTATCACTTCGATCTCGCTCTGGATTAATCAGAAAAACATATCCGAAAGATATACATTCACGTGGTTGCTTTCTCGAGCTGTAGAATGCCTGTATGAGACTGTCTCCCGCAAATCCCTCAATAGCAGGATAGACATCAAAATGACGAAAGCCGTCATCTCGCCTTCGGTCTTAGCTGTTAGTCGTAGTTTTCTGTCTCTCTGGCAGTGGCATGATAGGGAAGATCTTCGCTGAACCTCAACAGAGCGACCTCTCGAACCTCAGCGCGGAATGTCGGCGTATGATGTTTAACGGCGCCGACTGGCTGCATATGGGTGAGTCCTGCGATCATGTTGACCCGTCTTCGATCTTTTCGGTCGCACGGATTCGGTAATTCTGACTAGTCCTTAGATGTCATGGACGGGTGAGCTCGACTCGGTTTGGGTTACATCCCAAGCTCAACGCAAACCAGCAACTTCGTGCCTAACATCACCATGGGTGCCCCAATCCTCACATGCGTACACGACAACGTCCCTGACATCTTTATGGATTGTCACATGATGGTTACTGATCCCGCCAAAGTAGGCTGCTCCCCTTCCTTTCTTCAAGGCAGGTACTGACGGGTACAGTGGGTGCCAGAAGTCGCCAAAGCCGGGGGCAAGCTCTACACCTTCCACCTCGAAGCGACCCGTCCGTCCCTCTCTCCTTCCCTTACCTTGCTAAACCCTCCGCCAGAAAACCCATCCGAAATGGTCGACCTGATCCATTCCCACAGCATGTTAGCAGGCCTCGCCATCTCCCCAGAAACCCCCTCATCCTCCATAACCGACACCCTCGG
>JAABUL010005256.1_pt1 | contig 16315 bp, 23 predicted proteins | sample 5559151 | NCBI WGS metagenome assembly JAABUL01 (sample SAMN10711876, study PRJNA513368) | rock metagenome | isolation source: Antarctica rocks | place: Antarctica: Victoria Land, Pudding Butte sud | reverse complement strand
TATGCTCAGTATGCACGGTTGGGACTTCCAGACAAGATCAATCAGCGGTGGAGGTGCGCGTCATCCTGAGGAGCGACGAGTGATCCTATCGGTGCGAATAGTGACTGAGAACACGGCGCAGTTCTGTGTGACGTACCAACCGCTGTCGGATCGCGACGTGTCACTTGTGTAGGGCGAAGCAGATGATGTATCGGGAACATGATGCATCGACACATCGGGCATACGATCATCGGACGGAGAGTAGGAAGTATGGACAAAGAATGGATATAACGACATATACGCTTGTACGACCATGATCCGGGTCGCCGAGGAAGGAAAAGAAACGACCGAGAGAAAGTAGGAGGCGTAGACGAGCGGATGAGAAGAGACAAACGAAAGAAGAAGAGCGGAAGAAGAAGACCAGCAACGGTGCGGACCATACCGAGAAGGGTCAGCGATGAACGACCGAATAGAGAAAGCGAGAAAGCATCGCTCGCCAACCCCTCGACGGCAGCGCGCGACCACCCCACTTCTCAGGCCGGGACACGAGCCCGAACCGGACAAGGTGAGCGATAGCGTCGCGCTGGGTCGGAAGAGGCGGCGAGCGATGCATGGTATCAGATGATGAATATGAACAGAGAAAAAGAGAGATGAAATGAAGCCGAACCAAAGATGCGGGAGGAGCGAGAATCATCGTCGACGACCCTTCCCCTGGACCAGCGTGAAGCCGTCATCGTCGACCACCGGTTCCGTCCGCTCCTCCTTCTCCGTATCCCGAGGCACGGGTTGAGGCGTCTCGTCGATCTCCATCACGTCGACCTCATCCTCCCTCCCACTCCCGCTCGTATCCTCGTCGTCGTCCACCTCAACCATGTCCCCTCCCTTGGTAGCCTGCACGCCCGACCTCCTCACCTCCCCCGCCTTCCTCTCGAGAGCCTCAACGATCGCCTCGGGAGTCGCCGAGAGGATATCCCGCCATAGTCTGATGATATCAGCGGACACCGCGTCGATAGAGCCGTCCTCGATGTTCGCCTCGAACTCGTCCGACATAACCTGATTGAGCGATTCGGCTAGGTCATCGTGGTCCAGCGGGGGCTTCGTCGCTGTCGTCGGGTCGACTCGGGGCGCAGTCGAGGAGGAAGGGGAAGCTGTGGTATTGGGGCTGGGGAGGAAGGTGGCATGTGATTCGAATTCGTCGATGATGATGGATGCGAGCCATGTTTTCTTGGCGAGGGAATCGGGGCCACCCCATTGTTCGGTAACGGCGATGGTGAGGGCGGGCCAGAGATCGAGGATTGCGATGACGCCGCGGGCGAAGAGGAGGATGGTGGGCGAAAGAGGGGGTTCAGGTTGCGACATGTTGCGGGAGAAAATTGGATTTGATGGGAGATGGAAAAAAAGGTGACGATGCGATGCGTGTGGAAGAGGCAGTTGATGTGTGCGGCCGTCGAAAAACGGCAAATGACCGGAGCCTCGTGTGTTTCGGGCTCGGCGAGCTGATGCAAGGAATTTGAGACGATCAGAGGCGCTGTGGGCGATCTGTCCCAAGCCAGGCGATCAATCGTCTAAAATCTGATAGATGGGAGGAGATTTTCGCCTCACCGAGGAACCCCAGAATTTTGGTCGGGATTTTATCGGCGTTTGATGAACAGGCGGTCGTGACACGTGGCAGCATTCCCTTGTCGCTTTGCGAGCATCACCCCTCTCCGAGGCAATCATCAAAAGCTGCACAGCAGCCCTTGTACCATGCGCTCCCCTCTCCCTTTTTTAGCGTCGATAGTCGCGTTCTTCGGCTCCGCGATAGCTCGCTCAGCGACGGGTGACAGGGTCCTGGTGATCCTTGAACCTTCGGTAGCGAGGGACGAGTACTCAAAGTTCTGGGGCTCACTGAAAGGTCAGCTCAAGACCGCTTTCGAAGCTCCTCGAGCTGTCCGCCTGGTGAGACGCTGACGATGTGCGTAGCGCGAGGCTTCGAACTCACTTTTAAAGGGCCAAAGGACGACTCAGCAGAGCTCATCAAACATGGCGAGCCGCAATATGATCACCTAATCATGTTCGCTCCCTCGGCGAAGTGTGAGCTCGCATCCAGAAATAGAAAACCGCAGATTGATTTCGTGCTCATCTGCGGACTGAGTTAGAGTCGAGCTGATAGTACCATAGCTTTCTCCCCTTCCCTTTCCCCCAAGTCCCTCCTCGACGCCCAAATCACCTCACTCAACACCCTCTTCCTCCTCTCACCTAATATCTCCGAGCTGAACCGAGATACCATGCGAGAATACGACCTCGAGTTCGTCGAGCGCGATTACCTCCTCCTCGACGCGTTCTCCCACCCCGCTTCGTCACCTCCTTCGATCGTCCTTCTTCCGCCTACATCCTGCATCCTATCCAACCCGGCCATCCTTTCCCCATCAACCATGTCTGGTGGGCCAATTGTTTACCCGTCCGGAACGGTGCATACACTCGGGATGAACCCTTACCTCGTGGAGGTCTTGCATGGCACGAAAACGGGATACGTGGGCGAGGATAGGGTGCTGGATGTGGATGAGGCGGAGGTCGAGAGTTCGGTTGGCGGGAAGAGTGGGAAGGAGGCGGTGATCTCTGGGAGGAAGGCAACGCTAGTCAGCGCGATGCAGACGAGGGATAATGTCAGGATCGGATTCGTGGGGAGCGGGGCGATGTTGAGGGATCAACACTGGGGAACGAGCGTACGAATCCAAGACGGGAAGTGAGTGTTGTCTTTCTTCTTCACGCTTACGCTAATCGGTGAGTGAACCAGGGTTGGAACCGGTAATGCTGGCTTTGCAGAGGCTTTCACCAAATGGATCTTCCAAGAGACCGGAGTAGTCAAGATCATCAGCACCGATCATCACCGCGAAGGCGAGACCGAACCACAAGACCTATACCGCATCAAAGATGACCTCGTTCGTGTGCCATTCACCTTCTCGGTCCTACTAACCTTCTGGTAACCAGACGTATACTGTGACCCTAGCGCAACACGAGACCACACCCAATAATACCTCATATTGGGCGCCTTTCTCAGTCTCCGACCTGCAAATGGACTTCACCATGCTCGACCCGCACATCCGGACGGCGCTCACCGAGGACCGATCGGCGCGAACACCCGTCGGCACCACGTATAAGGCGAGCTTCAAGGCTCCGGACCGACATGGGGTGTTCAAATTCGCTGTGGAATACTGGCGACCTGGGTGAGCTGCCTCGTCCTTCTTCGTCGCTTGATCAGATGGTGAAGGCAGTGATGATTCTGGAAGCTGACGCGTCCCTAAGATGGAGCTACATCCGCACCTCCTCCACCGCCTCGGTCGTCCCGTACCGACACGACGAGTACCCCCGCTTCATCGCCGGCGCGTGGCCATTCTACTCGTCAGCAATTTCGATGAGCATCGCGTTCCTCTTGTTCTGCTCGCTCTGGGTGATGCTTGGGGAAGGGGATCGGAAGGGGAAGAAGAAGGCGGAGTGAAGATGGTTTGAGCAGGATGCATCTGATGATGAAAGTTCATACGGATATATGGACGGCATATGACTTGTGAACGGGCAGGAGGAATGCTGAGAGGTAGTGACTAATCTCGCCTTGTCATCAGGATCAGCAAGCTCCTGTCGATCTATCAGAAATACAGCATTCGGTCACCCAGACAGCACCATCAACTCAGCCAGACGGCGCCCAGCCAGGATTTAATGATCGTCGTGCAAGAGCAGCCTCGTTTTGCTGCTCGGAGTCCCTCGCATCTGCTTCAATGTGGGAAGCAATCGTAATGCTTCCGAGGACTTTATGAGTCAAGACTCCACAGTCTTCAGGTTTCTGCAAACCCTCAATGACGATGAGAAGGAAGTGATGGACAAGATGAGGGAGGAAGAGGAAACTTTCATGAGTGGGCGGACTCTCACAGAGGGTATCAATTGAGGACGCAGGTCCTGTTTGATGAGAGGATCCAGATGGACCAGAGACCAGACTCCACTCCGCTGAGGCCAGTCTGAATTGATCCAAACCACTCCTGACAATCCCACTGATCCGACTTTTCTCTTTGACATCATGGCTGTTGAATTGCATAGTCTGCTGCTAATAACATCTAAAACCTTGTACTGTAATTGAACCCAAATGTCAATGGGAGATGTGACCTTTCAGTATGGATAAATGCACCAATGTTACCATTAGGGTATTATCCGACAATCAAATCCATTCTTGTCCAACATCCTTGCTGCTTCAGTATCAACCGACTCCTGTCTCCGTCAAAACCGCCCCCATCAGAGACAGAGACAAGAATGTCGATCCGTGCCGACCAGCTCCAACGATACTCCGGTCAGGCCCCAAGAGCATCAGATCAAATGCAATCGAGTCGGACCTTCCTTTCGGCGAATGACATACCCCTGGTGACTTATCGATCAGCGTGATGATTGGGTTCGGGTGGGGTGTGGGATCATGTGGATTATCTCGGATCTCTCCTTCGTCATCCAACTCGTCATTCCATCATCAGCCTTCTCTTCAGTCTGTCATCATCCTTACACTCGTATCGCGTCCTTGCATCAGCCTCAAGGATGTTGCCGGGGTGAGAGTGGAACTACAACGCACAGTGAAACTACAACGTACGAGCCGATCAAAACATAACCGACTATCCAGTCCGGACACGCCATCCCTTCCCTCATCTTTCCTCTTTCCTCTTCTCTCTCACTTCCCCTTTCTTCCTATCGTCCAACTCCAGCTGTCCCATCCCACTCGTCACCTGTACGAGGATGGTGAAGAGCAGCGACACGAGCGCTTCCCCACCGTCCTACCTACCTCCCAAGCCCCGGATCCTAGGCTCGAGAAGGAAAGGGGAAGGAAAGACGAAGAAGAACGAGGATAAGGTGAACGCGCTCAAGCCGAACGCCATGCAGACGACAGTCAAGGAGGTGAGTGGCGATGCGGAGGAAGGCGGTAAGGAGAAAGGCAAGGGGAAGAAGACGGCTGAGGACGTGAGTCTCGTTCCTCCTTCGCCACCGCCACCCTGGCTCGGTCTTCACTGATCTTCGACGGGTTGGTCAGCTCGCCGCACTCATCCGGTCTCTATCACTCAAGACTCCACAATGGTCTCTCTCAAACACACCTGCGGCTCGCGCGACTACCACGGTCGAGCCCGCGACTACTCAACCCAGCAAGAAGCAACCCGACTACCCACCTCCAGCTCCCAAGAAGCCTCCAAGCCCAGTCCCTCCCATCGGCTCCGAGCGTGAGAACGCTCGCCAGAAACCGAAGCTCGAGAGCCCACTACAATACAAGTCGACTATCCCGATCAACCAGACGAAGGCAAATGAGAGGAAGGCAGGATCCGATGAGGGGTCTGAGGCGAGGTCGAGGATGACTTCGTTCTTCGCGAGGAGCGAGGCTTGGAGGAGGGCTAGCGAGACGAGCTTGAGTGGCGAGAACAGGAAGTCTAGTGTTCAGTCACTTAGCGATCAGAGGAGGGTCATCGAGCATTTGGTGAGCTTACATTTCCTCCTCGATATCAGTGCGCGTGATGTTGCTCAAAGCAAAGTGGCTTACGATCGCTGATCAGCCGGTCTTCCCTACCCCGACTGCCGAGCTCCCCATCGTGCTCCGCCCCTCCTCTCGCTCCGATGCAGGCACCGCATCCCGGAACCTCTCTCTGTCCGAGCACGTCACCTCCCCCGGCTTCGGAGGTTTCTACCAAGGCCGCAGCAATAGCGTTAGCTCGGCGTACCCCACATCCTCCTTTTGGCAACGCCAATGCGATCCGCAGATCCAAGAAGCGGCTTGGCGACATCAGGACATCCCCGACATATTCTCCTACGCGCCCACGACTCCACTGTGCAACACGAGTCGCTCTTCAGTGACCCCGACATATCGCTTCACCACGCCGGGGCCCGAGCGCCGCGGAGGAGACCCAGTTGCGATTGACAGGCCCCTTGGGCGCCGGTATACGAATCCGTATACCGGCTTGGGGGTGTTGCCGGGTACTTGGCCTTTCACCAATCAGGGTTCGCCGCCGCCAACCCCGTTCGTCTCGGGAGATTGGAGTGAGTCTGTCCTCGTGATCCGGACAAAGCTGATGCGGATCAGTCTGTAATCAGCCACTATGCGGGTATCACAACTTCCAGAAGAACGCAGAGTGCCGTGCGTGAGTCGGGCAGTCTCCATTGATGGGTCGAAGCTGACTCCGTCTTTAGATGCGGCCACCCCAGGCCGTGGGACATGATCGCGAGTGATTCTGCAAGAGCGACGCTGATCAGTAGAGTGCGGCCGTCCCGCATAGTCCGCCGCTGGGTACGGTCGGAGACTGGCAGTGTGAATGCGGGTACATCAGTCAGTCTCACTTCGTGCTCCAGGTGACTCCCAGCTGAAGAATGCTCAGACTGGAGGAGGCGTGCGCTGTGCAAGAATTGCTACCCAAATCATCCCTATAACCAAGGTGACGAGCGCGGTCTGCCTTACTGGAAGCGCTGAGACCCTGCCAGATCGCTCGCCATCGTCGTCTCTCCCGTCCCCGCCTGGGAGGAGCCAGCATTTCCTCCCCCCGATCGACAGGTTCACGGCGCCCTCCCCACCGGTCTCGCCAATGTCGGGTTCAATCCGCGGGACCGGGATGCTCCCCCATCTCCCGGGATGGTGAGCTCGAATCACTTCATCAGTAAGCTACGGATATGATTCTGGGTGGTATTCGCTGAAGCGTCAAAGACACATTCTCGCTATACCCTCATCGTGACACCACAACTCGATTTTTCTCGGATGGACTTGATACGCGGTACCCTTCGGTTTCGGATTGTTGCGGGAGTGATGTGCCAAGGCGAGATGTAGGTTAGGAGGCAGGAGGGCGGGGTTAGAATAAGAGAGGGCAGGAACCGAGCTCACAACCGATTCAGAAGAGGACTCGAACCATTATAGCATGTGGAGTGGAAAGGTGTATGTAGGATATGACGAAATCATGCATGGTGGTGTCGCGTTATGTCGCGATGACAAACGGTCCTCTCCGAATGACGTCGAAGATAGCAATCCCCTTGGTGCCAGAGCTCGAACCATATCACAACCTAACGCAATAACATAACACGACCCTTCGAAAAACGACTGTTCGGGAAACAAGGTTGGGAGCCCGATCTCAGGGTGAACAACCCGCGGCTCCGGCCACGGATCGCTCTTAAATATCCCTGATATTTTCATCGTTCCGCCTTGACACAGGCAGACGACTGTCGCCATCAATCATCTCCCTCATCCTTGTTTTCTCATTTTGGGTCTCTAGATACAATCTCAAAATCTCTAAAATCGACAAAGGCAGAGCCGGTCATACGTAGGTGGGATTTTGTTTGTTGAGGATAGTGTGGAGGGAGACGGCCGGATTGCGCAGCCAAAGGACAAGGCCAGGGATGCTCCGGGTTCGCCACGGCCTCTTGATCAACGCGCCTCCGTACCCATCAATTTGCGGTGCTAATCCAGATCTCATCTTCCTTCCATCGCACTTTCTTCTCACCCAACCATTGTCGATTCCGACTGATTATCAATAGATCTTTTCTCTCGTCTCGACGTTTCGGGGATATTGGATACCATTGGTCATCGACTCGCTTCTGTTGATTCCCATTCCGTCGGTACCCGTATTCCACAGTCACGAGGCGTCAGCATCACAGTCACGGTAGATCGCAACCTCGACTGGACGCGTAGATCCAGCCCAACCCAGACCACTCGGGGGTAATACATTCCGACCTCCACGTCGTCGCGTGAGGATAAAGGAGCGCTTGGAATCAGGAAGCGCCGGTTTCAGCGCTGCGTCCCGCCACCCAGGGGGATCCCCTTGTCGCTCCTTTCATCCACGTCTACCTTGCCTTTGGATCGCCCGACCGTCAATCGCCACCTTCTTCCTCATCGCTTGACGTCGGAATCGTCATTCATGGACAACACTTCGTGACGGTGAGGAACATACAGTAAACGTCGTCGTCTAAAGGAGCCTTTGGTTGGACCTCCTGTCGACGTGACTAATCCACCTTCAACCGGAATGGCGCTCAGTCCACCGCCAGCCCCCGCGCCGACACCCGCACCCACCACACGCACATCGACGCGAACACATGCTAGAAAAGCATCATCATTAACCGCTCCACCCACACCCCTGATCCTCACCCCGTCCGACCACAACTCCCCTCCGTCGATCCGATCGCATGGACCGAAGAATCCGTGTGCGGGTGTGACGGTGGAGGCGAAGAGTCATGCCTTAAGGAGCGTGTTTGGGGAGAAGGACCGTGCGGCGTGTCCCTTTCCTGGGGAATATGGGGGCGCGGGTCGATGTGGGGTTATGGAGGAGGATGAGAGGGATGAGGTCTTGATGGCGACTTGTGCAGCTTGCGCCTCGGTCGTAAGTCTCATTCGGATCGGGTTTAATTGCGTTTTGCTTGGGATTGGGATATAAGCTGATGCGGGTATGGGCAGGAGAATCGCGCGCTGTCTCTCGACGAGATCGCTTCCATGTCATACGACCACAGCTGGCTCCGACCCCCTTCCGCCGCCATAGCGCCTTCCACAGTCATCAATAACGCCATTCGCGCGCATATAAAGCGGTGCGAGATCGCAATCCCATCCCGACAACCACTGCTCAACAAGCACCAACTCGCCGGTTCCGTCAACGAGTCCGTCCTCGAACCCGCTCTTCATCCCGACGCGTTTCATCGACCCATCCGACCAAAGGGGACGGTATGGTACCTCATACCCGCTGGGAAAGCCAAGTGGAGGAATCCGTTTGATGGGCTAGAGGTTCCGAAACCACCTCCGAGAAAGCCGATGCCGAAGAGCAAGGGATCGAAGGAGAGTAAGGGGAAGGAGGATAAGAAGATAAAGGGAAAGGCGAAGATCAATGGGCCGGTCAAGATCAGGTTACTCTTCAGCGGAGGAACGGTGCCGGTCGAGGAGGAGGAAGAGAGCGATGTGGGGAGTCGCTCGCAGGGGTCGAGGAGCGGATCGAGTCGGAAGGGTTCGGCGACACCGATGGGAATCGCTCAGCCGGGACCACTACCTGGCAGCAGACGATTGTCCCTACGAGCGAGGGATATTCTCGATTCATCTTCGGAGAGTGATTCGTCAGACTCCGATATGGAGCAGGATATCGCTCTGCCTCGGATCCACAAACCCCCAAAGCCGATCATTCGCAAGCCCCCACCTCCACCACTCGCCATCGCCAATTCCCCTCGCCATACCCATCTATCCCATCGAACCGCCTCTTCACCATTCGCAGATCTCTTCTTCAACTCCATCGGATCCCCCGTCTTATCCTCCATTCCGCCTTTCGGTCAACATCCCTCGTCACACTCATCGCCCTTCCCCTCACATTCCCTCGACAACACCACTTGGGCCGCACGACAAGATCCCGATCGATTCGCAAGTATCGAGACCTCGAGTTCCAGCTCTGATGACGAGACGAGGGAACCGGATTGGGAGATGGCCACCGGGATCCTGATCGGGGGGGATGGTGGGGATGACGCACCAGTCTGGTCTGCAGAGGACGAGGAGATGAAAGTCAAGGAGGCGACTGATGCGCTCAAGGTCTTGTTCCCCATGTCATCGCCGGAGCAGGAGGTGGATATGGAGCCCAAGTATGAACTCAATCGGCTCGACAATCGTCCTGCACAATCCGATTCCTCCAGCTTAGCCGAAAGTTCCTCCACCGCTACCGCCCAAGCGATCTATGAAGACCGACTTCGAGCTCCCAATGCAGGCGCATCCATGGCTCTTTCCGCCTGGACAGCAAGTTCCAGTCCAGCTCCATCACCCAATCTACGCGCCTTCGCCAACCTTGCTCCTGATACCAGCCCGACACAACACCTTTCCAAGCTTCGCAGCTCGCTCGATCCGGCTGAGATTGATGTCGATGAGGATCAACAGTGGCTTGACGAGACCGGCGAGTTGCCGGTCAAGGCTGAGGAGGTCCTCTCCGATGTGGATCTCGGTTCGACGATGGGAGATGCTGCGACACCTGAGCATGATCGACAACTGCATACAGCAGCATGGGCTCGCGAAGCTGCGGCTCGGATCAAGGAGGAGCCCGAGGATTACCCTTCGCCATTGACGACGGAGCCTGATGATCAGAGCGCGGTACTGTCACATGGCTCGCGAGCAAGTTCGACACCATCAAGCGGATCGTCCGATATTCACCCTTTCGAGGTCGAGTCGGAGCATGCGCCGAGATTGAGTCTGGAGGAGGTGATCATGGGACCTGAGAGCATCAGCGTGGACGAGCTCGATGGATGGTTGCCGGCGATGCAGGGCAAGGCGGAAAAGACACCTCAGCGAGGCAGACATATTCGGTCGAGACACCATCCGCAACGATGCAGTGGAAATTGGGGGAGTATCGGGGTTGGCGCGTCTCTCGTGCCCAACGGCAAGCCGCTGCCTGCGACTAAGACTACTTCGATGGTCCGGACGCGAAGCATCCGATCGACTACTCGTCGACGTCGCTCATCACCTCGAAGTCACCGATTACTCACACCCCCACCGACAGACGAGCCTGACGCCGAGCAGGAACTTATCGAAATCGACGATGCGATTGGTACGGCCGATCTCGAGCAGGCGCGAGCTGAGGCCGAGGCGAGAGAAGAGCAGCACCGCAAGGCTTGTCGCGAGAAGTCGGAGCAGCAGAAAGCTCTCCTCGAGGCGTATCGGCAGAAGGTCCGAGAGAGCCATGATGCTACCCCGCCCGACGGACTGCCAATGTGTGACCAGACCTCGCCTTGGTCAGATCTCGCTTCGGCGGCTGGGGGCTCGAGCGAATCGATCAATATCACTACTCCGTCTGCACTTTCGCCAATGGTCCTTCAGAGCATCTCGAATCTGTCGCTCGGTAACGACGTCTCTGCTTTTCCCCCGTCTATGGATCCCACGACGTTGATGCCACCGCCGATCCCCGATACCTCGCTGGCGTCGCTCGACGAGGTGATGTCGCAGGCGGATGTGGAAGCAGTCTTGGCCGCTATGGGTGCTCCACCGCCTCCAGTCGCTTCATCCAGTACCTCATCCCCTTCTGTCCCAATCACTTCCTCGTCACCGGCGCCAAGCGTCGAGCCGGCCGCCAACACATCTGAGAACAGCACGAACATCGTTGACCTCCCGACCACCCTTCCTGCCGATGTCACTACTCCTGAGCCGGCAACGACTTCCATGCCCCCACCCCCGGACAAGGCGCAGGGTGCTTTTACGAAGCGACTTTGCCCTGGTGTCGATGCTTGTGTGGTCGATAATATCCCGGTGTATGCTTTGGTATCGGAGAGTAAGAGCGGAAAGGTTGTCGTGCTCCGTCGTTTAGACACCGATTTTGGTGAGCCGACCGCATCCGTCTTCTCTGGGCTGAAGCTGATGAAAACTAGTCAATGGCACTTCCCTCCTCGCCGCCCTTGGCGTCCCTCCATCCAAGTACGGCGACTATCTCAAAATCCCATCCCCTACACTAGCGTCGCACCACGTCGTCCCCGGCTCAGTGGGCGGCACTGCATACTCCGTCGGCGTGCCGGGTGTTTGGGTGCAGCTTGTCGAGGCGAGGGAGTACGCCAAGAAGCTACAGTTGGGAGAGGGGATTTTGCTGTGCAATATACTCCGGGAGGATCTATTCCAACAGGTGAGGAAATAGCTACACCCCATCGAACATAGGCTGATCAAGTAACCAGTTTGCTCTGCTCGCCGGGCTCAAGCCTGATCATTCCGCCGCGGAGAACTTTGGCTTGCCCGTGAGTCGCCCTGGTCCTCAAAACAAGAGTCAGCCAAATGTGCCACAGTTTATCGCACGGCGCCCCCCATCCGCGAACAGCTCCACCCTCCCATCCTCATTCACAAATTCCAAATCCACCCCCAACCTAACCGCCCTCGGCTCCTCCACACCCTTCACCCAACTTCGCGCCGCCGCACTCCCGAAAGGCGCACTCGTCCGCTCCGCCCCACCCATCACCGCCGACGGGTGTCCCAAACCCAAGCGTCGACGTGCGACTATCGTTGGCCAATTCGGCCCTCTCGTCTCGCCCAAGGCTGGGGTGACGACGAGGAAGGATAAAGCTGCGATGACTGCTGCTGCGAGGAGGGCGACGAGGGCGAGTGTAGGTGGGGAGACTGCGAAACCTAGATTGGCAAAGTGATACGACACACCACTCGATTACTATACACCGCTCGATCGATATAGAAAAATCTGGGAAGAAGAGAGGGAAAGACATGGGGAGATGAGAAGATGAAGGGACGAGGGGATAAAGGAGTACGAGATAAGGGGACGGATGAGTACGGGATGAAGGGATGAGGGGGTGAGAAGTCGGGTATCTTGTGAACTAGACAGTTATAGCAAGTAGGAAGAAACACAACTCATGTTCAGCGGACGCTGGGATGGTGGTATGAACGTGATGATATATTTTGACAAGGTATACAATGGGAGTCTCTAGCGCGGCGCCGACGGACCGGCCCGACTTCACCTTGTAACCTACAGTTATGGAGAGAGAGAGTCACAGAGTCACAATCAACGAAGTCACGACTATCAGAGATTGGGATAAGGGATGTTAAGAGAGTGAGCAGACCAGAATGACTGGTATCTGCACAAATACAGGCAGGCCAAGCACAGCACACTGCATTATTTGTAGACCTTGCATAAGTAGATGTCCTTATCCGTTCAAGAGTCAGATGAGCGGTGACAGGAAAGGTTCTCGATCACGAAACTAACAGTATTGTCACGGTGCTACGTCGACCAGCAAATAGGCCCGACGCTCAGCTCCTAGGATCGGCGACGGTCGTCTGAGCTTCGGCAAAGTTGGGCTACCGTGGTCGAACTTGGCTCGAATAACTCGAGGACACGCGTGGGTGTAGCCGAGTTAAGTGCCGGTCGAGTAGCGTGGGCTAGAGATGCAGAGGCTATGAGTAGGCTAGGTAACTATAGTGACTTTGTACTTTAATCTCGAATCGCTGGTTCTTCCCGACTCTCATGTCCATCCCTCTTATACGTCGTCTTCCAGGCCTATCTTCGGTCCTTCTCGTTTCGAGTTCAATGGTGTTTCGTCGTCGGCGAGGGGAAGCGTAGCGAGGACAATAGAGGCGAGCAGAGATAATAGGCGTTGGAATACTGACAGTGATAGCATTGTTTCGTAGTACAATGAACAAGGTTGCACCCCGTTTCAGAGTACAATGCCGGAGATAAGCACTGGTTGCTTATTGTCGGCGATGTTCGTCGATGTTATCGGAGCTTCAATTCACGATCGTGACAAGAGTACAATACGGGAGATAGCTGGTTGCTTATTGTCGGCGATGTTCGTCGATGTTATCCGAGCTTCAATTCACGATCGTGACAACCGTGATGTCTTGCCATCTCTCCTTCTGTTCCGGCAGCAGGCTGGAAGGGTGTTTTCCAGCTTCGATGGTTCCTGGACGAAGGGCAATAGGCAGGGTGGTGTGGTAAGAAAATCAGGGCAACATCTATCTGGTGGCAAAGGGTCCAATCAGGATCTACTTATGATGTCTGCACTCTCGGGATATCAGGAACACCTTGTCAGCCAAGATGACCTACTAGCCAGAGAATCCTGAATACGATCCTCTGAGAAGAAATGCACAATAAGGGACTGCCGATGTTGGGCTTTAGATGCTCAACTTGGGTGTTGTTCTGTCAACCTCTAGAATGCCGCAGGAACGGAAAGGAGGATCATGAGGCCTCGGGCTTGAGAGTGGCAAGAGCGGAAAAGGCATGGGTGCCAGGACTTAGGGTCTATGGCTAGGATCCGGGCAGAAGACTTTATGACTTTGTCTCTGGTTTGTGGGACTGAGACAGGGGGGTTGAGCAATATAAAACAAGTTGGAGAAGAAAGACAGAACGACAGAAGGATAGAGATGATGGGTTCCATGTATCGAGAACGCCACTTGGTCCTTGAGTCTCCACCGTGCTGGTGCTCAGCCTTATTGCCGGGATAATCCTGTGACCTGTCCTGGGTCTTGTCCTTGGTATATTGAGCATAGCACGGGGACTGCTACTGTGTTGGCGAGTCGCGTTTCAAGTTCGCCAAGATCTGAGCGCCTGTTTGAGAATATGTCCCTAATCAACGGCTGGATTTGCTATCAACATGAGCACTTGCTCTAGGTCTCTCATGCAGCAAGGGTCTTGTGAGTTCATAATTAATAGGTATAAGCACTTGCACATCTATGATAAGGGGACAATTTCAATTTAAATTTCCTCTTACATAATCTGACAGTTCCATTTAGGCAAGTATCTCGGGTCAACTCAATATCAATACAGGATAGGGTATAATGAGGCAAAGGAGAGGTGGGGGGGAGGGATGAGACAAGGGGAAGAGTCATGTCATATCAGGCCACTGGAGATTCAACGGATCATATCTAGAGGCCCCAGGCCTTGTTGATCGCACAGCCACCTTGACCGTGAAGCCTGGGGGTACAATGTAGATCAGATGATTGGTGTCCACAATGGTAGGCATTGTGTCCTTGATGAATTCCGCAGCTCGCTGGAAGGTGACATTGGAGAGATCAGGATTCTGTTCCGGATTGTTTCCGTTGCTGCTGGTCGTATTGGCTGGCGTTGTTCCAATGTTCACTCGGCTCGGACTTTCACGTAAACCGTAGAAAAAGCATATGGGAGATCAGATTGACTCACCATGATTGTCCGCAAGATATGCTATCTGGGTCAAGTCTGCGTCCAAGGGTGCTGTTCAGCAATTTCAACAATTCATCTTCGGTCCCGGCGTTGAGCTTGACACGTATACCAGCTGAGTCAATTGCGCCTGTCTGATTGCTTTTCCATCCCATCTGAGTGTCAGGTCTTTGATCAGCTCAACCTTGTGCTTTGCAGCTTGGGCACTCAAATTACTTACAGTGACATCCTGTGGGAAGCGAATGTGTAATGAGCAAGCATGGTACGACTGAGCAGCCTTACTCACGTAGGAACGATTGTCTGTCATGCCGAAAATATTTCAGTTGTATGGTCAGTAAAATATGGTAAAAGAATAGCTGATGGGTGGATGTAAGAGGATAAAGAACGCTTCTCGTCTGTATATGTATCATCTGACTGGCCTTCCAACTTGATAAGTGCGTCTTATGGAATGGAGTGATGCAGAAAGGGTACAGCACTTTGATTGACAAGGGAAAGGGGATGTGAGAGGAAGTGGAAATCTGGGTGATTTCTCTAGCCTCTAGGAAGTTTCTGCCCTTGTTTGCTTGCTTTGTCAATACTGGGGAACGCCATTGTCCTTTGCAATCCAGTACTAGGCTGTGTGGCTAATGTCATGGAACAAGTTGGTAAATGTCGACCACAATGATGAAAAATGACAACTCAGTCTCTGATTTGATTGACAAGGACTGGGCACGCGGTAGCGGGGAAGAGACTAGTAGCTTGACCAGGGGTCACCAATATCACCGATCAATCTGGTCCCTTTCAAGGATCTACATCAATCCTTGTCGGCCACCTGTTGGCTTGAAGGCAGTAGAGATCGATTTTCACCTCCTTACTCTCTTCTGATCAACCTCCTGGACCACGCGTATCAATATAGCATGCAAACAGCCCGAAAACATACGTCTCATATAGCATTGAGTCATGTGTTCCCAGCCCAGAGACATAAGACTCACTCAATGAAGTTGTGCTTGGGAACCAGAAAGGCTGAATTGTATGCCTGTGAAATGGTATACCAGCTCGTTACTACATTGTGATGTATCATGGCCAGGCTAGCGGAAAGATCCGTGACTGGGAAGACTGGATGTATACGGTGGTATGGCGGGTTCACTTATCATTTTCGCAGTACCCTGTCGAGCGCGCCAGATCTTTCCCTTGTCGCCACGTATTGAGTGCATGGCATAAAAGTGTAGGGCATATCAACTCAAAGTCATCGCTTCCCATTCCGCCCTCCTCCTCTCCCTTCTCACCCAGTCCCCAACCTCGCTATCCGATCTCCCGACTCGCCAGCTAAGCTCGTCCACTGCCTCCTTGACGTCTGGTCCCATCTGTCCTGGCTCAAGTGCTAGAGATGCCCGGAAGAGGTGCTCGATCGTTGCTCCCGAAGCTGCTCTCTCTGCGGTACTGGCGGGATCCAACGCGACCAGCCTGTTAACAAGCGCTGGGAGGAGTTTCGTTGCTGACTCGGAACCTGGAATTGAGCTCAGACGAAGCGCGATCCGAACTAGAACCTCTAGACGTCCTCGATCTACGGCACAGGTCGCTTTCAGCACGATTGACTCGCCCAGGTGCTAAAGGCTCACCGGCGTCTTGACAAGCTGTTCCCACGAACCTCTCCGCGACAGTGACCCACACTCTCTCCCTTCCATCATCCTCCTTCACATCGCGACAAAGCTCGGCAACGACGAGATTGATGACTAGATTCTCGACCATCCTCTCAT
>JAABUL010005255.1_pt1 | contig 16317 bp, 20 predicted proteins | sample 5559151 | NCBI WGS metagenome assembly JAABUL01 (sample SAMN10711876, study PRJNA513368) | rock metagenome | isolation source: Antarctica rocks | place: Antarctica: Victoria Land, Pudding Butte sud | reverse complement strand
CAAGTTTGGTCTGGGGGTGGTCAACATGGTTTTCATGACAATTGGCTTTGCCCGTTAACCATCTTCTGTAGTCAACTGCCCTCTTCACCATAGTATCTGCCTAAAATTTGTAAACCCCATAATTTAGGTACGGAGGGAGTGAGAAGCCCACTATTGCATTCGTCTCTATAAGTGTAGCTTTCAAAGCATCTTTATTGGCTTGCGAGCATGTATCAGAAATCGTGTCTCGACGGACCACAGGCTTGTGGTGGCATGACCTGCATTGAACGAGAATATGGCAAGAGCTTATTAGCATCAGAACATTCAAGCCAGAAGGTTTCGTGAGCTTCATATCGTTGCGTTAATCTTGTTCTTGGAAGGAGAGACATCCGAGATAATGTAGACTTGGGGGACTCGAGTATTTGTTTCAACCAATTTATACCGATAGGCGACGCAAACGATATAAGTATACGGAAGGAAGACTGAACTGTCTTGCCCAAGCCGGGGAAGGACCAGAGCGAGTAGTCAGGAAGGCTGCCAACATGTTTCATCCAGTAGTGCACTAGCGACTTTCGACTACGCCTCCTACAGACCACTCTCTACGCCATCTAAATAGCGCTAGGAATGCATGTACATTACCTCACAGCCGCCTCCTGTTTCAGGGTTCGTCGTTTCAACCGTAGCAATCTACAGAATATGCTGAGCTCTTCACCAATGATCGCTCGTCCTCTGGAAACTAGGTCTAGCCTCAATACAGCACACCAACCTCATGACGATCGTGCAACATGTATAAGCCTGATTCTGAGTCTAGCAACAGGGTTCATTATTGAGCTTGATACAAGCGGAGGTGGCAGAGGAGACATGTTTGTGCCAAGACTGTTGGATTTGTAAGCACCCGCTGGCCAATCGTTGGGTGGTCTGTATGTACGCGCGCGCGTCCAACCTCCAACGTCCGAGGACAGTCATGCTTCTGCCACAAATCCTACAGCGATCCTACTGGGATACTGGCAGAAAATCCTGAAGGGGTGCTCAAGTCCAATAACAACAGCATCATATTTAACAGGGTTTCAGCATGCCGTTCCAAGCTTGTTGGACCTACTCGCTGGGTATCCGGCCTTATATCGCAACCCTGTACAACACCCTTGTTTTTTGACAGCGATCTGGCGTGATTTATTGAGCAACTCTCAAAGCACCAGCGGATTTCAGCATGGGCATTCCTCATATATGCTCGCCATGTCTTCATACATAATTCCTCATACTCCGTCCCCTTTAATGATTCGGTCAGACATACTTAATCATCTCTGTCCCACCCTGTTACGCATCTATAAATAAAGCCAGTGAAGATATAACTCCTTCTGCTCCTTGTGTATTTCTGGCCGCTTTCTCAATCTGCATCATGCGACTCAATCAACGAGCAAAGCGATGGCCAAGTCATCGTAGTTCCTAATAATGGCGTCAGCACTCGAAATGGCAAAACAATTCAAGACAGCAAATCTACTCTTCCATAGAGAGTCAAGCCACTGCGTCAATAGCGCCAGCTGCTAGCCGGAGCAATACGCAGATGAACACAGCCACAAATGCCGCCTATGCCATCATGCTCCCATCAGGATCCGGCAAGCCAGACCCGGACAGTGCAATCCCAGGCTCTGTAGTGACAGTATCAAGCGGTCAGTCATTACGGCCTACTCCAGGTATCAGATCGACTGCTCTCACTCGCACCTCAGAGGGAGCGCGTACTACCGCCAACGATGATGGCGGACTCTCGGCGAACCGTACCACATATGTCACCAGTCCCGTGTCCACACCTAGCGTCATGGCACCTGGGGCCAACATTGTGACCTCTCGGACAACCGCAAACACAATACTATTGGCAGGTCCTGGATCTGACTTGGGATTAGGTATGAATCTTGCGACTAGCAAAGCTTAAAAATCAACAATCCCGTCAAGTACGGCCGTACCTGTAACAGCAATATAGTCGAGGGATCTGCCCAAGTCCATCATCAGTGCTACTGGTCAGGTGGTCACAGCGAATGACTCTAGTCCTGTTGTCACCTCATCTTCAGGTGCATCATCGATAAAGACATCGCTGGGCGGGCCCCTGGTTACCCTGGGAAACAACGGACTCTCCTATGGATCATCCGGTATTCTCTCCGTGAGTACTAGTAGTGCTGTCATGCTACCGGGCCCTCTATCAGAGTCGTCTAGGCCAGCAAATTCCCTCTCGTCTCATGCGACTGTCGTTACGTCGGTGGTGGGAGACTCGACTGTGGTTCAGACCGTTGTACCGACTGAGTTCTCCTCCTTGATGATTATCACTGTGCCTCAATTAATTCCAACTACCATTACCATTGGCTCCATGGTTTCAGTCCTCTCTATGACTGGTGGGCCAGGCGGGATGGCATGGATGATTCCGAGTCAGACAGCGGGCGGTCCGATTCTGACACCCCCTGCCGATCCTCCAACTGCACTGCCAAATATCTTGACTTCTTCTACGGTGTCCCAGCAAATACCCTTACCCGCTCAAGCCTCGACCAGCACTAGCCCTGGCGCGACGGCGCTACTTCCGCTGGATCAAGTCACTACTCATAGTAAAGACCCTAATTGGGCGACTGAAGTCCCACTGACTACGATAACCACGAACACATCTCCGGTAGTCATTTTGGGCTTGACAACAGGTGTCACAGAAGACGGGCATAGGGATGATCACGGGCATCCAAAACCGATCTTTTGGCATCCACATTGTTTCGTGAGTGGCAGTGAGACCTGACTGGAAGCTAGTACTGACTGGAAGCTGACAGCTCTTTTGTGGGTCTGGATGTGATGCCTGTGGCATCCAACTCGACCTTGGCCCTGGCATATATCCACCTGGCGCTATCAAACCACCCCCAGGTTTCAATCGCGATTCTATGCCTGCGATTACAGTTCATCAAGATGGTACTCCCGAGTATAGCACTAATTCTAGCCCCTCATCTAGAACGGATGCTAGGTCTATTTCGTCGACTACTTCTGGGCTCAGCTCTTCTAGGCGAAGTACTTCTAGCCAAAGTACTTCTAGCCGAACTTCTTCTAGCGGAAGCCACCCTACCATAACACCCAGTGAATTCGTCTACACGCCCATATCCAGCGTGCAAAGCCCCGTTCTAAGATCATTGGCTACTGCGATTAATCTTGCTTGGAGTAGCGAGCTGCAAGGCTTGGGTGCTATGTCGTCAACCCGGTCGGTTGTAACATCGTCCACAGCACAGCAACCCCTAGGGCCACCCTTCCCTTCACCATCGTGTCTTCCCGCAGCAGATGGGGGTTTTGATATTGACACCGCCGTGAAACATCTCGAAGAATTCTGCACGGCGGAAACTGGTAGTATCTCAGCTGGATCTCAGCCGATCAGCAAAACCTACGATGGCGGCCATAATGACACAATCCGTTTCACATTATCTTGGGATGGCAGCGGCATTTGTCCGCAAAGCCAATCACCAAATCAGAATGGCGGAAGAGACTGCAATACTATCTTCCACAACATTATCTCAGGATGTAAGTCCATGTGTCTATGAACGAGTTGAAGGAAGAGCGATTTACGTATGCTAATGGGATACATTGAAAGGTCCAAACGATCCGTCATTTCAGAACGGAGGATCAATCACCTGGAACTGTGGATACTGGTTCTTGGGCTTTGACACTGGAAAACCAGATATAGCACCATTGCCTCGTACGACAGTCCAAACCGAGCCAACTCCATCAGGTCCCGCTGGTGTTTCTACTACACCAAATCTGCCTACGAGCTCAAGCGTTGCAAGCCCAATTCCTGGACCACACCCTCCAATATCGGCAGATGGTGCGAAGCTACTAGGGCCGACAAGTGCCGCAACCCCACCAGCTACCTCAAGCTCGCCAGCCGCAAAGCATGACTCAGGACCACCAATTGCAGCTCCTGGAGCGAAGCCACCAAGCTAGATCTTGCGCAATGTTTCAAGAGCAACAATTTTGGTGGTGAGACCTATAGGTTGAATATGGATCATGGATTGAGCAATAGTGTCCCGGCTGATGGCTGTTGCAAAGCATTGCTGGCATTCAGTCTTTGCATGTCAGATGAAGCTATGCGTGTGCAGGCTGTATAACTAGCAGAAAGGCAAATAACGCTAGAATTGCGATTCTCGAGCAAAAAAAGGTAGCAAAAGGTGGTGGATGGTGACGTGGAATCGATCTGGTAGCGGGCACGCGTTACTGCTGGGACTCAATCGCCGCACTCCTCCCCATGTAGCAAAGAGCATGTCTTTCACATTAACAACTAGCTGCGCTCTCAAACTCCGACTTTGTTTCGAGGGATCCTCTATACACTTCCGTACACCAACCCGCGCCATGCCAGCCGAGACGGACATCAAATCCGGAGTCCATGATGTAAATAGACGATGTCAAGTTCTCGCCTGCGCCATCTTTCGCAAAATTATATTCGTGAAACCATAGAAAAGTGTCACGGTACGCAAGCATACCTCCGTTCTGCAGACAGCAACAGCCATCGCTTTGTAGTCACCAGCGATATGAAGCAGTGATTATGTACTTCGTACAGACATTGTTACTGTTGCGGGTCAATCTTGAAGAACAGGAAAGGTTGCTGGCAGTTTTATGGGTTGAAGCTTGGGAGGGTATAGAGTCTTTCATGATAGTGACAAGTTCTGAAAGCATATGAGTGATATCTGTATGCAGCTTGGCGTACGACTGTGGACTAAAGCTATTATATCAGTGAATACGGAAAGCATCTGTTCGCCTGCATGATGCTTTGACGCTGAGAATTGTAGAATCCTCGCCATCGTCAGCATTCTAGCTCTCTCATGGCAGCCTAAATATAGTCCCAAGAAGCTTTCCTAACCTTTGCAGATGTGCTCTCCCAATTCAACGCTACTATTCATACTGAACGCTCCGCAACTTCTCGTTGCACTGGCACGAATGGATGCATGCCGTTGCTTGTTTCCGAAGCTCCCTAGCGGCTGAGGTAGGTACAGGTGGCGCGGTGATTGTGCCAGCGTTGTCGACTTTTTGCAACTCACGTCCGTGAACAGGATCAACGCGGAAGCTGTCTTAAGTCCGCCCCCGGGGTTCAGGTTCCATATTGTAGGTATCGGCTAACACCTTTGTACCACCTGTGCCCGTTTCGATATACCTCGTATGACAGCCTTGGAAGCTTGTGCAACTCGCAAGATCCTATAGCCAAATCGATGCGAGCTGGGCGCCCAGATCGAATTCGTGACCTGCAGCATGGATAGAGTAAGCGCAAGCTAGGATGGCTGGGAATGGCAGCTGCATTGGAAATGATGCGAGACAGAATAAAGAGAGTGGATTATTTGGTGCTGCTGGATTATGGACACACGGTGACATTTTATAAAGACATGGAGAACAAAGAAGAATGAGCTGATTTCGACAACCGTAACATCCTTCGAGAATCGCTTATCTAGTCGACCATTTGGGACGCGGTGATGGCGGCTACTCCAGGCGTAGCCTTTATCGCATTGCTGGTAGAAGCCTTTTGAGCTCTATTTTGCGTACCGAGTCTCAATGCTTTCTAGATCCGCTCACACTTGTTTGACCCTTGTTCTTTTGAGTTCAGAAACTCAAAGCGAGCTGCATTATTATGCGGGACGGATTCATCACTGCTGTTTTCCTACGCGATCTCCGCCTTTGCGTTCATTCAGTGTGGCGAGTGAAGAGGCCATGCTAAACCCTTTCACCTCGATCCTGTCAGGCTTGTAGCACTAGACGGTCTAAGTATTGGTCGCACCCACTTGGAAACCCAATGATACTCGCTGACTTACAAGGCCACGCGAGAATTTCAAGTAAGCTTATCAAACATTATTAGTCAGCTTACTGCATTATTCCAGTAATCCACGAAAGGGGCGAATGTAGGAGACATAAGTGCCGCTCTTCACGCTCCTCATCAATTGTTTTCCATCATGCGCGTACTTGCCTCTACTCCAGCCATTGTCAACTGCACTTCTTCGAGGTTCTAAAATTACTGCTGTAGGCATGGCTGCCTTAGCTGCACAAATAGCAGGACACATTGCAGCAGGTGTGGTTTCCCTCCCTAAGAAACCTCCACCTACCCAAGTACCAGGACGTGAAGAGCCGCAAAACCATGGCGCCACCGAAGTATACAATCACAAAACCCTTGAAGCAGACATCAGAGAAGAGCGCATAGAGTACATCAAAAAACGTGCTGCGAGAGCTCCCATTGACGAGCTGATCCAAATGCTGGAAAGGATGATGAGTGATACTCAAGGGTAAATACCCAACATCATCGTTCTTCGTCCCTGCTTTGTCGGCGTGACTGATTTTGCGCAACAGCTGTATCCATTCTCGTGAAGAAGAAAACCGGGTATTAGGCGACACGAATGGGCCACAGCAACATGAGCAGCACGAAAAGAGGATCCAGGTTCTCGACGCCAATATCGCGCAGTATCGCCTCGAAAGAATGCATCTGGCGCAATTGGCTCAGCTTGGCGGCAGAGCTGTTCCTTGGAACAATGGGACGGGTTCTTGGGGATCGATCCATGGCGAAGTCTTGTCGGGTTAGACCATGGATCAAGTGACTGAAGAGGGTAGCGGCTGAATACCTACGTAGCTGTTGGCTTGAGGTCTTCATCTTTCAGACTGGACATGGGGCAAGCGTGGACTTAGGTAGAGGAACAACATGCTCAGAGCGGTTGCTTGGGAAGCGAGACAGCGTGCTTTTGCGACCTCTAAGTAGTCATCACCAGCTATTGTCTGCATGCACATATCATCTTACCGTACTTCATGCTGAGATCTGGGTAGCCCAGGGATTATTAGCCCACACTGTCAGCTTCTCGCAAGTTGATGTGCCTCTTCTTACAGTGGCTTTCTATAAAATCTTGGTTCTAGGGGTGGCTGGTTTTCTTGAGGACATCTCCGCTCTTGAATAAGCAAGCGCTAGTTCAAAACAGCCACGGAAGCGCTAGTCGACTAGCGGTAAGGCTCTTGGCGCTGTCAGGAGCGGTCTCGAAGCCGGCCGGCCGCCCAAGGTGTTGACAACACCACCCATTGTCGATTTCTGTCCCACGCCCCATCGTCACGCGCTGTGCTAGCTTCCGTTGTCTTAGCTTGTGTTTCTTGCTATATCGTCATTATGGCTACCGTAACCTCACCCAAAAGGGAGCGGAGAGAAAGTCGTCCTGCAAACAGTACTCGACACCCTACAGCGCCCTCCATCATGTCTGTCAACGGCCACTTCGCTAATATGGGAGAGAAGCCTACCAAGGAGCAATATGAGCATGGCATACAAGTGATCAACGAGAATCAGGAATTCAAGTACGTGCTGCCTGCCCAATTCCAACAATTACGAGGCTGATGCGCTGTGTAGTCCTACCCTTCCTCAATACCTCTCGTTTGAGCAAATCTCCTCAGCTGGCTTCAACTACCACCTCATCTCCGTCTTCGGATCACAATCTACCGGCAAATCAACACTACTCAATCACCTCTTTGGAACCGAATTTGGCGTTATGGCAGAAGACGATAGGAGGCAGACAACAAAGGGGATTTGGATGTCAAAGAATAAGAAGGCGCACGCAACTACGGAGTCGAAGAACATGGCGGAGAATATATTGGTCATGGATGTGGAAGGTACTGATGGCCGAGAGCGCGGGGAAGACCAGGACTTTGAGCGCAAAAGTGCCCTGTTCGCGTTAGCTACGAGCGAGGTTTTGATCGTCAACATATGGGAACATCAAGTCGGCTTGTACCAGGGCGCAAATATGGGGTTGCTCAAAGTGGTCTTCGAGGTCAATCTGGAATTGTTTCTGAAAGGCTCGAAGTACGTTTGATCGTGCGCTTTGTTCTTGCTGCTCGCTCACACACTGCAGATCAAATCCTAGGTCGTTACTCTTCTTCGTCATACGTGATCATCTAGGCACGACACCGCTAGCGAATTTACGAAACACTCTTGTACAAGACTTGACTCGAATATGGTCAGGCTTGAACAAGCCTCCAGGCCTTGAAAAGTCGAAGATCGAAGACTATTTCGACTTTGCGTTTGCAACACTGCCTCATAAGATCCTCCAGCCAGATAAATTCATCTCAGAAGTGGCAAGATTGGGCACAAGATTCAGGGAGGGGCATCGAGATCCAAGGAGAGATCCACTTCGAGGGGACCAGGAATTTGAAGGGGGTGTTTTCCTACCAGAGTACCACCGACGGATACCTGCCGACGGATTCTCCATATATGGGGAACAAGTTTGGGATCAGATTGTGAACAACAAGGACCTGGACTTGCCGACACAGCAAGAGCTGATGGCCCAATTCAGATGCGATGAAATATCACGGGAGATTTTAGTGGGTTTCGATGAGACCATAATTCCATTTGAGAACAAGCAAGCAGAAGGGGTGCGCTTGGGCAACCCGCAGATTTTGGGCGGTCTCGGAGCAGCAATGCGAACAGCGAGGATGAAGACAGTCAAAAACTTCGAGACCGAAGCTAGTCGATACCACAAGGGTGTGTATGCTCGCAAGAGAAGCGAGCTTGAGGCCAAGATCGACATTCGGCTAAAGGTTCTCTTTCAAGGCCAGCTGTCTGCGGCGCATAAATCAGGCGTCCGAGACTTCAGCGACGCTGTGAGCAATGCTGTCAAAGCTGGACAGAAGAAGGGCGCGAGCTATGATTTTGCGGAAATTGTGGATAGGGAGAAAAAGAGTGCTCTGTCGAAGTTTGACAAAGAAGCTAGAAGCGTTCTCGTCGAAGGAGCGCCATGGAGTAACTACAAACAGGAGTTGTCACTCTACCAAAAGGATCTCAGCGAAGTGAGCGGCAGACTCCGACGGGATGAAATGCGGCGGCTGGCCACCCGTGTCGAAAGATGGGTACGGTCACGGTTAGGGGAATCTGTAGGCTTAGAGTTCAATGCTCTTGGTTCCGGGCGGGGCGGAGGAGGCGCTCCAGAGGAAGGGGACAGAAAGAGCGAAAAAGAGATCTGGGATCGCATATGGAGTGTGTTTGTCAAGACCGTGCAGGAAGCCGAGCGGAGGTTCACCGAAAGAGCCAAGAGTTTTGATGCCAGCGCAGGGGAGGTAGACGTGGGCTTGTGGAGATTGCGACGGAAGTCGTGGGGAGTCCTACGCGCGAAAATTGACGAGGAAATGATGGAAGGTAACCTCCTTTTGAAGCTTCGAGAGAATTTTGAAGACAAGTTCCGCTACGATGAAGCTGGTGTTCCCAGGATATGGCGCCCTACAGACGACATTGAGGGACTTTATACAAAGGCGCGCGAGTCGACTCTGACATTGATACCATTGCTGTCTCGCTTCCAATCATCACAGACTACTGAACCACCGCCATTGGACGACTGGATAGGCAACGCACCACCAGACGCGACGCCAGCCGACGAAGAAGACCTCGCGCCCATTGGTGGCGTTGATGAGGAGGAAGGTAAGAGCTTGGAAGAGGAGATGACGATTTTGAGTGATTCAAAACGACAAGATGTCACCACGCGCTTCAAGAAGACCGCGGATGGTGTATATGTGGAAGCGAAACGAAGTGCAATTGGCGGCATGACTCAAGTTCCGCTGTATTTCTACGGTCTGCTTTTGGCACTGGGGTGGAACGAGATCGTTGCTGGTAAGCTATTCACTCTGTCCGAGTTCACCCCTACCCAAGATTCCATACTGATCGGTAAAAGTCCTTCGAAACCCAGTCTACTTCATATTTCTCATCATGGCCGCCGCGGGCGCTTACATTACCTACACGCTGAACCTCTGGGGTCCCATGTATCAAATGGCAAACGCAGCGTCAGCGCAAGCACTAGAGGAGGGCAAGAAGCGGCTGAGAGAATTTCTGGAAGCTTCCGAGGGTGGGCGACAGGCCGTGGCTATGACGGGTCAAGAGGATGTCGTGATGCGGAAGCTGAACGGGCATGGAAAGACGATGCCGGCGCAGGATGATGAGGAGGACATATGAGATTGATGTAGATGAGTGGGCAGTCCAGATAGCGGCGAGTCAGTATATACTGTGTAGCAAAATCATGGGCTACTGGCCAGACTACCCGGCCGGTTTTAGGGCGATGGTCTCCAAACGCGTCCATCGAACCAAGGCCTTGTTTGCGGGACCATATCAAAGCTGATAAGAAAGGTTCGATGAACGTGGTTGCTTGTCCCATACCAATCTTCGGCTTCTCTGGTTCCATGCTCATCAATCACAGCTCCGTTGAATGCAGCAAAGCTTATTCTAGAACCTAATTTACGCTGTCTATACGTGTAGCACTCAATAATCATGTCAGAGCGCTTACTCATCGATACTTCTATCGTCGTCGCCGATACCTCTATAACACGCAGAGATCATGCCACCGAGTAAGCTTTACCATTGCCTATCCTCACTGACAAGCTTCAAGCTCTAAGGAACCATCTCACGCCAATAGTCAGGGTCATGTTATTGCCCGAGCTCCTGAACCCGATTCTCTGGAACTTACCACCAGCAGCGGATCTTATCATCGTATAGAACGTCGACAGGCGGTGGCGGGAGATGATGAAGATAGCTTCTTCCAATCGAATCTCATTCTCAAAGCAGAGGTGCTGTATACTGGGTGGATTATTCACGTTGAACAAAATGTGCATTGATCTAGTGCTCCAGCTCGCTGGTGGCGTCCTCAAAGAAGGTATAATGCCCATCTCTCATTGCGACTTTTTCGCTTTAATTCAACAAACAACAAAATCCCACGACGGCTCTAGGACGCTCAAGATGGATCGTGGGAGGATATGCACATCACTCAGCCGTCAGCCGCGTATAGAAGCGATGGTACTGATATACACTATACATCTATAGGGCCCGGTCAACAATCTCCCTATACGCAACAAGGCAGGCGTGACCCTCGAGCTACTGAGTCGAGTTGTGAATGATGTTGTAGAAAGAGACTATACGGACTGGATGGATGAAGATGGTATTATCACTGATGCGAAGGAAGGTTGGTTTATGTTCTCTTTGATTGGAGATTTCTTCTATTGAAGAGAAAGCCACCACGATATAGACGCTGCGGACTGATACAGGCCAAGCATTGTTGCTTTGAGAGGACTAGTCTCGAGCTCCATGACAACCATGCACTCTATGAGCGCCATTTGCGGAATGGTGTCGTACCTTGCGCACAAGATTGTCGTTATGTCTCTGTACTTCTTGCAGAATGCTTGAAAGCTCTACGACGCCGCGCTCGCCTTCTTTGAACTATTCACCATTTCACATTTCAATTTTTTGGCCCTCAAAGCGGACGTTTCATACAGCTTGTCACTCCCTTCCTCAAGCCCAAAAGGAAGGCCAGGTTTTGCGTTACAAGGCTATCAATGGAACAGAGAGTGTTCGTACATAGAGTGATGAGAACGCTGCTGCTTGTCTCTAGGAGATCTGAGGCTTTAGATATTTACATATTGTGTATGATCTCCTGATCAGGGCATTCTCGTTACTCTAGCGGTAATATGGGAGCTCGAGCTGGAACGCAAGGTTTATAACGACTTCAATGGCCTCTGGCAACGACCTGGACGGAACGAGTTTTCTGATAAGCTGTATATGATCTGCTAGACCCAGAGACGGGGATGATTCGGATAGGACAGTGCCAAGCAGCGTCTCAGCCCTACGGACATGCCTCGGCAAAGGTCGGTCTCCGTAGCATGGCCGCTGATGATATGATACACTCTCTTGCGACCCCCATCCGTATATCTTTCGGACGTGCCGCTCTCCTCTCCTATCTACGCAGGGAGATATGTGGGACAGTTTTTTCCATGAGTGTGGAGTGAGCTAATCGAATTCCTTCCCCCTTGATTTCCACCTCGTCAAGGCCCTTACCCCTTCTCGCCATGGCACCCACCTTCGGCTTGGAGTCCCTGCGCCAAAAATTCGGCCTCTCCGGTCGAAGCGGCGTCTGGAAGTTCCTCGCCATCCTGTTCGCTCTCCTAAATCTCAAGAACCTACCCTTCGCCTGGCATGTACGAGGATTCATTCAAAAAGTACTTTAATCCCAAGCTAACATTCTCCAGTTCCGTCTGCTCAAAGGTCTCTTTGCCCATCTCCGCTCCTCTCGCGTCCGCCTCGCCTCCAATGTTGGCCCCGCCGCTCTCTTCCAACCCATGATCACCTCCTCCCGCTCCGGCTTCCTCGAATGCGACTACAACCTCCACAAATCCAACAGCACCTACTTCTCCGACTTCGACGTCGGACGGCTCGAGCTACTGATTTCCCTGGCCACACACGGCGTTGAGAAGACGAGGAAGGAGCTGGCTGGTGACAAAGGAAGTTTTTCATGCAGGCTGGGGGGTGTGAGTATCAATTTTAAACGCGAGATTAAGCCGTATGAGGGCTTTGAGATGTGGACGAGGGTCTTGACGTGGGATGATAAATGGATATATGTTATTGGCCATTTTGTGAAGAAAGGGGTGGTCAAGCCGAAGGGTTATTTATTGCAGCCGTGGAAGAGGGTAAAGGAGACGGAGGGCAATGCACAAGCTATGAACGGAAATATTGAGAAAAAGGGTCCACATCCACATATATTCGCCACGGGAATCAGCAAGTACGTTTTCAAAAAGGGGAGACTCACCATACCACCAGAAAGAGTCTTGCACGCGTCCGGGCTGCTGCCTCCCCGGCCTACAGAGCATGAGACACCTCCCCCCAGTACGTCTCCGAATCCAGAGATAACATCAAATGATGCCGCAATCACATCAGCGGCAGCGAGTCTAACGCCTGAGAACGCGGGCGAAGTCATGGCCGCGTCCCTGACTGCAAAAGATGCCGACTCTAACGATTGGACGTGGGAGAGGGTGGAGAGAGAAAGGCAGAGGGGTATGAAAATCGCGGAGCTGTATAATGGTCTTGACATGTTGCATGAAGAGTTCACAGGAGATGAGCATCCGGTACTGGGAAGATATTAAGAGCGCGATCTTCATGCATTTTCCGGCGCTAGTGGGTCTGATCTAGATCACGTGTTTTCTCTGCATTGCTCCACGTATTTGGTAGGGCATCATTTCCCAGACATAGAAGGAAGGGTCATTATGCACACCATTGTTCCCCATATAGAAGCAGGAAGAATTGTGTGAGTCATTATATTACACACAAAGAACCAAACCCCTCAGAAACCCTTCCGTATTCAATATTCTCTCTCCAACCGAAAAGAATCGATCGTCACTGCCTCCCACTCCCCAAGCTTATCCTTTTCAGTATTAAAATATACAAAAGCCACACTCATGGATACATCTCCCACCAGTATAACTCTCCAGCAAAAAACACAAAAGTACCGTTTTTCATACCTCAGAAATCCCACCAGCTCCTTGCAAACCCATCAAACAGCAATGCCCCCCACCCCTTATCGCTTTACCCCTAAACCTCCAATCCCCGCGCGATCATCCAAAAGATCCTCCAATCATCATCCACAGCTTCCAATCCCATAGGAAATCTCTTCAAGACGGCTACTTCCAACTAGCAGAAATGCCGAGCGCATTTTGCTTCCCAACATCGGCCGAGGTGATGAGAGATAGAGCTGTCGATGCGGGAATTACGAGAGCTGATACTCACCAGCAGTTGACAGGCTCATGCTCCAGCGCCTTCACCAGCGCTCCATGCGCCTGCGGGGGGCCATGCAGATAGTTCGGGTCTGGTGTATTAAGGCTTTTGGCGATCGCAAATGGTGGTGATATGCAACAAGCGGTTCAGCCACGGGCTCCGAAAAAAGAAGAGGACCATTATTGAGATTCTCGCCTCCTTTCCTTCGTGACTGTTTATCATAGCTAATATAGCTCAAACCGCAGAACACCCATCACAGATAGAGCAATCCATCAGCATCCCACTAAACATTCCCACCGCTGTGTCACAAAGGACGACCTATCTCCTCTTCTACTTACTTCGCCTCCAACACCAAACCCACCCACCTCGCAACGAACAAAACAGCACACCAACAGCGCGGAAGAAAAGCATCCTCTGCGCCGCCGGACAGCAGCAGCACGCTAATAAGTCCAACATCGTTCTACACCCCCATCTTGCGATCATCAGAGCCCGGGCCGCGAAATTGTTTGAAGTTGGTGACTCGTGGGGATGAGGTGGTGGGAGTGGAATCTGGTAGCATTCCAGGGAGTGCGAGTATGGCACGTTGGGACCTGGATATGATGGAGTGGGGTTTGTGGGGAGGGTGGCTTGGTTGGTGGGTCGATATCATAGGTCGCGCAGCAGAGTGACGGGTGCTGAGTGATTGGGGTGGTGGAAAATACTGCAGTGTGTCCTTGTGGCAATGATTGAGATGATTGAGGGATGGTAGATTGGTTTTTGAATTAGTATTTGGCTGGCGAACTTTCTGGCCCCCTCTGCCGGCTTAAGAAGCTGTGATGCCTGATAGAAGTGGGATTCGTGTGTCGTGGCCACCATTTTCGGCGAAGGATGTGACATAGTACTTGCAAAGTCTCACAGCAACTCTATGCAGCTGAAGTCTAACGCGTCAGTTTTGCATTCAGGCCCAACGAGCTTTTCCTTTTCTGAGCTCACCTGGATCGTTGCGTCAGCAGCTATGTGGTGCATACTGTCATATCCATGGCAGCGCTAGGGTATTGAGGTAGGATGTCTGTCGTCAAGGGCGTGCCAAGTATAATGCCGTTTTTCAGGTCGTCGGTACGCTACGGAGGAAAGGTATGGCTATTGTGATTGTGGAATGAGAGAAAGTCATGACAGTGTCCAGAATCGTTGCTAATTTTAATTGCAGGCAGTCATACTGATGTCACCATGGGCTCATGGTGAAAAGGATAATATCGCGTATGCACGAATGGTTGACGTTGGAATGCCGATGAGGATTAGAGATGCTCTAGCGTTGATCAGATATCTCCACCGACCGCTCGCGAGGGAGGGACTGGATTATATGAAACGCGAAATCGGCGAGAAGCAACCAACGCCTCTACTGCTTGAGTGTTGTGAATGGCATGCATAATGAAGACTGGTGGTGCTGACGGAGCGAAATAGAATTGATCGTGACGAATATCGAGGTGAAGTCATGCGTAGAACCAGAAAAAGTTCCCAACGGAGCGAGTGGGAAGGCGTAAGTTACTCATAACATACCAAATTCCGGTGGGGAGGCTCTGGAATGGGCAAAGTGCAAAGGAATGACCTCCGAAGAATACTTTCATTGCCCCGCACGCCTCATTGGGTTACTCGGAATGATGGAGAAGATGATCACGCTGAGAGATATAAATCAAGGCCCAAGGAGGAAGAAGTGGAAGCTTTCGCCCATTCGTCACCAAGGCATCTTGAGTATAGAATGAACGAAGTGATCGTGTAGGGTAGGTTGCTTGATGATGTCTTCGGGAGCAACCTTGTGGGAGTTGGAAGAATTGAAGCACAAAAGCCAACGTTAGCTTTCAAGGGAACGCTTGGCTCGTGAAGCCATATGAAGCTTCATATGGGCAGCATCCTTGCTATGCGGCTGCGACTGCCAATGAATATGTGCCACTGACTTTTTCTTCAACTCGGTTCCATTTGAAGACCATATTAGAGTTTCACGTGTAAAGCTGGGGAGCCGAGCGAGCCGGGCCATGTCAAAGTTTGATCACTTGACGACGTGACGATATTAGCCTGGGACTGAGGCGGTGCCTTTCACCAGTCGTCCTTAGCAATGGACATATTGTGCCTACAATGACAGTCGATGACGGCATCAAAGGCGATGATATGGATATTATCGTGATGGATTCTGGCTGATGGTTGATTTGACTGTTATGCCTGACCTTTGAACTCCTACGGCTTAGTCTGTGTTCCCTGTTGTAACAATAGATCGTAACTCTCGCTGAATTCTCTCCGCAAGGCTAGCTTTGTTCTCAAAAGGGCCTTCGAGCGAGCGGAACGGTAGTTCACCAGATTTGAGGCGCTACCATAATGTCGCCGGATCTCACCGGAAATCTGATCCTCATCTGAGTGTCCATTTTCCTTTGAAAGCCTTATACAGGTAAAACTTGGAGTATGATGAGTCTAGGTGTTCACCAGGGCCATGATCGGATGGTACGGTCTATCTGAAACAGTTGGAGCTGAGCTGATGTTGTGATCGCCGAAAGTGAAGCCTTGCTGGCCTTAGGACGCCCAGATCGGGTGGTTGTAAGCAGTTATAGAGCCTGGAGGGTCCGACGCTGCACTGATGCCATTATTGGGCAGTACCATGCCACTTGAGGATTGTGAACCGGTTCCAGGGGTCCTGAGAGCCACATGCGCTTCTTTACTTAGCTCTATTGCACATGTCAATTTGGGCTATTGCCAAGGTTCGTGATGCTGTGAGCTTACCAAAGTGAGCCTCATAGATAGCAAATGCCGGCAGAAGCGGTAAGAACATGGGCAGAATTTGG
>JAABUL010005254.1_pt1 | contig 16322 bp, 4 predicted proteins | sample 5559151 | NCBI WGS metagenome assembly JAABUL01 (sample SAMN10711876, study PRJNA513368) | rock metagenome | isolation source: Antarctica rocks | place: Antarctica: Victoria Land, Pudding Butte sud | reverse complement strand
TTTAATTAAAGTGTTTAATTGTAACAAGATTAAAGAGATATAAACAAGTAGTAAAACTATAGAGTAGAATGTTTCGTTTGCGTCGACTATCGATAATTTAAAGACAAATAAAAAGAATAAAACAAAAACGTTACTTTATTTGTTAAGCAAATTTAAATACGTAAAAACAATAAAAGTTGTGTTTAAATTATAATAAATATAATTGCAAGTTATTTTAATTGCGTTTATAATATATAATATTAAAATTAAAGAGCTAGTAATATTGTAGAAATTTGTCAATTGTGTAACGTTATAAAAGTAAAAATACTTAGTAATATTGTAATTTTTCTTGTTTTCAAGATTGTATATATGTTGACGTTTAATTAATAATTAAAATTGAAGCAATTATTAATATTTAATTAATAATATTTTGTTGTTACTAAATTGTAATAATTACTAATTAAGATATAATTTATTAAATATCGAATTAAAAATTAAAGAGAAAATACAAATATATAATATATATAAAGATAAAAATTAATTATATTTATATTATATTTAAAAAGAAGAAATTAAAAAATTAACAAAGTTGTCTTTGTAACAATTTAAAAACGTTTTTAATACTTCGAAAGCAATTAAAAAGAGCGAATTACATAATAAATAACAAGCACTAAATATTAATTTAACAATGTAAATAATAACAAAAAAGATACAAGTATCTTTAATTAAATTGTTAAAGCGAACTAGAGTTTCTTTTGATAAATTTAATATTATCGAAATATTGTTAATGTCGAAAACATTGCAAGTAGTCTTTAAATAAAAGATACTAAACATAAACAATCGCATTAAACGAAAAAACTTAAATAAATAAAAATTAATATTAAAAAATTCTTTGTCGAAGAAGTTGTTGTTTAAAAATAAGAATTAAGATTTAAACTTTATAAGATAAAAGTCGTAAAATAAATAAAATTATTAATTAAGTTTTAAGATAAAAAAAATTTGTTTAATAATAAATATAAAAAATAGATTATTATATTTGCGAAAAATTAAATAAAATAATCTAAAAGCAAGAAATTAGAAAACAATTATTATAAAAGAGATTTATTTAAATTAAGATATTGTGTTGTAATTTAAAATTATTTTTTAATAATTATTCGAATAAAAGATCAAGAGTAGAAATTTATTCTTTGTATTATTAATAGTTTAAATCGTTTTATTAAATTCGAAGTTGCTAGTTAATTAAAAACAAGAAAATAAAAATTGTTAAATAAATAATAGATTAATCGTTCGATTCTAATAGTTGGAATCAAATTGCATAAATTATGAAAATACTAACTATATTAGATTAAAACTTGATCTAATTAGATATAACTTTTGGGTCGAGTTATAGATTTTAGGGAAAAATCGACCCGAACGATTAGTCTAATAAATAAATTTAAAAATTGAGCAAAAAAGAATTTAACTAATAATGCTAAATTTAAAGATAAAAAATAGTCGTAATTTTTATTAATAACATTTTTAATTTTATAATTGTTAAGAAACTAAGTACGAACAAGATTTGCAAGTAGTTAAATATTAATAACACAAAGTTTTAGAGCTAGTTTTGTAGAATAAACAATGTTTTTGTTAATAGTTATATAAGTTATATTATATTGTTAAGTGTTTAAAACTTCAACAAGTATATTAAAATTGCGATAATCTTAAAAGATTTATATTTATTGCGTTCGACAATACTAATATTTTTCGATACTAATTAATAAAAAAGACAATATATCGCGTATAACTATAAAAATTAATATAATTTTTAAGAGAACAACATATTTAGAATTGCTTTTATAAGACAAAGTTAATTAAGATAAATAGTTATATAATATAAAAGCGTATAAAGTATCAAAATAAAAGTCGATTTTAAAAGAAAAAGTAAAATAAAGTTAATAGCGTAAAAAAGTAAAAAGAATATAAAAACGAAAATTAGATATAAAGTTAAGCTAATTTTAGAATTTAACGCGAAGTTCGAAAAATAATTAACTCTAAATAATAGTTTATACTAGTAAAAAACGCGTCGAAACATTAAGTATATTATATAATAAAATATTAAATACTTAAGTATTATATGCGTTTATTTTGTTTATACAAGTAACATATTAAATAGTTTTTAAAAATTAAACTAGATTGTTAAAAAATATATTTAAAAATTAGATTTCAAATTGTATAAATGTTTTTCGTATAAATATTTTTTGTATAGCAAATATTAAAACTTTAAATAAATTATAACTTTAAATAAAAATTAAACTATATTGTTAAAAAATATTTTTAAAATTAAATTTTAAACTATACGAATGTTTTTTATATAAATATATTTTGTATAAAAAATATTAAAATTAATTATAATTTTTAATAAAATAAAAAACTTGTCAAATATTGTTTAAAAATTAAACTAGATTGTTAAAGAATATTTTTAAAATTAAATTTCAAACTATATAAGTGTTTTTTATATAAATATATTTTGTATAGAATTAATTAAAATCAATTATAACTTTTAACAAGATAAAAAACTTGTCAAATATTATTTAAAAATTAAACTAAATTGTTAAAAAATATTTTTAAAATTAAATTTCAAACTATATAAGTGTTTTTTGTATAAATATATTTTATATAAGAAATATTAAAATTAATTATAACTTTTAAGAAGATAAAAACTTGTTGAATATTGTTTAAAGATTAAACTAAATTGTTAAAAAATATTTTTAAAATTTAATTTTAAATTGTATAAGTATTTTTTGTATAAATATATTTTGTATAAAAAATGTTAAAATTAATTATAACTTTTAAAAAGATAAAAACTTGTTAAATATTATTTAAAAATTAAACTAAATTGTTAAAAAATATTTTTAAAATTAAATTTAAAACTATATAAATATTTTTTGTATAATTATATTTTATATAAGAAATGTTAAAATTAATTATAACTTTTAAGAAAATAAAAACCTATCAAATATTGTTTAAAAATTAAATTAAATTGTTAAAAAATATTTTTAAAATCGAATTTTAAACTATATAAGTATTTTTTATATAAATATATTTTGTATAAGAAATGTTAAAATCAATTATAACTTTTAAGAAAATAAAAACTTATTAAATATTATTTAAAGATTAAACTAAATTATTAAAGAATATTTTTAAAATCGAATTTTTAAATAGTATAAGTTTTTTTAATTTAAGTATTTTTTGTATATTAATTGTTATAATTAAGTATAATATATAAAAATAAATTAAAATTTTATTAAAATATTTTAAAGATTAAGCATATTTTAAAACAAAATTTAAGAAAATGAATTTTAAAAATTATATATATATTTTTTGTATATAAATTTTTAGAATTGAACAAAATTTCGAAATTATTATAATTTTTTTTTTTAAAATATAAAAATTAATATTAATTTTAAAGTTAAATTCTTTATTGTTAACGCTAAAAAATTTATACATAAATATTATATATATAATAATTATTAATTAATTATATTATATTATTTAAACTTTAAATTATATACTTGATTATTATTATTTTTAGCTTAAATTTTCTATATAATTTACTTTTATTTTAAATTTTTTAAAAAAAAATTTAAAACATAAAATACATTATATATTGTTCTAAGTTTAACAAGTTTCTTTCTACTATATTATAATCGTAAAAATATTAAATAATTTGCAAGATATTTATAAATTATTATTAATATTTAAGATTGCTAGTTATAATTAATCTCTTTTATTAATTTTAATTTTAATAAGAATTATATAAACAATATTAAAATCGATTAACGCAATAAAAGTCTAAAACTAGATTGTTTTATTATTGCTATTAATTAACTTAACAAATTTAATATTAAACTTAAATTAATTTAGAGTTAAATAATTTTTTTTAATTACTATTTTAAATACTTTATTTCTAGAAATAAAAAATTTTAATTTTTTTGTAAAAATATAATAAATATATATTTTAATAATAAAAAAATTGTTATAATTCTTAATTTTGTTTTTAACAAATATTAAAAGAGCTTAAATATTTAAATAATTATAATTAAATAAACTTGTATTATTGTTATTATTGTAATTTTTGTAATTTTTATTTTTAATAATTTTATATTTAATATCTTTCTACTTAAAATTAATAAAAATAATCTACTTTTTAATTTCTTTAATTGCTATATTTTTTTAAATAACAAATTGTTGTTTGTGTTTTTTTATTTAACAAATTGCTACAATTTTCTAAGTAACAATTATAAATATATTAGCAAACTCGAGAAATCTTATAATAATAATATAATACTTAATAAGTTAAGCAATCGATAAAGATAATAAATAATATATAAACAAGTAATAAATTTTTGCAATCTATTAAGTTTGTAAAATTAAATAAGTTGTTAATTTTAAAGAAGAGATTATTAAGTAAATATTAATAATTATTAAAATTATGCGTCTAATAAATAGAATTTTGTTATCTAATTTTACAAATGTATTAATAAGAATATTAATTAATATTTATATTTTGTGTTACTACTAATATATATTATTGTAAAAATTGTTTATCTAGTATTACTTAAAAAATTAAAAACTATAATATAATAACTATAAGTTTTAATTTAAATTATATTAATAAAGTTAAAAGTTATTTAATTAATAATAGTTTACTTGTTTAATATCTTAATTTAACAAAAATATTTATTTTATAATTTTCGAAAACAATTATAATTTTGTTGTAAAAAAAATTTAATTTTGTTAATTAAAAAGTGTTATAATACTATAGATATAACTTCTTTAATTAAGTTTTTTATTATAATAAACTCTATAGATTAATTAAAATATTGTATAGTATTATTAATAAAAATATTATATTTTATTTTGTATTTTTTAACAAAATTTTCGACTTTATCTAGCAAATTCTTATTATATTAATAATTAAACTCGAGTTTATAATTTTTTTAATAAATTAAATATTTTAAGATAGATTTCTTGCAATTATAACAACAAAATTAATAATTAACAAAAAATTCAACTTTGTAGATATATTACTTGTTATTAAATGTTGTAATTAATTTAAAATAATTAGATTGCAAACAATTATAAAGATTGTTTTCTCTAAAAATTAACTCTAGATTAATAATAAAAATAACTAAATAAATTTTTCAATTAATAAGTAAATTAAGTTTATAGATTAGATTATTTTTTTGTTTAAGAACTATAAAGAAATTAATTTGCTAAATAATTAACTTTGTTAATTTAATAAAAGATAAACTATAATTCTTATATAAACAAAGAAAAGCTTAATTGTTTATTTAAAAAGTTAGAAATTAATAATATTTATTATAGAGATTCTTTGCTATTATATTAATTTAAACAATTGTAATCTTAATTTTTGTTATATTTATTATTTTTTTTAAGTTAATTTTCTTTTTGCTTATTAGATTTAAAAAGAATTAAAAAGTCTTAAATTTTAAATCTTATAACTATTTTATTTGACAAAAAATTAATAAAGAAACTAAATAAATTGTTTAATTGTATTCGAAAAATAAAAAAATAAAATTTAATTAAGTTTAAAATTGTTTGCTATTATATAGCAAAGAATAAGTTCTATTATTTAATTAATTTTTTTGCTTTAATTATTAATTTAAGAATAATATATAATAAAAATCAAAAAATTAATATTAAGTTTCTTAAATACAATATATTAGAATTTAAACAAGAACTTTCTATTACAATTATATATAAAAGTCTTTAATATTCTCTAATTTGCAAGTTTGTCTACTATTATATTAGTTTAGTTTTTAACAATATATATATTTTTATTAATTATAATTATTACTTTTTTGAAAAATTTATATATTGCAATAAATATAACATTTATATTTTGCTTATTCGATAAAATTAATATAAAATCGAAACTTATTATGTAAAAAAATACTAAAAAATTAATAATAAGATTTAAAGTATTATATAATTAATAATATTTTGTTTAACAAAGATTATATTCTTAACAATATATTATATAATATTGTAGACAATTGTTTAATTTGCGAAAGTAAAAATTAATAAAAATTGTTCTATATAAACAAGTAAAGTTAATATAGTAATTTTTGTTATATATTTAAGTAAAAATCTTTTTCTCAAATTTTTTTAATAAATCAAATCTCTTTTAATTGACGTAGTTTGTATAGTATAACAATCTATTTTTTACAAAGAATTGTATATTTAATAATTTAATAAATTTCTAAACAATATTTATAATTTCTATCTACTTAATAGATTTAATATAAACGTTAAACAATTGTTTTTTAAAATTAATACTTATTTCTATTAAGTAAATATAAAAGAATATTGCTCTATTAAAGATTGTTTGTGCAATTAAGTTTTTCTTTTTTCTAAAGATTTGTTCGACAAATTTGCTTACTTTTAAAACTTCGATTTCAAATATAAAAGTATTAATTTTGTCAAACTCTTTAATATTATCTACTTTTTTTCTATTAATTAATATTAACAATTAAGACAAAGCGTTAAATATTATATTTAAACAATTTATTTTATATTAAATATTAAAATTAAATTGCGAGAGATATTGCAATATATATATAAGTCTAAGATTAAATTTGTTTGTAACAAATAATAACAAGATTGTTTGCTTAATAATATTAAGCGTAGTTAAGTAATTTGTATAGACAATAATTAACTATTTAAAAATCTTAATTAAATATTTTGTTTTTTTGATTATTTAAATTAAGCAAGCAATTTTTAGTTTTGTCGACTAATAATAAGACTTAACAATACTTAATATTTAAAACAAAAATAATATATATTAAATATTAAATCTTTAAAAGTTATTATTAATAGAATTATCTTTAATATAATAAATCTTAATTTTGTTTTTTTGTTTTTTTGTTATATTAAGTTCTACAAACAAATAATAATTAATATCGAAATAAATAAATAAATTTAATATTATAAAAGCACACTAGAGTTAATAAAAAAAGCTTAACAAACTTAATAATTGTTTAATAAATATATTTCGAAAATATATTTTACACTTTTAATTGTTTTGTGCAAGTAAATTTTTAAACAATTGTATTTTCTTTTGTTGCAACAAGTTAATATATTATATATATTAAACAATTTTGTTGCACTAATAATTAATAAGATTTAACTATATTTTTAATACTTTAAGATTTTTAAGAAATTAAATAGTTTTAATTGCAATAATTTGTTTCTTAATAATAAATAAATTAAAGATATTAATTTTTTGCTTAAGTAAAATAATACTAAAATAATTAAAATAAATTTTTTTAAAATTTAGTATAATTTGAAGTTTAACAAACTTAATAAAAAGATTTCGTAAATAATTAAAATAATTTGTAAAAAATTTAGAGAAAATAATAGTATTATCGATATATATTTTGTAAAACTTGTATAGAAGTTGTAGCTATTTATTTATTATTTACTATATATAAGTCGAGAAATTTTTAAATTTTATAACAACAATATTAAGTTGTTTTTTGTTTTAATAAATAATAAACAAAAATTTATAACAATTTCGTTTAACTATTACAAACTAAAGAAAGAAAGCGAAATTATTTATTAAATTTATATAATTGCAATTCTTTAATTGCGCTATAATATTGCTTTATATAAATATTAAGTAATTATTAATAATTGTTAGTTTATTTAAATCTTTAATATTTGTAATTATTTAATATTTTTTAGCAAACTAATTATTAAAGTTGTTAATTATATATTAAATAACAAAAATCAAGAAATTAAAAAAAGTTAATTGCGTAAATTATTTTATCTTTTCTTGTTAATAAAGTTTGTCGAATTTCTTATTAACTACTCTTTTATTTTATTTGTTTAATAAATAGATTTTTTGTATTATTCTAAGAAATTGTTGTAAAGTTTTAATTATTATTTAGTGAAACAATTATCTAGTTGTCTTTTATTGATTTAATAATTCTATTATTGTTTTTTTAAAAAATAGCGAATTTATTAACAAAAGTGCAAAATTCGATTATCTCGATTAATAAATTACAAATATATATACTATTAAATAGAATTATTTAATATTTGTTTAATAACATTTTTACTTTTATATTATTTTTAACAACTTAATTATATTTGTCGAAGTTAATTTAATAGTAATTTTGCTCTTTAAACTTAATTAAACAATTAAGATTTATTAACTTATAAACAATAATTAACAAAAAACTTTTGTTGCGTATTCAAATTGTTAATAATAAGATATCTATTACGTATATATAAGCGTCAATAAGATTTAACTTAAACAAAAAATTATAGTTTAATAAAAACTAATTAATTCGAATAAACACTCTAACAATACTATTTGCGTTAACAATTATTTTGTATTTCAATTTTAAAATTTAACAAATTTTAATATTATTTTGTATTATAATATTAAGACTAGTTATTAATTTTTAGCAACTATTTAGAGTAAATTGTTTAATATTAAGATTAATAATTATTTGTTTAAAAACTTTAATATTTATATTAAGTAATAGTTTAATTTTAAGATTATTAATAATATATATTTTTTAACAAATATACGCAATAGACTTTTTGTCGCATATATAGTCTTTAATATATATATTTAATACAAAATAATTATTAATTAAGTATTTTGCAATATTAATATTATAAATAAAGATAAATATTTGTGTCTTTTTAATAGAAAAATTTAATACAAGATTTTTAAAAAACTTGCAATTAATAGAAATTATAGTATATTTAATATTTACGCATATAGTATACAACAAATCTTGCTAAACAAATTTTAGCAAAATAATAATATAATAATATAAACAAAAAATTAAGTTTGTATTAATTATTGTTTTAATATTTAATTTAATTAGTTTTAAATTATTAATAATTTAATTTAATTCTATTATCGCTTTGTTAATATAAAAGATCTTAACAAATATTTGTTTTATTTAATATTTAGAATTGTATTTTTTCTTAATATATTGGAAAAACTTGTTAGTTAATTGAAAAATACAATAGTATTTTGTGCAAATAAGTTGTTTAAATAGTAGAAGTTCTATCTTCAAATTAATATAAAAGATATTAACAATTATTAACAAGTTTTTGCGTTGTTTTTTCGATAGATTCTCTCTCTAATAATTTTTTTCAACATAATAGATATTGTTTTGCGAAATTTCTAAATAGTACGTAGAAACGTTGTAAAATTAAGTCGAATAATATAAGTTATTATATAATAAAAAATTTATATAATAAGTTGATACAACAACTAATTAATACATTAATAAGACAAAAAATTAATATCTAGATTGCTAGTAAAATAATTGCTAATATATTAACAATTAATAGAACAACTAATATTTTTAAAATTAATAATTGTTATAATTTTGTTAATCTTTACTTTTAATATAACAATTATTTGTTTTAAAAAGAAATAGATTTTTGTTTTCGCTATTCGATTGCGTTTTGATATTAAAAATAATAATAGCAAGATATTTAGAGAAAGAAAATAACAATATAGTAAAACAATATTAGCTATTAAAATTAAATACGTCTTGCAAAAATAAACAAATCTAATAGTTTGTAAACAATTAATATAAGTTAAAGTAAATAGAATACAAAGTATAAAAAAAGCGTAATTAATAAGATATAAATAATTAATAAGTTTATTGTTATTAATTGCTATTTCTAAGATTATTATTGCACTTTTTAAACTTTTAAGTATAATTACAATTTTAAGTTAATAAATAATAAATATTTATTATTGTTTTTTATAACTCTTTTTTGCATCTAGTTTCTTAATAAAGTTTTAAACAATTATATAAATTATTAATATAATAATTATTAAACGCAACTCTAGATTAAGTAAATTCTAGATCTATATAAATTAATTTTATAAATTAGAGATATTAATTAATTAAAAATACAAAATAATATTTTGAAGAAAATTGTTTATTTTGCAATTATTTTGCGCATTCTTAATTGTAAAAATCTTAAAAATAAGTTTATTAAAAACTTTATTAATTTTTATTTTAAATTGTATCTTTAGTTTGTTAATAAAATTAATAAATAAAAGATTTTTAAATATTTTGCGCTTAAACTCTTCGATCTTCTTTAAATATTAAATTATAGCAATATTATAAAAATATAACAATAAATTATTCTTTATTGCAACTTTGTTAACTATATAAGTATAATTCTTTATTCGCTTAACAAATATAAAGATTTCTCGATAAATTGTTTCTTTATTTGCGAAAATAATATTATTTAATTTATAGCTTTTCGAGATATTTAAATTAAAAAATTCTAGATTTGTTATTTTAAAACAATTAATTAAAGTAATTAAATTGTCTTAATTATTGCTTCTATCTAGATAACAATATCTTTAAAAATTCTTGTCGATTTAATTAAATTATTAAATTTCTTAATATATTAACTTACGTAGTTGCTTTATTATTTAAGATATAAATACTTTGTCTTTTTAATAAGTTTCTAAATCTCTCGATTAACTCGATTAATTATAGATAGTATTGTTATAAATATATAAGTAAGTAATAAAATTAATTAGATATTTAAACACAAACAATATCTAATTGTTAAGAATATTCTAGTTAAAACTATATTAATTGTTTAATATTTATCAACTAAGATTAATTTGCTTAAAATTGTATTGTTTGTTTAACATTTAATAACTAAAAAGAGTTTAATTAATATTATACTACTTGTTTAATATCTAGTAAGTAAAAAACTAAGTAAAGAAGTTCTAAGTAAGTAAAACAAGTTAACTTTGTAAGTCTTAGACAATAAATATGTTTTAAATAGATAATTACTATAGAAATATTATCTAATATTGCTAGCATATTATTTTCTATATTGCTAATATACTACTCTTTATATTAAGTTTAATCGAGTAGTTTTTAGAGTTTAACGCGTTGTTTGTTTATATTGTTGTTGTTATTATTGTCGCTATTCTTCTTCTTCTTCTATCTTTTATATTAATATTTATCTTAACATATTTATGCAAATATTATTCTCTATCTCTTTAGCTAGATATCTAACAATTAATTGTAGCGTTAACAAAAAGATTAATAACAAGACAAATAAAATAGATAAAAAGATATCTAGAGAGATGCTATCGAAAATCAAATTGCAAATATTTTAATCTTTTATATAGATAGTTTTTAAATATAAATTAAAGATACAAATTAAATTTATACTAGAAGATTAACAAGAAAATATATTAAATTTAATAATAAATAGACGCAAATCTATATATCTTCTAGAATCTCTCTTTAATCTTATTAATATTGTTTGTTTATAAGATTGTTAAATTCTAAAAATTATCTAATTAGACTTAATATAAAGAGTAATATACTAACAATATAAAGAATAATATATTAGCAATATAGAAGATAATATGCTAGCAATATTAGATAATGTTTCTATAGTAATTATCTTTAAATATTAAGAGCAAAATAACTCTATATATATAATAAGATAGAATTTAAATTAATTGTATTAAAAGTATCTACAAGATATTTGCGCATTACAAATACTCGCGAGAAGTAATATATATAGAGATAATAGACTAACTCGTTATAGTTATCTTCTCTTCTAGAAATCTCGTCCCGAGATTTAGGGTTATTTTAGGGCTGATCTAGGGTTAATTTAGGGTCACGCCAAGGTTATCGAAAAATTTCTAGTGTGTTGCGCACTTATAGACTAATCGTTCGATTCTAATAGTTGGAACTAATTTGCATAAATTATGAAAATACTAACTATATTAGATTAAAACTTAATCTAATTAAATATAACTTTCGGATCGAATTATAGATTTTGGGGAAAAATTGACTTGAACAATTAGTCTACGCACTTAGAGATCTTATTAATATAATGCTTAATACGTACTTAAAGATTGTCGCAATAATATAACAATATTATGTATTATATTTAACGTACTTATGTTAAAGTATATCTACGTACAACAATATAATATACAACACAAACTACTAGATCTTTCTAGAATATATAATATTAAATTTGCGCTTATAATTGTTTAACTAATAATTATAGAAGAAATTAATCTTAAAGTTTAGATATAATAATTGTATTAAATTGAAGTACGCGTGCGAATACTATTATAATAAGATAGAATTTAAATTAATTGTATTAAAAGTATTTGCAAGATATTTACGCATTGCAAATACTTGCGAGAAATAATATATATAGAGATAATAGACTAACTCGTTACAATATGTTTAAAGAAAGAAATTGTTCGATAATTGCAATCTTCGAAGCGTTAACTTACTTTATTAATATAATTTTTTTTATTGTTTTAATATAATTTAATACTCTTATATATAATAAGTTGTTCTTGTAAACAAATCTAAGCTTTTATTATCTACAAATTCTAAAAAGATTATTAAATAAATTTGTTATTTTATTGCGATTGTTGCAATCTTTATATAAAATAAAGAATACTTAATAACAAATATTTAATCTAGAATAATTTGTTAATTTGTTAAAAGAGTTGTTGTTTAAATCTTTAAATTAATTGTAAGATTTATTATTTATAGTAGATTAATTATACAAATACAAGTTGTCTAGTAAATTAATAATAACTAAGTCGATTAATTTAATAAAAGAAGATAAATTATTTAAATATAAGTTGTTTAGTAAGATAATAATAATTAAATTGATCGATTTAATAGAAAAAGCTAGAGCAATAAGCTTAGAATTCTTATACTTATTTAAAAACTTCGAAATTGTTAATAAGTCTTCGAAAGTTAATAAAACAATAAAATTAATATATTTGTTAAATTGAATTTTCGATAATTTAAAGTCTTAAATAATTGTCTTAAATCTTTTAACAATTTGTTTAAAAAGAAACTTGTTAATAGTTTACTTTGCAAATTAAATACAAAAATCTTTTATTAAATAAGTTTTATATTTGCAAGTTAATTAAACAAGAAATAAAGAAAAGTAAAAAACTTGTTTAACAATTTTAACAACAACTTGTTAAGTAAAGAATAAAAGATAGATTAAATATTAATAACTAGTAGATAGAAAAGCAAGAAGTTAATAAATTAATATAGATTCTTTCTTCTTTATATATAAAGTTAGCTTAAGACAAAAACTAGTAAAAAATAAATATTATATACTTAATAAATGCGAGATTTAAGTAAAGTCTACAAATAAGCTAAAGAATAAATAAGTTAATTAATATTAACAAGTTGTTTTGTAAGTTAATTGTATAATTTAACAAATTGCTTTGCAAATAAATAGTATAGCTTAACAAATATTAAGCAAAAGTAGATTGTCTTTAATACAAAGATTTGTTTAACAAATAATTAAAATAATTAATAAGCTAATATATTAAATTTAGCGAAAAACAAAATAATTAATATAGTTTGTCAATTAATTAATATAATAAGTTAGCGATAAAGAAGTACTTTATATATTAATTAAAGCTATTATTTGTTACAAAAACTAAACAAAAAATATACAAAACAAGTATTAGACAAGTTTTAATAAATAGTTAAATTAATAATCTATCTAGCTATGCGCAAATCTATCTTTACTTGTTAAACTAATTCTCTTAGAAACTAGCGCAATTTGTCGAGTAAAACTCGTCGAATAAAGTAATTTACTAGCTAGATATATAACACAATTATAATATATTACTTTAATATATTACTATATTATATATTTTATTTTGTTATTCTTTTATATTATAAAATTGTAATTAAAATAAATATTAGAATTGCAATTTATATATAACTTTATTTAATTTTACTTAATTTAAAGACTTTAATTTTTAATAATATAATAAAAATATATATTTAATACTTTAATAATTACACTATTATTTAAGTATTATTTCTTTATATATAAATAGATAAAATAAGCTTAAATAATAAGTTTTAATAGCTTAATAATTAAAGCAAATATAATTATTAATAGTTATTGCTAAATTTAGAAATACGTTGTAATACTAATATTAAACTAGCTATAAATAATATTAATCTATCTAATATTTATATTATATTAAGAATTCGAATTTCTCTTAAAGTATAATTATATTTATTTTTTAGGTTTTAATTCTAAATAGCTCTAAATATATTATCTTAATATATTACTAGATAATTTATTATTAAGAGATTATAAAATAGAATATAGCTTTCTACTATTTATTTTAAAATTTCTTTATACTAATATTAAGTCTTAATAATTCAAGTTAATTTTTTAAGTTAATTTTCGATTTTAAGTTTATAATTCGATTTAAATAATCGATTTTAATATTAGAAATTAAATTAACTTTTCGATTTTAACTTTTAGAATTAACTTAATCTAATTTAAGTTAAATATTTAGCTTAAACTTAATAACTTAATTTAACGCAATTAGTCTAATATTTTAATTATAATTAACTATATATTGTATTTTTATAAGCAAAAAATATATAAAAATTTGCTATTTTATATATTGTTAATATAAAACAATATATAAATAATATAATTTATCTAAAAATTTTACTAAAATTTAATATATAGTTTAAAAGTATTAATAATTTAAATTATTAATTTATAATATATAATAAAATAAAATATATATATATAATTAATTTGTATTAATTGCTTTTCTTAACTATTATATTTTTTTCTTACTTATATTTGTAAAATCTTAATAAATATATATATAAATTTTTACTTATTATTTGTTATATTTGTGCAACTTATATTTAATTTTCTCGAATTAATATTAATAAATTTTTATAATATATAATATTTTATATTTATTAATAATTGTTTGTTATATAATTGTTGCAACTATTGCAAGTTTTATATAATTTATTTTTAAAATATTTGCAAGTTTTGTTATAAAAGTAAAAATTTCAACTATATAAATTAAAATAATATTAGATTATTTAAAGAATATATTATATTAATTTGTTAAATTTAAACAACTTTTATAATTATTTTTTATAAATAAAATAATATTGTATAAATCTAATAATAAATTATTAAATTATTAAATATATTAAAAATATTTATTTTTTCTAAATTTAATATATAAAGATAAGAATATAACTAAATAAATTAATAAATATTTGTATAAATTGTAAGAACTTTATACTTTTTAATTTTTTTTTATTATTATAATTTTTTTTTTTTTGCTTAATTTTATATTTTTTTTATATAAATAACTTAATATAAATTAAACAAATTAGTATATTTTTTATTAAATAATATATTACATTATAATATAATTTGTACAATTATATAATATTTTTTTTGCAATATATATATAGTTTGTACAAATTCTATTATTATATTTCGAATTTAAAATATATAAATCAAAAATATTTGCAATTTTTTAATAAAAATTATACAAAAATTGCAAAAATTGTTTTTTTTATTATAACTTTATAAAAATATAGTTTAATATAATAATTTATATATATAATTCTATATAAATTAGTATTTCTTTATATAATTTTAATACAAATATATATTTACTAGTTTAAATCTATAAAAAAATTTATAAATTTTAATATTATAATTTAAAAACAACTTAATTAAGATAATTAATTTTGCAAAAAATTTATTCTAAATTATATAAACTTTAATTATACTAAAATAAGTTTTTTTAATTTTAATTAAATATTTGTACTTTTTTCTATTATTTAGCAAATTTAATATAGTTTTAAATATTAAATCTAGTAATTTAGACTAAAATATTTTAAAATTTAAACAAATTTTAGAATTTTTATTTATATAAATTCTTAAATTTATATAATATTATTTATTATTAATCGAATTTAATATATCTTTAATTAAATTTTCTTTAAAGTAATTTAATTCTTTGTTTTTTTTAACTAAGTTAAAGAATTTGTAATCTAGTAGTCTATTATCCTATATATATTACTTCTCGCGAATGTTTGCAATATGCGAACATCTCGCAAGTGCTTTTGACGTAGTTGATTTAAATTCTATTCTATTATAATAGTGTTTGCGCACGTGTTTCGACTTAATGCAATTATTACGTTTGGATCCCAAGATCAATTCCTCTTGTAACTATTAGTTAAACGATTGTGGGCGCAAATTTGACGTCGTGTATTCTAGAGAAACCTAGTAGTCTATGTTGCATGTTACGTCGTTGTACGTAGGTGTGTCGTGACGTGAACACGTTGAGTGTAACACGTGATATTGCTATGTCGTCGCGGCGACCTCTGAGCACGTGCCAAGCACCATGCCAAAGAGGCCTCTGAGTGCGCAACACACCAGGAATTTTTCGGTAACCCTGGCGT
>JAABUL010005253.1_pt1 | contig 16329 bp, 29 predicted proteins | sample 5559151 | NCBI WGS metagenome assembly JAABUL01 (sample SAMN10711876, study PRJNA513368) | rock metagenome | isolation source: Antarctica rocks | place: Antarctica: Victoria Land, Pudding Butte sud | reverse complement strand
TGGAACTGCTGGCGTCCAGGCGGTGACGCCAAGAGCATTATGAATAGCTGTTGATTTCATGACGCAATGGTTGTTTTCAATGCTTTTGAGCTGGTACAGTTACCTTGGTGTGCGGAGCCGCTGGTGGCGCTGCGGCCGTCTGAGCCGGCGCAGGCAAGCAATGGCCAAGGTCGCATCGCTTGTGCTAAATACATGCAACTGTACCTGCGTTATGATTGTTCATCAAACTTGTATTCTCCCTCGGTGTGTTGAGCCGCTGGTGGTGCTGCTAGGATTCCGTTCTTACCGCGCTTTGCGGAGCCGCTGGTGGTGCTGCTGCTCTCCGAGTCGGACGATCTGGGCGACGCCGAGGGGGAGGAGCGCATTTTGGTCGTCAATATATACAACACACTTCGTTCCATCACATTTTCTCGTTGGTGCAACCTGAGTGTCTATACCTCTGTGCGCGGAGCCGCTGGTGGTGCTGCTGCCGTCTGAGTCGGCGCCCGCAGGCGACGCTGAGGGGGAGGAACGGCTGCGGCCGCGGCTGCGGGATTGACGCCTGCAGGCTTTTCGCTCCTGGTGCCTCAAATGGCGCTCCCGCTGCTCCCGTTGGTAGGCTTCGTGCTCCTGTAGAGATCAGGATAAGTGCTTGTGTCAGAAGCGTGGGTTCATAAGTTTGTCTTGGGCAGCGCCGCACGTCACTCCGCTCCTGCCGCCTCAAGTGGCGCTCGCGCAGCTCCCGCAGGTAGGTGTTACCTCCGCCAGCGGCAGCGCGCAGTCCAGGTCAGCTTTTTCTGTTGATGGTTGGTGTTGTGATCTGTGCTACACCGTGATCACCTGGTAGAGCGCCATCCGCTCCGCCAGTGCCTCGTCCTGCACGCCGCGGTGTACTTCGGCCGGCGCCGGCATGCGGTGCAGATTGACGCCACTGTCAGGGAGACCGAGCTCCTGTGCCTGCCGGCGGCGCGCGATCTCGGCCGGCGGCGGCGCCCGCTGCCGGCAAACGCCCGTGCCCGCCAGCATCTGCAGGACAGGACACGCCCGGCTTGTTTGCGTTTTTCCAGGTGAAAGAAAAAGCTTCAGCTTCTTCCGCAGGTGAGCGAACTCGGCCGGCGGCGGCGCCCGCTGCCGGCTCACCCAGCCCGCCAGCATCTGTGGGAGGGGAAAAGCTTGTGTTCGTCCATCGTGTTCAGCAATGATGGTCCTGGGTTTGTGTGCGTCATCAGCCGCAGGCGAGCCACCTCGGCCCAGCGGCGGCGCCTGCTGCCGGCTCAGTCCCCGTCAGCATCCGCAATCCGGCAGTCGTTGGCCTGAGCTGAGTGCACGGTGCAATTTCGATGCTGGCTTTTCGAGACCTCCGTCCGGGGCGCCATCCACTGCTGGCGCGCGCGCTTTTACACCAGCATATGTGCGTCAGCAGCCCATTGCCGTCTGTGCCAGCGTGGCTGCCCCACACTCCTAGGCAATCCCTTACGTTGGCTGCTGGCGTACAGCCTCAGCCAGCCGCGGGATCGTCTGCCCGGCCTCCACCTTTTCGGCGCCACATCACCAGTGCTGGGCGCTGTGCAACATCTTGTTGCAGCCACATGCGCTCGGGCAGTCTGTGCATGTGCATCAAGCGCTGAGCGCCGTAGCAGGAGCAACACACAACACGGGACACAAGACAGAATCGTACAAACCTTCTCGACGGTGTCTGAAGACACGCCGTGCACCGAGGCTGTGACCCGCGCGCCGCCGGCCGCGCCGCCCGCCACGCCCACCGCCTCGCCGGGGCTGCCGCGAGCCGCGGACTGCAAACTGCAGGGCGGGGGGCCGCCGGCTGCATTCCCTGTTGAGCTGACGCGCGCCAAGGAATCGCTCTGCGACAGGGACTTGCTGCAAGACAAGTCGCCGTTCCAGCTGCCGCTGTCCAGGCGCTTGAGTTGCAGATCTGGCGACTCGCCCTCGCTGCCTGCAGCGCCAGATGGTTTTACGAGATGCTCTCGTGCAGTGACTTGATGCCCGGGCATGAGGAGATCTGGGGCAGAAGCTGATGTCCTTTGAACACGTCTTGCTGCAGCTGAAAGGAACACACTGGCAGCGTGGATGCCGCGCTGCAGGCCGTTCAACAAGGAATGCAGCTCATGAGATTTGCCGGCCTGCCATTCTGCTGCTGTGGCGGCACGCCTGGATAAGGCGGCATCCTGCCTAGCGATATCAGCGGGGAAGTATCGCCGCTGCTGCTGGGCCTGACGACATGGTCGGGAGCCTCTGCGGCATCTGCTGTGCTGTGCGACGCGTAGCCGTTGTCTGCCTGCAGGGTCAACAGTGCTCAGCATACTGGAAAGCGGCGGCGGCAAGGTGAACAGAACACACCATCAGTGCGACTACACATGTTTGACGATCCCACGCACCATCTTCAGGTGCCTTTGTGTGACTTTGTTGGGTCGTGCTGGGCCCAAACGCTGGGGCCAAGCCCCAGCAGTCAGTGAGGCCAGATGGCCATGCTGGATCGCCACCTGGCAAGCCGATAGCTGTATGGCAGGATGGCCGATGTACGCACGAAAATACCAAGCTTGTTAGAAACAATCCAGCTGTGCACTGGCTGCAGCCAAAGGATCAGCTCAGAAGCCAGTGACGAAATGGATTGCTGGTCCAACTTTACTTCCTGTTGATCGCTGCAAAATGCCGTTACGCAAGAAGATGGGGCTCTCGAATCACTTCGCTTTCACTTTCACTGTTGAATCATCAACACAAGTCCGCTGTGAGCTTGCAAACGCGGTCTGGTGGCTACTTTTGCTGATGTTGCTCACATGATCAGCAGCAGAGCAGGCATTTCACAGCTGCATATAAGTAGCAATTGCAGTACCTAGATTGCTGACTCTGATTCCAGCATTTGCAAACGCGCCGGTCTGCACTCGTCTGGTCGTGGCACTCACGTCCTGAAGAATCCCTGCTCGAAAGCACAGCGTTGCCTGATTGCCTGTGCATCTTGTCCTGCCCACCCAGTGCCTCAAAGCACAGCAGGAGCCGGCGGGACATGTCGCAGACGCAGCTGGCAGCGAACATCGACACCATCGTGGACGCATTCGCACGGCTGGTGGCCTCGGCGCGGGCAGGCGACACGCCCGAGACGGTGGGCAACCGCTGTACAGAAACGCCTCAGTGGTGATACTTCCGCCTGTTCATCTGACGAACGTGTGGGCAGGGCGCCCGGGCGCTGCACTCTGTAGGTCGTGACATGAGCTTTGCAAATGGCGCACCAGCGGAGGCAAACTGGCATTCCTGCACCTGCACGCAGGACCGCACGGGGCTGGACACACTGTCCCAGAAGCTGCTGCTGGCCTGCTCCTTGCTGCTGGATCTGACCGCGGAGCTGAAGCACGCCGCCGCGCTCGCCGGCGGGTTCCAGCTGCAGGGTGAATGCGACACGTCAAATAAGAGCAGCCGCTGCTAGCATGTGTAGCAAGTGTCGTGTCAGCGCTCGCCGGCAGGTTCCAGCTGCAGAGTGGGTGCGATAACGCGTCATTTTCTTTGAGACCAACAAGGAGCTCCCATTTGTCCTCGCTGCTGGACCTGACCGCGGAGCTAAATCACGCCGCAGCGCTCGCCGGCGAACTTCCAGCTGCACGGCGGGCTTCCAGCATCAGGGGTGGAACCATCATGGAAAACGTTACGGAAAGCGCTGTGGACAGCGTCTGCTGCTGGCATGCCAGGCTTGCACTCCACGCCTGCGCCCCAGGGCCGCTTAGGGACGGCGACGTACATTTTAATACTGTCGTAGCTCGTTTTGTGCACGCAAATCGTCGTCTGTGTCGCGCAGAGCTGCCCAAGTGAGAGCAGGACGGCGATGCGGCGGCACCACCCTGGCATATTGAGGCGGCAGGCAGCCGACGGCGCCGCAGGAGGCTGTTGGCGTGGTGAGCGGCCATGCCGCAGGCGGGCGCGAGGCAGATGTCGTGCGAGCGGCTGCTGAGGTCTCTGGAGGACTGCCAGCGGAAGCACCCGCGACAGAAGGCATGCTTCGACGCCCCGTCACGCCATGTTTGTAGCATTGCAGCAGCTTGGTTCTTCATCCTTGACGATGTTGAACTTTCGACGCAGCACCCTAGGGTGTGACAGATATGAGTGGTCTGCTCAGCATCTGTGTTTGCTGTCACCTGCAGGAGGTGTGCAGGCATCTAGAGGCCGGAGCAGCATGGTGCCTCCTCGCGTCGGTGTGCCCAAAGGAAGGTGCGCCGGCGGGCACTGCGCAACTGAGGGCTTTTGTGACATGCCCCATTCTGCGTTGGTGCCGAGTTTAGCACCTGAACATTGCCTAATCCATCTCGTCAGACGGCCGAGACGTTCAAAAGGGTTTAGGGTTTAGGGTTTCAACGCTCAGTCGCCAACGGTGGGAACACGGCCCAGACTTGAACATGCTGTGTGATGCTCACATGCAGTTGAAGACGTGGACGCGTGCATTGGCAAGCGCCGCAGCGTGGGCATGGCGCCGACGGCCGTGCCGAAGCAGTGCCACGCCGCTGCCCGGCGGCTGGAGAACTGTCTCGAGCAGCAGCAGCGCATGCAGGAGGACATCTCGCACGAAAAGTGATGGCAGCAGCAGCAGCCACTAGTGCTCGACTAGGGCACCGCCGCTGTTGCGGGCGGGCTGAATGTGGCAGTCAACTACAGCGCGATGTAGACAGAAACAGCATAAAGACAATCTACTGCAGCTGCTACTGGTGAAAAGTGAGCCGAGCATCGACAGGAAAGTCAGCCTGATGCGACTGCAAAAGGGCGTCTTTGAACAAGCATTTGGCTGTCATTTGGCTGTGGAACAGCAAACCACGTTGCATTCATAAAGTCAAACAGTCAATGTGCATTGCGCTGCTTCGTGTGAAACCGTCTGACTGTGCAATGGTGTTCGCCAGTACCGGTATGGACAGCACATTCACGGTGATACAGGCCGAAATGTGTCGGATCACTGGGTTTCAAGGATGTGCATTGCTCTGGGGCGTGCTGATCGTCCTGCTTGGACAAACGATCTCAACTGTGTGCGGGCACGTCCGCATATGTTACAAAAGCAGGCTTGAGACTGAGGTCGCTCATCAATGAAAAGCAAACGGGATGCAGAATGTCGCTGCTTCACGTCAGGTGCTTGCGGCTCAGGTTTGCGACTCGATGGTCAAAGGCAGCATGCCCTGGGAGGTGTGGAATGCGTGCCAATCGTCCTGGCTCAGGATCACGCATTACCGCATCCACCGCAAGAGCAGAAGCTGCACTTAGGCGCGCTCGCCGCGGATCCGGCGTGCCAGCTGGATATCCTACAGGCACAGGGCACAGTATGATGTAAACAATGGCACATCACTGCGCGTCCGGTAGAATAAGCAATGCGCTGACGTGTGCCTCACTGTCTTGTGGCTGGCTTGTGACGGCCAGTGCCAGCCAGCTCGAGCCTTCTGCATTCACGTTGACGATGCGCAGGATCTGAATCAGAATGCACTCTGCCATCCAGATGCGCATCTGTCAGCGACGCATGAACACCAACAGTCCCCGGCGCAGCGCCGCACCTTGGGCATGATGGTGACACGCTTGGCGTGAATGGCCGCGAGGTTGGTGTCCTCGAACAGGCCGACCAGGTACGCCTCGGCCGCTTCCTGCAGCGCACGCACGATGCGGTGTTCAACTTCAGAATTCAAAAGGTCATTGACTATGAAAGCCCAGACAGGTGCTGGTAATGCGACGGACTGCCTCTATGACAGCGTCACCTGGGTGTATAGCACAGCGGCTGTGCTGCGTTCAAGATGCTGCGCCTCGTCTGGATGTGCAAGGACCTCTGTGTACCAATTCTTAAAATATGCGTTTACCTGCAGCGCCAGCACCGCAGACGACTGGAAGCGCAGGTCCGTCTTGAAGTCCTGCGCGATCTCGCGCACCAGCCGCTGGAAGGGCAGCTTGCGGATCAGCAGCTCCGTCGACTTCTGGTACTTGCGGATCTCGCGCAGCGCGACGGTTCCAGGCCTGTACCGGTGAGGCTTCTTCACGCCACCTGCGGCAGGTGAGTCGACAACTCAGGACTCCAGCGTTTGGCAGCATCAGCATGGCTACTGGTGCAGGAGCGCCCGCATGTGCATGCGAAGCAATGCGGCGAAGCAGATCCAGGCTGCTGCTGGGCGCAGCACAGCACGCACAGCGCGCCGCATCCGCAAACACCCCCTAACACAAAGGAGGATTCCGCGGCTTTGTAGCTCACCTGTGGCGGGCGCGCTCTTGCGGGCGGCCTTGGTGGCCAGCTGCGTGCAGCGAGGCCGTCGAGAGTCAGTGACAGGACTGTGACCGTCAACACTTGTTCGATGCCAGCTCGAGGCGAGTGAGCGGTCCAGAACAGCACAAAAGCCCCAGAAAGCCTGTTAGCAGACATGCACGTGCCGGCCGGCACAGCAGGGCACAGCAGCTGAGGATGCAGCGGGCAAGGGTCATCGACTGCAAGGGCACCTGCTTCCGGGGCGCCTTGCCACCGGTCGACTTGCGGGCTGTCTGTTTCGTGCGGGCCATCTTGAATGTTCTGACGGGTTCGCTCTGCCAAACAGAAGTGTGTTGGGGCGGAAATCCGACCCCAGCGGTATGTGGTGAATCGGCGAAGTTTTGATGTTCTGTCTACAGAAATCTGTAGACAGAGCTGGGAGACTCTCATGCAAAGAAGCAGAACCAATTTCCGGTGGGCACTTGAGTTTTGCGAGTTGTCGAATCGGCACCTGTTACGCGTTTTGGTCTGCATCTAAACGGTCGCCGCTTGCACAACTTGCTGTCAGCCGGCTGGGAGCGAAGCGCGCTTGACACCATGCCGCCCAAGGCCGAGTGAGTGCTCGGAAGTCTGACATCGCGCCAAGTGTGCACATCCATACCAACTCGAACCTGACCGGTGTGGCCTGTGCTCCCCGCAGGAAGGCGCCCGCGAAGAAGAAGCTCGGAGCCACCAAGTCGAAGAAAAAGCGGGTGAAGTCAGAGGTGAGGCATCGCACTTCCCCACTCCCCCAACCGAGGCATCGCGTTTTCACACTCCCCACCGACGCGCCGGACGCCCAAACACTCAACTGCCTTCGAGGAAGCAGCTGCCTGGACATCTGATGGCCACAGTGCCCGCAGCCTCGGCCCGCGCCCTGCTGGCGTACTTGGTCTTTGTTGTTAGCAGCAATCAGCAGCAGCGATCAGGTCTTGGCAGCAGCACGGGGTGGGGGAGGGGACGCACATCGGCTGTCTTTCTCCATCATGCCGCATTCGCAAAGCGGGGCCACACGGCAGCGCAGCCGGCCACTCACCCCTGACAGTATTCAAATTGGCGGCGCGCATTTTTGAATTTTCTCGCGCTACCGTCCGGCCCTGAGGGACCGCAGTGACCTGGCACTTCAACGGGAGCCTTCGCAATGCTACTTGATGGCTCTGGCTCAGCTTCATGCCTTCCCTGCAGACCTACAAGATCTACATCTACAAGGTCCTGAAGCAGGTCCACCCGGTATGTCCTTTCGAATGTTTTCGCCTCGCTGAACCAAACCTAGAATACCACTCCAACTCGCAGACATCCCAAGCAGTAGCGACACTTGCACCAGCTACACCCGCACACATTCCAGATGCTATCAAGACTTGCGCAGGGGTTGCATTGTCCTCGCGCTCTGCGTGCCAGCATAATGTTTGCCGCTGTGCCGCTCTGAAGCATTGGCACCTGGCGGCGCTCCTGCAGGACACGGGTATCTCCTCGAAGGCCATGTCCATCATGAACTCCTTCATCAACGACATCTTCGAGAAGATGGGCAGCGAGACGGCTTCGCTGGCGCGGTACAACAAGAAGCCCACCGTCACCAGCCGAGAGATCCAGGTGTGCTTCATTTACATCTTCTTGTTCTCTTGCTCCTTTCCTTTTTCCTGCTGCGTCCCCTGCATCCTCTTCCTTCGCCTTTCGCTCTCGTCCTCGTCTGCTGGCACGGTCCAATGAGAAGCCCGCCCTCGTCAGCCGAGGAATCCGTGTCCTTGAAGCTATTCACTTCTTTTGCCGATGTCAGTCCCGTCTCCCAGTCGTACTGGCTGCTTCTGCCTGTTCTGTGCGGCATCTCATCTGCTGCGCATGCCTCGGCGTGTGGACTTGCTCGCCCACGTGTGGCGCTCACGCGAGTTCTTGTGATCGCTGCTGACGTCGTGCTGCCATGTGCCACTCAGACGGCAGTGCGGCTCATCCTGCCCGGCGAGCTGGCCAAGCACGCCGTGTCGGAAGGCACGAAGGCCGTCACCAAGTTCACGTCGACATGAGCACGGGAAGGAAAGGCTGGCCTGCGGAACAGGGTGGCGACGCACAAGCAACGGCAGCGAGGTGCGCAGCAGACGCACCCAGTGGCGTCCGCGCAGCAGCTGCCTGCGGCAGGCCCCGAAGTATGGCCTGGTTGACGCGTCCTGACCTCGAGAAATCGAACAATGTGCTTGTCAGCTGCGGACGTGTCTGACTCACTGCGTTGCACATTGCACCGCTGTGTTGTGCCAGCAGCAGCGGCACTGCCCGCGCTGTTGCACCGACGTGGTGATTGCTCGCGGAGCCTGCCTTGAGGTCTGACCAGATATCGATCTGCACACTCTGTAGACTTTGCTCCTGTTTTCAACGGAACCCATGTGACCCTGTAAAGTTTTGCCCTGAGCGATCAGATGAAGAATTCCAGCGCCCACACATGCTTGCGCACGGCGGTCTCGGCGTACCCAGTCCATGGCTATCGACGATAGCCAGCCATGATGCCGCAGCGAGGAGGTGTAGGTGAAAGAGCGCATTGGGATGGCTTCTGATGGTGGCGAGACCATGAGCGTGCGACTTTACTGCAGCTTCAGGAATCAAATGTCCAGCAACATGGCGGGGAGGCTATGTCCCGCCAGAATGAACCTGGTTCGTCGAGCTTGCAGTCGCTTGCAAATAGAACTTGCAGCAAGCAGTGCCTTCATGACATTATCGCCGTTGGCTGGACGCGGTTGTTGCAGATCACGCAGCTTTTGGCTCCACAATTTAATCGAGAATATTTTCAATCTCGACTCACTCCTCACGTCCCAGCGCCAGAGAACATCCTGTAGTTGTTAGTATTCAGATCTCTCCACCGGCCACTAGCTGGCACAATAGTGTCTTCGTCTCGCACGTAGCTACCTGTCATCAACTCCCCAAGTGACACCCTGCTGCGGCAGCGGCAGAAAGCAGATCAGTGCAGCAGGGTCCCCGCCCAAGGCAGGCGCCAGGGACATTGCGGACACTAGGCGCACTAGCGGACCAGGCGCCGCCTCTGCCTGCAAGGCGAGAAGGGCAGCATGGTGGCCGCCAGAACGGCAGAGTGACAAGCCGTAGCCGGCCGCGCGGCGTGTGCCTTTGCCAGGGCTCCAGAGCGGCGCACCAGACAGAGGGGATCGGCAGCGGGCACCGGTTAGTGCATCGTTGCCAGAGCTGAAGCAAACAGCGTAAAGCAAACCAAACCCAAGAGAGCGGAACGGCATGGCGGTTGCCGAGCGGGGCATAACTCACGGCATGCGCTACCAGGCGCGCGCGCTTGCGGCGCTAGCCGCTGAGAGCGATAGGCCCTGCTGGATCGCCGGCACCACCGCCCTGCGCGAGGACAACGAGGTGCCCATCGTTTTTGCTGCGACTGTTGTGGTGCGGCAGCTGTTCCGGCACAATGCTTCCTGCTGCACTGCCAGTTTACATCATTCTGGGTGGCGCAGCGGCAAAGCCGTTCTGGCGCGCTGCTATGAACTCCAAGCTGCGCTCCCCGGCCCGTGTCAATGCGCAGAGGATAGAGAGGTCCTGGGCGTTGACATAACATACACGCGCAGCGACGCATGGCACGGCTGTTCTGCAACAAAACTGTCGACTCCAGAAGCGTTTCCAGCGAATTCTGCTGCCAGCGCAGGTGGAGATCCTGGAGTGTCACGTGGTCACGACACGTTGCGGCGGGCGTCAGCCTCTGGCACCACGATGCACGTCCAACGTTGGATCGTCATGCCATGTTTTGCCGGCGCAGGTGGAGATCCTGGAGTTTGACGCAGACACGGACACGCTGCGGCGGGAGGCCAGCTTCTGGCACAAGCCGGAGGTGTGGGCCATAGCGCCCAGCCCCGAGGACGCGCGGTTGTTCATCACTGTGCACAATGATGGTGGGCAGTCTGTCTCCCTTCTCGTTTTTCCCCTCGTAGGCCTGTGTGTTTCAGCTGCTGATGCCCACCGAACGCCATGCATGGCAGCTACCATGGCAAGCGAGAAATGTCTGCAAGATGCAGTGCCGCAAGCGGCCCGCTCCTCTCCACACAGCGCGCCAGATCACTCCTGGTTCTCACGTCTCAGCACAAACGTCTGCAAGCAGGACGTATGGGGCAAGCCTGTTGCGCACCATGCCATAGCGAGGCGAGCTCGAGGCAAGAGCAGAGCTGCAATCTGAGCAGTCTTCATCTATTTAGTTGTCTTGCAACATCTACAGCACAGCCAAGACGTATTAGGCGACCCTGTGGCGGAATTCGCCGGAGCAGGGGAGCTGGAGGCAAGCTCGTCCTAGCACATTCAATGTGTGCTTATCTTGCATTTTGTTGACTACAGGTGGGAGATATGGTGTCACCCTGTGGCGCACCGATCCGGAGCGGGCGGAGCTGGAGGTGCGTGCGGAGCTAAACCCTAAGGGTTTAGGCGCTGGCGGCGTGGTGCGGGCGGCGCTGTGGCGGGAGGGCAGCGTCGCGGCGACGCTAGATGACAGATTTCTGCGCAGCTGGCGCCTGGCCGAGGGCCGCGCCGAGGTCAGACATGCTGGCATAACTTTTCGACACCCTCGAAAACATGTCCAGAACCGCGCACGACAAGCGTCGACGTCAGATGATACCCACATGCGCGGCTGGCGCCTGGGCGAGGTCCACACCGAGGTGAGCTGATCACTGTGCTACGAATCTTACGATAGCCGATGCGAATGCTGGCAACAGCGCCGGCCGGCGGCGCGCACCTGCGCAGCTGGCGCGCCAAGACTGGTCATTTGGCCGCAAACGAGATTCTGGCGTCGGGCCCAGCATCAAGGTGGCGCCTGGCGGCCTTTGCAGGAGTTGCAGCTGCTGCCCACGGCGAGGAAAGGGTGCCGTTCGTTCTTCCAGCAGGGTTCCTGGCACAGTTCGACTGCGAGAGGTTTGCTGCCAGCGCAGGAGCTGGGGAAGGCGGAAGCGGAAGCAGGAAGCCCCTTCTTGGCCGGCGCCTGGGACCCCAACGACAGCAGTCGCCTCGCCACCGTCGGCGGCAGCAGCCTCCAGGTATATGGACAGACACACCTGCATGGCAGATCTGCTGACGGCGGCAAGCGCTTATGAACTTGTAGCGGCCCCTGCAGCGCAGCAGAGACCAAGCGTGGCATGACTGCACAGCGTGTTGTTGCACAGATGTGCGGATGAGAAGGTTTCCTGTTGACGACTGCTCATGATCGAGTGCTGCATGCTGCAGCTGTGGGACATGCGGGCGCTCCGATGTGCGGGCGGCGTCGCCGCCGCCTCGGCGCAGCCGCTGCGGGACGTGGACTGGGCGGCGCAGACGCCGCACTGCCTGTCTACAGTGGGTGACGACCAGCGGCTGCGGGTGTGGGACCTCAGGCAAGGGCCCGCACAGTGTCCGTCGTTCTGTGCGCCAGCTCAGCGCGCCAGCTCGGGGAGAGTGAGTGTGCTATGTGACCTCCGGAAGGTGTCTGGAAGGCCTAAAGCGCGGCCGCGCCTGCTGCGCACAGCGTGTGTGTGCGCACAAGCCTGTGTGGCAGCAGAGGTGTCGTCCGCTCACGAGCGCACGGCGCCAAGCTGCTGCCGGTTAAACCCTAGTCCTTGTGTGTGCACAGCGGCGGGGCCGCTGCTGCCGATGGGCGGGCGTATCTGGTGGGTGCGGCGCGCTGCGGCGACACTGCTTTGGGGCACACTTCTCTTCTGTCTGAACCGGATGCTCTGGCGCTGCATCGAAACCTATAAACCCTGTGCAGGCGTGCGGAGGCGGGGCCGCTGCTGACGCTGGGCGGCCATAGCCGCTGGGTGTGGCCCGTGTGGCAAATTCCCAGTATTCATATCAAGCTGATAACTTAAGTACAGAAAGCTTTGTCAATCCTGCAGGCGTGCGGAGGCGGGGCCGCTACTGACGCTGGGCGGCCACCGCCGCTGGGTGTGGCGCGTGCGGCACAACCCGCAGCACGACGCTCTGGTGCTCACTGCTTCGGCCGACACATCTGTGGGGCTGCACTACCTGCCATCGGTGCGGGCCGCAGCGGCGGCAGGCGACGCAGTGCCGCCGCCGCCGCCCGGGCGGCCGCCGCAGAACGGCAAGGTGCACACCATCGGCGACCACGAGGAGAGCGTGTACGGTGAGTGAACCTACAACAAAACAATCAGACACGATCTGTATGAGAACGCCGCGGGCAAGGTGCGTGTACGTGCATCGCTGATCAGGACGAGAATGCATTACATGATGGACGACGAGCCCTCTGGCAGACATTGCACATTTTCAACCCCTCTGGGTTCCTCCTTTCCGGCGGGCTGCCACCAAGCGGACGACAACGGTCCCCTGTATACCGTGTTCTGAGAGTGTTGGCTGTTGCATGGAGGAAGACAGCACACACCAGGTGATGTCAGAAAATGCCGTGCCGCCCATACGCAGGCGTGGAGTGGAGCAGCGTGGACCCCTGGGTGTTTGCGTCACTGTCATACGACGGCCGGGTCGTCATCAACCGCGTGCCCAGCAACATCAAGTACAAGATCCTCATCTAACAGCCGGCGGATTGCAGCTGTCGAAAGGAAGGCGGGCTCGGCCAGCGCACGACGGCCGCGCCGCCATGCCCAGCAACATCGAGAACAAGGTCCTTGCCGGACGAGGGGACGCGCAGAGTTGTCGTTGGTCTGGTAGCGTCGGCAATGCTGCAAGTTATTGGCAGGGTTTAGAAGTCCAGCCATGCTGGCCGTGTCATGGTGCTCGAAGAGTCTGCACTGGAATTGTCCAGGAATGAAATGGTACGAGTCCTAGAAAAGTGATTCAGTGCATCACGACTGCGCCAGCAATTGATGCTTGCGAGCATGCAGCGTTTGCGCAAACAGCGTTCACGCAGATTCTGCCAGTCGTTCTGCCGCGGCGCCGCAGCAATGATGATTATGGCATGACTATCGCCCTTGGTCATTCAGTACGAGTCTTGGGAGCCTATGAACGTTTTGCATTCCCTCAAACGTGATATGCATACCCTCAGACCATCAAGCTACCGGTTATATGCACTCCGCGAGCATCGATGAGCCACAGTCCGTTGCGGTATCAAAAGTACTCTACACATAACCAAATTAATACGAAGGAACTGTGTATTCCTCTTTACATTCTGTAGGCCGATCCATGTTGGCAGAAGTGTGTGCCTGATCACAATAAGCCATCGTTCTCCTGAGAAACCACGAGCCTGTCCGAACTGGGAATTGCCGATTTCCAGAATCCCAATTTGAAAGCGTTGCCAAGCCAATATATATGGGCAGATGTGTACTCCCAGTACGATCGACTTGCAGTGCTGCGCTGCGCTGAGGCCAGCATTGGCGCGGGTCTGCTCGTGGCAGGTCAGCATTGCCCCTGCCTCCCATCGGCTGCCGCCCGCCCTCCAGCGGTAGCCCTCGAATTGCATATCCGCCACAGGGTTGCAGCCTCAAAATTTTGGTTCAGTGTTGCACACAATCCTCGACCGTTGATCGGCACCACTCACTTCTTTCAGGTCCCGCCGGCGGCCGCGCCGCTGCGGCGCCCAGCCATCCCGGTCGGCTCCTGCGCCACCATCATGCGGCTGCGGCTTTGCCACCCTCCTGCCGTAAGGCGCGCAGCCTCCAGCCTCGGAATGTCCAGCGGCGCCCGCCGCCTTCCACCACGGCGCCAGCCCGACCGGTTGGCTCGCGACGCCGGCAGTCTTCTGCGGCGCCGCCTCGGTCTGCCTCCTCCGCCGCCGCCTCTGCCGCCGCCGCTGCTGCTGCCCCCGCCGCCGCCGCCGATGCCTCCAGGTCCCTCAGCTTGTCCACGAACGTTACCGCTTGGTCTGGCACCACCTCCACGCCGATGATATGCACAAGAGGGGAGCGCTGTTGGATTTCATGAGGCGAGGTTCGGCCAGCGTGTTGCATTCAGCCAAGCTGGTCTGACTGCGCAGCTGAAGCGATTCAAGTGTGTAGAAGGTCCAGCTTCGGCGAACAACGCAGCAAAACGGCACTCGACTGCAGGCAGAACAGCATTTCATAACAGGGCTCGGCCGAATGGTGAACGGGTCTGAACGTGCACGCGTTGGAAACGCGTGTGCACGCGTTGGTATCTGTGATGCCCGTTCCAAACGTGCTACAACATGTTTGCCGCAGCCATATGTCATGAAGAGACAGTGTCTCTTTCAGCTCTATTCGGCCTGGCATGCCGCTTTTGCAGGTTCAATAAAGCGTTCTAAAGCGCACACAACATCGGGGGTTAGCCTTGTAACCATCAGAAGCGGAAACGCCGGAGGAATGAGAGTTATGGCCAATGTCCTTGTCGCCCGCAGTGCGCATGATATGCTGCATCCTCTCTTACCCTGTCAGGAGTTCTGCAAGCCTCTGAACCTTGTAAGGTGTCGATTTCTGCGCAACTTCTCGCCTTTGGAAGGGTGGCCGTTGCCCTTGTAGACCATGGTGCGCATGACGGGCACATGCTTCCACTTGTGGCCGCTGCCAGCGGGCGATCACTCCGAAGAGTTCGAGTTGGCTGGGGCTTTCGAACCGCTTTCGAACCGCTAGGGTTTTCGAAACAGCATGAAGTCTCCTAGCGGAGGTAGCGCTCCTCCTCCTCCTGCGACCCATTTCACCATTTCGCCGTTGCTCGCCTGTATACATCTTCTTCTCACCGGCGACGATCACTACACTTGCATGCGACAGCTTGCATGTTGCAGTTCGGTCGTCGGCGTTTGGCTGCCGCGTGCAGTGTTAGCGGTAGCGCCAGCGGTTGGGATTCGGCCGCAAACTGTTGACGTTCAGTAGTGCAGGGGCTGGAAACGTACAACGAAGGGCCCTGCCTCGTCACTCACGGCATCGTGATAAAGTGAACCCCAGTATATGATCACACCGGTTACGTCCCCCTGCGCCTAATGCAGTGAAAAACATTCAACGACATCGTCACGTACGTACTCTGGCCGATAAAACAGATGGCACGGCCAACGGATAACCAAACAATGGCAGGAGTTATCCGCCATGCATGGTCATATGACCGACAGTAACAACAAAATCCGCCATGCATGGTCATATGACCGACAGTAACAACAAAATTTCAAAACGCTACCCAGTCGAGTGCACTTCTTGAGTAAAACGAAATGCACACGTGTGCATTTTGTCGTCAGGCACTACACGTTTTTGCTGCAATGCTAGGCTGCCATCAGCTGTCCTTGAGCCTCACATCGCAGTCTGCACCAGCAATTGTCGATCTGTCTGATTCGGGAACGCTGGGATGTAGTGAGCCCCCAGGAGGGTGTAGGAAGTGCGCGAGGTATATGGGGCGTGGAGGCCAGGGAGGGGGGGGCGAGTAGCTCTGACATGCAGATTCCATGGAGATGTGGAGGTGGATGGACGTGCTTTACTGCAGAGGTGTGGCAGCCAAACGAGAGATAGCAATCGACAACAACACATACAGGCTTGTGCACCAGAGACATAGCGTCCGCAAGCGGCCGCGGCGCTGGAGGACATGACTGGAGTCAGCAGCGACAAGCTGGCCATTTGTTCAGAAGGGAGGTTCAAAATACATTGTAGAAAGTCGGGAGCATGCACACAAAGAACTGCGGAGGCACGGAAAGAACTGCAGAGGTGAAGCGCGTCGCCAGCCGAATTGCTGCGCAGGGCGCAGCAGTTTATTTGGCGAACAGCTCGCTGATGAGCTTGCTGGCCTCGGCCTTGGTTAGCTGGTCCAGCTCCTCGTCGTCCTCCGCCAGCACCTTGGCCTTGACCAGCGTCTCGATTAAAAACTTCAAGCGAAGCCTTTCCGCTACTGAACAGCACGAGCTGATGCCAGCGACACGGTGCGCTTTCGCACAAAGGCGCACGCGTGTCACATATACGGGGACCGCGCATGAACTATAGGCTTAAGTACTGGCTAAGTATCGTATCAAAACTCTCAAAAGCCACCATCTTGTCGCCACAGCAAGCGCACCCCGTTGTGCGCGCGGCAATTCACCATCTGTCACTGGGAAGGGTCGCAAGGTTACGGCACGTGCGCGCATGCCACTCCCGATCTGCACACGACTCGGCGCACTCCGCCGCACTCTGAGGCGCTTCCCTCTGGCCTCTTGAAGCGACTCCGACATGGCACGGAACGCCCGTGCACCGGACCCGTGCACCGAGAGGCGA
>JAABUL010005251.1_pt1 | contig 16334 bp, 18 predicted proteins | sample 5559151 | NCBI WGS metagenome assembly JAABUL01 (sample SAMN10711876, study PRJNA513368) | rock metagenome | isolation source: Antarctica rocks | place: Antarctica: Victoria Land, Pudding Butte sud | reverse complement strand
GCTTCCCGCCGTCCTCGAACGCTATGGTACTCATCAGAATGACCTCCTCGTGGCTATGTTTGTTGTGGTAAACAAAGCCTACCGCGCGGGGGCCATTCAGGTGTTTGCACAAAACTTAGGTAGCTAGAGAGTGCGTACTTGACGTTGGTGGACGAACGAGGATGCCTACGGAGCCCACGCGGCGGGGTGGACAGGCCTGTATCGACGGGAAGCCAGCGCCTGTGGCATCGTGCAGAGGTCTGGTAACGCGGCTTACCAACGTCAAGTACGCACTCTCCGTGGCTGTGCTTACAGTGTACCATAAACATTCCCGTATCGGGAATGTTTATGGTAGTATTCAACTCCTGGTAGAGTGGACGTGTACAGGACTCGGTCGTCGACACATCGTTCAGCGACCGGTATCATGGCTGCGTTCCCGAAAATGCTCTACGCTCTACTGCTCCTATAGGGTCAGTAGAGCGTAGAGCATTTTCTCAGGGGGGGAACGGATCGGTCTCGTCGGCGTCGAGGTGCATCGCAGCGTGTGCAAAAGGATCATCGTCCGGTTGTATCGCGACGTACGAATAAGGGATACCCTTCGCACCACTACCGAGTTTCAGAATGTGTCTGTCGCGAACGAGATCGTGCAACGTTGTCGACAAGGGATTGGCTGCGCACCTGATCCTTAGACGAAGGTCCTTTTCACTCAAGGGTTTGCAATTGATTGCTTCTAACACTTCCTCCTCCAGGTTGCGCCGTTTCTGCTCCCGCACGGTGCCGGCCACCCCCATAGTCCGTGTCCCAGGGTCTAGGGTTAGCGTCGTCTGCTCCAGGTCCTGACCGTAGCGCTGTCGCGTCTTGATGCTTCGCCGCTCCTCCTGCACTTGCATCACGATCACCGTGTCGACGGCACCGGTGAGGGCGGTCGAGCCGAGCGCGGCGTCGATGGTGCCGCGCTCGTCGGATCCCTTGCCGGCGTGGTGCAGGAACATGAGGTGCGCTCCTGTGTCGCGCGCCAATTGCGTGTAGGGCTTGAGCGCGCCATGCACTGCTGAGTAGTCCTTGATGTCAGCGATGGCCACCATGTAGGCCAACGTATCGACGATCACAAGGGCTGGTTTGATCCGGTCCACGTCGACGCGCAAGGCGTCGAGTGGCCGTTCCGGGCAGGCGCCGAAGTGCAGGTAGATGGGCAAGCCCGGCACGACACCCATCGCCGCGACGTGGGCCCGGACTTCGCCTGCCTTTTCCTCAAAGGCGAGGTACAGTACTGGCCCCTGCATGACTGTGCGCTGCAGGAAAGGCGTTCCGCCAGCCACACAGACGGCGAGTTGTTGAGCCAGCGTCGATTTGCCGGTCTTGGGTTTAGCCAAGAGCAGGGATGACCCGGAGGCGGGCAGCAACCCGTCGACGATAAAGGGCGTTCGTTCCTCATCTTGAGCGAGCAGATCGTCAACGCTGACGAAGGTGAAGCGCGCGGTCGGCTTACTACCCGGTGCCTCCTGGTCTTGGTCCGCCTGACGCCGCTTGAACTCCTCGAAGTCGGCAACGTAATCTCGTGTGGTCATATGCTCGCCCCTAACTCTGCTCAACGGCCTGTAATAAATCGATGACGTCCCCATGAAAGCCGCATCCGTAGCAGTGGGCATGACCATCCTGATACACGGTAAAGCTTGGGGTCTCATCTGCATAAGTGGGTAGAGGGCAGCGGCCACGCAGGATTTGCCCCCCACCCTGTGGCTGCAAGTCGGTGAAGGTTGCCGCCATGTCTGCAAGTTGATGTGTGTCCTTGAAGGCGGCGTAAGCCTGCTGGCTGCGAACGGGAAAGCGTATATGGCCTGCTCGTCGCGCCTGTGCCTGGGGTGGCACAGACAGCTCCTCCAGATCATGGATCGCGACGCGGGAGCATGCGCCGTCGAACCCAACGAGACGCCACAGGTCCGTGAGATCGCCCTGCTCTTCCACCACCGCTGGCAGGAGGAAACCATGGACCGGCCACCCTCTGCGGCATAGCTCATGTATCGTCTGCGTCATCCCGCGCCGCCCACCGCTGTCATGGTCATAGATGACGTAGATGGCACGGGGGTGGAGGTACGACAGCGCGTGGAGGGTATGATCGCTTAGACTGCTACCTGCGCCGCACAGGAGGGACACCGCAGGGATGCCTGCCGTATGCAGCACCCACACGTCCGGCTCGCCCTCTACCCACAGGAGGGTCTCTAATCCAATGGGCGCCACATCTGCGCCATAGAGCGCTTTGGTGGCGAGAGGTCCCGGAGTAACCGCGCACCAGCCCGCTTTTGGGCGGCGCCCATCGGTATACTTGACACGCGCGCCCACAACCGTCCCATTCGGAAGACGGACGGGGAACCGCACGCAGGCGCGGCTCCCGCATGTTGTAGCCACAATGTTATAGCGCCTGATCGTGGCGAGCGCGATCCCCCGCGCGACAATCGCGTCCAGTGCGCTCATGGCTGCACCTTGCGCTCGATCGCGTGGCCCACGGCGATTAGGCGCTCACACTCTTGCTCCAACCGTGCAACGGCGGCCCAGTGGCTGACTAAACAGCCTTGCAGCACCGCGATCGCGCGTAGATGCTGTCGCTGTTGCTCACGCTTCTGCATGAGTCGGCGGCGCACTGCCCTGGCGAAGCGGAGCAAGCTGCGGTATGGTCTAGTGGGCGTGCTCGGCGCCCCACCTGGTAAACTGTATACGTGGTCAGACATGTATAGTTCCTTTCGTCCGGAATATCATGGGACCTATAAGCAGCAGGCGGCTACCTTGGCGCGGTAGCCGTCCTTTTTCGTGTATCGCGGTTTTCGTGTATCGCGGTCAGAGCTTGGGGATGACGGCCTGACGTCGCACGATGCGGATCAGCACGTGCAGAAGGTGCTGAGCGTCGGGTGGCAGATCAGCAAGAGCCTGTGGCACGCGTGTCTCGCGGTGCCGCGACGTTGACGTTGGGCGCTGACGTCTCACGGCGCCATCCCAGAGGGCACCCGGGGCACCAACGCGTCAATATCTGCGACGCGGATACGCCAGGATCGACCCACCTTTGCCGCAGGAAGTCGGCCGTGCCTGATCCAGGACAGCAAGGTCCAATAGGACACGTCGAGCATACGCGCTGCCGTGTCAATACTCACAACTACCGGTACTTGTTCTCGCACCTCATTCTCCTTTCGCTGCTAGTAACGCCTAGCCGCTATTAGGATGATGAGGCAAAGACAGCAAGAAAACAGGTGGATGAATTACGTGGATAATTAGGCTGCCTACATATTTACGGTGATTGCTAGTTAGCGGTCAGCGTCGATCCCCGTTTCACTGTAGTTGACAGATAACAGTGAGAGGGGGAGAGGGCCGATGACCGCCGAGCACATTATAGGGATCTACGTGGTGATTGACGACACGATGCGGGTGCTGGGGCACACGAGCCATCGCCTCGCGGGCGTTGCGGACGCGGAGGTGCTCACGGTGGCGGTGGTCGCGGCCGCCTTCTTTGGGAACCACCACGCCCGCGCGCTCGCCGTGCTGCGCGCCACGGGCTACCTCTCCCACGCGTTGTCCACGTCGCGCTTCTCGCGCCGGCTCCACGCGCTGGCCGACTGGCTCACCTTGCTCTTCGATGTGCTCGGTGAGCTGTTCGCGCGCGGGCAGGCCGCGATCTGCGATTTCGTGATCGACAGCATGCCCGTGCCGGTCTGCAAGCGCGTCCGCGCGCGGCGCTGTCGGACGATGCGCGGACGCGCCTACTGCGGCTACTGCGCGGCCAAGCGGGAAAAGTTCTTCGGCTGGCGCTTGCACCTGGTCTGCACCACGGGCGGCCTGCCGGTCGCCTTCACGCTCCTGCCCGGCGGCTTCCACGACCTCACGCCGATCCATGAACTCACCGTCGAGTTGCCCGACAGGGCCTGGGTGTACGGAGACAAGGGCTACAACAGCGCCCCCGACGAGACGGTCATGCGCGCGACCGGCGGCGGGGCGCTCGTGCCCCTGCACAAGGACAATATGGTACCGAACACGCGCGCCGAGCAGTGTGGCCTGCGCACCTTCCGCCTGGCCATCGAGACGGTCAACAGCCAACTCACCGCCATGGGCATCGCCCATCTGCACGTCCGCTCCGTCGCGGGCCTGGAGATCAAAGTCCATGCCTCCCTCCTCGCCCTTGCGTGCCTGAATGTCGACTAGCAATCACGGTATATTTGTGAAACAGCTATGCTAAACCTTGGTCGCCGCTCATATCAGGCGTCACCACTGTTCTCCGTAACCATACCTAACCTATTCACCTTTAACTGGGTAAGCCCCAACTATGTTTAGGCGATTTTCTAGGTAATCAGCCAAAGACGTCTTGTCGGGATCCGGGCTAAGGTGAGCTAGCGCTTGGCGCAGCATATTTTTTAGGTGGTTGGGATTTTGGTCGATCAAGCTAGTAATCTCAGCGGGCCGGTCAGAGGTAGGCCAACGATTAGCTCGTTTCTGCCAAGGTAACTCGCCCGCACTGACCGCATTGTAAAAGTGCGTTTTGATCACCTTGCGGTTGTGGCGTCTGCAATCACGTTCCCAGAGTCGCCACAAACGATACAGTGCTACCAGATGCGAATAGCTGGGCACAGCTCCACGACCAAGGTAGCCGGGCGGCGGCTTGACCCGCTTAGCGATCTGCTCCGGCCAGATAGCCGCTAACTTGTGCTGGAGGTCGAGGAGGTTTGCGCCCTCGTGGACATGCAACACAACGGCGACATGTGGCGCAACTCGCTCAGCCGGCACGTCACGATATTCACTCCAGTTGGAACCGTTCAGTGGAAGTCTCGGTTGCACCGACGCACGATGGGAAGACCATGGTGGCCTGAGATCGCGGGCATCATTGAAAACGCTTGCGTGGACGGGGCCTCGGTCTACATACTCTACCAATTGTTCGTGGGCTGCCCCCCATGCCCCCGAGCCAATCGCCTGCTCAAGTGCCTTTCGGAGCGCGTAGCTAGAGAGAGGGGGCGCCGTCTTCCACATCGCGCCGTATCGCTCGTAGAGCCACGCCGTTAATATCTGAGGTAGGCGCGCTAGCGGTTTATAGCACGCGTTGACCTCTTGGGCATACGCTAGTAACTGATCGTCGCGAGTTGTGTCGTACGCACCCACCTCTCGGAGGTTGTCCGCGTTTAGAGGGGCAAGTTTTGTACGCGCTATGTCAAACGCAGCATCTGCCGCAGCCGCCTTGCCAAGAGTCGACCACTTCCTTCGTAACTCGTCGCTGTTTACGATAAAACGGTCGTAGACATTCAGACCGGTTGCCTGGCAAGCTCGCAGGTCGCGCGCAAGGTCAGGATGCCACTTCAGCGCGGCATGCCACTTCGTGATGACTGAGTCTGGTGATGTCTTTTTGCTCGGCATTTGTCTTGTTTTCTCCTATGATACCGTGGTGACAGAATGTATTGAGCGCTTCTCTTCCTTCGCATATGCCCTATTGAGGCTATCCTCATAAGGAGCGTGGGAATCACGTGCAGTAACGGCTCACTAAGCCTATTTCCAGATCAGTATCCAAGGAAGGGGGCAAGCTCCGGTCACCGAAATCAGTTGGACCCCTTTTCCGTGGAGGAATGAACAGCTGCCCACGGTATTATGATGACGTGAAGCCCTCTTATTTCGCGGCAGGAGATGCAGCAATGATCTGTCTCGAACTAGCTTTGCATTCCTAGAAGCAGCAGAAAGTGGACCAAGCTCCACTGGCAACGGTACGCGTAGCCGAGATAGCGTAGAGGTCACAGAGAAACTCCTGCAGTACGAAATAAGCGAATTACGTTGGACGCAAAATGATGTAGCACTCGCCGCCGGCTGCCTCGTTAGTCGGTAACCAATCAAGCCTGATGCGCTCGTCGCTATGCTTCGACAGGTCGAAGCAAGGAAGACGCCTCACGTCGTGCACAACAACTACTTGCTCCTAACAAACATAAGCGAAGTAGGCGAAATAGACCCGGTCGTGGCTGCTGTAATGCTTCGCCAGCATCTTGACACCCCCACCCCTTCATCGCACGCGGAAGCACGATCGAGGTGTGCATCGGCACTTGGAGCGCATGTCGGTCGGATCGTGCGCGCGGTCAACGCCTGGACTCAGCCTGACACATGGGCCGAGGTGACACGCGACACGTCGAGGCGGCCGGTTGTTCACCTTCGCTGGGCATCCTGTGGTGGGGTTCCAACGGTTAGTAACAAGGGTTGGTGAGGCATGGCGCGCAACACACGGACACCCGAGGAGCGGGCGCGCGACCGCGTACGGCTGCTTGAGTTGCGCGCCAAGGGGTGGTGCCAGGAGGAGATCGCCCAGGAGTTGGGCGTCTCCCAACAGCAGGTGAGCCATGACGCGCTCCAGATGCGGCGTGAGTGGCAGGCGCGCGCGGCCTTCGATGTCGAGAGCGCTACCGGCCAGGAGTTAGAACGCCTAGACATGATCGAGGCCGAGGCCTGGGCCGCGTGGCGGCGCTCCTGCCAGGAGCTCCAGCGCACTGCCACGACGCATAAGCAGCGCGAGGCCACCGTGCCGAGTCGGCACGTAACGACTGCGCCTGACGGAACTGTGACCGAGACTAGCACGCGCGAGACGGTGAGCCTGATGCGCGACGAGACCAGTGTTCAAACGGAGCAGCAAAATGGTAACCCGGCCTTCTTGGCTTTGATCGGCAAGTGTGTCGAGCAGCGCGCTAAGCTCCTAGGCCTCAACAAACCGGAGCGTATCAAGATCAGCGGCGACACCGACGCGCCCTTGCCCGTGCTGGATCTGCACAATGTCACCCGCGACGAGTTAGTCGTGCTGCGGCGCCTCAAAGCCCGTGCGCTCTCCGGACCAATGGCTGAGGGGCTGGTGGACTAATGATTGCCGCGCCCCTATTCGCGCCCTTCGACCGTGAGCAAGGAGATCGAGCTATGCCTGGATTATCACGACGACCTCGAGGGTGAATTAGGCCTCATGATGACACACGAACTGTGCAGGACGTAATTCCTCCGAGGCCCCAAGGATTTCTATGCTAACGTTAGCATGTCTATGTTAACGTAAGCGTGGGGGATGGGCTGACTCACCAAGAATGCGCGCAGCATCGCTTACATCGACGAACTGCGTTGTGTAACCTCGGCTGTCGGGGATACCCGTTGCCTAATCTCATCATTAATACAGACATCGTATGGTTACGCAACTTGACGGTACACATTCTACCTGATGTGGACAGCGACGAGAATTATGGACAGAATGTTGGGCAGACCGTCACGCCACATGATTGGTGCACATAGTACGTATCCTGTTGCCGGTCGGGCTACAAGCGTGATGCGGGGGGATTAACTAATGGCTTTGAATTGCCGATACAGAGGGTAGAGACGAAAGCGGGTATAGCATTTAACTGGGGCGGCCGACTGACGATGAGGTCGCGGGTTGGAGTGGCCCCGGCGTTGTGCTGGACGTCATCCTGCTTCTCCTAGGTCTGGAACTTGGTAACCCCACGGTCGTGGCGGCCAGCCATCTCATGCTGGCGCTACTGCTCACGGGTGCTGTCAACCACAGGCCAAGGAGTGGCTGCGATGACCCAACAACTTCATGGTGTCGTCAATGATCACATACATACATCGCTACCATCAAATCGTCGTTCATGGCTCCTCCGCTGGCTACGTCTGTCGTGGAATAATAGCAGTATCAATCGCCGCGTCCATGAACGCCAACTAGCAATCACGGTATAACTACACGCAACCGTGATCACGCCGCCGTCCTCGCGGATGGAGCGGCGGGAACGGGACGGTGCGGGCGGCCACGCGGATAATCGCCTGCGCCAGGTGCGGTGGGTGCCGTGAATGGAGGCCGAACACACTGTCGCCTAACAGGGAAGGATCAACATGGACGGTATACCGCTGCAAGTCGTCAAAGATATCTCATCTCCATATCCGTTAAGCGTCACAGCTATGCACTGTGTTCTGTGTGGCAGACCCTCACGCTCCACGGTGCACGTCATGACGGCGCAGGCCGTCTGGAACCAGGTACAGGCCGAGCACCCAGATATACAGGCCTTTGCTCTTACGCTGTGCGAGGAACACAGGAACAAGAACAACCATGAAGAAATCGTGGCCATTCTCAAGACACGAGAACTGCCCAGAACCGTGGCGGGACTGGACAGCATGGGCATCCCCCAAACGACCGTGCCCTTCGGCGCCTTAGCCCTTGGAGCCCGCTTCTACCGCCTTAGTCGCCAAGGCACGCCCATCGAGGACACCCTCTATGTCCGCGCTGATACAGTGCAGCGGGTAAGTAGTACAGGACCTGACATGATTCACAACGCCATAAGTCTCCACAAGATCGATGCATATGGACGTAGCCAGCCATCCAATTATCTGTTCGATGATTGGATGCTTGTCATGCCCGCCGACTAGCAGAGTTGTGTGTCTGGGCGTGTGATGTGTTTGTGCACCCATAATCGCGTCACAGGTGGTCCGGTTGTGCATGGGGTGGTGATGCCGTGAGGAAGACTTATATTCCCACGCTCTTGCGATCAGTTCGTGACATGAGCCTTTATCTGAATAGTCACCAGCGGCACATGGTTGTCGCTGCGAACCTGACAGCGGAGCAGGCGCAGGCGCTGCACGCTCTGTCCATAGCATTACGTGACGTGCAGACGCTCCTGGGACCGCTTTTCCCCACGCTCTTCCTCTCGAAACAGCGCCGACGCGACGACGAGCGAATGTATCGACCGGACCCACGGGCTCTGTATGAACAGCAAGGAGGTCGCTGCTACTATTGCGGCGTTACGTTGACCCTGACACGTAATGAGCATAGGGCTGGGGTGGCGGGACCCAGGCGGGCGGAGGTCGATCACACCCGCCCGGTGAGTAGAGGTGGCGCAGATGAGCCCGGCAATTATCGTCTCGTCTGTGTGGACTGCAATCGACACAAAGGAATGTTGACTGGCGAGGAGTTCGTGGCCGCGTTAGAAGCTAGGAACAGGAGCGTGACCACCGGCAACAAGTAGCCTCATACCCGTTAGCTGTCCTCACGTTCACTCCTGATACTGGCTAGATATGCAACCGGCGGCTATGCGGCACGCTGATACTTATGATGTAGGCCACCCAGGACTGGTACCGCGTGGATGGCTCCCGACGCGCCGTCGACCATGGTACCCAGAGGCGGCGCAGGAATCGCCTGGTGGAGGCCCTGGTAGGGAAGCAACGCCCGTTCCACGTTTGACTCGACCAGCTCTGATGACGCTAGAAAATGGACGCTGCAGGCCATCGTACAGCGGCAGGGGCAACCACAATTTCGGGACAAGGTACTCAAGACCGATAGCTCGATCCAGTGCAGCCCCAGCGGTAGCCGACCGCGAGAGGCCCGCGAGGAGCTGCGTCCCACCGCTCCATCGCGCCACGACGCCCTTTCCGGACAACCCCGGGAGGGCATCCCGCGTGGGCGGGTACAATGCTACCCCTGGTTCCCAACGAGAGCAACGAGCGAGCTGGGAGCGCGCATGGATCGTAGTGGGTCATGCCGCATTTAACTGGAGGTGATCGGCGAGGGCGGCAGACCCACCAAGGCGGCGTTGCCGCGCACGGCGACGCCGCTCGCGGCGTTTTCCGTCCCATACGAAGGGCGTTGGCTCCGCGTTCCAGCCCGCGACGGTCTCCTCCAGCCAGACCATGATCTCTGCCGCGCTTTCAGGATGCTGTCCGTCCAACGCCCGCCGCGCGATGATGCGCTGGACGGATTCGGCCATGTTGAGCCACGACCCGCTCAAGGGCGTATAGAAGGGAAGGATACCCTGCTGGCACAACCAGCGCACCATCTCCACGCTCTTGTGACCCGCCAGGTTGTCCCAGATCAGGATTAAGCGGAGTGGCGGATCGTGATAGACAGCGGCGAGTGCTTGCCACCGCTCCCACCAATAGGGGATGAAGGGAGCCGACGCGCCGCTGCTTTGGTCCCGTGTCGCGGGCAGATCGCCTATGATCTGGACCAATTCCTCGCGCAGCCAGGGATGCAAGACGGCGTTGGGCGCCGCGGTCACGCCGGTGGCCCGGACCTCGCCGGTCGCGGGGCGGAACAAGGTCAGCATCTTGGCCGTGCCGCCCCGCATGTACTCATGCGGCTGCAGGCGTGGCCGGCCGCGCGGCGCCCAATGCGCCCCCGGCTGCAGGATCGCTTGGTAGGGACCCGCCTCATCCTGGCACCAGACGGGGACGCCGGCCGCCTCGGCCAGCCGATAGGCGTGCTCAATAAGTCGTCGTTTCTCTTCCGCCTCGGGATCGACGACCCGTACCCACCCGTCTTTGCGCTTCCGCAGCGCCGTCCCGGTCGGGCACCAGGTCCGTGTGCGCTGATACGAACTGCCCGCCGTCTGTAGCACGCGGCGGATCGTGCTCCGGCCGATCCGCGGCAAGCCGTCGCGCCGTGCCCGCCGCTGCAAGGTCGAGAGGGACCACGTCGCCGTGTGATCCTCGCGCCGGTGTGGCTCCTGCTGCGCCACCATCACGATCCGCGCCCGCGCCGCCGTGCCGTAGGTCACGCGGCGTCCGCGTCCGGCCGCGATCACCAGCGCGCCCAGCCCCCGCCGATTGAACCGGCTCACCAGGTTCGCCACCGTCGTCGCGCTCCTGAATCGTGCCTGACGCGCCGCCTCGGCGAAGCTCTGTCGCCGCGCGACGACCAGCAGGGCCTGCGCTCGCCGTACCCGATCCATCCGCTCGCTACCCGCCTTGGACACCTGTTCCAACCCCTGCCACTCCGTCGCACTCAACGGGCGCAACGGCTCCTTCTGTACTCCTGCCATCGTCTTGCCTTATTCCCTCCTCCCCTTTAGTGTCTGCGCTCTGCTCTCTCACCTCCAGTTAAATGCGGCATGACCCAGTAGGCGACGAGGGCGGCGGCATTCCTCCGAGCCGCTCCTGCTCTCGCGCTGGACCCTCATGGCAGGGCTAGTCGCGACCACGACCCTGCTCCTCGAGGTCTTCGGGGTGCTCGCCGCGTTCGGCACGGCGGTCGCCGTGGTGGCCCACGTGTTCGGTGCGCTGCTGGGCAACTCCCTGGGGACCTCGGCGGGGACCGCGGCCATTGTGGCCGTGGCGACGGCAAAGTACACCGTCGTCTCCTCCTGGATGGCCCTGGAGACGCGGTGGGCGCGGCAGGCCCAGGAGGAGGCCGAGCGGGGACCGCGAGGAGATCGCGCGGCGCGACGCCGCAACGTTAGAGCGCATCGGTGACGCGCTCGCGTCGATCGCGCAGCGGCTCCCGCTGCCATCCCGGCCATGACGACGCAGGACAACGGCGTAGCGATAGGGGACAGCGATGCGCGGTAGGCCACAACGGCCCGGGAGCCGGCCACTAGAGACCACGCCGTGGCTGTTCCGTCGTTCGACGCTGGCGGCGTTGATCGGCGCCGGCTGGATCCGGAGCTCGGTGCTGCTGGGGCCGTTCGGCGTGCTGGGGCTGCTGCTCGCGGTGCTCGCCCGGACCATCAGTGTCGTCCTCGGCAACTCCCGCGGCACGCCCGCGGGGACGGCGGCGATCGTCGCCGTCGCGACGATCGCCTACACCGCCATCATGGGGTGGCTCGCGTGGGAATCGCGGCGTGCCAGACAGGGCGCCGCGGAGGCGGCGGCGGACGATGTGGTTACGATGGAGCGCATCGCCGACGCCCTGACCACCATCGCGCAACGCCTCCCGCCGTCACTGCACTGATGCGCACAGAGCCCGCCGCGGTACCGTGGCGGGCTCTGCTGCACCACTTCCCAGCCAATGGGGCCGGATTGTGACTATCCGGTCGAGTTAGGTCACCGTGCCCAAAGTGTGTGACCAGAATGTATCATTGCGCTGGCCGTGATGGCAATAACCACTCTTGGATATTCCCCGCTATGTTTGCGGCGGCGTCCACCGGAGCAATGCCGGACAGTGCTCTCCACCGCAAGTCCGTGATCCAGATATCACCGATCCGCACCGGCATGCGTGGTGGCGCATTGGTCGTCACGAAAGAGAGGATAGCGGCAACGTCCGTCCGTAGCGCGACGGCAAAGGATGTGACTTCATATAGATCTGAACGGACCCAATCGGCGGTAGCCAGTTTGTATTTGATGTCTGCCAAGGCGCGTTCCTCACCGAATACGACATCGGGATTCACAGTTAGTGTGGATCCTTGCAGGTGGATTCTGCGCTTACGCACGTCCCACGATACTGGTAGGAGGTTGCGCAGGAGAGCACGCACGCCATCTTCGACCATCTCGGGCGTTCGGATGAGAAACGTCCACGATACAGCTTCTCCAGTGGCAAGAGTGCGCCCTGTGTTGCGTAAGATGTGGCGGCCAAGAGTGATAGCGTCGGAATAATGAGAGGTGCGGCGATCGGGTTCATACCGTAAATCACCTGGTTCGAGATCGTTCACGCCATCCATTCTAGATAAGACAGCCCGTGCCCTTCGCCGTAGGTGCGATGATAATATGGGGCTAGCAGCGACCACATGTGCCGCGGCCAACAGAATACGGTTAAGCGGCGAGTTCGTGTTGAAGTCATCAAACTCGCAGGTGATGGCGAGGCGACCGCTGTAGTACGCATGCGTCGTCGAGGGAACGTGCGCCCGGCCGCGAAGGAACATCAACGAGTCAACGATGGGATGATAGTCGCGGATTAAGTCGCGCCGAAGAAGCCTTTCGACCGTAGAAATGTACCATGCTGCGACGAGGTGCCACAGTGACTCGTCCGAAGCGATATGCCCCCGGTATTCGTCGAGGCGTGGGAATCGTCCGGAGGCGGCGAGGATGTAGAAGAGGTGTTCCGCGGGGATTTTGGGATGGACGATCAATTGGAGATCGGGTACGCAGATTAGTACGACAACGTTAGGTCCGCCTGCGATTGAAATCGCATGGCATACCACGGACACTGACGTGTCTCTGGGTGGGGCGCTCTGTGCGACTTCAGTCGCCGTTGTTTGCCATGCGACTTCAGTCGCAGGTCAATGTCACGTTGTAGTATTAGGCCGATGGCATCAATGACACGCACGATGTAGCGATCGCCATCGCGCCGACAACGAATAACTGTCCTGTCCTCAGGTGACTCGTCCTCGCCCCACCAACGAGCGCGCGAAGCGAGCGCACGTCCAGCGGCACGAAGCGCGGTGGCCTGGACGTCGGTCAGGTCGACCTCCGCATCCCTAGATTCCGTGACCTCTAGCGTGTGCATCGTTCACACATCCTGATCGAGCGGTGATTGTCCAACTGATCCGCCATCCGTATCGAGGTGCCAACCGCTTTCCTGTGGTTGCACGTCGTACCAAAACGCGCTGATCGAGTACTGCTTAGCCAGGTCGGGCTGGTCGAAGAAATACTCCTCAATAAGTGGATGGATTCTATGCGCCCACACCCTCTTGAGCTTGGCTCGCGTCATTGGGTCTGCCATGAAGAACGTGTGGCCGATGGTATGGTGGCGATCGAGATTGTCTTCCAATTTCTGGTTCAGTTTGTTGAAGCCGGCGATCAAGTCCGGAATCTCATTAACCCTCGTCTTGTAGTATTCGTGGAGGATGCTCGCTGAGGGCGGGCATTCATACACATCGAAACGGCGTCTTAGGGCTACGTCGAGACTGCGGATACTTCGATCCGCCGTGTTCATGGTCGCAAGAAACTTGAGTTCTGGCGGCAACTTGAATGCAACGCGAGAGTACTGTAACCGCATCTCTTGATCTCGATATTCGAACAAAAACATCAATTCGCCGAACACACGGGGAATGTTCGCCCTGTTCATTTCATCAATGACCAGGACGTACGGTTGGTTTGGTTGAATCCCCTCTGCAATGTCGACGACGACGCCGGGGACGAGTTTAAACGTGACAGCGCCGTTGTCGACGACGGGACGCAAACCCTGGACGAACTCTTCGTACCCGTAACTGGGGTGGAACTGGACGATTTGGGAGTGTCCTTCCGCAACGTATCGGGCAAGACACAGAGCAACCCACGTTTTACCAGTTCCCGGTGGTCCGGCAAGCACAATCTGCGGACTATCTCCCGTGAGGGCGTCAACTACTTCTCTAATCCGACCTTCTTCCCACAGCGTGTCCTTGACGAGATTTGTGAGCGAGTACGGCGGATTGTCAGGAGCGAGGACCTGGGGCGGTGAGTCAGGGGTACTTTTCGACGTAGCTGTGAGGTGAAGATGCTCGATGCACAGGTCGAGCGACGCGCGCATATGCGCCACCAGTTTTCCTACGTCGAACTCGTCCCGGCCTATCTCCAACGGATTGGCAAAGGCATCGTTGTACCTGGTCTGGGGCTTGCCACCATCGACGTCAATGCTAAGCGGTGTGTTAGTCGTTCGCTTCATCTTATGGAAATCTGGACGTGGATGGGTGGATGATTCCGCGCATCCAACGAGCGCCCCTCTCCCTTGTTTGTCGAAGCATATGGCCACATAGATACCGTCGCTCACCTTTTGCTCCGGTGGCAAGATGCACACATGCGGCACAAAGGGGTAGATGCCACTGCCACGAGATATCTCGAAATGTAGATCGAATCCCTCATAATCTTGCAAGGTTTCACTTGCCCAATCGCGCAGGATGCGCAGATATGTCAATACCTGTCCCACCTCTGCTGAGCTCGTTCGATACGCTTCATGTCCGCTTTGCCTATGCTGATAATACTGCTTGCAAAAGTCGCAAATCGCCTGAAATGCATTGCTTACGTCAGCCGTAGTGGAATCTGTCATTGCTACACTCACGTCGAAAACAGGTGGTGGAGTAACGTGTTCGCGAACAATGTGGTGAACATTGGTTATCAACCTCTCATTTCCCCACTATTTCAGCCGCTTACCGCATACCATGGGCTATCACATACTGAATAAGAATACTGTAAAACCTGCAAAAACTCGCCAAACTGAGCTCTTTGTCTACTAAGGCATGGTGGCCTTGCCCAAAAAGTCGGATGGTGCCGAATAGAAAACGGTGTAGCGCAAGGAAAGCAAGATCTTTACCCCTAATTGCTTTTTGGCCCTATCTTGTTCGGAATTTTCTAGAACAAACGGACTTTTTGGGCAAAGCCACGTGTACCTTCATGTTCTCTAAAGGAACGCTTTCGTCGACGCGCCCAAAGTCATTAACAAGCTCTAAACTCCAGGTCACGTCACAGGGATAATCTCTATTTGCTCAGCTTCAGTGAGTAGTTGGGTGAAGTTGGTTAGTGTCTCGAACCCGTGCAGTTGGCCCGGTACACTCATAACCTGCGTGTGTTGCATACCATGGAAAGGTTAGGCGGTGTGAATATGTACGTCACGCTTAGTGGAATCCCGTCGGTTCCGCATTCCGTACATTCTGCCTCGTCAGATGTACAAGCGGAGGTGGCTTCCGCAGGGTTGGTTGCCGTGTGCGTGGGAAGAGCGTTCCTCAATGGGAGGAACGCTCTTTTCAGTTTGACCGCCACGACGCGCTTGCCGTCGAGGTCGCAGTACACTTCGGTGAAGAGCGACGCGGCGATCTTGCGCCGCTGCTCTGCGGTGGCCTGATCCCATAGCGTGCCGAGGTTATTGAGAAGAGCGGCAGCCTGCCCCGCGTTGCTCCCGTCCCGCGCCTGCGGCTCCAGCGCGGCTAGCTCGGCCTTCACGGTGGCTCTTGGCGTTTGCGTACCTCCGCGAGTTTCGCCTGCGGGTCGTACTCCAGTTCGTCGAGACGGGCAAGGTCACACTCCAACTGTGGCCGCCGCGCCGCGAGACGCTTGGACTCATCAGACCGTTCCGTGTGAAGCGGTACCGTCCGTTCGCGCCAATCAGTGGGGAGACGCAAGCCCCGCACCGCCACGCCCAAATCGGAGGCTACAATCTCCTCGGAGATACTCTTGCGTCGGGTCGCGCAGACGAGGCCTCGGTCCTCTGCGGCATTGCGGTAGGCGGGCTTCCGGGGTGGCCGAGCCCTGCGCACGCAGCGGCTGATGGCAGCAGGCGCAGGGCGCGAGGCCGGTGGCGAGGTAGGTGTACGCCTGACCCTGCGTCGAGCCCTTGCGGCCTTGCCCACCCTTGGCGGCGCGAAGCGCCTGCACCCAGTCGAAGAGGGCGCGGTCGATGATGGCCTCGTGGAGGCCCACGGGGTCGCCTGCCTCGTCGCGCACCCCCTCGCAGTAGAGCGTCACCACGCCCGTGTAGAACGGATTGGCCAGCATGGCCGTCACGGTGTCCTTGGTGAACGGATAGCCCTCAGGATGCGCCTTGTTCACCATGTGTGTATCCCTCGTCGTTGAGGGCCTTTAGCTACCTAAGTTTTGTGCAAACACCTGAATGGCCCCCGCGCGGTAGGCTTTGTTTACCACAACAAACATAGCCACGAGGAGGTCATTCTGATGAGTACCATAGCGTTCGAGGACGGCGGGAAGCA
>JAABUL010005248.1_pt1 | contig 16341 bp, 14 predicted proteins | sample 5559151 | NCBI WGS metagenome assembly JAABUL01 (sample SAMN10711876, study PRJNA513368) | rock metagenome | isolation source: Antarctica rocks | place: Antarctica: Victoria Land, Pudding Butte sud | reverse complement strand
GGCCAGAAACGCAGCCGCCGTCCGCAAGCTCAGCGCCATGATCGTCAGCGCCGGGTTGGCCGGCATGGCGCTCGGAAACACCGAATTGTCGCAGATCCACAAATTGCCCACGTCGAAGCTGCGGCCCCCGTTCTGTCTAGGCCCCCCCGTGCTGTCTAAGTCCCCCGTGCTGTCTAAGCCCCCCGTGAAACATCGTCCCGTTCCCGCGTTCTATGCCCCACGACAGGAGAGCAGGATGACCACGCCGAACCGCGAACCCCGTTTGATCGTCCACTCCCAGCATCCGTTCAACGCCGAGCCGCCCACCGACCAACTCCGCGCCGCCTTCCTGACGCCCCAGGCCGGCTTCTACGTCCGCAGCCACGGCCACATCCCCATGCTCGACCCGGCGACGCATATCGTCCGCGTGCAAGGCCTGGTCGAAACCCCGCTCGACCTCTCGATCGAGACGCTGCGCCGCTTCCCCGCCCGAACCGTGACCGCGACCCTGCAATGCGCCGGCAACCGCCGCGCCGACCTGCACCGCCTGCGCCCGGTCTCCGGCGACCCCTGGGCCCCCGGCGCCATCGGCAACGCCGAATGGACCGGCGTGCCGCTCGCCGAAATCCTCCGCGCCGCCGGCGCGCCCGCCGACCCGGCGCTGCACGTCGCGTTCGACTGCGCCGACCAGTGCCACGCCGAAGGCCGCGAGTTCCGCTTCGGCGCCTCGATCCCCATGCCCAAGGCGCTGCGCCCGGAAGTGCTGCTGGCCTACGCCATCAACGGCGACCCGCTCGAGCCCGCCCACGGCGCACCCGTTCGGATGGTCGTCCCCGGCTATGCCGGCGTGCGCAGCCCGAAATGGCTGCAGACCATCACCGTCCAGCACGCCCCCTCCGACAACCCCATGCAGGCCGACGACTACAAGCTCTTCCCGCCCGACCTCACCAAGCAGAGCGCACGACCCGAGCACGGCCTGACCATCAACGCCATGCCGGTCAACAGCGCGATCTGCGACCCGGCGCCGGACGCAAGGCTGCGGCCGGGCGCGACGGTGGTGCGCGGCTACGCCACCGCCAGCGACCGTGCCATCGCCCGCGTCGACGTGTCGGCCGATGGCGGCCGCATTTGGCAGCAGGCCACGCTCGAGCCCAACCCCTCCGCCCCCTGGAGCTGGACCTTCTGGGCGACCACGATCGACCTGCCGCCCGGCCCGCACGAGCTGGCGGTCCGCGCCTGGGACGCCGCCGGCCAGACCCAGCCCGCCCAGCCGGACGACACCTGGAACTTCAAGGGCTACCTATCGGCCGCCTGGCATCGCGTGACGGTGCGGGTCGAGTGAACTCCTCGCCCGTCTCCTCCTCCGCCAGCGCGCGCTCCGGCCGGGGCGCCTGCAACTGCCAGGGCACGCCGACCACCGCGACGTCCGATCCCCCATGCCGCAGCAACTGGGCCCGCAGCCGCCGCTCCCGATGCGTGTGCAGCAGCCGCTCCCACCACCGCGCCTCGATCAGTAGCGGCAGCACCACCGCGACCGGCCGGCCGGGATGGCGGCGCTTGAGCTCGGCCAGCGTCCGCAGCAACGGCGCCAGCACGCTGCGATAAGGCGAAGGCTCCATCACCAGACACGGCGCCGGCAGCCCGGCGTCCAGCGCCGGCTGCTCGACGTTGCGGCGCCACTCCTGACGGAACGCGGCTTCATGCTCCTCCGCGTCGGGCCCGCCCAGATCGGTGCAATGCAGCGCGGTGACCTCGGGCGACAGAAGCAGCGCGAAGCGGACCCCGTTCTGGCTGATCCGGTCCCACCGCCCGATCGGGATCAGCACCAGCGGCGCCGTCGTGGCGCCCAACTCGAGCGGCCGCTGCTCGGCGCTGAGCAACTGGCGATCGAGGTTGCTGTAGTATCGGTGCACCAGAAGCAGCAGCCCGAGCGTGGCCGGGATGATGAGAACGGTCAGCCAGGCCCCCTCGTCGAACTTGGCGATCAGGATCACCGCCAGCGCGATCCCGGTCGCGATCCCGCCGAGCCCGTTGACCGCCAGCCGCCCGGCATTGGCCCGCCCACCTTGCTGCCGCCGCCAATGCACCGCCATCCCGGCCTGGCTCATGGTGAACGAGAGGAACGCGCCCACCGCGAACAACGGGATCAGCCGGTCGGTGATGCCGCGGAACGCGAGCAGCAGCAGCCCCGCCCCCCCGGCCAGGAACACGATCCCCGCCGTATACACCAGCCGCCGCCCCGGCACCGCGAACGCCTTCGGCAGGAACCCGTCGCTGGCCACCTGCCGGCACAGCCGCGGAAACCCGACGAAGCTCGTGTTCGCCGACAGGCACAGCACCGCCAGCACGCTGCCGATCGTCACATAGTAGAACCAGCCCCGCCCATAGACCGCCTCGACCAGCTGCGACAGCACGCTCTGGTAGCCGGCCCGGGTCTGGTCCATCGCCGTTACGCTATACGCGCGAGCCAGATAGGCGATCCCCAGCAGCAGCAGCCCCAGCACGACCACGATCGTCGTCAGCGTCCGGTGCGCATGCAGCGTCCGCGGCTCGCGGAACGCGCCGACCCCGTTGCTGACCGCCTCCACCCCGGTCATCGCCGTGCACCCGGCCGCAAACGCCCGCAGCAGCAGCCACAGCGAGATCGCCTCCGTCTCGGCCGGCGCCGGATGCGGCGGCAGCACCGGCGTAGGCGCACCCCCCGCCTGCCAAGCCGCCCACAAGCCCGACCCGAGCACGACCCCCAGGCTGCCGATGAACACGTACGTCGGCCCGGCGAACACCAGCCCGCTCTCCCGCGTGCCCCGCAGATTGACCAGCGTGACGAGCCCGAGCACGCCCAGGCACAGCGGCAACGTGTAGGCGTGCAGGCCCGGGATCGCCGAAGTGAGCGCGCCCACGCCCGCCGAGATGCCGACCGCGACATTCAGCATGTAGTCCAGCATCAACGCCGAAGCCGCCAACAGCCCGGCGCCAGTGCCCAAATTCTCCCGCGCCACCGTGTAAGCGCCGCCATTGCTCGGATAAGCCGCGATGGTCTGCCAATACGAGAAGAACAGCACCGCCAGCAGGACCAGGATCACCCAAATGATCGGCCCCACCACGCCCAACCCGGCTGCGCCCGTCAGCGCAAGCACCGTCAGCATCGCCTCCGGCCCGTACGCGGCCGAGCCCAAGCCGTCGAGCCCCATCGCCGGCAGCCCCTCGAGCACGCCGATCTTGCGCCCCTCGGCTTCCTGGTTGGCGAGCGGGCGGCCGAGCAGCAACGTGGTCAGGGACAGGATCGCCTCGGGTCAGGAACTCTGCCCGGACCCTAACGACGCCCGGTGCGGGACGCTATGCGGAACTGCGGATCAGCGCCGCTCGAACCCCCGGTAGTCCCCCGCCGCCACCGCCCGGCACAGCCCGGCATAATGCGCCATCCCGCCCGCATACGGCATGAACACCCGCGGCTTCCCCGGCACGTTGGCGCCCAGATACCACGACGACGACGCCATCGGCAGCAGCGTCGCATCGGCCGCCCGCGCCACCTCGACCCCCCACTCGTCCGCCGCCGCCTGCGTCGTCTCGATCCGCCGCAACCCGCTCGCCCGCATCCGCGTGATGCAATCCGCGATCCAGTCCGCATGCTGCTCGATCGCTGTCGGCATGTTCGTCAGCACCGACGGGCTGCCCGGCCCGGTGATGGTGAACAGATTGGGAAACCCCGGAATCTGCAGCCCCAGATACGTGCGCGGCCCCGCCCGCCACGCCTCCCGCAACGTGCATCCCCCATCGCCCTGCAGGTTCAGCGCCAGCAACGGCCCGGTCATCGCATCGAACCCGGTCGCGAACACCAGCACGTCCAGCGCCCACAGCGCCTCGCTCGTCCGCACCCCCCCTGGCTCGATCCGCTCGATCGGCGTCGCCCGCAGATCCACCAGCGTGACGTTGTCCCGGTTGAACGTCTCGAAATAATTGGTGTCGATCGGCGGACGCTTGGCCGCGAACGGATGGTCCCGCGGCGTCAAGCGTTCGGCGATGGCCGGGTCATGCACGATCTGCCGGATCTTGCCCCGGATGAACTCCGCCGCTGTCTCGTTGGCCGCCGGGTCGGTCAGCATGTCCCGCACCGCCGCCCGGAACCGCAGCCCGCCCGCCTCCCACGCCGCCTCGTACCGCGCCTGCCGCTCCTCCTCCGACAAATCCAGCGCGCTCTCCGGCGCCACATCCCAAGGATGCGCGTTCGTGGTCGAGCGCACCTTCTCGCGGATCGCCCCATAATTGGCCTTGATCTCGCGCTGCTGCGCCTCCGTCATCGTCCCGTTCCGCGCCGGCACGCTGTAATTCGCCGTCCGCTGGAACACCACCAGCTGCTCGGCCGTCTCCGCGATCACCGGCGCCGCCTGGATCCCCGTCGACCCCGTCCCGATCTGCCCCACCCGCTTGCCGCTGAAATCCACGCCCCCATGCGGCCACTGCCCGGTGTGGTAAACCTCGCCCGCAAACCCCTCGATCCCCTCGATCCCAGGCATGTTCGCCGTCGACAGACACCCCACCGCGGTGATCAGGAACTGCGCCGAAAACCGCTCCCCCGCAGCCGTCTCGATCAGCCAGCGATCCCCCGCCGCATCGAACCGCGCCGCCACCACCCGCGTGTCCAACTGGATGTCCCGCATCAAATCGAACCGCTCGGCGACATGGCCGAGATAGCGCATGATCTCCGGCTGCTCCGGATACCGCTCCGACCAAACCCAATCCTGCTCCAGCTCCGGCGAGAAGCTGTAAGAGTAATAATAACTCTCGGAATCGCACCGCGCCCCGGGATACCGGTTCCAATACCACGTCCCGCCGATCCCCCCGGCCGCCTCCAGCACCCGCACATTCAGCCCCGCCCGGTCGCGCAGCACATGCAGCTGGTACAGCCCGGCGAACCCCGCGCCCACGATCACCGCATCGAGGCTCTGCAGCCCGGCGCCGTTCTTCCCATCCATGCGGATCGTCTCCCTGGTATGGACAAGAATGTCGTGCAATCCAGTTGAGCTTTCCAGAGGGGCAGGGCGATGATGGATCGGGCACAACTACGGGCGATGGACGCCAACGACGAGCTCGCGGGAATGCGCGCCCGCTTCACCCTGCCCGACGGCGTCATCTACCTCGACGGCAACTCCCTCGGCGCCCTCCCGCGCGCCTCCCCCACCCGACCCCGCCCGCCGCGGCAGCCAGGTCTCCTTCACCCACCCCCACGGCCTACCCCATCATGCAGGCCCTCATCGCCCCCGGCGTCATCGGCGACTTCCGCGCCCCCGACATCATCCGCTTCGGCCTCACCCCCCTCTACCTCGGCTTCGCCGACCTGTGGGACGCCGTAACCATCCTGCGCGCGATCATGGCCTCCGAAGCCTGGCGCGCGCGCGCCTACGCCATCCGCCGCGCCGTAACGTGATCATCACAAACACCGCCCCGATCCCTTGTAGGGTGCCCCACCCTTCCGTGGAGCCCCACCCATGCCCCGCTTGCAAACGACCCGCCTGAGCAATCGTTTCGCCGCCCTCCCGCTAACCCTCGCCCTCTGCACCCCGGCCCTGGCCGACCAGACCGGTCTCGGCCCATGGAACGAAATCGCAACGAAGATGGCACAGAGCTCCGCCCTCGTCCGCAGCTCGATGGACCTGATCAAGTCCAAGCTCGCCGGCATCACCGACCCCAAGCTCCGCGAGCAGACCCAGGACGCCGTCTTCAACCCCGACACCTGCGTCAAATTCCGCGCCGGCCTCACCGCCGAGAAAAAACAGCGCATCGTCGACACCCTCACCACCCAAGGCCTCCTCGACCCCGCCGAAGCCGGCCGCATCCCCGGCGGCCTCCTCGCCGGCATCTTCCCCGGCCTGCGCGACGACACCACCGACTGCCCCAAACTGCCCCAGCCCTACGTCGCCGCCCCCGGCAGCGTCTTCGGCGGCCACCACTCCGAACCCGGCGGCCTGCCCATCCACGTCGCCGTCAACCTCACCAGCAGCCTCAACCTCGCCGAAACCTACCGCCACATCTACGGTGCCCTCGACGCGAAAGGTCTCCCAGAAATTGGCGGCAACGCCGACCCGGCGCTGATGATCGACCAGGACATCGCCATCGCCGCCCCCATCTGGCACGACTGGGCCAAGACCATGGTCTTCCAATGGAACGCCGACGGCTCCGAATACAACGAAATGAATTTCGGCGGCAACGGCAAGACCGACGCCTGGGGCACCCCCGGAACCACCAAGACCGGCGGCCACCACCTCATGGGCATCGCCGAAAGCATCGCCCGAGGCCTCCCCCCCGCCTTCATCATCGCCCAGGCCTCCGCCCACGGGGCGCCGAACGCCGGCAACGAATTCAGCGTCGTCAACTGGCTCCGAACCGCCGCCATCATGGCCAACACCGACCCAATCGACCGCGGCCTCCTCATCAAGGACACCACCAACCGCCTCCGCCTCGCCCCCGTCCGCAAACTAGCCTCCATCAACATCCTGGCCAGCCTGCCCAACCAATCCAACCTCCTCTACGAATACGTCGCCCACAACCTATCCGACGCCGACTACACCTTCACCGGCCCCGCAATCGTCCAAAGCGAACTCTTCCTCCGAACCCTCGCCCCCAAATTCGGCTACGACCCCGCCAACACCACCCAATACAACACCGAATACCGCAACCCCGCCCTATCCCACCTCGCCGCCGAACGCCTCCAAATCCTCTACGCCAACGGCGGCCTCGAAGCCGTCGAAACGGCGGTTCAGAAGGTGAAGGCGGCGGGCTTCATCAAGTAGAGCGCAGCAGGCGGGCGCGAACACGCGCGTCCGCCTCTGGCCGGAACCGGACGGTCAGCTTTGGAGCAAATTCGGGAGAAGCGGACGCTCATCGTGCCTTGCCGATGCCCCCCAGAAGAAAGGCTCAGAACCGAAGCGACTGGCTTTCGCGGCGTTGCGTGCTGGAGGACAAAACGCGAAGATGGCCGAAAGCTGCCGTAACTCGAGGATATGCTTTCGAGCCGGATTAAGACCGGCAGTTTCCGACGGCACCCAGCTCACTGCCCGCGAACTCTTCCTTGGCGACATCCGCAAACTTGCCGCGCTTCCCCGCTGACGAGGGAAGCCTCGATGAATCCATCGACCAACAGAAACGTCACGGCTCACAACCCGTTAGTTATTTCCTGCTAATGCCCCTGATAAGGTGAGGTTATGCGACTGACCGTTCTCCATCCTGAGGTAAAAACGCAAATTGCTCAATTTGCCGGAGGCTTGATGCCTGTCTGGCTTGGCGATGACGAACAGCTATCCTTGGTGATTAAAGCCCAGAAGGAAGCGATTTTGGTTGCACGGATGAACGGGTCGTTCGCGTTCTATTTGCCCATACTCCCATCTTCGACGGCCACCACGACATCACTGATCACTGCGTTCTTCGATGATGACGACGAACCGCTTGTTATCAGAACACCTTTATTCGGAGATGACGAGTTTTCCCAAGCTATCGTCAATATACTGAAATATGATGAAGTGGATGTCTATTTCTTCGATGAACACGATTACGAGTGGATGAGCTTTAAGACGGCCTTAGAGGACAATGGAAGCTGCCTGATAGGCGATAAGGAGATTTACCTACTCAGTTACCACCCGGAGACGGTAAAGAGCATTCATAGCGTGCTGAACGACTGGTTCGGCAATCGGGCAAGCGAGGACGATGCCCGAGCAATACAGGCCGTGTTCAAGGAAGAGCTTTCTCCCAGCGATATCTTTGTGCTCGACATGACGCCGGAGGTGAACAACTATCAGGGTGGTGCCGGATTCCGCCGCGACTCCCTGACGCGAACAGACCCAGGCCATTTTCAAGAGCGGGATATCTCTGCCTGCCTGCGGCGAGCTTTCGAGCCGAACGAAGTCATGATGAACCCGAAGCGAAAGGACAACTTCAAGGAGATCTTGGATCACCTTGTCCTGACGGACGAGGTCGCAATCCTCGTCCCAGCCAAGGACAGCCCGACGACTGAAGCGGGCATTACCCGCACCCTTGAGCGCAAGCGACGCGCAACGCGCGGTCAGATCGACGATGCGATCCGGCAGATCAATGGTGCGGCTCGGTATCTGAACCGAGAGACCCCGGCGAAATTGGTCGTTGGCGACAACGATGTCGAAATATCGCTGGGCCAGCGTCGGGTCATTGGTCTCGCGATTGTCAAAGAGCTGTTTGACGATGAAGGCGAAGTCTATGCTGCGGCATGTGGAAAACTCGCTGGTCTGAACGGCGGTGGCACAGTGATGGACTATAACTCGTTCCACGCCTTCACGCATCGGTTCACATCGCAGATTGAGTTTGTTCGATCCCTTGAATTACTGATCGAGCACGTGAGGACGAACGGCTGGATAAGAGTCAAAGACGAAGTGTTAGACGGGGTGCTGGACTGGGTAGACGAAGTGCGGACCAATGGTGCAGATGATCCGGAAAGCTCGCGGAGCTGACGATGACCGAACCAGCCAACGAGGTAATAGCGACCACCCCGAAAGCGCCAGTGACCGCAGAAGCGCAAGACCGTCAGGACGCACCCCGCAAGAAAAAGCGGCCCAAAACTGCACCGAGCCCTAAGCAACAAAAGGAGGCGTTGAAGCGCCTCGACAGCCTCTTCTCCGATCGTTCGAACGTTTGGGTTATCCACTATTCCTGCGAAAGCTTCTACGATCGGCCGAACGGCGCGTCGCCCAGAATCACCTCTCTGGCCGTGCGCAGTCTCGACAGCGCGCAAACGCATTCCTTCTCGATTCACCAGGTTGCCGAGCGTCTCGGCGTGCCCTTCGAGGAGATCGAGGCCCGTTACGATGAACTCGAACGCCAGATGCTCGATGCCTATTACGCCCATGTCGGCGCCCACCAGGGGATGAAGTATCTTCACTGGAACATGCGCGACATCAATTACGGCTTCGCCGCCATTGACCACCGATACCAGGTGCTTGGCGGCAACCCAGTGCTGATCGATGGTGCCAAGAAATTCGATCTCTCGCGCATCCTCATCGACATCTACGGCGTAGCCTATATCGGTCATTCACGTCTCGAGAAGCTCATCGAGAAGAACGAAATTCAACCCCGCGACATGATGACGGGCGCTCAGGAGGCGGAGGCTTTCGTCGATGGAAACTACGTCGGGCTGCACCAGTCAACTCTGCGGAAGGTAGACGTCCTCGCCAACATTTCCGAGCGCGCTCAGAATAAGCAGTTACTCACCAATACAAGCTGGTGGCAGATGCACGGGGGTAGCATCCGAACTGCCGCGGACTGGCTCGCTGGCAACAAGCTTCTCGCGTTTGGGCTCGCTCTGGCGGGCCTCGTCCTCGGCATTCTTACCCTAGGCTGACGCTCCCCGGGCTGACGCCGTCAGCAATGACCCCATGGACGACGTCCTTTGTGGGTTGCATGTCCGGTTTCGCTGGTATGCGTTCCGGCACCGGACCTTCCGCTTCCCCGGCCAACTCGGCCGTCAGCGCTTCGTAACGCCATGTCTGCTTACCGGAAGCGCGAAGCCACGCTTAAATGACCGAGATGGGGCGCAAAGCGGCCAAAGCAACGGGCTCGCCCGACCGTCAACTCCCGACCAAATAGTCGAACAGCCCGCCAAGCCCAACCTCCGCTACCATCCACTGCCCCAACACAACGCCCCCAAAACCCCTTGCATCCCAACGCAAGAAAATGTTCCTACTCACCCCAATGCCAACCGCCACCCCCCGCCCGCAACCCCGGCACACCCCACCGCCCACCGAACCTGACGCCGAGCGCCGGGACCGCCAGCTCGCCTACTTCCGCGAGCTCGCCGAGCTCAACATGCAGGCCGCCCGCATCGCCGCCGCCGAGATCGAGGCCGCCCACGCCAGCGGCGAACCCGGCGCCACCGCCGCACCCACCCTCGACCTCGCCCGAGCCACCCGCGCCGTCACCCTCGTCGTCTCCCACGAGAACCGCGTCGTCAACGGCGAGCACACCCGCTCCTCCCGCGCCCCCATGCCCGCACCACCACCACCACCGACCCCCGCCGCGCCGTGCTCCGCCAGCCGCTGCAAGCCGCCGTCGACGCCGCCCCCCAATCCGACCGCGCCCACCTCCGCCGCGACCTCGACAGCGCCATCGACGACGCCCTCGCCGACGACCCCGACGCCGAGACCCCCCTCATCGACCACCTCATGGCCATCACCGAAGAGTTCGGCATCGCCCTCGACCCCGCCAAACTCTCCGACGAAATCCTCGGCATCGAACCCAGGCCCCGCCATCCACCCCCGGGCCACCAAAATCCCAGCCATCAACCGCCCGACGGCTGATCAGACCCGCCGCCAATCCGCATCCACCAGCCGAACCAGACTGACGAACCCCGTGTCCGGGTCCATCTTGGCCCCGTGCTCGAGCACGCCCGTGACGCGGATCGCGTAGCTCGGCTCGATCGTCTCCGCCGTCCGCCCGAGCCGCACGAAGATCACGTCCACCGGCCAATCCGCCGCGTTCGAGCAGAACGGACAGATCGACATCGGATACCGCGTCAGCACGAAGAAATCGCTCTCCGCCTTCAACGGCGGCGCCATGAACCCGGTGATCTCGACCCGGTGCCCAACCAGCGCCTGCGACGCCGCCGAAAGCTGGATCCCCTCCGCCGTCACCGCCCCATACAACCCGGCGAAGCTCAACAATCCCGTCCCCGCCCGAGCCGGAGCCACGCTGGCCAGAGTGAACAGGAGAGTGCGCCGAGCAACCATCATGACCCTCATGCATCGCCCCCGCCCCAAACCGGCATGACATTTCCAAGACCGACTTACGCGATGAGCCCGCCCGCGATAGGCTCCGCCGATCACGAGAAGGAGAGACGCCCATGCGAGCAATGTCCCTAGCAGTGCTGGCCTGCGTCGCCTGCAGCCCCGTGCTCGCCCAAGCCCAAACCATCTACCCGATCGACCGCGCCGCCATCCTCGCCGGCAGCCGCTTCGACCTTAAAGTCGAATTCCCAGCCATCGTCGACCCCGCCCGCCTGCGCCTCACCATCAACGGCCGCGACGCCAAGGAGGTCCTCGGCGAACCCGCCACCCTGACCGCCCGCGAGAACGACAAGGACGCCTCCTCCGTCACCCTGCGCGGCGCCAGCCTCGACCAGCCCGGCCACTACGACATCGCCGCCACCGACGGCGACCACACCGCCAGCGTCGGCTGGGACGTCTACGCCGCCGCCGAACCCCGCCGCGCCAAGAACGTCATCCTCATGATCGGCGACGGCATGTCCATGGCCAACGTCACCGCCGCCCGCATCCTCTCCGCCGGCATCGACCAGGGCAAATACCGCCACACCCTCGCCATGGACGACCTGCCGCAGATGGCCACCGTCGGCACCTCCGGCAGCGACAGCATCGTCACCGACAGCGCCAACAGCGCCAGCGCCTACAACACCGGCCACAAGAGCGCCGTCAACGCGCTCGGCGCCTACGCCAGCCGCGCCACCAACACGCTCGACCACCCCAAGGTCGAAACCCTCGGCGAACTGGTCAAGCGCAAGCTCTCCATGTCGGTCGGCATCGTCACCAACACCGAGATCCAGGACGCCACCCCCGCCGGCGTCTTCGCCCACACCCGCCGCCGCACCGACTACGTGCCGATCACCGACCAGATGCTCGCCTTCGCCCCCGAAGTCGCCATGGGCGGCGGCTCCGCCTCGTTCCTGCCCAAATCCGTCCCCGGCTCCCGCCGCTCCGACGAACGCGACATGCTCGCCGCCTTCCGAGACGCCGGCTACGCCTTCGCCGACACCCGCGAAGCCCTCCTCGCCGCCTCGGCCCAGAAACCGGCCAAGCTGCTCGGCCTCTTCACCCTCGGCAACATGGATGGCGCCCTCGACCGCTTCTACCTCAAGAAGGGCACCGTCCCCCGCTTCCCCGATCAGCCCGACCTGACCGAGCAGGTCACCGTCGCCTTGCAAGTCCTGGAAAAGAATCCTAATGGGTTCTACCTGATGATCGAGAGCGGCCTGATTGACAAGTTCAACCACCCGCTCGACTGGGAACGCTCCGTCTACGACACCATCCTGCTCGACCGCACCATCAAGGTCGTCCAGGACTGGATGGGCGACCGCAACGATACCCTGCTGATCGTCGTCCCCGACCACACCCACGGCGTCGGCATCGTCGGCACCGTCCGCGACGACATCCAGGCCGCCGAGATGCGCGACAAGGTCGGCACCTACGCCGCCGCCGGCTTCCCCAACTACCCGCCCGCCGACGAGCGCGGCTACCCGCCCAGCGTCGACGTCTCCCGCCGCCTGGCCATGTTCTACGCCGACTTCCCCGACTACTACGAAACCTACAAGCCTAACCTCGAAGGCCCCCGCGTCCCGGCCATCAAGGGCGGCCCGGATGGCGGCTTCGTCGCCAACGAGAAGGCCAACGGGCCCGGCGCCCAGTTCCGCGCCGGCAACCTCCCGCGCACCGCCGATACCGGCGTCCACGCCGCCGACGACGCCCTGCTCCGCGCCAGCGGCCCCGGCTCCGAACGCCTGCACGGCTTCGTCGACAACACCTTCGTCTTCCGCGCCATGGCCGAAAGCCTCGGTCTTGGCCGTCAGTAGAAGACCCTTCCTGGCCACGCCGCTGCTCCTCCTCGCCGGCATGGGCGCGCAGGAGGGGGGCGCGGAGGAGCGGATGCGCTTCGACGACCTCTACGGCACCTGGTCCGTCACCGGCCTGACCTTCTCGGACCGGGCCCGCGCCCTGTCCGGCAAACTCGTGGTCATGGAGGGCTTCATGGCCCCGCCGCTCAAGGCCGACGCCGATTTCTTCGTGCTGACCCGCGAGCCGATGAGCGTCTGCCCGTTCTGCTCGTCCGACTCGCAATGGCCGCCCGACATCGTCGTCGCCTACCTCAAGCACGAGGCCCAACCCACCGCCCCGGCCGAGATCATCGAGGTCGCCGGCACCCTCGAACTCGGCTCCTGGACCGACCCGGCCTCCGGCTTCGTCAGCCAGGCCCGGCTGCGCGATGCCCGATTCCGCCGCACCTGACCGCCTCGTCGGCCCGGCGCTCACGGTCGAGGACCTGCAGATCGCCTTCCCCGGCCTCGGCCCGGTCCTGACGATCCCGAGCCTGGCCCTGCCACCCGGCAGCGCGGTGGCCATCGAAGGCCCGTCCGGGGCAGGCAAGACCAGCCTGCTCCACGCCCTGGCCGGCCTGGAACGGCCCGCCCGCGGCCAGGTCCGCTGGGACGAGCTGGCGCTCTGGTCATTGAGCGCCCCGGCCCGGGACCGCTGGCGCCGTCGCGCGCTCGGCCTGGTATTCCAGGACATCCACCTGATCGACGGCTTCTCCGCCCTCGACAATGTCTGCCTCCCGCTCCTGTTCGAGCACCTCCGCGTCCCCGCCGAAGCCCGCGCCCGCGCCCGCGCCCTGCTCGACCAACTCGGCGTCGACGCCACCCGCCCCATCGCCGTCATGAGCCGCGGCGAGCGCCAACGTGTCGCCCTCGCCCGCGCCCTGCTCGCCCGCCCGTCGCTGCTCCTGGCCGACGAACCCACCGCAAGCCTGGACCGTACATCCGCCGCCGAGGTCGCCGGCCTGCTGGTCGAGGCCGCCACCGCCACCGGCGCCACCCTCATCGTCGCCAGCCACGACCCGGTGCTGCTCGACCGCATGCCCCGCCGCCTCGCCCTCGCAGCCGGCACCCTGACCGGAGCGCCGGCATGAACCCCTGGCCGCTCGCCCGAGTCGCCCTGCGCCGTCGCTGGCGCAGCGCCGCCGCCATGGCGCTGCTGATCGCGGTCGCCATGGCCCTCGGCATCGGCGTCGGCGCCCTCGAACGCGCCAGCCGCCGGGCCGCCGCGCAGGCGGCCGACGCCTTCGACCTGATCGTCGGCGCCCCCGGCGGCCCAACCCAGTTGGTGCTGGCCGCCGTCTACCTGCAACCCGAAACGGTCCCGCTGCTCGAGCCCGCGCTGGTCGGCCGCGTGCTGGCCGAGCCGGAAGCGCTCTGGGCCTCGCCCATCGGCTTCGGCGATTCCTGGCGAGGCCACCCCGTCGTCGGCGTCGCCCCGGCCTTCCTCCTGCGCGCCGGCACGCGCACCCTGGCCAAAGGCCGCGCCTTCGCCGCCGAGGAGGAAGCCGTCGTAGGCGCGTCGGTGCCGTTACCCTTGGGCGACAAATTCTCCCCCATGCACGGCCTGGTCGAGACCCGCGAAGGCCACGTCCACGCCGAGATCGCCTACCAGATCGTCGGCCGCCTCCCGCCCACCGGCACGCCCTGGGACCAGGCGATCCTGGTCCCGATCGAAAGCGTCTGGGAGCTGCACGGCCTCGGCAACGGCCATCCAGCCAACGTCGAGCGGATCGGCCCACCCTGGGAGCAGCCCGCCGGCGTCCCGGCCATCGTGCTCAAGCCGCGCTCCATCGCCGGAGCCTACCAACTCCGGGCCCGCTACCGCACCGCCTCGAGCACGGCGGTCTTCCCCGGCGAGGTGCTGACCAGCCTGTTTCGCACCCTGGGCGACGTCCGCTCCGTCCTGTCGGCCATGGCCGCCGCCACCTCGGTGCTGGTGGTCGTCGCGGTATTCCTGGCGTTCGCAGCCCTGGTCGCCGGCCGCGCGCGCGAGCACGCGGTCCTGCGCGCGATCGGCGCACCGCCTCTGTTCGTGATGTCGGCGCTCTGGCTCGAGCTGGGCGCGATCCTGCTGGCCGGCGTGGGCGCCGGCGTGCTGCTCGGCTGGGGGGCGGCTTCTCTGGCGGGACAGGCGTGGGGCCGCTCGTCCGGCGTCGCGGTCTCGGTCGGTCTGGGCTGGCCGGAGGCCCGGCTGGCGCTGACGACCCTGGCGGCGGCGCTGGCCGCCGCGACCGTGCCGGCGTTGCTGGCTGGGCGGGTCTCGCCGGGAGCGCTGCTGAAGCGCTGATCCTCGTTGCGCTCGACACACGTAAACTCTAGTGACCATGCATCGACCTCGTTCGGCGGCCCCGGTGCCTCAAACCAGAATTGCAAGCAGACGCGCCCCGGATCGTGCCAAGCTGGCCCTGCTGGCAGGCGCCGTGCTCGCCATCGCCCTCGCCATCGCCATCGCCACGGCGGTGTTCGGCAATGTCTTCTGGACACAGGCCGCGGCGCGGCTCGATGCCGTCCGCATCTGGGCATCGCTGCATCCGGGCCCCGCCGTGCTGGGCTACCTGCTCGTGTTCACGGCCATGACGCTGGCCTGCCTGCCGGTCGGTCCCGCCTCCGCGGTCGCCGGCGGGGTCTTGTTCGGCGCTGTGTTCGGCGCCGCGGCGGCGATCGCGGCGGCGGTGGCCGGCGGCGCGCTGCTCTTCCTGCTGGCCCGCCGCCTGATGGCGCAACGCTGGCCCGGCCGGCACGCGGCGCTGCTCGCCCGGTTGCGGCGGGACGGGTTCTTGGCGGTGCTCGCGCTGCGGCTCGCGCCGGTCACGCCGGGGTGGCTGATCAGCGTGGCCGCCGGCGGCGCCGGGCTCCGGTTGGCGACGTTCGTGCTGGCAAGCGCGATCGGCATCCTGCCCGCCTTCGCCCTGTTCGCGCGGCTCGGCGCCGGGGTCGGCGAGCAACTGCGCCGCGGCGAGGCGCCGACCGTGAGCCTGCTGCTGCAGCCACAGGAGGTGCTGCCGCTGGGGGCGCTCGCGGCCCTGATCGGCGTCCCGATCCTCCTGCGGGCCTGGCGGGCCCGCCAGGCCCGCCTTGCTCGCCTGGGCTGAGCTTTACAGCCGTTTTCCCGCGTGGCCACAATGGCGCAAGCGGCCCAACGAAGCGGCCCGAGGAGCGGCGTTCGGGCATGCGGTCATGGCTATGAAGGCGTGGATCGTCGACGAGATCAGCGATGACGGCACGATGCGGTTCGCGGACCTGCCGCAGCCGGAACCCGGACCCGGCCAGTGCCTGGTCCGCGTCATGGTCGCGGGGGTCAACTTCCTCGACACGCTGATGGTGCGCGGCCGTTACCAGCGCAAGCCGCCGTTGCCCTTCACGCCAGGCGTCGAGCTGGTCGGCACGGTCGTCACCGGCGGCCTCCTGCCGCCCGGCTCGATGGTGTGCGCGAGCATCGAGACCGGCGCCTTCGCCGAATACGCGCTGGTCCCCGACGACGCCGTCCGCCCAGTACCCGGCGACGTGCCGCCAGCCGAGGCGCTGGTGCTGCTCGGGATCAACTACCCGACCTCGTACTACGCCCTGCACGACCGCGGGCACATGCAGGCGGGCGAGACCGTGCTCGTGCACGCCGGCGCGGGCGGCGTCGGCAGTGCGGCGGTGCAGATCGCCAAGGCGGCGGGGTGCCGGGTGATCGCGACGGCCGGGTCGGCGGCCAAGGTGGCGGCCTGCCGCGCGCTAGGAGCCGACGAGGCGCTGGA
>JAABUL010005245.1_pt1 | contig 16352 bp, 14 predicted proteins | sample 5559151 | NCBI WGS metagenome assembly JAABUL01 (sample SAMN10711876, study PRJNA513368) | rock metagenome | isolation source: Antarctica rocks | place: Antarctica: Victoria Land, Pudding Butte sud | reverse complement strand
AGCCCGTCGGTCGCGGCGGTGGAGCAGCCGCCGGGGTAATTCTCCGCGTACATTTTCCAGCTCACGCCCTTTTTTTCGAGGAGGTCGAGGAGGGTGGGGCCGGTGAAGTTGTAGGTTGCAGGGGAGCGGTCGTCTTTTACGCCGAAGGTGGTGCCGGCGATGGTGGCGAGGTAGTTTGGGAGGGAAGGGTGCTCGACGCCGAAGTATTGGGAGAGGAGGCGGTTGTTGTTTAGGTTTTGGATGGATTGGAAGGTTGGGTTGGCTTCGGCGGTGGTGTAGTCGGTGTTTTCGAGGATGAGGAAACCCCATTGTTGGAAGTTCTTGCCGCGAACCGAGGTCTTTCCGTTGCCTTTGTTGGGCGATGGTAGAGCCAGAGCGGCCGTGGACAGCGTGAGGATGCTGAGGAGCTTCATGGTGGCAATGTTAGATGTCGATGATTTATTTTTATTGATATGACGAAAATAGTGTTTCGCTTCGTTGTATATATCACGGAGAAGACAAGGGGGATGCATGTGCCATATATATGCATTCTTGTTGACATACGTGGGACGGGCTCGAAAAGTCGACGGTCTTCACGTTGGTAGATCATTGGATATCGTTGTACTGTGCCCTTGCAGACGGCGCTGCGAGCCGATCCCGAACTCGCCACCAATGACACATGCCACTTCAAGAGTCAACGGCGGCCTCAGCTAAGCAGCGTCCACACGTGCTCCGTAGTCCTTGTCTTCAACTTCCCAAAATGGTAGATAGCCGGGGAGCTCGTCAGGCCAAACCTTTAACAACGCAGTGTCAGTGAACGACCTGCCGCTCTGGGAAGGTGGCTTAGCACGCACATCCGAAGCTCAATACAGCTCTGCAGCCAATGAAGCACAAGATACCATGCTGAGAGCCGGATTTGCGGCAGTCACCCCCGCCACCCCACCCCCGGGAGTTTCACTAGGACATACGTTTCTCCGGGTCAGACTCGTTTGGCCTAGAGATTCCTTAGGGGTAAGTCAATGCCCGTCGCTCGATATTGTTCGCTCTATTCGTACATTGCCGCCACTCAGCGCCCTCAATGCAGCCTGTAATTATACTCCGCTCAAGTAAGCCAGCAGCAGTAGGCTTACGTAGAGTACGAAATACGTCACCGGATAATGAGCCGTGAAATCCTGACCAGCGGCCTCCCAAAAGCCGCGCCAGCAGAACATTACCGTGAAGGTGAAGAAGAACATCCGAGAATGGGCGCCGCTAGTACCGCCGAAACTTCTGCGGTATGTTCTGCTCGACTATGGGCATTGCGTCGATGCGCTCTTGGTATTCTGCCGCGGCGTCCATTTCGTCGTGCTTTCTAAAGTGGGCGATGTCTTCGGGATGCGTGAGATCTTCTTCCTTGGTGTCTATTGTAGGCGGCTCTTGTCAGTTATGCGACTGTGATGAAGAGGGCGGAAGGGGGGAGGAGCGACCCACTTTCGTCGTGGAATTTCTCAAAGTGATGAATCTCATACTCATACTCGTCGTCACCGTGATGACCCGGTCCCGTCTGTGTCCCACAAAAGCAGTCAGCAAATGCGCTCGTAGTCCCACGGTCCTTCATATAATTCTTCCAAACCAAACCCCTGCGAACGAGCCTAACCCCATCCACGATCCCACAGCTAACGCCCCAATGATACGAGCCCATGAGTCCAACAATGAAAGTGTTTCCGCCCAATTGATACCAGCTGCAGGCATACAATGGCCATTACCTACCCCAAAGTCCGGCAATCTCTTCCCATCCTTGACCCAGCCCTCAATCCACTCCTGTCTACTGATCATCCCATCCCCATTCCTATCAAATATCTCCACAACAATCTTCGTAATATCCTGCTTCTTGCCATCATCGATCTCCTTCGCGGTCTCATCGTCTAGACCGTATGTACGCCGAATATCTCGCGCGGTCCACATGCCGCTGTTATCGTAGTCGTGGAGTGTGAAGAAGGCGGAGGGGTCGAGGTTCGCGATGTGATGTTCTTCTGTGGGAGTTCGGTGGTGGTTAGAGATCGAGCGGTGATTGAATTGAGTAGGAAAATGGAATACCAGCCATATGACGCGTCGCCCAGTCGGCGTCTGGGTCGGACAAGGGCACTTGATGCCCATGGCCTAACGCGAAAGGAAGAGTGGTGAGAAGAGCTAGCGTGGAGAGTGTTTGGGGAAGCATCCTGTGGGCTCGGAGTACGAGAGCTGATATTGATATATTCGATGTTATCAAGGATAGGCAATGGGTTTGAGATTGAGCAGGTCGTTGAGAAATGGGTTGATCGGATGTCTTGGCACCTGAAGGCGACAAAATTCTGCCCCTCGCTCACTCGACGCTCGCCTAAACGCTGCCGCTTTAGCGAGCACGCCGGGTAAGTAGGGGTGATACGGCACCCGACCCTAGTAATATATTACCTAGTTCGCTCTCCTCATCACCGTCCACTTACTTAACCCCCTACTTTAAGGGCGCCGGGGGGGTCGAACAAATAGTACTAGGACGGTTGTTCTAATTGAAAAGTACTAGTATCCTTCTGCTATATTAATATCATATGTAGAAAAGTATTACCTGGAGTAAAGTCGTAAATAAGATAGTATCCTAGTACTATTAATAATTATAAATATTTCTACGCTAAGGATATTATCTAATAAAGAGTATAAATATATAAATCTTAATTCTATATATACTAAGTCCTTTTTAGGTATTATATATATTATTATCTACTAATACTAGTAATTATTAAATGTTATATTTAGTTAATTTAGATAATTTTCTTATAGGGATAACCTCCTAAGTATCGTATATAGTAGTAGTAGTTAGTACCTACTATAGGAAAGATATAGCGTAGCTATATAGGTAAGCCTAGTTAATAGCGTAGTATTATTAGCGCTATTATAAATATAACTTAATTAGTTATTTCTAAATATAAGTATTTCCTAATATAAATATTTCCTTTATATAATATTTTTATATACTAATCTTGTAGCCTGGATATTATATATATATATCCTAGGTATTAGTAACTTAGGAACCTGTATAGAAAATATAAATATACTAATACTATTAAATATATATTTTTCAGGTAAAATAATAAAGAAATAGAGAATTTTTATAAAATTTTATTCTAATCTAAAAATTATAAATAAAAAAAATTTAGATTTAAGGTATTAAATCCGTAATTTTCTATTAGCGCTAGGAAGCTTAATAGAACTATATAGACTATATTATCTATACTAGTATAATATAGATTTTAAATATAGTTAATTTATATACTTTATATATATATCTTATTATTATCCTAGTTTAGCCTTATATTATATACCTAATTAACCCTACTATTAGGTAGTACTACTAGCCGGAAAGATATAGGATAGTATAGGATATAGGCCTTCCTAGCTATCTTATAAGATAGGATAGGTTTAGAGGTTTTGGTTCTATCTTATTATAGGATAGTATAGGTTTTTATAGGATAATCCTATAAGATAGGATATTTATAGGACTACTTTATAAGATAGGATATTTCTAGGATATCCTATAATTACTAAGTATATAATATAATTTTCCTTTTTTTTTTTTAAGAAATCTTTACTATATAAAAAGTTATAACTAAAAAGATAACTAGAAAAGTAAAAATTAAGGTAATTCTTAAAATATCCTATTAATTTATAAAGGTACTAAGTTAAAATAAATATATATTATTAATAAGGATCTAAAATATTATAATTTTTAAAAATTAAATACTTAGGGATTTATTTAGGACTAGAGAATAGTAACTAGAAAGGTAACTAGAAAGGTAAATAATAAGGTATTTCTTAAAATATCCTATTAATTTATAAAGGTACTAAGCTAAAATTAATAAATATTATTAAAATTAATATATATTACTAGATTTTATTTAAATTTAATACCTAGGAATATATTTAAGACTAGAGGAATAGTAATTAGAAAGATAATTAGAAATATAAATAATACCTTTTTAAGTATAACTTTTTATATAGTAAAAATTTTTAGAATATTTTTTTATAAAAAACTATATTATATACTTACTAATTATAGGATATCTTATAAATATCTTATCCTATAAAGTAATCTTATAAATATCCTATCCTACTTAATTATCCTATCCTATACCTATCTTATACCGTTACAAAGATATAGGATCAGGCCCTTACTTACCTATACTATACTATAGTCCTATACCGTCCTACGTACGATATCCCGTGGGATATCCCTAGACTAACCGTCGAGTCGGGATTCGATTCCAACTTATAGTATTGACTCGCCTAGCCTTTTAGCGCGTTACTATTAATAGTATTTTTCATGATACTTAATTCTAACTTTTGGAATCGAATCGCTAAGAATTAGTGGCTTGGCGCCAAATTCGATTCCTCGCGGTTAGTCTAGATATCCTATATCTTTCCGGCTAGTAGGTAGTACTAGCGAACTAAGTAGGATAACTTACAGGATATATCTAAAATATTTCAGGTTACTACATACGTATTTAGCAATATTTAGTATAATCCGATCTCAGGGGCTGATATATAAGCTTAATAGAGATTTACGTATAATACGCAAATTTTTGTAATATGCGGCCGCGCGAGATTGCCGATGGGGTACTTTATTCAAGGAAATCTATTGGTTAAGAATGTCTATAGATGACCTCCCTATACGATTTATCCGACCCCCCAGGCGCCCTAAAAGTACGTTCGAACAAAGAGCTACGCGCGCGCGTCTTTATATAGCCTATTTAGCGTGTGCAGGTTCAATAGGATTTCTCGGCAACCAATACCCAGTTAGAACAAGCACTGGAAGTATCCCGGCAGGATGCGAAGGACGCCAGTTCAGGAGTCTTGAAGGACCTGAAGCTGTGCCAGACGGAGAAGGAATAAGATCTCCGACGGTATATGGCAAGCCCAATATCTCTGCTTCTCCTCTCAAGATGGTCGACTTTGAATAAGCTGCTGACTTTCGATCGTCTAGGTTGCATATGCCCGATGTCACATTGACTGGGCCAAAAAGAATTTAGAGACGTGGAGAGAAGCGAAGGAAGAGGTCGACAAGATCGAGGTTCGGTGACACTCTGTTCCCTTCGCACACCGCGATCTATATGTAATCGATTCAATTTCATGGAGACGACTTCGTCGAGTGCACGGGATGATTGTAATCATGATCGTCACCGTGGAGTTGAAGTCTGACCCACGATGACAGGATCAGGCACCCGGATTCGCTGGAGCACCGCCATCCCTTTAGAACTACCGGTAATTCATATAATGATTGAGAATTTTACTGGTAACTGCGAAGAACTATTTGATCGCTAAGGACGCCCGTAGAGCCAATTCTCTACCCTTCCAATCCGTACATTCCATTTGCAACTGTCGTTCCCTGGCGTCGGGCATCTACCGTCATCTGGATTCCCAAACCTTTCCTAGCGTACGCCGCGCAGATCCTTTTATGCAACGCCCACGCCGCTTCCAAGGTTCCCAGATCTACATCACGAAGAATCTGATAGGTACCAAGTACACCGGTGGGAACTGGGGCGCGCAGATGACCATCACGAGTCGCGATTGTAGACGAGGTCGCTGTCTGAAGAAGGTCCAGCGTGAAAGCCGGGTGGTCTAATGCGAGGCAGCTGGATGAGAAGACTTCCAAAAATCGAATATGAGCTTGTTCTGACAGCAGACCTAGATGCCATGCTAGTGTGACCGAAAAGCACATGTCTACCGAAATAGCATGGCCGTGCATCAGCGGAGGGTGAACCGCGAGCTCGAGAATTGGAGACCACGTGTGTCCGAAGTACATCACTCGATCCAAGATCTGCTCTCGGCTATTGGGGATTTCCACATCTAAAACGCTCTGAATCGCTTTTGGTGCAACCAGGAGAGATTAGCGTGTGCCTCAGCGTATCGGATTTGAGTTGAAAGCGGAATTTACCTTGGCGAGTGATGCGGTCCGCGACCACAAACAAGTCACTACCCCTATCTTCCTCGGTCTGAGCAAAGCGAGTCTTGAGCAACTTCGGCCCATGCTCCTCAAGCAAGTTGAATGTCTGCTGATGCGTGCAAGAAGTGATCTTCAGTATCTCGGCAACACCATTCCTCATCTCCGCCTCGTCAAGGGTCTTGAGGAATGTTGGATCAAATATGGTGTTTTCGGGCTCATGGTAGCCTCCAATCCGATTCTTGAGGCCTTCCCAGTTCACAGCAACTCTGTTTGAGACCGAGGCGTCGATGAGGCCGATCAGTGTCGTTGGAACGCGATTGTACCGCGTCGATCTGCGATAGATCGCGCAAGAGAATCTGCTCGTCTGCTGTAAGCCTGTTCGTATATACCACCTACTACGAATAGCCGCAGTACACTGACCCTACGACATCCGTGACTAGTCCACCCCCGATCACCAATGGCGGCTCACGGCGCACGAGCTCGAAGTCTCGCATCCATCCACATACTTCCAAGGCCTTCTCTATGTCTTTGCCATCTTCTGTGATGCAAGCTCTTCGCATAGTGAGTTTGACATTGTGCGCCTCGAAGTAGCATCTTATCTTAGCGCCGTATATATCGTAGACGACGTGATCCACAAGCGCCAGGCACCGACCCCATTGCTTGTAAAGCTCTGCAATCGTGGCTTTAGATGGCTCAAACGCGTCTGGAATGAAGTGGAACACCTGCCTAATCTCCAATGGTGTTGACACTTGGTAGGTAGTGGCGCCATTGGATATTAGTGCCATGGCTAAGATAGTGCTGGAGATGAGACTATGCTTTGCGAGTATATTGACCCCGGGATCAATCTTCTCCGGACGGTAGAGAAGTGCGTTTGTGGAGCGTATCGCTGCGCCGAATGGATAACTGGGGAACCGCACAAGGCTGTGAAGAACTGAGGGTAGAAGATTGCAATCTTGTTCACTTTGCGGCACTATCGATCGAATGATGAAGGGAAAAAAGCAGACACTTATAATGACGATTGCACCAACATTCAAAAGCCATGATAACACTGATGCTACCTGCAACATTCGCACGAGTCGGGCGGAGTGCACTTTCGCGATGCCTGAATCTGCCTCAGCTCTACGCCCCTGGGCCGTTTGCCTTGCTTGATATTTCGTGGGATGTAGCTGACTGAAGCCTCAGATCTTTTCTCCCTGATCGCTCTTTCTGTGCAGGAACGAAGGAGCTACGGACTCTGTTGCACGCATTTGAGGGACCTTCACGAAAGCTGATAGCAATTGGTCAGGTCGTTCGGTGAGTCTGTCAAGGCGGATCCCAAGGCAGGCAATGGAAAATCTCTAAACAACAGCGACTATCTCGCATTCAGATTGGTCTCACAAGGTATAAGGCAGGTTCTCGTAGTTGATAGCCGAGCTTCGTGATCGTTCCGTGCATAATGCAGCAACAGGGCGTAAAGTCACAAACACGTGTTCTACCTTGGTTGGCAAACCAGTTCACCGGTCCCTCCAAAAAGCAATGTTCGCATTCAACAGCAGAGGCTCCGAAAGTAGTGTGATGGAGAGGGGCACTGCTAGAAGCAACCGGGAGGCCCTAGCTGAGGGATGCTGGAAATTTCAAACACTGTCCCGTTTAACCACGTCACTTGAGATCGCCCATGTTTTCGAGATCGATTGGGAAGCGGTTCATAGCTCCTTTTCTGTAGGCGATTCAGAACGATTCGTCTGTGAATAGAGTGTGTCAGGTAGTCAAAAGAGTCGAATACTTCATTACATATGTAGTTATTACTCTTGGAGGACCGGCGGATCTAGGAGAGTGGCCCACTCCAACGAACAACCCGCCGCACTACGCCTCACTTTTGCAACACGCGGGGTAGAATATTTACAAACCGTGGATATTTATTCGTAGTCGTAGGTAACTCTCAATAGTAGATCACTTTTCTCCCGAGAACTATTCTATAATTTTCGGGAAGTAGACTTGCCAGATCACGCACAAAGCGCCAGATGATGAGCCAGGCGCCGTCATTGGAGTCATTGAAGATGAGCAGTATAACGATTCCATCGCATATGAAAGCCATTCGCTACAACTCGCCGAAAGAATTCGAACTGGTTCAGATACCCGTACCTGAGCCTGCTGCTCACGAGATCCTCATAAAAGGTACAGCTACCTAAACTTCCCCAATGCGTCGACCATAATGTTGACCTGCGCATTGTAGTACAATCGTGTGGTATATGCGGGACAGATCTACACATCCACGGTAAGCATGGCCAGCGCTTGAGTCACGATTACCAGCAGTCGCTGGTGCAGCCGTAGGAGCAGATCTGACGACGGTAGATGGCGATTTCGAATCCCGCATGCCCGTGGTCACTGGCCACGAGACGTCCGGCATTGTTGTCAAGATAGGCACCGGAGTGCAAGGCTTTAGCATTGGCGACAAAGTGACGGCTGACAACTCGGAATTATGCGAACATTGCCATTTTTGTCGCAAAGGCAAGCTGTTATTCTGCGAGAACTTCAAAGCTCATGGTGTTCACCGTAAGCAAGCCCACCCCAGTACCACTCATCCGAATATCCTAAAGTCCCAGTATCCAGTCAATGGTGGCTTCGCAGAATACTGTACCTACAGCGCAAGCAAGTTGTTCAAGTTCAGAAAATCGTCTTGGACCGAAGCAACCCTGTTTGAGGCTACAGCATGCGCAATTCATGGTATTGATCGAATCCGGCCCCCGGTTGGGTCTACAATCCTTTTGTTGGGGGCTGGTGCTACTGGTCTATGCCTTGCACAGCTACTGAAACTCAACGGCAGCGCTCTGATCGTACTTGCGGCGAACGCAGGTCAGAAGATGGACCATGCTAGAACCCTGCGGGTTGCAGATTTATACGTTGATCTCAACCGGAAGGAACCGGGACTGCAATGGGAGAAGTTGAGGCATGACTATCCTTATGGATTTGACATCGTCGTCGAGGCCACCGGAGATCCTACCATGATTGAGACAGCTATGGATCTCTGTGGTCGAGGCGGCATGCTCGTCTTGTACGGCGTCTACCCTGCTGAAACCCTTGTCAAAATATCCCCGTCGAGGGTGTTCTTGGATGAAATCACAGTCATAGGGTATGCTGGCAGATTGCATCAAAGTTCTGGTGGCAGTAGCTAACTGATATTTTTAGCTCATTCTCCCAGATGTGGTGCCTTCCTAGGGCTGTTGAGTATATTGAGAGTGGCAAAGTCGACGTCAAGGGCATAGTCACTCACAAGTATAGTCTGGAAGAGTTTGGTGAAGCACTTCAGGCTATTAGAGAGAAGTATTGCATCAAGGCCGCAGTGATGTTCTGATATAGCTAGTTAAACATGCGTGGATGCTCAGAGCCACTGTATGTGATTGCACATCGTCCAAGCCGTTAGTCTCGGTCCCCAGTGAGTGGGGTCAAGCCAAGCGCATCATGACAATTTTCTCAGCCAAATACTCGCTCTCTTCGACGCTGCCAACAGATACAATCATATAGTCTTCAAGCTCTCTGTGTTGGGCTTGACACGATCCGCCTTAGCATCTTGGTCTTCGAACAGATGAGCGGCACTCTTCGTAGAATTATCCGTGAAGTTGAAGACGCGGACCTCACAATTCAGGTAGCCGGTACCTAAATGTAATCAGCTTAGTACTTTGTCACACAATGATATCGAATACCTCTCTCTGGGTCATCTCCAGTCCAATCTTCGGTTAAAAAGTGAAGGAAGGCACCATGCGTGACGCAGACGATGCGTGATTCAGGACGCTTGAAGAGCCAGGTTCTCAATTCTGCCGCCCGCTTCTCCACTGCAGGTTTGTCCGGGGCGTACTTGTCCGCCTATACAACAAGAACAAAAACGATTAGCACAATCACAGCAAGAAGAAGAAAGCTGCACTGCCGCAGAGTACAAAACGATCTTACCTTCGAAGTCCATCCATCTTCAACTAGACTTAGATCAAACTTAGACAGTGCGAAAGCAGGATCACGATCTGCTAGAAGCTCGGGAAGCTGGCCTTCCAAGTCCGTACGAGTGTGGCCAATGTCGCATTTGTGGGCGTTCGACTCCTGCCCCAAGGGGTGGGCGATGAACTGAACACCTTCGCGATTGATGGCGGGTGCAAAGGAAATTGCAGCGGTCTGAACTGCACGACGGAGAGGGGAGCAGATGACGGTCGATATACGCTCGTGATCCGGAAAGTTATCTCTGAGCTCACGGCATTGGCCCTTACCCTTACTGGTCAAGAGGGCATCGTGGATCCAGTTACGGTGCTGCACCTTACATTAGAGCAGTATACGACTAGCCGCTAAAGTGTGTTACCTCAAGGTTGTGTTCGCCCTCTCCATGACGGACAAGGTAGATAGTGGGAGGCATCGCGAGCTTGGTCCAGAGGAAATAACTTGTCGCTTGGGCGCTTGTATGTGTGTATGTGTGTGTCTGTGTGTGTGTTTGTGTGTAAGAAGCAATTGACGTCCTGTATTACGATGAAGCTTCGCGCTGCGATTGAGATATGGACAGGCTCTAGACACTGCGAGTTGCTATTGCGTCAGAATTGAAGTCTATCTTCTCAACAAGGCGGACACCAGAATCTGTAAGTTCGAAACCGCAGCCTTGCGAGACTGCGCTATTCCCGATCTAAATGCCCGTACGCAGGATGACGCCAAAAGTCTTGACTTAGGTGGCATTTAGGTCTATGCTTAGATTACCCTGGTCCCATAAACTTCGCTAGTTATACGCTATATTTGCCAAACGTCTTATAGGGCCGTCAGGGGCGGTTTCGGGTAGCCCCAGGTAAATTAGGGTATGTTGTAGGGGGGGGTTCGGGGCTACTTCTCCGGATTTACTTGCCTCAGTACCTTAGACGTGTTATTGGTCCAGCAAGCTGGTCGCTAAGCCCCTTCGGGTTAGCGATACTAACTCCGTAGCTAGGTAGTAACATGTCTAAGCGTAAACTTTTATTCCTTTACTTATAAATACCTTATTATTAATAATATTAGTATTATTTACTACGGGATATATATAGAGTATAGTATATATATTAAGAATCCTTATTAAGCGCGAAAATAAGCTAATAGCGTATATATAAGCTAATTAAGCTCTATTACATCTTATTACTTCGTAACCGCTTCTACTAAAATAGCTATAGTACTTAGTTTACTTATATTAAGTATCCTACCTATTAGATATACTTACTCTAGTACCTTAGATAGCCTATCTAACGTACTAAGACTAAAAAACTAGAGTACGGATATTACTATTATTACTAGCTAGCTACTAGGATTTTTAGAAATTTAAGAGTTAATAGACGGTAATAGTGTTATAGATAGATTATTATAATTAAATTAAGTTAAAAGTAAGCTTATTAGAATTAGAAGAAGTAAGGATATAATTAGCTTATTAATATAGCTAGTAAATTAATAGTAGATTATTAAGTTATTATATTATAAAGTTAAATATTAAAAATTTTTATTAATAAGCTAAAAAATTTGTAGATATATTAGTTAAAAACATAATATTTAATAAAATTTTAGATATTTACGCTTAGACTATCTACAAAAATCTATAGCCTACTTTAAGTATTATAAGTACTTAGGAGTTAGTTTTAGCAGTTTTAGCAGAAATATCCTATGTCGTTACTCTTAAGGGATTATAGTATGAAATAAGTAGGTTTTAGGAGTTAGTAGCTAACTAGACTGACTTTTAGTATCTCAGGAGTTTTTAAACTTTAAGAAATTTTAATAAATTTATCTACCCTTAGTAGGGGAGGGGATAGGGCTATAAATATACCATATTAGTCTATTTTTAGCCTAGATTCTAAATCTAGAGTCTATTTTTAGATTCGTTGATTGATAAGCGAGTTAGAGAGGTTTCCGGCTCCTCCCTTAAGAAACGGCTCGGCCTGAGCCTAAATTTTAAAAAACCTTAAATTAAAAATTACTAATTTAGGACTAGCGCGTAATTCTATTTATATAAAAAATTTCAAAGATTTTTCGCTACTATTCTTGCTCTAGGTAGCTAATATTGCTTAGAGCTTTCATTTATACTATAAGCAGGTTTGAAATTTGCAGATACTTCCTTTAACTCTTAGAATTATAATAACAATAATTAATAGTTATAATTATAGTAGTAAAATATTTAAGTATAAATCCTATCTAGTAGATATTAGTAATTATAGATTACTATTAGAAATATAAACGTGTCTCCTAGGACCTTAACCTTATAAAATAGCTAATAAAATTATAATAATCCTTATTATAAGCCTTTTTAAATTATTAGTTAACAGCCTTATAATAACTATACCTATTAGGTAAATATTAAAGATAAGATAGAGGAGGAGAATAAGGTCCTTAATAAATAAGGATAATATAAGATATATAAAAAGGAATATTATAAGGATATTCATTAATCTTAGATAGACTAATCTATAAAGTAGATAGATCCTATAGAAGCCTCTATCAAAAGAGGTAATAAAGATAATATAGTTAAAAGTTATAACTTTACTTAGAAAGTTAATTATTAATATTAGGGATAACGTACGTAAAAAAGCTACTAGTAGATTATATATAATAATACCTATATTAAGGGAGTTAAATACCTTTAATTAATTATAGAAGCTTTTTATCTTACTAAGTATCCTTTACTATTTTAATAAGTAATAGTAACTATTTATAAACCTAGACGCTAGTAAAGAATTTAGGTACGGAGTAGTTATCTATTATATAATTAAAGATATTAAGTATCCTAGTTTAATATCTACAGCGTTAATAGTTATAAAAAACTTCTTAAAGTAGAAGTTATAATAATTAATCCTATTCTTAAGCCGCTTACTTAATAATATTAAGATTAGGTACTAGCGTATTAAACTTAAGGTAGTAGGCCTTATCTAGATTATTAAGAAGATATAATATATAATTAAAATAACTTATAAGCTAATAATAATAATTTATATTAGTTATTTAATAATAGCTTTAATTATAAGGTAAACTAGCCTAAATATAATATTAACTAAGAAGCTTAACCTCTAACTTATTAAGATATTAGAATCTTTATAATAATTTTATCTTAATATCTATTATAAGCTTAGTAAGGTAAATATTATACTTAATATCTTATTAAGGCTAGTAAGTTATAAGTACTATCCTTATTAGGATTTAGAAGGCGAACTTAATACCTTATTTATAAGATACTTCCTAGTTAGCCTTATAAAAATAAGCTAACTATTTTATAAATACCTTATTAATAGATATCAAAAGCCTTAATAGACCTAAGTTATAGAAATAATTAAATATAATAAGGACCTTAATAAGAATATAATAAAGCTAGTATATAAAATTATTAATAAAATTCTATATTTTAAGGATAATAAAATCAGCCTACGGCTATATATACTATCTATTATAAAAGTAGAGGTATTTAAGCTTATATATAATAAGATAGGATATCTAGGCTACGCCTATATATATAAGAGGCTAATAGAGGGTTTATATATTTATAATATATCTAAGAAGCTCTATAAACTTATTCAATATTACCCTTATTATTAGTTAAACTAGACGCTATAATATTAATTATATAGTTTATTATAATTAATCCTAACGCCTACTTACTTAATCTATACTATTATTATCGGTTTTATCCTAATACTATATATAAATACTAAAGGCTTTAATTATATTATATTAATAATATATAAGCTATTAAAGGTAGTTATACTTATTCTAAATAAATTAATATAAAATATTAAAGGTTAGGTAATTAAGTTATTTAATAAGCTTATTAAGATTAATTAAGGCTTACTTTATATAATAATATTAGATCATGATTATAAGTTTATTAGTAAGTTATAATAATAAATATTTAACTATCTAAAGGTTAATTTACTCTACTTAATAGCCTAATATACTTAAATAAATAAGTAGTTAGAATAAACTAATTAAACTACTAAAATTACCTTATAATATTATATTACTACTATTAAATATAAGAACTAGTAACTATTAATTCTTCCTAGAATAACTATTATATTAAATAACTTTATAAAATATAATTTAATAAATAAGACTCTTATAAAAGTCCTATATAATTTTAAAATATAAGATATACTAGATCTATTAAAGCCTTCTAATAATAAATTAATTAAGGTAAATAACTTATAAGTAAATATTATAAAGACCTTATTATAAGATATTTCCTTATAAGTTATACTAGTAGCTCCTACTACTATTAAATTATTCATAATAATATCTAAGTATTAGCCTTCCCTTATTAATATAAAAGACGCTATTATATTTACCTTACTATAGATAAAAGACTATTATAATTCTAGGTATATAACTAAATTCTTTAATATTAGCGACTTAGTTAACCTCCGCCTATATCAAGGATACCGCGTACCTAGTATTACCTCTAAGAAGCTTAGATAATAGTTTATAAGACTATTTAAGGTCTTAGAATAAGTTAGCTATCTTACTTATAAGCTATAACTACCTAATATTATATAAATTTATAATATAATATTAATTATATATCTTAAACTAGCTATTAACCCTACTAATAACTTATATTAATAATATTAACTACTAGCTCCGCCTATTATAATAGATAGTAAGATAGAATATAAAATTAAATACTTATTATAAAAGTATTATATTTAAAAGGACTAAGGCTAGTCTATCTAGTATTTTATTAAATAGCTAGGATATAGTCTAGAGGATAATATATAGATACTAGACTATTATCTACCTAATATAAAGGAACTAATAAGGTAATATAAGGAGGTAAATAGGCTTACTATTATAATTAAGAGACTTACTTAAAGAAGGATCTTATTATTAGCGTAATTTTACTTTAAGCGCTATATAGTTTATAACCTCCTAATTAGCCTACTTTTACTTTTATATTAATAAGGTACTTATACCTCTACTATTAGGATAATAACTTTATTTATTTATTAATAACAATTATAGCTATTACTAAAGACTTTACGTCTTAGTAGATTACTTAGCCTAATAGGCTACTATCTAGATTAGGCCTAGTACCTTAGTACTTAGGTAGGCTTTCTATCTTCTTATCAAGGTATCCTTTTACTATCTAATAGACGTACCTTACATTTTTATAATTTATATATAAATATAGCTTATTTCTATTCTTTAATATAAAGAGGATAGATACTTTAATTAAAAAAATAAAGTAATAAATAAAGCGATTTTAATTTTTTTTTAAGATAATATTATAATTCTACTAACTCAATTTAAGATAAATTATAAAGAGGTTTATAAAATAACTCTTTACTTTTTATAAGATTAATAGTATAATCATTTTCTTTAAATATAGATAAGATACCTACTTTAATATTAAAGAAGATATTAATAAAGTTTAAAAATCCTCTAGGAATTTTAAGGCTATTATTAATAAGTTTACCTATTATTATATTAATATATATAATAATAAATATATTTAACTCTTTCTTAATATTTTAAGTAAATAATTAAGGCTTATTAATTTATATTATATTTAAATTAACTTTAAAATATTAATATTTTACCTTTAAATTTATTAAAAATTTTAATTTTTTTAAATTAAGTATACTTAAAATATTATTAAGGTCTTATTAATTTATTATATAAATAAGAGTAATATACTTCCTTTTATAATCTTAGCTATTTATTAATTAATAGTATAATTAATAGGCTTTATAAATATATATATTATTTCTACTTAATATTTATACTTATAATAAGATAAAATTATAAGGTTTTATATCTTATTAAATTATAAACTTTAATAAAATTAAATTTAAATAAGATTTAAAGTTTAAAAGTATTATTATTTAATATTAATTATTTTAAAGATTAATTTAATCTTTTATTATAATAGAGGATATTACCTTTATTAATTAAATTTCTTATTTTACTTTTAAGGTAGTTATAAGGCCTAATCTTTTTTTATTAATATTATATCAATAAAGCTTATATAAATTTATAACTTATTATAATTAAAGTAATTAAATTAGATATAACCTTCTTTATTATAATAATATAATAATATTATATTATTTTTAATATCTTTAACTTTTTATTTTATTTTATTGCCTTTAAATTATAATAATTTATTATTATTATTATTTAAATTTTTAGATTCTAAAATATAATCTTTTAAAGGGTTTTTTTTACCTTATAATCTTAATTTAAAATTATTTAAAGACTTTCTTTATAAGTTTAAATTATTATTATAATAATTATACTTTATTATATTCTTAAATATATTAGCTTAAATAAAAATCTCTTTATATCTCTTAAGGATATTATTAATATTTAAAATCTTATTTTTTAATTTTATTTTTAATTTTATAAGGAAAAACTAGGCCTTATACTCTTTATTAAAAGGTAATAAATTAGACCTTAACTTCTTTAAATAAGA